>JACCED010180974.1_pt1 | contig 26299 bp, 24 predicted proteins | sample 7455021 | NCBI WGS metagenome assembly JACCED01 (sample SAMN15323456, study PRJNA562643) | freshwater metagenome | isolation source: river surface water | place: USA:Blue River Watershed | collected 2017-08-19 | reverse complement strand
GTTTTAAAACTTTTGGGCGCACGATACTTTTGATGTGACCCTTTCGATTTTACTTTTTTTGTATTGACAAGAGACCATGAAACACATAGGGTAATTCATGTTTTGTAGTAATCCAGTAAATACACTCAAAATTGACATATTTCTACTATTTTACACACACAAATCGAGATTTTATTTTACATTACACAATAAGACCATGATTTACATGACACTTTTTTTTTACACCATGACTTTAAAAACACCGTTTTTCTTTAAAATTTGGGTAAAACTTTTTATTTTACATTATTTTTTCATTTTTTTTTATATTTTTTATTCATTTTTTATTCATTTTTTCATTTTTCCATACTAGATGGACTATTTTACCTTTGTTTTATAATCTAATAATACTATTACACTTTTAATTAATACTAATACATATTTACTTCAAATATCACTTTTTTCATTCCAATTATTAACAACCCAGATTTTAGGGTCGCGGGCCCGCCGCAGGCGCCATAACAACATTTTGCTATATATATGTACTTTTTGGTATTTTACGCTACGCTTATTACTTACCAATATACACATCATCACCGCAAATACTTGTTACACACAATTTACTTTAATATATCATATTATTTTATTAATTTTTATCTTCAAATATCACTTTTTTCATTCCAATTATTACCAACACAGATTTTAGGGTCGCAGCCCGCCGCAGGCGCCATGTTACAATATTTTACTCATAATCATATTATATATATCTACATAAACATACCATACTTACTTATTAACATCACACTTTACTTTTACCTTAAAAATCACCTTTTTTACCTTAAAAATCACCTTTTTTACCTTAAAAATCACACTTTTTACCTTAAAAATCACCTTTTTTTACCTTAAAAATCACACTTTTTTCCTTAAAAATCACACTTTTTACCTTAAATATCACCTTTTTTACCTTAAAAATAACCCTTTTATTAAAACTTTTTACCACCTTACACTTCATCATACACCCTTACCACACCGCACAGTATAATCAGTCTCATAATTTTTTTTATATATTATATACATTTTTTATTATTATCACTATAAACACTACCATATATAATACAATACATATTACTACACACTTTACATTATTATACTTTTATTTTTCACCACTCTCCTACTTTATTAAAAGAAAAAAAATTTTTTATATTTACAATTTTATTTATTTTTTTATATTTACAATTTTATTTATTTTTTTATTCTTCACCACTTTACCGACACTTTCATGACCATTTTAAAACTTTCATTACCACTTTAAAACTTTTTACCCACACTTTTATACCTTCATTTTTTTTTATTATTCTTATTACACAAAACACACAAAACTATTTTTTACACCTATTACACACCTTCTAATACACACACTTTTTACACTTATATCACAATTTAACTTACATTTATACATTTTATCATTATATTATATTTTTTATTACATAACACTCTCACTTTACCTAGAATATATACATATTTTACATACATATTTTACATACTACACTTCATCACTTTTACTAACACTTTTACTATCACTTTTACACTTTTCATTTACCTAGAACTTATAAATATTATCAATATACATATCTACTTATAATATCTACTTATAAGACCTAATTAATATTCATTTTAACTTAAAATTATCTTACTTCCTAATATTTTTTCTTATTATATTTTTCTTATTATATTATAAATCATTTTTTACCTAATATGTCGAAATGGTTCTTAGAAAAACTTGAAAGATATGGTGAAAAACGTATTAGTCAAGGCAAACCACCTGTACCTTTTATTAATCCAGATGGAAAATTTGCTAAAAAAGTACAAAATTGGGTTATGACCACCAATCATAAATGGGTTAAAAAAATCAGAAACGAAGTTACACAACCACTACATAACCCATCCGTAAAACATGCTCTTTCTATGACAAGAAGAAGTAGTTCACATTCATTTGGACTAAATTTACATGCTCCAGCACCATTTCCTTCAACTTTAACTCATGGTGGAGGTAAACAAAAAAAACGGAAAACAAAAAAGAAATTAAAAAATAAAATTAAAAATTTAAAATATTACACCCATACTTCTCTTCTTAAGTTTTCTAGTTGAGGAGTTAATATTTTTAAAGCAGCATCGAATTCTTCCTCTTTTTTATTCACATGATTCGTATTTATTGATGATGGGGGTGATGACTGGGTTGATACAGAATCGTAAAAAATAGGATCAATTGAGTTATTGTTATTGTTATTGTTTGTTGAGGTTGAAGTTGAATTTGAAGTTAAATTAGATGAAGATGTTGTACTTGATATCGTAATAGATTCTGTTGAGCTATTATTTCTTTCACTTTCAGTTTCACTTTCTAAATTTTCCAATATTTCTTCTAAGTTTTCCAAATCTTCCTCTAGATCATTATTGTTTGAAAATATTTTTTCAGGATCAAATTTTGGTTTTTTCTTACTTCTAGATAACATTTTTAATACTTTACCTTTAATATTTGAAATAAAAGTCTTCAATAAAGAAGCCTTTTTTTCTTTTTTATAATCATCATGTCCTTCTGGATATAAACTTTGAATAATTAATAAATCTATTAATAAAGAATCAATTGGGTGGTGTCCATATGTTAAAAAATTTTGATAATCTTCTTCATCCGGAAATAACTGTCTTACATGGTCTAATGCCTTTTGTGATGTAATAACACCCTTTTCTCTTTCTACATTAGGTAATAAAGTAGTTATTAAATCCTCTGGATTTTCTGATATTAATGGACCTAATCTTAATAATATTTTTAATAATCTTGCGTTTTGATGTTCTTGTATGTGACCATGAGTACTTAACTTAGGTCCACTTCTACCTGTCGATGATTTAGTTAACATGAGTGAACCTGTTCTAGTTAAAGCTGTTTTAATACCTTGATTTAATGGTGCTGTTTCACCTACTAAAGTAACTACTCCTTTTGTCGGATTAACTTCATTAATAAACCTAACTCTGGATTTTTCCTTTGCTTCTTGTGAACGTCTTTCAAGTTGTGCTGGTCTTTCGAATTGATGATCTAATATACTTGCAAAATCTCTTGTAGATTTTTTATTTTCGACAGTCTTAGTATATCCTTTTTTATTTAATAATTCGGTTGGGTTAAATAAATCTGTAAGGTATTCTAGATTTTGTTCTGATAATATTCCGGTATTTCGAAAATTTTGTAATACAGGATCGGCATTATCATTATTTAAATAATCATTTCTTCTAAGATTAGTTAAAGCATCTCCTAAACCTTTAGTTATAAAAAAATCATTTGCTATTCCAATCTCCATTAACCATGGTAAATTTTTTCTTAATAAATGTGATACAATTTTACCCTGACTTTTATCAAAAAACTTTGGATAATCTTTAAAAAATTTTTCAGGGTCTTGGATCAATAAAGACATTGCTTCAGGATATGTATAGGGACCTTCTTTTGAATAATCAATCGATTTAACTTTTTCAAATAATATATCTATCATGGATAATAATTTATCAACTCTTTCACTATCTATTTTTTCAGATTTCATATTATCTAAACTATAATTAATAATACCTTGAATAGTCTGATCATCTGCTCCTTGTTTTTTTAGTTCATCTTTTATTTTTGGTATCCTGCTGACAAAGTCTTTAATTTGATTAGAATGATTTTTCTTTTTATCTTTTTCTGTTTGTTGTTCAGTTTTCAAAAGTTGTTCAATGTCTTCTTGTTTATAAATTCCAGATGCGATAGAGTCTTTAATATTACTTATAACAGATTTGAAAACATCCGCTTGCTTTTTAATATTATCATAAACATGTTTTATTTGTAATCTAGTTTTATGATATTTATAAAGATGATCTCTTAATTTTTTTTTTAATTTTTGATTTTCTTCTTCTGCTTTTTTTTCTTCTTCTTCTTGAATTTTTTTTTCTTCTTGAGAAATATTTGTAGCATTATAAAATGTATTTACTTCACCAGTGTTTGGATCAATTCTAGTTATAGGATTTAATAAACTTTCATATTGAGCTAATAAATTTTTAACTTTATCAGCATCCATATCCATAAGTAACATTTCAATCTGAGTTAACAATGATTTATCAGAAATTGGTAATGTTGATGATGTTATTACTGAAATATTATTTAAGTATGATGGTTTTATAACATCCCCACTATCAACCATCTTTTTAATCTTATCATAAAGTAATGCACCTTCAACATTTTTAAAGGCTTTATTATATTCTTTATAAAATTTATGAAAAGATGACATAAATTTAGTAAAATCACCACGCGTCATATAAGGTGGTAAAAGAGGAACACCTTTTTTACTTTTATCTCCAAAACTTACACCTTCTTTGAGCTTAGGTAATTGAAAAAAAGGACTATTTACTTCTATAGCTATACTAGCTCTTCCAAAAACACCACCTTTCATTTTATTTTTATTTTTATTTTTATTTAGTAATGATCTATATCTAGAAAATCTATCTCTACCATATTTTTTTTTCTTAGTATGATACTTTAATTTATAACTTTCTTTATTTTTCATTTAACTCTTTATTTAATTTTAAGTTAGACTATTTTTTAGATTTTATAATATTTATATATTAAATTTGAAAAAAAGAAAATTATACATTTTCTTTTTATAAATTAAATCAATTTAACATGCCGCCTAAAACATTTAAAAAATACGGACATCGGTCAAATAAAACTGAATCTCATGCTAATCCTAGAACTAGAAAAACATATACAACAACCGGTGGTGCTAGAACAAAAAAACCAAATACTTCTCGTAATGGTCCTACAAATAATATACACTCGCATATTAATCCGCAATCAAATACCAATTATTCAACATTACTAAAATATTTAGAAAAAATATATGGGCCTCGTGGAAAAAAAAAAGAAAAAGAAAATGAAAATGAAAATGAAAATGAAAATGAAAATGAAAATGAAAATGAAAAATATAAATATAAATATAGACATTCTTCTTTAAAATTCGGAACTATATATAATCCTGGATATGAACCTTATTATATTAAGGCAGGTAAAATTATTGTAAAGTTTATAAAAATCAAAAAAAATTTTGGTTCACTTCCATATGGTATTTACCCTATTACGACAAAAATATCAACTAGTCACCATTATATTCATTATATTCAGGATCCTATATATTCAGATATAATGTGGGATGCCAATATACCAGATTATGAATACAAAGAAGGAGGACACGCTTTTTTTGAAAGTACAAACAATAACAATGACAATAACAATAACAATAACGATGACAATAACAATAACAATAACGATGACAATAAATCATTTGATTTTAGACATAAATCTCTAAAGCCAGGAACTACCTATAATCCTGAATTTGGACCTTATTCAAAAACTAAGGGATTTATTATGGGGTTTAAGAGAGGACAAGAAAAAGATATTACTTCATTTCCTTCTGGTGTTTTACCTATAATTAAACCTGGAAAAAAATCAAAAAATTCTATTTTTTATAATACTGATCCTATATATGCTGATTTATTATGGCCAAATTATAAAAAAGATGTTGATTACAAAAAGGGGGGGATTGCTTTAGCTTCATATGAAAATTCTAATAATCAAAGAAATTCTCAAACTGCTACATTAAGAAGTAATGAAAAATATCTAGGATTTATAGGTCTTAATGAAAGATATTCAGGATTTGAATATCGTAATGAAAGTCATCTGGGTTTTGTAGAACCCGAATAAAAATAAATCTAATTAATTTTAGATTATAACTTTTTTTATTTTATCTATCAAAAAATTTATATAATCATTATAATTGTTTATTAGTAAGAGATCTTTTACTATATTAATTGGTAATAAATTTCTATATACTGAACAAAATTTAAAATATTTGCTATATTCATCTGGAAATAATAACTGAAATTCAAATATTATATGTTTTAATATGTGCCTACTATCATCTTCATTATTTTTATTTAGAAAATATGCCATTAAATATGGATAATTTTTTACCTCTTCGATTGCTTTATTTAATGATTTTTTATTATTTGGAAAGATTCTTGTATATTTTGATTTTGTTGATTTAAAAAAATCTGGATGATTTTCAATTATTTTTTTAATACCTTCATAATGTACAGTTAAAGAAGGGATTTTTTTATATGATTTTATACAATCATCTATAGATCTATTAATTTGATTTAATAGCATAAAATTAGTATAAAACATTTCATTAAACATCCATCCTTCACGATTAAGTAAAAAGTATTTTTCCTCTTTATAATTTATTTTGTATTTAATATTTAATATTAATCCATAATCTATCGCACTTATTTGATAACCATTATATGGTATAATTTTATCCATGAAATTAAAAGTTTTATCATTCGTTGATGTTATCATTATATTTGATAAATGTAAATCATTATGAGAATATCCACCTTCATATAATAAATATATTATTTTACATATTTGAATCATTATAGAAAATATTTGACCTCTTGATAACTTTTTTGTTTTTAAAAAATCATTTAGTGTTGTTGAACCTTTAAAATCCATTAAAAATTTTACGCACCATTCGGACTGATCAATTTTTTTCATACTTTCATTTATTTTCTTGAAATTTCTCTTTTGTATATGTGTACATTTATCATAAATTGAATATCCATATAATTTGGCGAAAAAAAATTGATCTTCTTTTTTTAATGTGTCAATATAACTAAAAGTATCTAATTCACGCCACAATTGCTTACTATAATCAATTTTTAGATATTCTTCTAATATATGTTGAACTTTAAGAACATATTCTTTATTTTTATATTTTACTAAATAAGTTGTACCATTAACACCTAAACCTAACTCTTTTATTATTTCTATTTCATCAAAATTTATCGTTGTATTTTCCATTATTTAGTTTTACTTAATTGATAGAAAAAAAAGATTGTATTATTTTATATAGAAAAGAATAATAAAACAAAAATTGAATATGAATATGTATATTAATAAATATTTATAATAAATTTACAATATGGAAGAAATCAATTCATCACTGTCATTTGATAGTGAATCTAAAACTGTCACTATTAAGAAACTTTATAATGCGAAAAAAGACGAAAACGTATACTATTCTCAACCAAAAGAACCTTTTGAAATTTATCAAAAACAAAAAGAAGTTAGTGAATATGAGGAAATGGCTTATTTCATTGATTTAGAGTTAGCTTTGCCAATTGAATTTATTTATGGACCCTTTAAAAATAATTATGAAGGACATGAGAAAGTTAGTGATATTGTTACAAAAACATGGAAAATTATTTTTGAGGTACCATTCAAATTTTATTTTGGAAATATACTCGAAATGTTTGGTACTGTATATGTTAATAATAATATTTACTTTGATTTTAAACCAACTGAAATACAATGGAGAAAATGGAAAAAACAAACTGTTTCATATGATTCTTATTCACATTATTTCATATATCTAGAAAAAGAATTTATGTTTAGTAATGGAGGATATGGTTCACATATGGATATTAAAGCTACATTTAATACGGATATTGAAGATGGGAAAGAATATGCTTTGATTAATGAAATTCAATTCTATGACGTCAAAGATCCAGATAATACTATTCGTATTAGCCAAATTATTCCTGATATTTTTAAATATGAAAAAAGTATTATTAACAATCGGATATAAATAAAATATTATAATATTATATAAAAATGGAAAATAATATGGAAAATAATATGGAAAAAGGATTAAATATTGATCTAGAATTAAAAAAAATGGATGAAATTTTTATTAAATATTTACCTAAAAATCATTATTATGATCATAACAATAAACCTTGTAATGTTTTTGAATGGTTAACTCTTGGTAATTTACTAGATGCTCTTAAATTAGAAACAGACGCAGTAGTATCAGTATTAAATAATACTGATTATTTTTATCAGGAATTCTCTGGTAAAATATGGTTACCTATCAATGCTTTTGATGATAAAGATCAAGACATATCACAATATTTCAAAAAAGTATTTGATTTTTTAGATAAAGTAGAAAAAGAAAATAAAAAATGTATTATTCATTGTCAGGCTGGTGTAAATCGTAGTGCTACTATAGTTTTGGCTTATTATATCTATAAAACGAATGTTGATTTATTTAATGCTTATGAATATTTATCATCAATGAGACCAGGAATCATTTATAATATTGGATTTCGAAAACAATTGATTACTTGGTATAAATCAAGAAAACATTAAGAAAACATTAAGAAAACATTAAGGAATAAATATTACTTAATAAATTTATTTTTTTTTATGAAATTATATATCAATATATAATAAAATATATATTGGTTAGGTATTAATATGAAAACAACTAAAGTTAATAAGAAAAATAATAAGAAAAATAATAATAAAAATAATAATAAAAAAAGATATACAAAGAAATATGTTAATCAAAAAGGTGGTACTGAAATAACAGAAGCAGATATTATTCTATTTTTACAACTTGTTTCTAAACAAAGATTGTACACATCTGATTTTGATAAATTATGTAGAGAAGAATCCATATTACTTAAATTCTTTAAAAAAACATCAGATTGTGATATATTGTTTCTTAATTTACTATCTAAAAGGAAAATTGTAGATGAAATTATAAAAGTCACCACCGATTTAGATGCTTTTAATAAAGTCACTGTTGATGAAGTTACACATTTTATTGAAAATAATGATTGTACCATGTCAAGTAATTTTAATTTTAAAAATATTACTAATATTAAGACTACAGTTAAAACTATTGTTAATAATGTTTTTAATAAAGGTTTTTCTCTAAAAGCAATTACACCAATGGTCAAAATTACACCGACTGATACGGATACCGATAAAAAAGAATTTAAATCTGAATTATTAAATCTATTATCTGAAAATGAATCTTCATATAATTTCTTAATAAATGAGATGTTAGAAATATATTTTGGTATTTCTGATAAAAAAGACCCTGAATTATGTCTATTAGTTAATGTCATTTTTAATTTATCAAGACTTGTTGGATTGCTTAGTATTCATGATATGAAGTCTATTGTTAAAAAGATATCTAATGAAGCAGTATTAGATACACTTAAACAAAATCTTAAATTAGATAGATTGTCTGATTCAAATATGAATTTATTAATATCTAAAACAAATGAATTATTAATGGGTCAACTTGATATATTCTGTCTTAAATACTTTCACATTGATAAAAAAAACCTATTACTTGAACATGGTCAAACTCAAATAGGTGGAGGTTCTATTTGGAGTGGATTTAAACAGTTATTTATAAGACCTTTAGCAGCAGGATTATGGATAGCTTTAACTGCATTTCATACTGTTATTTCATTTGGTGCTAAAGTTATTTCATTTGTTGTTAATGCTTTTACATTAGGTAATATTGATTTATGGAATAGAGTATATGTACCATATTTTTTTAATACATTTTATAAAAAAGTTGTTAGAAGCGTAGGTAGAATCGCGACTGATACATGGGATGAAACTATAATATATAACCATTTTAAAATATTACCTGATTTGTTTAATAAGTATGGTGTAAAAATCAATAATGATATTATTGAAGAATATAAAACACTTATCCCATTTCTTGTTAAACTTTTTCCAATTAGTAAATATGAATCTAGTACTCATATAGAAATACCAGGTAATATACAAAAAATGTTAAAAAGGGTTTGCTTCATTGAAAATTATGACCAACAATTAGATTATTTATATTACAGAAGACGAAATTTTGTTTCCTTATTATCTAAATATTTGAAAGAAAAGTTAAACATTTTAGATGATAACCAAATACAACAAATTTTAAAAAAATATTTTTTTTTCGATCCATCTTATCTCGAATATTTTATTGATTATAATTTAAGCCCACAAGATTACTTCGCTTTAGATTGTAGAAACTTAAAACATGTTAGAAAAGTTAAATCAAAATATCATTCTATGTATAATAATTATAAAAAAAAAATTTTTACAAAAGAAAAAGCTGGTTTAATTATTTTCACTAATAATAAAAACATTGAACAATCATCATTACAAAATAATATGATACATAGGGTTAATCCAATATTTCAAAATGGTAATAATGAACAACCCAGACAAAATGGTAATATTCAACAACCAAGACAAAATGGTAATATTCAACAACCCATACAAAATGGTAATATTCAACAACCCAGACAAAATGGTAATATTGAACAACCCAGACATAATAATTTACAAAATAATATTAATATTGATGAAGAGTTTAGAGATAGTAATTTACCAGAATATAGACCAATAACTCCATTATATAAAAATTATAGAAATAAACCTCCTCAATATGAAAATCCACCAAAATATAGAAATACTGCTGAAGTCCCTAGTTATTATCATGAAGAACATAAAATTTATAAATGGTTAATGATAAAGAAAAATCTTGATCAATTTCTTCTAATTCAACCTAATATAAGAAATGATAATGATAATGATATTAGACAATTTACATATAATTACAGTAATATTAAAGAAGGACTTGATATGTTACTTGATTATTTAATACTAAGACAAAGTAGTATAGCAGTTTATAGAGAAAGATTTAAAGAATTTATTGATGATCCATCAAATATAAGTTATAAACAAGAATTAACAGAAATTATAATGTCTGGAATTTATAAATCTTTTAAAGTAGCTTCTGAAATATGTTATTTATGGTTAACAGGTAAAAAATTAGAGATACAACGTCATACCACCATACTTAGTAAATTATTTATTAATTCGTGGAACTTAAATTTAATTAGCTGTGAAGATATTGAATGTTTACAACAAAAAAATATATTTGTTAATTTAAATACAAATAAAAAAAATGAAAATCGATTTTTAGAAATTACAAACAATGGAGTTAAGTTTCCTTTTGATAGTAATGATCATGAAGAACATACATATAGTGAATTAAGTGATTTTTTTAATGAGACGTATTCTAAAAATCATACACATATGATTGGACTGTATCAAGTATCAAATGATGCAAAATTTGTATTAGAAGAGTTATCCAAAAATATAAATTATAAATTAACATTTAGAAATAATGAAAATGGAGAATCTGTTATTAAATTAGAAAGAATTACACCATTACTTACAACATTAGATTAACAACATATATTTATTTCAATTACTATATTACATATATTGAATAATGTATTATTTTTTATGTATTATATTCTTCATGATAATCTTCTTCATCGTGATCGTCATCATCATAAAACTCTTCCTCTTCCACATCCCATTCTAGATATACTTTTTGGTCTGATAAAATAGTTAAAAGATTAACTAGATTACTGTGATAATCATAAAAGAACTAGTGAATTATAATTTTTTCTAAATATATTATAAAATATATATTATATAGTTATAAATGTCTATAAAAAGGGGGGGTTACAGGATTTCAAACAATATTAGAAAAAATGAAAGGTATTGAAGCTAGAGGTGCAGTAATTTCAACAAATGCTGCTGTTCGAGCATCTCAAGAAAAGTTAAAAAAAGAAATGGGAATGATAAGTAGAGATCCTAATTTTGTACAAATAATAAAAGATGGTCTTGCGGAAAGAGTGGGAAGAAGAATCGGACATGGTGGTTCTCGTAAAAAGAAACATATACAAAAATATAATCAAAAAATAAACCAAAGTCGAAAACAACATGGTATTCGAAAAAATAAAAATCTAAAGAAAACTAAGAAGAACAATATACAAAGAGGATGAAAGACATTAAAGTAAAATTATTATTTAGAAGTTCTAAAAAAGTAGTAAAAATCCATTTTTTGGCCAGGAAGTTTAAATGATGTTTTTCGTCAATACGGTTTATTACAAAAAAATGGTTATACATGGGGTAGAAACTGATACAGTACTTTTAGAAAACTTTTTTGCAAGTGAAAGAGATAGTGAAAAATATCATATGTTTTATTTTAATGAAAATTTACAATTATCAAAACAAAAATATGAATAAACAAAACAACAGCAAATAATAAGAGAGTTTGAAAATTCATCAGAAGCTAATCAATTTGATTTTACATGAGATGATGTTCAAAGTGGGTATATAGAGGTTACTGAGGATTAATGTAATATTGATTATGGTTTTATCTTTGTTAGTTATATTTTATTTTATTTTATTTTATTATTGTGTTATTGTGTTATTGTGTTATTGTGTTTTTTTACTATTTTCAACATAATATTTCATAGTACTGGTTTTAATTTTATAAATCTTATAGAACCATACATAATTTAATGTTGTTAAAATATACAACATGAATGCCATTGGATTAAAAACATGTCCGTCTAGTAATATTTCATAAATCAAATGAGAATAATTAATTATACGAAATACAAAGAATAATCTAAATAATGCTTCAAATGCTGTTACATATCTAATATTTATTTTATAATTTTTATCGGTATTTTTAAGATACCATATATAATTTAATGGTAGGACACTATACTCAGCCAAAGCCATTCTAGCAGCACAATATGTGGCATAGCTTTTAAAATCACTAATTGGTAAAAGTATATGACTTGTTTGACAAAAAATTACTGAAAGATGATGAATTATTGTAGGAATCGCACTTTTTATAGTAGGTGATGTAGTTAATAAATATAAAATATCACTTACATAATATCCGCTACTAAAATAAAATAATAAATCGACTACACTCGATTGGTTTAGTGGTTTACCAATACATATAAATAATCCTACGATACATAAAATAATGCTGTGTACTGTACTAACAATATATGATACTAAATCATGAGTATGATTCTTTGATAATATTTTATATTTTGTAGGAGTTATTAAATTGGCAATATATGGAGATTTAATAACTAACGTATACGAAGTTGTATAAAGTATAAATGTTGTTAATGATATTATGTAACCCACATTAGAATATATTATATTTTTAAATATTTTTAAGTTTGATGTAGTGATACTAGAATTGGCATCATATAATAATGGAACACTAACAATACCACCTAAAATTACACCATTACCAATATTACCCGCTAGATGAACAATACAATGCCAAAAGACTCCCAAATCTCTACGATTTTTATTATGGTAAAACCAACTTATACCATACCCAATAACAATAATTTTCATAGAACAGAAACATATCCATGAATAATGGCAATGTGATACTGACCAGGCATTATAAAAAAAATTTAATCCTGATATACACATATCTAGATTACGACGGAATCCATAAACCGGATTTCTCCAATAATTTACACTTGACAAAAATAATAAGGTATTTGTTAATAAAACATTTATAAATTGCATATTATGATAAATATAGTTATATAATCCATATAAACTATTGAGACCAAATAAAAAAGACATCGTTAGAATTATATCACTATGATGTTTATCCAAAATTTTATGATCATCTTTAATTTTAATTTGATTATTATTGTATGATATAATATTTTTAAAATAGTTCATTTCTATATAAATCATTATCCATAAATCTTTATATTGATTTGATATTGATTGCGTATTGATTATATATTGATATTGATATGATAATAAAAATAAAAAAATGTCGATCATTAAATAATAATGATATGACCAAAGGATATTATGTTACAATGTCATAAATAGTTTAGATTTTTAACAAATCAAACCTATAACATTAACCAATCCTTTCACAACCAGAAAACCCATAAGAACCCATTGTAACACCATAAAGTTATGTATGTCATCAGCTTTAGTGTTTAGAATGACCTCTGTGTGCTTTATTTTATACAATACAATAACAATACGCGTAATCATATACGTCAGTATTATAATAATGAATGTTAAAGCACACAAATTTATTTTAAATGGCTTTCTTAATGAGAAACAACTCATAAAAATAGTACCCGTCAAGATAATATAAGATACAATCATTCCACTAATTGGAATATAAATACTGTCGGTGTCGTATTTATCTGATGTTGTATTATTTATCTTAAACTTGCCAATAAAATTGTTCATTTCATCAAAACGCAGCATAAAAATCATACTTAATAGCCCTATTACAGTGAGTAATATCATGAAAATACCGAAGAAAATCGTACTTTTCACGTCACGTGGATCAAACTGATTGGACGGAATTACATTCCGATTATAAGTATGATTATGGATATGATTGTGAATATTGATTACGATACTTTCAGATTGGTTACTGATGAATTTCCCCTCTACTTTCGCACGACAAACTGGACAAGTGTTGTTAATAAATAACCAAGAATCGATACATTTTTTGTGAAACGTATGATTACACTTTAACGTCTTGTTTTCTTCGCACTCAGTACCCTCAAGTTTTTCAATACAAATCGGACAATTGTCCTCAGAGACTGAATAGGTCGGTTGATAAACCGGATAAGAATCGACTTTCATTTTGGCGTCAATCCCATTAACATAATATTAAAATAAAAAAAGTCAATTTTATAATTTGAATATAACTTAAAAAACTTAAAAACTTAAAAACTAATCTAATATTTGATAATATAATTTAATGTAATGTATGGGTTCATTATCGCAAAAGCATTTCCTGAACCAGTTGAAGCTGTAGTAAATGTATGATTATGTGAACCATCGTTATTAATTGTAATACCTGTTGTATTTGTAGTTGTAAACCAAGTTTTAAGTCCTGCTGAATCAGCTGAAAAACCAGGTGGGTTAGTACCACTATTATTATAATCATCATTAATTGTATCAAAACTATGACGATGACCAGGGTCGGTTATACCATGATTATGTAAACCATCTGTACTTGTTGTACCTGTATGAGTATGTGCTGGTAATTCATTTGTCGTTAAGGTAGCTGTCTTAGAACCACCTGCTTCACCAAGAGAATCAAAGTTAGAGTCCGTTGAATTGTAACCAACTATCATACGACCTTTCATGTTTGGTAAATTAAATGTATTAACACCATCACCATTTCCATATTGTGAACCTATTAATGCGAATAAAGCTGAATATGTTGTTCTAGATACAGCTGAACCATCACATATTAACCATCCACCTGGAGCTGATGAGGCAGCATATGGCATTATCGCACCTGGTGGAACTAATAAGAATCCGGCTTGATAGACACCATCTGATACATTACTCTTACCATTTACATCTAATTTATATGTAGATGAAGGGGATGAAGTATTAATACCAACTGTACCACCATCTTTAACTATTAAAGCAGAAGAATCATTGTCCTTGAAATTAACAATATCAGCGATTCCTTGTTGATTAACTGATAAAGCCGTTGTATTACCAGTATTCGTCATTGAAATACCATTTACTGAACTTGTGGTAATAGCACCGGATGTAGTGATTGAAATAGAATCTGATGCTGATGAAGTAGTTATTAATGAAACTTTACCAGTAGCACTAGTTGTCATGCCACCTGATGTAATGATTGAAATAGAATCTGAAGCATTTGAAGTTGTTGTTAATGATATTTGACCATTGATAGATACATTACAAACAGTAGGTGTGACATTTGATGTATCAGTCTCTACTACCAAACCACCACAATGGATTGGTTTATAATTATCTATTGGAGTTATAATATTATTAGTTTCATCACCATGATTTGTTATACCAACCGCAACAAATTCATCACTTGCTTCGTTCCAAAACCAGCCAATATTTTGTTGATTACCTCTTTCCCCGATAAAACCAATATCACGTGTGTTTGTTGAAGTTATACCTTTATTAAGATAAAAAAGTGGATCTTCTGAATCAAATACTGTTACATTATGTTGAACAGTTGGACCATTTACTATTAGGCTACCTTCTACTGTTAAATCACCATTAACCGTTGTTAAATTAGATGTTGTTCCTAAGTTAATAGGAACTGTATACTCAGTACCAATTAAAATACCTGAAATACCATTATTTCCATCAGTTTGAATTAAAATATCACCATCTGTGAACAACCCTATATTTGTGTTAATATAACCATCATGACCTGGAGGTAATCCAGATAAACCAGAAATGCCTGATTCACTCTTAAAAGATTCAATTAAAATTGTTGAATCTACACCAATTAAAGCTAAACCAGGAACACCATTAAATATTTCTGTATTTTCACGACTTGTTCCAATTGTCATTAAATAATCTGAAAATTGAGAATAATAACCTATCGGACATAATAAAGCTTTTGGCGATAATTCATCTTCTACATGATTTTTTATATTTTGAACTCTTTCTTCTATTTTTGATTTATTAATTGGTTTTGATCGATTGATTATCTGTTTCATTTGATCAGATAAATCTGTTTTTTCTTTGTTTAATGGGAAAAAAGGGGTTGTCCCTGAAGACATAAATATATTTTGAGCATAGACATTCATACCACCTAATGGTGCCACAATATTCATCGCATTACAATCTGATAATCCAGATTCTAATACAATTGAACTGTCTGATAATAATGAAATATCATCGTTTGCTAATAATTGTATTTCCCCATTAGGAGTTTCCAATATTATTGAATCATCTGAAGATGTAATATTAACTAGATTTGAAGCTGTAATACCAATACCTCCATTATATGCTTGTAATGTTATTGCGTCAGTTGTTTCATCATATGCTTTGAAATCAATTGTCTTATGGGCATTTACATCTAATCCACCATTCGGAAGATAAATTGATATAGCTTCATCTAATGAACTTGTACTTGTTAATGTAAAAATCCCTTCTCCACTATGTTTAATACGGGAATTAAAGCTTGTTAAGTTAATTCCTGATTCATCGCCTATCTCAATTGTTTTGACATTTATATCATCTATAATTTCAGATGCCATTTTTATTTACTTTTACTTTTATAATACTTATAATATTTTTTTAATTCAATCTTAAATTTAATATTTGATAATGATATTGATAATGATATTTAACAAATTTTTAGACTGAAATATTCATCATAAAATTGAAATCAAAAAAAACCATATGTAAATATTGTGAATAATTAACAAGTATTTACAATTATTTTATTCATTTACCAAAATGAATAATTCTTTTGATAACGCCCCTTCGGCGTTTATTTGTCCTATTACATTAACTATTATGAAAAATCCTGTTAGTGATTCTGATGGAAATACTTTTGAAGAAGAAGCGATTCTTCAATGGATTGACCTTCATCATAATTCACCTATCACTCGGAATCCTATGACACGGAACTCTATTAAACCTAATCGAGCTCTTAAAGATCTCATTGAGGCTTATCTTTTAAATCCTCATGGTAATTTATTGAGTCAAAATCAAAGTCAATCACTTAATAATGTGAATACGGAAGTTATTCCTCAATTGGAACGTGATCCAATTAATATTATTATGATTGCTGATGTATCAGGTTCAATGGAAACTGTCGCTTCTAATAACAATTCAGCTGAACAAATTAATTTTACCAGTCTTGATTTAGTTAAACATACAATGAATACGATTGTTGAATCCTTAACGGTTCACGATACAATTGGCGTTGTTAAATTTAACAATTTGGCTACACAAGTTACTGATATGCTTAAAGTTGATACTAAAAACAAATCATTACTTAAGGGAAAAATTTCGGATCTTAATGCTTCGGGTGGAACAAATATTTGGGATGCTTTACGTGTTTCAATTGAAATGGCAAAAAATTATAAGGGACATGGAAAAATTCACCTTCTGTTATTTACTGATGGAGAATCTAATGCTGATCCACCTCGTGGAATTATCCCTACACTTAGTGATTTTTTGGCAAAGGACCCGTATACTCAGCTTAATATTACAATCAATACATATGGATTTGGAACTAATATTAATTCAGACCTACTTTATAAAATCTCTGAATTAAAAAATGGTATTTTTGGATTTATTCCTGATTCCACAATGATTGGTACTGTATTTGTTAATAGTGTCGCACATCTAATGACACAAAATGAACATATTCAGCTTCCACCGGCTGAAGAAACAGTACGTATTGAACTGGTTGATAAACTTAAAAAGGGAAAGTTGGGGGAGTTCAATACATTTATTCAGCAATATCGAGGTATTCCTTTTATTGATGATATTTATATTGATTGTATTGATTCAACCAATGATTCTGATGGTCAAATCTTTAAGGCTTTTGAACAACGCTATTATCTTAAGTGGGGTAAACATTATATTAATAGTGTTATTTCGGCTTATAATAATAAATTCTGTCTCAATTTTAAAGACCATGGGATACAACACTTTAAAACTCATTCATTTGATAAATATCAAAAGAGTATTGAAGAGGTTTTCGTTAATCTACCACCACCTATTCCCTCTGGACGAAGTTATAATGGTCATGTAAATGCCCCTGTGAGTGTACAGACATTCTCTACATCATTTTATAACCAATCAGGTGGATGTTTTCTTCATGATACCCTTGTAAAGTTATATCATGGTGGAGTTATTCCTGTACAAAATATCACCAAAGGGACATTACTTAGTTCTGATGGAAAGGTTTCAACTGTGGTGTGTGTTGTTAAGATTAAATTTTCGGGCATTGTTCGACAATTTAAAGATTATAATACAACCTCACTAACACCTTACCATCCAGTCTATTTCGAAGAGAATAAGTGGGTTTTCCCTCATGACTCTGATAAGTTTAATGATGTTCAAGTCAATGACGTTTATGTATATGATTTTGTACTAGATTCAAACCATATCATTGAACTTTCAGGTGGAATTAAAGCAGTTACCTTTGGTCATGGTATTGAAGGTAATGTTGTTAGTCATCAATACTTTGGTACTGATCTTATTCTCAATGACCTCGTGAAACATGAAGGTTGGAATAATGGTCTAATTCAACTCGATGAAAATGAATATAAATTCATTCGGGATGAAAAAACTAATTTAGTTGTTGGACTCCAGTTCTAATGTTTTAGTATGAAGATACAATAAAACATAATTTTAATTAAATTTAATTAAAAAATTTTTTTTATTAAATAAAAATAGAAATTGAAAAGATATATAGACAAAATATTATTAGATTACAGGATGTTCAATTCTTTCACCTTTATTTATTGGTTTTCTATGTTTAACTACAACGGGTTCTAAATCAGAGAATGGTGACATAATAAATGGTGTAATATCTAATGGTGTATAAATAATTTCACCAGAAGAAAGAACTAATTTAGCATGAGTTTCATTATGTTGATATACTGAATAAATTGGACCTGGAGGAGCTGGAGGTGGTGGTGGAGGTACAATCGCTCCAACTGTATCATCTGTGTTGTATAAGATAAATTCTGTAGTTGGTTGGATTGTTGTTGTTATTGCGGAAGATCTTGGATGAGTTACAACAATCGCTGGATCTAAATTTATATTGGTGTCATGTGGAATGATAGGAATACTACTGATGCTATGTATTAATGAACCTAAAATTAAAGCTATTTTATATAATAATTTCATTTTGATATTTTATATATATGATATATTTTATTTATATTTATTTAGTATTTTCTTCTAAACCTTATTTTCTAGATTTTTTATTTATATTAGATCTAGAACGTTTATGGTTTTTTAATTTATGAGTCTTCTTTTTTTTCAATAAAGACCCACCACTCTGTGAACCTTGTAATTGGGAATTTCTTATACGAATCGCCTGAAAAAAAGCAAAATAACTTGGAGGATTTCCTTGTTCTATTCTTGATTGATCAAATCTTAAAAAAGACAAAACAAACTCCTGCATAGTTTCATTTAGTGTTGCTATAGTCATTTGAGCTGATTGTTTTTTTTGATTTAAGTATTGAATTACACCCTCTGTTAATCCATAATTATTAATTGAAAAATCTACATATCCCATAATATATAATTCTAACGAATTATAAAAATCTGGATATGCATGACGTAAAGTATTTATTGCTTTTATTTGAGTTCTAACAAAACCATATCTTTCATTCTCAATGACTTGAGAAGGATCTGTTGTTGCTAAAATATATAATTCAAATGCTCTGGTGATACTATATTCTCTTCCAGTATGATGTTCAGGGACTCTATGAAATAGTCTTGGAAAAGGCCCTTCTGGTAAAACTTCTGTCGCACTAAATTCTCCTTCATTACCGAATTCATATACACTTCCCCCATTATTACGACGTCCTATTCTTGATGAAATTTCTTCATGAAACTCATTTAATAATTGATCTACCGTTGTACCAGGTGGTACATTAGCTGCTATATTTTTAAATTTGTGCCCTTTAATGGTAGTTAAATGAGGTCCAAAACGTACATTACCGGTATAAAATCCATTAGAGGCTGGATGTGTTTGAAGCCGTTTTCTAGGAGGTTCTCTACCACTGTTTTTATCACTTTTTCTTCCTTGTAGTTTTAAAATACTTTTTGTTGACATTTTACTTTATTATTATAATAGAAAAATATCTTATAAAAATAAAAAACATCTAAATTATCTTCTTGTTATCTTCTTATTATCTTCTTGTTATCTTTTTGGATCTAGATTTGGATTTGGATTTGGATTTAGTTTTAGTTGATCTTTTTTTCTTTTTTGATACATAACCACCAGCATGAGGAACAGCATGAGGACCAGCATCAGTACCCTTATTCATTGGAGCCAGAGGTGGAGCATTTGATCCATTTGCTGCGCCATGAATTCGACTCATACTTTCTAATTTTTGTAAATCTTCCCTAGCACGAGCTTGAGAACTAAGTATCATAGTTTTATTAGGTTCATTGTATAAATCCGAATTTAAACTTAATAAACGATGTAATAATCTTATTCTCTCAACAATTGGTAATGGTTCTCTCATACCAGGTTCAACACGTCTAGGTAATCGAGGTGCATTTTCTGGTAATGATTCACTACCTGCTAAATTAGATTCAACACCATTAGAATATACACTCCCTTTGATTCTTGGATCTAGAGGATTATCTACTCTGTTACCTATACGAGAGATCATTAGATCTACACTGTGTGGATCTAAATATACATATGGATTATTATGTGTTTCACCAAAAACATTATTTGGACCTGGTCTAAAACTTACACTGCGTGGGGGGTTTAATCTTCGTCTTTGTGCGGCTGGGCCATTATTACCATTACCTCTATTTTTAGATGACATTTTACTTTACTTTTATTATTATAATAGAAAACATATTACAAAAGATAAAAATAAAAATAAAATAAAATGAAATTAAAATAAAAAATTTATTTGATTTTTATAAAAATATACAAATATATGTTCATAATTCATCAACATCTTTAACCAAAGAATCTAAAACATAATGAACCATCTCTTTCTTTTTTTTTAATTTATCTAACATAATTTGAGAAGAATCCAGTATATTTTGATATTTTATTATATCCATATTATAGACAACATGTAAAGCATTAATATACCGAATTTTTCTTTTCATAATATGTATTTGATCATCTAAATTATAATTATCAAAATCATCTACAGCTTTTTTCTCTATATAATCTATTATTTTTTTTTTCCTTTCTTCAGAAATTTCGATTGATGAAGATGAAGAAGAAGATAAAGATGAAGTACCTTTTCTTTTTGGAATATTTTTTATATAATTAGATGGTAATTTTTTATTATTTTTTAAATCACCGGATCTTTCAAATACAGGTGGACTCTTATTATCTCGATGCCATGATCTCCATCTGCTTGTAGCAGCTTCTGAACGTTCGTTTAGTACTTTACTAATATGATCTACATGAACTTCACTCAAATTAACCCCTTTTATACTTTTTCTTGATTTAAAGCTTACTGATTTTTTAGGTTTAATACCTGCTAAACGTTTTGAAAAACGTAGGTTATTATTGATTTTATATACCATTTTCAATTATCTATATATATATATTTTTATTTTCTTTTCAATTTTTTAGTTATTTTTTTATTTTTTTTACTAGACTTTTTCTTAAGTGATCCTCCCGTATGTGATTCATTATTCTCTCTATACTTTTGAATAGCAAATTGATGATAATAATCATTATAAGAATCTATTATACTTCTATTTAATTTTAATTCAGAATCTATATTTTCAAAATCTATTTCATCTATACCATACATTTCTCTCATACTTTCATCTGATAAATCTAATCCATATAATATTCTCAATGTATTTATAGCTTTTTTTTTCTGTACATATATACTTATTTTTTTTCTAGGTGATAATTGTGGATCTATTTCTAATTTTATTAATCTTATTAAAGAACTTATTACAGCGAGTACTTGTTCTTCATCTATAATTTTTGAAACTGTTTTGGGAAATGGTCTTGATGGTACTCTTGAATGTGGTCTTAAAGATGGTAAACTTGAGGTATATCTTAAACTCCCTTGAGGACCATTCACATGTGGATGAGGAGGTTCAGGCCATTGAATCCAATCTGCTGTTGCTGCTTCAGATCTAAGTTTTAATATTTCTTTAATTTCTCTAGTACTAAAACCTTCAGATCCATTTAATAATTCTCTCAAAAATAAACCTCTACTTTCTTGAGGATCTTCTGTGAAACTAACACTTCTTCTAGGTCTAGGTCTAGTCAAAGTATTAGATTTTCCTACTGGTTCTGTTTCTGGTTTAATTGGTGATGCCATATTTTTTTTAACTTTAATTGAGATAATATTTATTCTATTTATCATTATTATTGAAAGCTTCAAATGAGCATCCCATCGAACAAGAATAAGAAGTTTCTTGGTTAGGGTTTTTTACATACATCTCACGATTACAATTTGAATTACAACATTTAACCTTTGAATAGTTGAATATATAATTATATATCTTCATCATTTTTATTTTTATTTTTATTTCTTATTTATTGATTTGATATTATATTTCTAGATTATAATATAAAATACAATACAAAGAAGATGAAAAGTAAAAGTAAAAAGAAAATAGTTAATAAATCATTATATAGTCCCAATAAAAATCCAAGTAAAAGTATTAAAAATACTGGATTCAAAGATAAAGCCAAAGCTATTGAAACTTTGAAATTGATTAGAAAATTAGACAAAATTAAACAAAAACAAATTGTTTTGACTATGTATTATAGAGCTGAATATCATCCTCATAAAACAAAAGACATGGTAGAAGCACAGAAAATATTTAAGAAATTCTTGGATACAAATTAAAATCCTGATTTAATATCTTTTTTTATAATAAAAGTTTAATAAAATAAAATGGATATTATACAAACAACAGGGATATTATCTTTGATAATACAAATTTTAACAGGTATATTTGATTATTATGTACTAAATTTAACTATCACACCTAACTTAAAACTCTTAAGAGATTTATTATGGGTTGAATTTAGTGTTCAAATAGTTGAAGGTATCTTTTATACATGGATGGTTATTAATTTTACTAAAATTAGTAATATTACACCTAAAAGATATTTTGATTGGTTTATAACAACACCAACTATGTTACTAACATACTCTGTTTATTTAATATATTTGAAAAATTATTCAAATGAAGAAACTCATGAAGATCCTACAAAATGTACGGAAGTTAGTTGTAAAGGAATGTATGAAATCGTTTCCGAAAATTGGAAAGTCCTTTTACCAATAGTATTATTAAATGCAATTATGTTAATATTTGGTTATTTAGGTGAAATGAATGTTATATCAATTGTTAAAGCCAATATTTTAGGGTTTATTCCATTCTTCATATATTTCTCAATGATTTATAATAACTTTGCTAAAGACTTTGCTCTTGGCAGATATACATTTGCTGTATTCTTTAGTTTATGGTTATTATATGGTGTAGCAGCATTTTTACCTTATAAAACGAAGAATATATTTTTCAATATTCTAGATCTTTTTGCCAAAAACTTTTTTGGTGTCTTTCTAGGTACAATGATTTTATATAAATTAAACAAACAAAAAGATAAAAAACAGAATATAGAATATGATAAACAACAATAAAATAATAAAATAATAATATACTGATATAAATTTACTTATTTACTCATTATAATTTTTAATATTTTTTATTTTTTGAAAAAATCTTTTATAATAAATAAAATAATAATGGTTATACATACAAAATCTAAATCCAAATCTAAATCTGTAACCAGAACTAGAACTAAAACTGAAAAAAACGGAACATTAAAACAATTAAATGTTAAACTCATTCAAAAATATATTGGAAAAACATTGAAATTATATGCGAGAGAATATTTGAAGCAACCTGCTAAGAAATCTGATTGGTCTAATCCTAAAAATAGACCTACTCATTATACATTATACTTCAAACCATCTAAAGTTCTTGATGATATGATCGAAGGTGATATACAATTTTATCCTGGTGAACCTTTTAAGCCATCAAGTTTACAAATTGACAGAAAAAATAAAAATATTAGTACAAATTTAATGAATACACAAGTATTTATTCAAGTTTAATGATTAGATGATTAATTATGATGATTTAGTATCAGTATCATTTAATGATGATATTTGATTATTATCAACTTCTTCAATTAGTTTATCTAAGATTGGTACAATACTCGTAAAATCAGAATTACGAAGTAAACTATTGATAACAGGTGTATAACCACGTTTTTTTGAATAAGGAATAAATTTATGATGATGTTTAAAAATTTGACTATTAGTTATCTCAATTATTTTTTTAATATTTTCAGTATAACTAATCATTATCCATCCTTTGTTAGTTAATTCATAGTGAGTTCTTAAGTTTACATCTTTACAAAAAAATGGTAAAACTTTTTCATCATATGTTTTATTAGGATTGAATTCTTTTAACAATAATGAATATTTTTGTTTGATGTAAGATAATAATTCCTCACCGTAGTAGCTAATTATTAAATTATCTGCTGTGTTTAATAGATTCTCTGTTTCTTCCTTCGTTAATTGATATTTAGGATCATTTTCATATTTTTCAATAAATGTATCTAAATCTACTATATCTTTTAGAGCTTTATTTAATTTATCTTTTTTAGATTGATAATTGTTTATTTGAACATTATTAGAATTAATTTTGACAGATGATTTATTATTAACAAACATTTTTTGAAACATAGATTCTAATGAATCTTTAAAAGCAGTTCCCATTGAATCTTTTATTTTTTTTGATAGAGCATCAGACAAACTATTAATAAGATCGGTTTTCATTTCTTTAAATTTAATATCTTTACCATTTTTTTTTTTAGACTTTTTATTTTCTAATAATTTAGATTCATTGTTAGTATCTTCTACAGATTCTTTATTTATATTTTCCTTACATATTTTTTCATGTCTATATTTATTATAATTACGACTAAATTCTTTATTACAAAATTCACAATTACTATTTATTTTTTTATTATTATCTTCATTTGAATCATTTATATTGATGTTATCATATGATATATTATTTTCAATTAAATCTTTAATAAATTTTTTTGTATAACCTTTTAATTCAATATTAATAAAAGATTTAGTCATATTAATATTATTTGTAGATGAAAAGAAATATTTTTTTAAAATATCTTTTAAATCTTCATTTTTTTTGATTGATTTTGTTGTAAAAATGTCTTTTTTGGATTTTAAAGAGAACACACTTTTTTCACTATTCATAAATGCCCTACTTTTAAATGATCTGTAAATACTATCTAATCTATTCATAGTTTTTGTTAATAAAATTATATGTATTTCATTTTCTCCTTCATAGATAATCCACTTTTTACAAGTATCAATTAACCAATATCTAATATTCGCAATTTTCAATAATTCATTATTTTTAGCATTTATATACACTAATTGATTTTCTATCAAAGAGATGGGTTTATTAATATTAGTGGTAATGGGATTTATTGTACTTTGATTTGTCAAAAGATTACTTCCCGAATATTTACTTATAATAGTATTAATATCAGCAATCATATTTTGACAATCTCCACAAAACCATTCACTACCTTTCTTTAATGTATATTTATTTTTAAATAAATTTTTTATTTCTTTTTCTATAGAAATTACATTTACTGTTAATACTTCACGTAAAAATTTTTGTACTGAATTTTTAGAATAACCATGAAAACGATTTAAGAATCTAGTATCACCATTTTGAGTTGTTCTACCTACTTTAAAAATTTGAGAATTTATGTGTTCTCCAGTTTGAATTAAATAAATATATGAGTACATTTTTGATTTGATTTGATTTGTTTTATTTTATTTTTGTAAAATATAATAAATTTATATTAAAATAATAAAATATTTTTTTTATTCTATTCACATTCAGATATTTTAATTTCTGAATCTTTCTCGATATCTACTG
>JACCED010243324.1_pt1 | contig 26316 bp, 22 predicted proteins | sample 7455021 | NCBI WGS metagenome assembly JACCED01 (sample SAMN15323456, study PRJNA562643) | freshwater metagenome | isolation source: river surface water | place: USA:Blue River Watershed | collected 2017-08-19 | reverse complement strand
GCCCCACACTTCAACGGCAGCAAGAAGGAAGCAGCTCACGCTGTAGATATCGTTTTCGACACAATCGTTCGCAACATGTCAGCTGGTAACGATGTCATGATCAACGACTTCGGTAAGTTCAAGAAGGTTGATCGCAAGGCACGTATGGGACGTAACCCATTCACAGGCGAGACAATCAAGATCAAGGCTTCAAAGAAGGCACGCTTCCTCCCTGCAAAGGCACTCAAGGAAGTTATCGCGGGCGATCGCAAGCTTGGTCCAGCACCAAAGCCTGAGGTAAAGCCAGTTGCAAAGGTAGCTGCTAAGCCAGCTGCTAAGAAGGCAGCAGCTAAGAAGCCTGCTAAGAAGGCAGCAGCTAAGAAGGTTGTTAAGAAGGCTCCTGCAAAGAAGAAGCCAGCAGCAAAGAAGGTTGTTAAGAAGGCTGCAGCAAAGAAGAAGAAGTAATTCTCTTCACTGCAAGAATCACTCGAATGGAGTCGGCGAAAGCCGGCTCCATTCGTGCTTTCCGCCCATAGAATTGTCACATGTCCGAGTTCAAGGTCTCTTATGACCCACCAAGGGGAAAGCCACTTGGTACCAACTTCGCCTTTAAATTCGGCACAAAAGTTTTAATCCCGCTCTTTCGCCTGGTCATGAAGCGCGATTGGCGTGGAACAGAGAACATTCCTTTATCAGGTCGCGTCATTGTCGCTTCAAATCATCTCTCGTATCTCGATGTCTTAGTTCTTACCGACCTACTCTTCACCAGCGGTCGCGCACCTCGTTATCTTGGTAAATCTGGAGTATTTCGAACTCCTATAGTCGGCAAGATAATTCTCGCTGCAGGCATGATTCCAGTTGAGCGAGAGACGAAAGATGCTCGCAAGGCGGTAGATCACGCCAAGATCTTGCTCGAGCAAGGACACCTCCTTGGCGTATATCCAGAGGGCACCTTGACTCGCGATGAGAGCCTCTGGCCGATGATTGCAAAGACGGGATGTGCTCGGCTTGCCCTTGCAACCGATACACCTGTTATTCCGATTGCTCAGTGGGGTTCGCAGAAAATTATTCCTCGCTATACCAATCGCATCCATCTCTTTCCGCGGAAGACAATTGAGATGCGGGTAGGGAAGCCAGTTGATTTGTCCCGTTGGAAGGGCAAGCACGAAGATCCGCAAGCTCTGATTGAGGCTACCGCTGAGATCATGCGAGCAATCACCGTAATGCTTGAGGAGATCCGTGGAGAGAAGCGTCCATCCGTGATCTTCGATCCACATACATCGAGCCTTCCTAAAATCGGTAACTTTGAGAAGGCAAAGAGGAAAGCAAAGTAATGAGCAAGAAAGTTACAGTCTTTGGAGCAGGCGCCTGGGGTTCGACAATGGCGCAGGTTCTCCACGATGCCGGAAACGATGTTCTCTTGTGGGGGCGAAGCGATGAGGTCGTCAATGAGATCAACTCATCTCACACAAATACAAAATATCTCGATGGCCACACATTGCCGGAAGGTCTCAAAGCATCTTCGAACCTTGATGCAGCCTTTTCTCATTCAAAGGTTTACGTTCTTGCGATTCCAGCACAGCAACTTCGCACCATGCTCGCTGAATGGAGGCCATTAGTAGCCGCGGACGCTGTTGTTGTAAGCACCCTCAAGGGAATCGAAATTAGCACCCAGATGCGAATGACTGAAATCATTGAAGAGATGTGGGGAACTTCAAAGGTGGGTGTAATCACCGGCCCCAATCTCGCTGATGAGCTTGTTCTGCGCCAGCCGGCTGGTGCAGTTGCTGCAGCATCAACACAAGAACTTGCCGACTTTATTCGCGAACTTTTCCGCACTCCTTATTACCGCACCTACACATCAACTGACATTATGGGCTGTGAATTAGCGGGTGCGATTAAATCGGTGATTGCGCTCTCGGTAGGAATTTCAATTGGAATGGGCTATGGCGAAAATACCCAGGCCATGCTGATCACACGTGGCCTCAATGAAGTCGCCAGACTATGTGCAGCTCATGGCTCTGATCCACTTACCGCGGCAGGGCTGGCGGGAATGGGAGATCTCGTAGCAAGTTGTGGATCACCATTGTCACGTAACCGCACCTTCGGTGAGATCCTCGGAAGCTCAGGTTCGATGGAGATTGCCCGTGAGAAAGTAGCAAAGACCGTGGAGGGCGTTGCATCGGCTGGGGCAGTTGTAGAAATTGCACATCGTGTTGGTATTGAAGTCCCCGTGATTGAGTCGGTAGCCGATATCGTTAATGGCTCGCTCACTCCAGTGCAAGCGCTCCAGCGATTGATGGAGATTACGACTAAGGCAGAGAACTTCATCCGATGAAAAAAAAGGTAGCAATTCTTTGTGGTGGACCGGGTAGCGAACATGAGATCTCATGTCTCTCTGCTGCCGGAGTTCTCTCAGCAATCGACCGCACTCGATTTGAGCCAATCCTTATCGGAATAACTCGCGCCGGTAAGTGGATGTTGCTTCCGCTCGATTACCCACTTTCAATGCAGAACAAGCGCCTCCCATCTATCTCTGGCGATTTCCCAGAGGTAACCCGCACCCGCGGGGGATTGACCTGCAATGGAGAGAAGCTCCTCATCGACCGAATTTTCCCGGTTTTACATGGTACCTATGGTGAAGATGGACAGTTGCAGCGAGAGTTAGCTTTAGTCGGCATCAAGTATGTCGGTAGCGCCGCCGCTGCATCTGAAATTGCAATGGATAAGGCAGAGTCCAAGATCGCATTTGCGCGACATGGCATCCAAGGGGCGCCAGGAATTACCGTGACGGCGGATCAGTGGAGTTCTAATCCTCAAGAGATTGCGGCTGCAGCAAAGGAGTTGGGCCTTCCTATATTTGTGAAGGCGGCCCGTGGAGGATCAAGCCGAGGCACTGTGAAAGTTAAAGATCACAAAGATTTCTCTGCAGCTATGACAGAAGCACTTTCATATGATTCAAAGGTACTTATTGAGAGCGCCATCGTTGGTTCTGAAGTTGAGTGTGCGGTTCTGCAAGTAGGGAGAGAGATCAAGGCATCGATTCCCGGCAAGGTCTGGATTGATCCTCACTTTGAATTCTATGATTTTGAGGCTAAGTATCTTGATGGAGCGACTCGTATTGATATTCCCGCTCCATTTGATCCTCTCGTCAATCGAGCGATTCGCGAATATGCAGTGAAGGCATTTAAAGCGATTGGAGCCAGTGGTTTAGCGAGAGTAGATTTCTTTGTGACTCCAACGAATGAAATTATTATCAATGAAATCAACACCATGCCTGGATTTACGGCGACATCGGCATATCCAAAGATGTGGGCTGCCAGTGGGATTTCTTATAAGGAAGTAATTACAACTCTCTTAAAGTAGATCAACCAGTGACAGGACACGTGAGCGTGCGAGTAATTCCAGGCACAGCTTGAACCTTAGACAAGATAAGGCGGCCGAATTCCTCCATCGTTGATGCTTCAGCGCGCATGATGACATCGTAAGGACCTGTGATTCCTTCAGCGAGTGTCACGCCAGGAATTGCAGCGATCGCAGCAGTAACTGATGATGCCTTGCCGACATCGGTTTGAATCAAGATATATGCCTGTACGTTCATATGCTCACGGTACCCCATGAGATAGGTTTACGGCTATGGGATTCTCGGAAGCACAGGTCATAGAGCTTCTCGCGCAGATATTTGGAAGTGAAGACCCCCGAGTAATCATTGGAATCGGCGATGATGCCGCCCTCGTCCAAGGCTCATCACAACAGATTCTCACCACCGATGTCGCAGTAGAAGGCACACACTTCCGCAGCGATTGGTCCTCTGCCTATGAAATCGGCAAGCGGATAGCCGCTGCCAATATCGCAGATGTCCTGAGCATGAATGGTAAGTGCGACTACCTTTTAGTCGCAGCGACTTTAACTGGTACTGAAAGTCTTGATTGGATTCGCGATCTTGCGCAAGGTATTGCCGATGAAGCTAAGTTGGTAGGTGCGGTGGTAGTTGGCGGCGATTTAGCGAAGTCACCTACTCTCTCAATCGCAATCACTGCCATCGGTCACACTGACCGAGTAATCACACGCGCAGGGGCCAAAGTAGGAGATTCGATCTACCTCTCATCTCTCACCGGTTGGTCTGCTGCAGGTCTTGAGATTTTGCAGAAGAACCTTCAACTAAGCGGCGCCCATGTATCAAGAGCGCTCAATGAATATCGCGCACCCACTATGGATATCGATTGTGATTTCTGCGCTGCATCGTCGATGTGTGATGTCAGTGATGCGCTCTTGATTCAAGGAACACAAATGGCCAATGCGTCCGGTGCTCACTTTGCAATTGATGGTGATCTCATTGCGCAATCGCCTGAGTTTGCTTTACTTGCCGAATTAGCAGGTGAATTAGGCGCTGATATCTGGAGCTGGATATTGCAAGGGGGAGAAGATCATGTCCTCATGGCCACCGGTCACGACCTTCCAGGAATTCGCATCGGAACCGTTTTGGAAGGTGCTGGAATATCGGCGAGCTACATGGATGCGAAAATAGAAATGGCCCCAGTTGCCTGGAGCCATTTCAGATAAAGTTAAGAAGAATTACGCGCGAGCAACCTTGCCAGCCTTAAGGCATGATGTGCAGACGTTCTGACGCTTTGATGCACCCTTAACGAGTGTCTTTACGCGCTGAATATTTGGATTCCAACGACGACGTGTCTTCACCTGTGAGTGTGAAACGTTGTTACCAAAGCTTGGACCCTTGCCACAGATGTCGCATGTTGATGCCATTGCGGTACTCCTTGAATATATAAAGCCGAGCGCCATTCGCGTCCAGCAGGCGGAAAGGGTATCAAGTCAGGGGCGGATTGAGCCAATCCGCAAGGCAGGAGTGCTAGCCCTCATCATTTTACGCGTGAATTTTCCGGTGTGAGGCGGGCTACATCGAAATCTCGCCTTTTCGCCAGAAGGCAGGCGGAAGATAAAGACATGTAAGCGATCTCTACATCTGTAGAGATAGAAAATGAAAAGGGAGAGTTTCATGAACGCTCTAGATCTCGCAAGATGGCAATTCGCTATCACCACTGTCTACCACTTCCTCTTTGTGCCAATCACAATCGGCCTTGGATTCCTAGTAGCTGGACTTCAGACAGCCTGGTACCGAAATAACAATCTCAAGTACTTAAGAGCAACTAAGTTCTTCGGCAAGTTGTTTCTCATCAATTTTGCTATCGGAGTAGTCACTGGAATCGTGCAGGAATTCCAATTCGGAATGAACTGGTCAACGTATTCACGATTTGTCGGTGATATTTTTGGTGCGCCACTTGCGATGGAAGGCCTACTCGCATTCTTCCTTGAGTCAACATTCTTGGGTCTCTGGATCTTTGGTTGGGATCGACTCCCAAAGAAGCTACACCTTGCGACCATCTGGTTGGCCGCAACTGGCACTCTTCTCTCTGCCTACTTCATCTTGGCTGCTAACTCTTGGATGCAGCACCCAGTTGCCTACACAATCAACCTCGAGAAGAACCGCGCTGAGCTAACAAATATCTTTGAGGTCCTATTCCAGAAGACTGCGGTCGTGACCTTCCTCCACACAATTCCATCAGCATTCTTTGCTGCTGGTGCATTTATGGCCGGTATCTCTGCCTATCTACTCTTGAAGAAGAAGGATGTGGAGATGGCGAGACCAACGCTCAAAGTTGGACTTGTAACAGTAATTATCTCCTTCGTCCTTGTTGGAATTACTGGCGATGTCATTGGAAAGGTCATGACAGAACAGCAACCCATGAAGATGGCAGCAGCTGAGGCGCTCTACGAAACAACCGAGTCAGCACCATTCTCACTCTTGACCGTTGGAACCCTCGATGGATCTCGTCCAGTCTTCCAAGTTGATATCCCCTCTGTGCTCTCTTTCCTAGCCACAGGTGACTTCAATGCAACTGTTGAAGGAGTCAATGACCTAGAAGCCAAGTACGACTTGCAATACGGTCCTGGCGACTACACACCAAATATTCCACTGGCATATTGGTCATTCCGATTGATGATTGGTTTTGGTGCAATCGCATTCTTCCTTGCAATCTTCACATTATGGAGAATCCGCAAAGGTGGAGAGCTTCCAACAGGGAAGTGGTTTATTCGCTCAATGATCGCTATGCCGCTAATTCCATTGGCTGCAATCTCTTTCGGATGGATATTTACTGAGACCGCTCGTCAACCATGGGCGGTATTTGGATTGATCCGAACAGCAGATGGCGTCAGTGCTGTCGTCTCTGCCGGAAGCGTTCTCTTCACCATGATCGTCTTCACGCTGCTCTACGGCTTCCTTGCTGTAATTGAGGTGGGATTGACTCTCAAGGTAATTAAGAATGGTCCTGCACCAGAAGTTGATTATGAGAATCCACAACTCGGTGGAAGCTCAGATAAACCACTCGTGATGAGCTACTAAGGAGGGATGCGAAAATGTCACTAGAAACTCTACAAACAATCTGGTTCCTACTTATCGCTGTTCTTTGGGTGGGATACTTCATTCTCGAAGGCTTTGATTTTGGCGTCGGAGTCTTACTTCCTTTTGTCTCTAAGAACGAGGCTGACCGACGTGCAGTTCTGACGACTCTGGGACCTGTCTGGGATGGAAATGAAGTCTGGGTTCTCGTCGCAGGTGGTGCAACTTTTGCAGCATTTCCAGAGTGGTACGCAACGCTCTTTAGCGGTTTCTACCTTCCGCTATTCCTCATCTTGACCTCACTTATTGTGCGAGGCGTGGCTTTCGAGTATCGAAGCAAGTATGGAAAGGCGCAGTGGCGCCAGCGCTGGGATGTGGCAATTGTGATCGCAAGCTTCCTCCCTGCTCTGCTCTGGGGAGTTGCATTTGCAAACATTGTTCGCGGTGTGCCAATTGAGAAGTCAGCCGATGGTTATCTTGAGTACGTCGGCGGCTTCTTCAATCTGCTCAATCCATATGCCCTCCTTGGCGGCGTGGTCACTCTCACCGTCTTCCTTACCCATGGCGCAATCTTCTTGGCGCTCAAGACTGATGGCGGAATCCGCGAACGCGCACGTGCTCTTGCGCTCAAGATCGGACTTGTTGCAGCAGTCGCAGCAGTTGCGTTCTTAGCGTGGACAAATGCAATGCTCGCCGAGTTCAATGGCCTCGTCTTTGAGCTTTCACTGCTTGTTGCCTCACTTTGGCTTGCCGGTCTCTTCGCTACTGTGAAGATTCGTGAAGGCTGGGCATTTATCTTCTCTGCGGGAACAATCGCCACATTTGTTGCAACGCTCTTCTATGCCCTCTATCCACGTGTTATGCCTAGCTCACTGGGATCTGAATTCGATCTCACCATCAGCAATGCATCAGCCACGGAGAATACTTTGACGGTGATGTCCTGGGTGGCTGTTGTGATGACTCCACTTGTCCTGATCTATCAAAGTTGGACCTATTGGGTCTTCCGCAAACGAGTCAGCGCCTCACAAATCTCGAACCCAGAGATGGGAATGTTGGACACCGTCCATCATCCCTAATTGATGCCTCGACGCATATATTGAACCTGTGAAATCCAAAGACTTACGGCTACTGCTCTCTATGGGCAGTAGTCGTAAGCTCTTCTTCGGTGCCATTCTCGGTGCGATACTTAACACTGCAATTGTTATCGCAAATGCATTTCTAATCGCGGCAGTTATCGTTGGCCTCATCTACTCTCATCCCTCGATAGCTTCGCACATCACCTCATTAGCTATGCTCTGGCTCTTTCGAGCAGTTTTCGTCTCTCAATTCGAGCGTTGGAGTTCAGCTGAGGCGAGCAAGTTGAAGGCCGAACTGCGTTCGCAGGTTCTCACCTCATCAGCATCTCTCACCTCAATTCCCTCGTCCCAACTGACTACTTTGCTGATCAAAGGTGCGAATTCACTAGATACATATCTAGCCAGATTTCTTCCGCAGATGTTTGGCGCCTCAATTACTCCATTCGCTGTGATTGCGACCATGGCTCTCCTTGATCCAATATCAGCGCTCATAGCCTTCTTTACTCTTCCGATAATCCCCGTCTTCGGCGCTCTCATTGGCAAGTACACCAGCGATGCAGTCACCGCTAAGTGGAAATCCCTCGGGATACTTTCTCAATACTTCGAAGATTCGCTTCGGGGTATCTACACATTGGCCATTTTTGGTCGCCATAAGAGTCAAGGACACCGGATTAAGGAGATGGGGGATAGATACACCAGTGAGACGATGAAAGTCTTACGTATCTCTTTTCTTTCGGCGCTCGTTCTTGAATTAGCGGCGACTATCTCTGTTGCACTTATTGCGGTATCAATCGGAATCAGATTAGTAAATAGCTCTATGGAGTTCTTTCCTGCACTTGCGGTATTAGTTCTTGCGCCAGAGGTTTATTTTCCACTTCGAAACGCAGCCTCACTCTTTCATGCCTCTGCAGATGGTGGTGCAGCCCTCGGCCAGTTAAATGAAGTCACTTCTCGTAAAGAAGTTCACGCACAGGGCTCACGCGAAATCAACGCGATTCATTCTCTAGAGTGGCACAACTGGCAATCCCCCTTTGGTCTTGGCGCAATAAAATCTGAATCGGTCAAACCAGGGGAAGTTGTCGTCATTAGGGGAGGATCTGGTTTAGGCAAGACAACCTTTCTCAACTCCCTCCTTGGATTGAATCAGAGTTCGACAGCTTCAATCAATCAGATACCGACTTCTGAAATCGAGCGACAATCACTCTTTCGACAAGTTGGTTGGATTCCACAAAATCCAGCTCTGATCTCTGGTTCGATGCGTGAGATGTTCCAATTGGTAAGGCCAGATTTTGCGCCTCTTGATGTAGAAAGATTGTTGGCTCGGGTAGGTCTAGATATTGCAGAACTTCCAGATGGCCTCGAAACGGTAATTGGCGGGCTAGGTGAGAAGAGTGCACACCTCTCAGGTGGGCAGAAGCGCCGCATCGCCGTCGCGCGTGCATTGGCAATTAGTCCGGCACTGATTATTGCTGACGAGCCAACGGCAGATCTCGATCCTCATTCGGCCGCGGAAATTTTGGGGATTCTTAGTGCATGCGCCCAATCCGGGGCCATCGTCATCGCCGTGCTCCATGCTCCGGATCAAGCGATTGCAGGCGCTCGAGAGATCGCGATGGTCGAACGATGAAATTATCTACTCGCGCCTCCTTTCTCCTAGCAATAGCACTTGGCTCCTTTGCACTCATTGGAGGGACCGGTCTCACCGTCTCTAGCGCATGGTTGATCACTATGGCTTCTCAGCACCCACCGATTCTCATTCTCGGAGTTTCGATTGTGATGGTTCGCTTCTTTGGAATTTTTCGATCTGTTGCACGTTATGGCGAACGTGTCGTTAGCCATGAAGCGATCTTTAGGAAACTCACCGGAATTCGAGTCTCATTATTTTCCGCATTTGCCGATCGAATCAAAGCTGGGACCATTTCAATTGCCAAAGAGAGCAAAGCTGTTGTTGACGATGTTGAGCGGGCGCAAGAATTGCATCTCCGAGTCACGCTCCCTGGGATATCCGCGGCAGTATCAGGATCTGTCACTGTTCTCTTAGCTCTCTGGATCAGCCCGTTTCTAATAATTCCTGTGATCGCAGTATCAATTATCTTCGCCTTTGCCATTCCGACTGCCGTGAGCAAGATTTTAGATCCGATAGCCACCGCTATCGAGGAGCGCGAGAATGCATTTGCCACTGAAATCTCTGCCTCTTCACATGCGATGGTGGAGGCCGACATTTATGGATACGGTGATGCTTACCGAGAGACTTTGAAATCCGCGACATCTGAGTTACAAAATTTAGAGCGAAAGTTCTTCGCTTTATCTTCCGCGCTAGCCCTACTTGTGATTGCAACACTTGGTGGGGCGCTTGTGAGTGTCAGCGTCGCCCTCTTCCATCGTGAAAATTTATTGCCTATTCAAATTTCAATGGCGCTCTTCTTAATTCTTGTTGGATTTGAGGGATATACGACGTGGTTCCCTAATCTCTTTCTTGCCGGAAAGAATCGACGAGCAAGCCAATCTATCAATGTTCAATCGCAACGCGCTTTGATGGTGGAATCTGCTAAAAAGCAACCGCTTGATATGAATCTAAGCGCGAAGAATTGTGAGGCTCATTGGGATGAGAGCTTCTTGCGTCCAATTTCATTTGAGTTAAAGCCTGGAGAAGTTTTGGTGATTACTGGCCCGAGTGGCGTAGGTAAATCGACTTTGGCAAGCGCCCTCCTTGGCTTCTGCCAATACTCAGGTTCGTTAACTATCGGAGGATGTGAGATTAGAGAGATTGCCGAGCTTAATCGCTATATCTCGGCCTCGCTTCAGAATGGCCATGTTTTCAATACCTCTCTCCGCGAGAATCTCAAGATTGCAAATGATGGTGCAGATGATGTTCAACTCACACGCATACTCTCAGCTTTGGAGCTCGAATACATTCCACTCGATGAAGTCTTGGGTGATTTCGGCAGAGTCCTTTCTGGGGGAGAAGCTAAGCGATTGGCGGTTGCCCGTGCGCTGCTCGCTGATGTTCCAATTGTCATTCTCGATGAGCCGCTAGAGCACCTCGATCAAGAATTAGCGCTTCGTATTCAGAGCGCAATAGGTGATCTGGTAGCCCACAAGTCTTTGATTGTTATTACTCACTCACCGTGGTTTCAATACTCACGAAAGCTGATACTCGCGAGAGAATAAAGCCATGGCCACCTTCGACTCCAAACTCAGCGGAGTCCTCGGCGATAAGACGGCGAAAGCCTTTAAAGAGATATTCGGTTACACCACAGTTGGCGATCTTCTCAACCACTTCCCACGCAGATATCTAGTTCGCGGTGAACTCTCCAATATCTCTGAACTCAAAGAGGGCGATGAGGCAACGATCCTGGCACAGGTGCATAGCGTTCAATCCCGCCGATTCCAAGCGCGTAAGGGAACAATGCTCGAAGTCATCGTCACCGACGGAAGCGCCAAGTTATCCCTGACTTTCTTCAATCAAGCCTGGCGCGAGAAAGAATTGAAAGTAGGAAGTAAAGGCCTCTTTGCCGGCAAGGTCGGCCGGTTCAATCAGAAGATGCAGTTATCTCACCCTGATTACGAAATGATTCCCGATGGCAATGATGTTGATAGCGCTGTCGCAGGTTTTGCTGGTCAATTTATTCCGCTCTACCCATCAAGTGCGAAGTTGCCCTCGTGGAAGATAGCCCAATCAATTGATCTCGCACTGGCTGCGCTTGATGATGTTGAAGATCCAATTCCAACTGCGCTACTTGAGAAGAATAAATATCCCACTATTCGCCAGGCGCTAGAACAGATTCACCATCCCAACGATCTCGATGCAACCGAACTTGCACGTGAGAGATTAACTTTTGATGAAGCGCTTCTTCTCCAGCTCTTACTCTTGAAGCGCAAGGATGATCTTCGCGCACTTGATGCAGTGGCTCGACCACATAAAGTTGGTGGGCTTCTCGATGCATTTGATGCCCGTCTTCCCTTTGAACTCACCGCAGGTCAGAAGTTCGTGGCGAGTGAGATCGGTGATGATCTCGCAGCCAGCCATCCCATGCATCGACTTCTTCAAGGTGAAGTGGGTTCCGGAAAGACTGTGATCGCGCTTCGGGCAGCTTTGACAGTGATTGACTCTGGGGGACAGGTTGCACTCCTTGCGCCGACAGAAGTATTGGCAGCGCAGCACCAGCGAACGTTTAATAAATTACTTGGAGACCTCGCGCAAGGCGGAATGTTAGGTAGTTCTGATACTTCAACAAACGTCGTACTTCTTACCGGTTCACAGAATGCGGCCACTCGTCGTGAGGCCTTAGCGCAGATAAAGAGTGGCGCTGCTGGATTAGTTGTGGGCACTCACGCCCTACTAGGAGATACTGTTGAATTTCAAGATCTTGCACTCGTCATCGTGGATGAACAACATCGATTTGGTGTAGAACAGCGAGATGCCCTTAAATCAAAGGCGAGCATTACTCCGCACCTGCTTGTCATGACGGCAACTCCAATTCCAAGAACAGTTGCGATGACGGTCTTTGGGGATCTTGATGTATCTACACTTCGTGAATTGCCGTTAGGGCGACAAGTAATTACAACTCACCTCGTACCAGTTGAAGAGAAACCACACTTTCTCGAGCGAACTTGGCAGCGAGTGCGTGAAGAAGTCGCACAAGGCCATCAGGTTTATATTGTTGCTCCACGCATCAGTGCAGATATCTCAGAGGATGCAGATTTTGAGTTTTTAGAAGGTACCGATTCAACGCTAGCTGCCGTTGAAGAGCTTGGCCCTGAGTTGCAATCTGGTCCGCTCAACGGTCTGAGAATTGCTCCTCTCCACGGTCGTCAGAGCGCAGAGGTAAAAGATGAAACGATGAAAGCCTTTGCTGCAGGCGAAATTGATGTCCTAATCTCCACCACCGTTATTGAGGTAGGTGTCGATGTTCCCAACGCAACCTTGATGGTGATTATGGATGCAGATCGTTTCGGAGTATCGCAGTTACACCAACTTCGCGGGCGTGTAGGTCGAGGAACGTCACCTGGTCTCTGTCTCTTATTGACGAAATCTCTTGCTGAGACTCCGGCGCGAGCGCGTTTAGATGCAGTTGCCTCAACCAATGATGGTTTCGAACTTTCCCGTATCGATCTTGAGCAACGTCGCGAGGGAGATGTTCTCGGAACAAATCAATCAGGAACCCGTTCCCACCTTCGACTGCTCCGAGTCCTTCGTGATGAAGCGCTCATTGAGGTTGCTCGCGCAGAGGCGGCGACCCTCATTGAGAACGGATTAAGCCAGTACTCGCTCTTGGAGGCAGCTCTTCGTAAATTAGAGTTAGATACAGCTACTGAATTTATCGATAAGAGTTAAGTTGAAGGGTGAGTAAATAATGCGCATCATCGCCGGCGTCGCAAAGGGACGCCCAATCTCTGCTGTTGCCAGCGCAACCCGCCCCACATCTGATCGCGCTCGAGAAGCGCTCTTCTCTACCCTCGCCTCTGAATTTGGCGATTTCGATGGCCTTAGAGTTCTTGATCTCTATGCCGGCACTGGTGCCATCGCACTTGAAGCGCTCTCGCGCGGAGCTGCGATGGTTCATGCAGTCGAGAAAGATGAAGCTGCTGCGAAGGCAATTTCGACCAACTACGACAGCATTAAGAGCGCGCACTTTGCTGGAACATTCCATCTCTATTCAATGGGCGCTCATCGCTTCTTAAGCGATAAAGCTCAGTATCAGTATCACTTTATCTATATCGATCCGCCTTACGATGTTGATGATATTGATATCGTCGAAACGCTTGTACAACTACGTGAAAATGGTTTTCTTCATCCGGATGCTCTGATCGCAATTGAGCGAAATAGTCGAACTCGTGAAATCTCATGGCCCTATGGATATGAAGAGATAAGAGTCAAAGATTACGGCCAAGCGAGAATTTTCTACGGAATTCCGCTCAACGATACGCCTGAGAATGGATAACTTGCCCTCATCTTGCTAGCGTTGCCCATATGAAGCGCGCCGTTTGCCCTGGATCATTTGATCCCATCACATTTGGACACCTCGACATCATCGAACGTGCCAGCAAGCAATTTGATGAGGTCATCGTCGCCGTCTTCGCTAATCGCAAGAAGGAAGGGCTCTTCTCGGTAGAAGAACGCCTCGAGCTCATTACTGCAAATGTCGCACATTTTGGCAATGTAAAGGTCGACTCAGGATCAGGGCTGCTCGTCGACTATTGCAAGGATAAGAGCGTCGATGTCATTGTTAAGGGCCTTCGCGCGGTCACCGACTTTGATTACGAACTACAGATGGCGCAGGTACATACTCAAGCCTCTGGAGTTGAGACGATGTTTATGGCAACTTCACCGACCCACTCATTTTTATCTTCATCTATCGTCAAGGAGCTCGCCTATTACGGGGGAGATGTCGCGACGATGGTTCCGGCCAATGTCAATGTAGCGCTCAAGGCTCGAGCAGCTGCCCGAGCAAGCAAGTAATAAGAGGACGGTAGATATGACTATGGATTCAATTGAGAAGCTCAACTCCGCCATCACCATGGTGGAAGAGGCGCGAAGCGTTCCGCTCTCTGCTTCATGCGTAGTCCATCGCGGCGAGATCCTTGAGATCCTTGAAGGTGCTCGTGAAGTTCTTCCATCAGATCTCAGCGCCGCTGAAGAAATCATCGCCAATCGCGATCGCATCATCGAAGAAGGTCGCGCTAGCGCCGAATCAATGATCGCGACAGCTCGCGAGGATGTTGCTCGCATGGTCGAGCAGACTGCAATTGTTCAATCAGCTCGCGATGAGGCTCAACGGATCCTTGATGATGCGCGCGATATCGCAGCGCAAGAGCGCGAAGAGGTCGAGGCATATATCGATGGCCGCTTGGCAACTCTTGAGGTTATTCTCAATAAGACTATGGAGGCCGTTGCTCGCGGTCGCGAAAGACTCGAGGGCGCAAACGATAAAGATGTTCTCTCTCAGCTAGCTGAAGATAATTAGTAGTAATGGCATCTAAGAAACCCGCAAACGAGGGAGCCTTTCTTCTCAATACCCACGAACTTCCGCGTCGTGCCGGCGAGATGAAGGAGTACGAACTCGATATCGATGCGCCATTTCGCGTGGGGGTTCCACTCATCGCCGTACCTGAAGGCGACCTGATCGAGCTTGATGTTCGCTGCGAATCTGTGACTGAAGGAATCCTGGTCACGGCAGATATTTACGCTGTTGCGATCGGCGAGTGCATTCGATGCCTAGATCCCGTTGAGCAGGTAGTTGACCGCAAGATTCAGGAGCTCTACCGCTACGAACCTACCGATGAGCGTGGAAAGAAATCTCGCAAGAAGGATGAAGAGGAAGATGACCTCGATCAGGATGAGGTGCTCTTCGTTGAGGGAGAGCAGGTCAACCTTGAGGTTCCCGTCCTCGATGCAATTATCTTGAGCTTGCCAGTCAACCCACTCTGTGATGAAGAGTGCCTCGGCCTCTGCCCTGATTGTGGCGAGAAGTGGGAATCCCTTCCTGAGGACCATGGCCATGATGTGGTCGATGCCCGCTGGTCTGGCCTACTCGAGCTCCAGCAGGATTTAGGGCCCGATTTGGGTTCTTCCCGCCAATAGGCGATACTTGCCCCATATCCGCTTGGCCGAACCGGCATAAGCAGTCGAGTTAAAGGACGGTTACCGTGCCAGTACCAAAGCGAAAGATGTCTCGTTCAAAGACACGTTCACGCCGCGCAATGTGGAAGACCACAGCAGCATCACTCTCAAATTGCCCACAGTGCCAGCAGCCAAAGCTCAACCATGTTGCTTGCCCAACATGTGGCACATACAACCGCCGTCAGGTTCTTGACGTCTAATTTGTATTCAGATCTGCTTAAGCAATTAGCTCTCGATATCGATAGCCAATTACTTGAGTTAGCTTTTACCCATCGCTCATTCGCATATGAGGCAGGACTTACTGCTACGAATGAGCGTTTGGAATTTCTAGGGGACTCCGTTCTCGGCATGATTGTCACCGAAGAGCTCTACCGGAAATATCCTGATCTCGACGAAAGTCGCTTATCACCCTTGCGCTCTGGCATCGTCAATATGCGCGCCTTGGCAGATATTGCGCGCTCGCTTGAATTAGGAAAGTACATCCGCCTCGGAAAAGGCGAAGAGGTCACCAATGGCCGCGATAAGAATTCGCTTCTCGCCGATGCTTTTGAAGCGCTCATTGGTGCGATGTATATCTCTACCGGTTTTGAAAAGACTTCTGCCTGTCTCTTGCGATTGGTAGCACCGACTCTCAATAGCGCAATGGCGATGGGTGCAGGTCTTGATGGAAAGACGGCGTTACAAGAACTCGTCGCATCTCTCGGCAAAGCAACCCTGGAATACCAGGTAACAATGAGCGGACCGGATCACGATAAGAATTTTGAAGCTACCGCGCTAGTTGGCGGGGAAGCGGTTGCAACAGGAACTGGAAAGAGCAAGCGTGAGGCTGAACAAGCAGCAGCGCGCTCTGCATTTGAAATTCTTAAGCCGCAATCGCAAGAAGCTTAAACCCTCAAGTTGAAGTTGAGCTGAGTCGCATTTATATGTAAACCCACCTGCACGGTAGGTTATCGCCGTGTATTTGAAGAGCCTTACCCTCAAAGGATTTAAATCCTTTGCATCTGCGACCACCCTTCGCCTCGAGCCAGGTATCACCTGCGTCGTTGGTCCTAACGGTTCTGGAAAATCAAATGTTGTAGATGCTCTCACCTGGGTAATGGGCGAGCAGGGTGCAAAGTCACTCCGCGGCGGAAAGATGGAAGATGTCATCTTCGCCGGTACTTCAGGTCGCGCTCCACTTGGTCGCGCAGAGGTTGCGGTCACCATCGACAATACTGATGGCGCACTCAATATCGATTACACCGAAGTAACGATCTCTCGTATTTTATTCCGCAATGGACAGAGCGAATATCAGATCAACGGCGAGGCCTCACGTCTTCTCGATATCCAAGAGCTTCTCTCTGATTCAGGTATCGGTCGCGAAATGCACGTCATTGTTGGTCAGGGTCAACTCGATGCAATCTTGATGGCAACTCCGGAAGAGCGTCGCGCATATATCGAAGAGGCAGCGGGTGTACTGAAACACCGTAAGCGTAAAGAGAAGGCCCTTCGCAAACTCGATTCAATGCAGGCAAATCTTGCTCGCGTCAACGATCTCACCGTCGAGCTTCGCCGCCAATTGCGTCCATTGGGTAAGCAGGCAGAGGTTGCAAAGAAGGCGGCAACAATCCAGGCAGATGTTCGCGATGCGCGGTTACGAATCTTGGCTGATGATTACATTTCATTCTCTAAGACACTTGATGCCGAAGTTGCAGATGAGAATGCACTTCGCGAACGCCGTGCTGGCGTAGATGCCGAACTCGATAAAGCGCGCAAGCGCGAGGAAGAGCTCGATGCACAAGCCGCGCTTGAGACACCGATGCTCATTGCAGCACAGGAGAACTTCTACGCGCTGAGCGGCCTCCGTGAAAAATTCCGCAGTACTCAATCTCTCGCCCAAGAGCGCACTCGCTTCTTAGCAGAAGAGGCAGAGGAGGCGCGATCGGCTGGCCGAGATCCTGAAGCGCTAGAGGCAGAGGCTGCTGCATTACTCGAAGAAGAATCACGTCTTCGTCAAGAGACGGTTAAGGCAGAGGCTGCACTTGCTCAAGCAACAACAAGACTTGCAGAGCTTGAGGCAGCGCTTAAGGCGGAAGAAGACACAATCGATGCCGCACTTCGTGCAATCGCAGATCAGCGCGAAGGAACTGCTCGTCAAGAAGGTCACATCAAATCTCTTGCTGCACGTCTTGAAGCAAACGCTGAAGAAATCAATCGACTTACCTCAGCTCGCAGCGAAGCTCAGTCGCGCGTAGATCAGGCGAAGACTGCCTATAGCCAATTCGAGATGGAGATTGCAGGCGCGGATGCAGGAGAACTCGGCCTCGACTCACAATTTGAAGTAGCTAAGAGCGCACTTGATGCAGCGAAGAAGAAGCAGGCAGATCTCGTCGAGGCAGAGCGCGCGGCAGATCGCGAACGAAATTCTGTAGAGTCAAAACTAGAAGCGATGCGGATTACATCTCAATCCCGTGATGGCGCCGCAGCCCTGGTACGTGATTCACGTGGAGTAAATCTCCTCGGCAGCATCGCCTCACTCATTCAGATCGATTCCGGCTGGGAGGCGGCAACTGCTGCAGCGCTCGGCACCCTCGCGGATGCCGTCGTCGTCCGCGATATCGGCGCAGCAGTTACAGCGCTCACAACTCTTCGCAGTGAGAATCTTGGTCAGGCAGATGTTCTCGTCTACCAGCCAGGTGCACAGTCAACTTCTAATATTCCAAGCGGACTCACTCCGCTGCTATCGCATGTCCGTTCATCGCAAATATCAGAGCTCCTCTCACAGTTACTAGGGAGCACCGTTGTTGTAGATAACGCCCGTGATGCCGAGAACATTCTGCGCGATAACAAATCGCTTACCGTTGTTACCCGAGATGGCGATGTAATCACTGCACAACGTGCCCGTGGTGGATCAGCATCTTCACATTCATTGGTCGAGATCCAGGCGCTTATCAATGGTCTCGAGGCTCAATTAGAAGAGTTGACCAGAACATGTGATCGACTTAAATTTGAAATTGCTACGGCATCATCTGAGGTTGATAGCAAGCAGAGTGACTTTGATATTGCTCTTGCTCAGCTCAACGAATCTGATGCACGAATTGCAGCTCTCACTGAGCAGCTCGCAGTCTCAGGGCAAAATATGAAGTCAGCATCGGCAGAGGTTGAGCGTCTCACCCAAGCAATCGCTGAGGCGTCTTCGGCAAAATCACGTGATGAGAATGAACTTTCAATTGCCCAATCACAACTTGGTCAACATGGCGAGATTGCCGAACCAGATCGCACACGTGCAGAGTCGCTCCGCGAAGAAGTCTCAGCATCGCGCACAGCGCAGATGGAGACTCGTCTAGCAGTTCGCACCTCTGAAGAGCGCGTCACATCAATTGCAGCACGTGCTCAATCACTTAAGGATGCTGCAAATGCAGAGCGCGAGGCATCAGAGCGAGCTGTTGCTCGACGCGGTGCACGAGCTCGCGGTGCGGTTATTTCGCAAGCGATTGCAGAGGCTGCATATGAGGCGTTGATTCATATCGAACGTTCCATTGCCAAGTCTTCAACCGAGCGTCAACGTCTTGAAAATTCACGAAATGATCGCGATAGCGAAACCCTGACAGTTCGTACTCGTGCCCGTGAACTCACTGCAGAACTTGACCAGCTAACAACCAGTGTTCACCGCGATGAAATTGCTCGCGCCGAACAGCGTATGCGTATCGAAGCGCTTGAAAGTAAAGCGGTTGAAGAGCTTGGTATCGATATCCCAACTCTTGTCAACGAATATGGTCCTGATAAGGATGTTCCAACATTTATCGAGAACGATGAAGGTGAAATCGTTGCGACCGAACTCATTCCGTATCGCCGCGATCAGCAGGAGAAGCGCCTCGCCTCAGCAGAGCGCTCACTCAACTTACTCGGCAAGATCAACCCGCTTGCACTTGAAGAGTACAACGCACTGGAAGAGCGCCTTAAATTCCTTGCCGAGCAGCTTGAGGATCTCAAGCGCACCAAGAAGGATCTCCTCGACATCATCAAGGAAGTTGATGACAAGGTCCAGGAAGTATTTATGGAGGCTTATACCGAAGTTGCAGCGCACTTCAAGGACATCTTTGGTCGCTTATTCCCAGGTGGAGAAGGAAAGCTCTTCCTCTCAAATCCAGATGACCTCCTCAATACCGGTGTAGACGTTGAAGCGCGCCCACCAGGAAAGCGCGTCAAGCGCCTCTCACTCCTTTCTGGTGGAGAGAAATCACTGACTGCTGTCGCGATGCTTGTTGCAATCTTTAAGTCTCGTCCAAGTCCGTTCTATGTACTCGACGAAGTTGAAGCAGCCCTTGATGATGTCAACCTTGGTCGCCTTCTGGGTATCTTGGAAGAACTGCGCGAGAGCTCACAGTTGATAGTGATTACTCACCAGAAGCGCACCATGGAGATTGCAGATGCGCTCTACGGTGTCACCATGCGCGGCGATGGAGTTACCGAGGTAATTTCTCAGCGCTTGCGTGAAACTGCTAACGCTTAAGGCGCACCTCAGTGGGAATCTTTTCGCGCTTTGTTGCAAAGATCAAAGGCGAATCAACTGCATCAGCACTTGATTGGGATGAACTCTCTGCCGAACTCTTAGCTGCAGATCTAGGTCCACTTCTGACTGAAAAGGTAATTACAGAGGCCAAGAAGATTAAGGGCGATGATGCCGAAGGTTCGTTGCGCCAAATTCTCGCTGCTCATCTCTCGCAGAAAAATCGCGCACTCGCATCCGATATGGCTCCGACAGTTATCTTGGTAGTTGGCGTCAACGGAGTTGGAAAGACAACATCCGTAGCAAAGTTAGCTCATCACCTCAAAAAGAGTTCGAAGAGCCTGACACTCGGCGCAGCAGATACATTTCGCGCAGCAGCGGTTGAGCAGCTCTCAACTTGGGGGACTCGTATCGGCGTTCCTGTCGTTACCGGAAAACATGAAGGCGAACCTGCATCAGTTGCCTTCGATACGGTAAAGAGCGCGGTAGATAATCAATCTGACTATGCACTTATTGATACGGCTGGGCGCCTCCATACAAAGAGCGACCTTATAGCCGAGCTCGGCAAAGTTAAGAGAGTTGTCGAGAAAATGCGCCCTGTCTCAGAAGTCCTGCTCGTGGTTGATGGAACCACGGGACAGAATGGCCTTATCCAGGCCAAACTCTTTAGTGAGGTCGTTGAGGTAACGGGGCTGATTGTTACAAAGCTCGATGGCTCTGCCCGCGGTGGCATTGCACTCGCTATCGAGGATCAGCTCGATCTCCCGATTAAATTTATAGGCACAGGCGAGGGAATTGAAGATTTCGCCCCATTTGATAGCTCTGCCTACCTCGATGGCCTCCTCGGCGATTAACACGCCTGAAACATTTCTCGCCCTTTTGTTGCACCGCCTTAACCCGCTTTGTTACCTCTTGTAACCCCTATTTGAGAGTTTTCACCCATCTCAATGACGAGTTGACCAAGTACAACAATATTTAGTGAGGTTTGAAATGGGAGATGTAGTTCTCAATAGTGGCGATACTGCTTTTATTCTCATCAGCAGCGCGCTAGTTCTTCTCATGACTCCTGGACTTGCTTTCTTCTACGGTGGAATGGTCCGTACAAAGAGCGTCCTGAACATGATGATGATGTCGATGGTAACAATCGGAATCGTGAGCATCCTCTGGGTGATCTACGGTTTCGAATTAGCATTTGGCTATAAAGCTGAATCAGCTTGGTATGGAAATCTCTCCTTCAGTGGTCTTGGGGGAGCGGTAAATGATTTCACCAACAATGGTGGCGTCTATCCAATCCCAGTTCTTGTCTTTGCGGCATTCCAATTAATGTTCGCAATAATTACTCCAGCTCTGATTTCTGGCGCTATTGCAGATCGCACAAAGTTCATCTCTTGGGGAATCTTTGTGGCAATTTGGTCAACCGTTGTTTATTTCCCAGTTGCGCACTGGGTCTTTGCATTCGGCAACAAGGTCGGTGATGTAGTTACTGGTACCGGATTCCTCGCAGGCAAGGGCGTAGAAGACTTTGCAGGCGGTACCGCCGTTCATATCAACGCTGGTGCTGCAGGTCTCGCACTTGCAATCGTCCTTGGTAAGCGCATCGGTTGGAGAAAAGATCCAATGCGCCCACACTCATTGCCTTTGGTAATGCTCGGTGCAGGACTCTTGTGGTTCGGTTGGTTTGGATTTAATGCTGGCTCTGCACTTGGCGCCAACGGAATTGCCGGTCTTGCATTTATGAATACTCAAGTTGCGGCAGCCGCTGCAATCATTGGATGGCTTCTAGTAGAGAAGATTCGTAACGGACATGCAACATCACTCGGTGCTGCGTCAGGTGCTGTGTCAGGTCTTGTTGCCATCACACCTGCATGTGCGTTCGTTGCACCATGGGCGGCAGTTGCAATCGGCTTTATCGCTGGAATCCTCTGCGCACTTGCAGTCAGCTTGAAGTACAAGTTCGGATTTGATGATTCGCTTGACGTCGTTGGCGTCCACCTCGTTGGAGGTATCTGGGGCTCACTTGCAATCGGACTCTTTGGAAGCAGCGCAGTCAACAGCATTGGACTCGATGGAATCCTCTACGGAGGTGGCACCGATCTTCTCGGTAAGCAGGCGCTTGGAGTTGGACTCGTCGCAGGCTACTCATTTGTTGCAACGTTGATCATCGGCTTTGCAATTGAAAAGACAATCGGCTTCCGCATCGCAAAGGATGCAGAGATCGAAGGTATCGATCTTAAGGAGCACGCTGAATCAGCGTACGAATATGCAAGTTCATCACGAGGAGGCGCAAACCTATGAAACTCATAACAGCAATTCTCAAGCCATTTAAGCTTGATGAAGTAAAGGATGCACTACAGGGTGCAGGAATCACTGGAATGACTGTCTCTGAGGCGAGTGGCTTTGGTCGTCAGAAGGGTCACACTGAGGTTTATCGTGGCGCTGAATACACCGTGGACCTCGTACCAAAGGTTCGCCTTGAAGTCCTCGTCGATGATGCAGATGCTGCAAATATCGTAGATGTCATCGTGAAGGCGGCCGGCACCGGTTCAATCGGCGATGGAAAGGTCTGGACAACAACAGTTGATCAGGTTGTTCGCGTTCGCACCGGAGAACGCGGCCCAGATGCAATCTAGTTTCGACTAGAGAGCACCTGCTTCACAATAGAATCTGAGCCATGGGTACACGAGAAAGGAGGTCGCGTTCTAACGAGCGCGACCTCCTTATCTCTGAGCTCTTCACATCAAGTGGCGCTGATTCTGAAAAGATTGCGATAGCAGCAGTCGGAAGCTTTGGTCGTGGCGAATTATCGCCAGGCTCAGATCTCGATATTGTCATTATTCATACCGGCTCTTACTCTCCTGCAAAGCTGACCGAGATAGTCAATGCAATTCTCTACCCACTCTGGGATCAAAAGATTAAGGTCGATCACTCGGTTCGTACTCGCAGTGAGGTACGAGAGGCGCTCGGTGAAGATCTCAAGGTTGCAATGGGTTTACTTGATATCCGCCTTATCTGCGGAAGCGCCGATCTCGTTGCCGAGGTACAAAGCACTGCGCTCTCTACCTGGCGAGAAGATAGTGATAAGTATCTGCCAGAGCTTGAGAAGACATTAGAAGAGCGCTACCAACGAAATGGTGAGCTCGCATACCTCTTAGAGCCAGATTTAAAGGAGTCGCGAGGCGGTTTAAGAGATATAACCGCGCTGCGGGCAATGCATATTTCTGGTGCGCTTACTCTGCCGATGGAACGTATTAGCCAAGCAGAGTCAATACTCTCCACAGCGCGGGAAGCGCTGCACCTTGTTAGTGGGCGAGATAAAGATCGTCTGCTCTTTACTGAGCAAGATAAAGTTGCCGCGCATCTGAACTATCTTGATGCCGATGCCTTGATGAGCGAAGTGGCTCAAGCCGCTCGCGCCGTTGATTACTTGATGCAGATGGCCTGGCATCAATATCACCATAAAGGTCGAGATGGCTTCGGGCGTTTCCTTAAGCGAGTTCGCTCCGATGTGATCTCACCTGGAATCTCAGTTTCAAATCGAGAAGTTGTTATCGATTCAACCTTTGATTTCGATACTGATCCAGTTATTGGATTACGTGCTGCCGCGACAGCTGCTCAACTAGGAATGCGCCTCTCATTTGATTCACTCCGCAGATATGCAGATGCTCTTGACGCTGGACGCGGCGCGCTTCCAGCCCCGTGGCCACGAGAAGCCCGCGAATATTTGATTTCTCTCATTGGCGCTGGTCCTGCAATGGTTGAAATCTTTGAAGCACTTGATCAAGAGGAGATTCTCTTTCACTGGATTCCAGAGTGGAGGGGAGTGCGCTCACTTCCGCAGCGCAACGTGCTCCATCGCCATACGGTAGATCGCCATATGGTTGAGACCGCTGTATCTGCGGCAGCACTTACAAGGGAAGTCCACCGCCCCGATCTCTTGCTCTTTACCGCCCTCTTTCACGATATTGGAAAAGGTACTGAGGAAGATCACTCGATCCGCGGTGAAGGGCTGATTAAGCCACTTGCTGCACGTATTGGATTTAACGAGAGCGATATCGCAATTATTCAGAAGTTAATCAGGCATCACCTTCTGCTCTCTGCCACTGCTACTCGAAGAGATCTCGATGATCCTGCGACCATCTCTGGAGTCTCAGAGCACATCAGCGATTTAGGAACGCTTGAACTTCTCCATGCATTGAGTATCGCCGATGGCATTGCCACCGGAAGAGCGGCATGGAGTGATTGGAAGGCATCCCTTGTTTCGGATTTGGTTCGCCGGGTAAAGCTTGCGATCACAGATAACACTGTCACGCAGCAACCCGAGCTCACTCCAGAACAGATATCACGCGCCGCTAAAGGAAAGTTAAGCGTTGCGATTGAAGATCGTGGCAATATCTATGCCATCGAAGTAATCGCACCCGACAAGACCGGATTGCTCTCTATCGTCTCTGGTGTATTGAATATTCTTAGGCTAGATGTTCGCTCGGCTCGCACAAAGACAATTAATAACGTTGCAGTCATGGAGTGGATTGTTCTGCCAGATCCCAACGCGCCAGATTTATCGCAAGAGATGCTCGTTCGCGAACTCACCCGCGGCTTCGAGTCAGAGGGCAAGCTAGCTCAACGAATACAAGATCGTATCGATGCATATGCGCAGATGCCCACGATTCCAGTCCCAGCGCCCATAGTCGAAACTTTTCTTGATGCAGCAACGGATGCGACTATCATCGAGGTACGTAGCCACGATCGTCCGGCGTTGCTCTTCTCCATCGGTGACACAGTTCGCAAGTGCAATATCGATATTCGATCTGCAATCGTCACAACTTTAGGCGCAGAAGCAATTGATACTTTATATGTCACAGAGATTGGCGGGGGAGCCCTCTCAATCGAGCGTGCCGATGAGGTCGCAAGTCGCATCGAAGGCTCGCTGAAGTAGTCTCACACTCTTTCAAGTAGTATGGCGCCACTATGTTTGATGCACTCTCCTCGAAAATATCTGGCGTCTTTGGCTCACTCCGTAATCGCGGCAAACTCTCTGCCAGCGATATCGAAAATACCGTTACCGAAATTCGCCAAGCTCTATTGGAAGCCGACGTTGCTCTTCCTGTTGTGGATCTATTTATCGAGAAGGTGCGCACTGGCTCCCTTGAGCTTCTTCCCACTCTCCAAGCTGGAGTAAATCAGGCGCAGGCAATCTTTGACCTTGTTAACCGCGAACTCACCGAGATACTCGGTGGTGGAGCACGTCGAGTTCGTTACGCCAAGAACCCACCTACAGTCATCATGCTCGCAGGTCTTCAAGGTGCCGGTAAGACAACGCTGGCGGCAAAGCTTGCAAAGTTCTATAAAGATCAAGGTGATACCCCAATCCTTGTCGCCTCTGATCTGCAGCGCCCCAATGCGGTCAACCAACTTCAAGTCGTTGGTGAATCAGTAGGTGTACCAGTCTTCGCACCAGAGCCAGGAAATGGCGTGGGCAATCCAGTGCAGGTAGCTCGTGATGGAGTTGCTTACGCACAATCAAAACTACATAACATGGTGATTGTAGATACCGCAGGACGACTTGGTGTTGACCAAGAGTTAATGGCTGAGGCGGTTGCAATTCGCGATGCTATTAATCCTCAAGAGATCCTCTTTGTCGTTGATGCGATGATTGGACAAGATGCCGTTCGCACTGCAGAGGCTTTCCGGGATGGCGTCGGTTTTGATGGCGTAGTGCTGACTAAGCTCGATGGTGATGCACGCGGAGGCGCCGCCCTTTCAATTGCATCGCTCACCGGACGCCCGATCATGTTCGTCTCCACGGGTGAGAAGGTTGCTGATTTCGATATCTTCTACCCAGAGCGGATGGCTTCGCGAATTCTTGGCATGGGTGATGTTGCAACTCTTGCCGAGCAAGCGAAGAAGGCCTTTGATCCAGATACAACGAAGAAGCTAGAAGATAAGTTTGCTAGCGGAGAAGATTTCACCCTCGAAGATTTCCTCGAGCAGATCGAGGCGATGTCGAAGATGGGCAATATGGGCAAGCTGCTAGGAATGCTGCCTGGTGCTGGCGCGATGAAGAAACAGATCGATAACTTTGATGAATCTGAAATCACGCGCACTAAGGCGATAGTTCAATCAATGACTCCGGCCGAACGTCGCGATCTCAAATTGCTCAATGGCTCGCGCAGGGCTCGAATCGCCCTTGGCTCAGGGCGTCAGGTTTCGGATGTGAATAAGTTGGTAGAAAAGTTCACCGCAGCCCAGAAGATGATGAAATCTCTTCGCGGAGGCAAAGGACCAGCTCTGCCCCCTGGAATGGCCCTGCCACCGGGGATGTCGATGCCGGCGATGGGAGCGCCTCCAAAGATGGCCCAACAGCCACCCAAGAAGAAGTCCCGCTCAGGTAATCCCGCCAAGCGAGCTGCCGAGCAGGCCTAGCCTCAATTTCGCCATTGGCAGGTTGGCTGGCAGAATAGGCCACCTGTTGAAGGGCCCTCTACCCCTACAACATCCAAATCCGTTCGTCGGAAGAAGACCGTTACGCACCCCGCTGTATCGAGTTCACGCTGACACACATTTTTAGGAGCAATACCACTTTGGCTACAAAGATTCGTTTAATGCGTTTTGGAAAGATCCGTACACCTTATTACCGCATCGTCGTTACAGATTCACGTAAGGCGCGTAATGGTCTCTCAATTGAAGAGATCGGTCGCTACGTACCAGGACAAGAGCCATCAATCATTCAGGT
>JACCED010160849.1_pt1 | contig 26324 bp, 22 predicted proteins | sample 7455021 | NCBI WGS metagenome assembly JACCED01 (sample SAMN15323456, study PRJNA562643) | freshwater metagenome | isolation source: river surface water | place: USA:Blue River Watershed | collected 2017-08-19 | reverse complement strand
GGCCCGCCGGCCTTTTCATCAACACAGCCCCGGCGTCTTTGCAATGCATCCACCCCCGCAAATCAAAATTCCCGCAACCTACATGCGTGGCGGTACAAGCAAGGGGGTCTTTTTCTCGCTGACCGACCTTCCTGCGGCAGCCCAAGTACCCGGCCCGGAGCGCGATGCAATTTTGTTGCGGGCCATCGGCAGCCCGGATCCGTATGGCAAACAAATCGATGGTATGGGCAATGGCTCCTCAAGCACCAGCAAATCGGTAATCCTCTCTAAGAGCCAGCGGCCAGATCACGACGTGGACTACCTTTTTGGCCAGGTCGCCATCGATAAAGCGTTTGTTGACTGGAGCGGAAACTGTGGAAATCTCTCTGCTGCAGTTGGGCCATTTGCTATTCGCAATGGATTTGTTGATTCCAGCCGCGTGCCACACGATGGCATTGCCACCGTGCGAATCTGGCAAGTCAATATCAACAAAACCATCATTGCCCATGTGCCGATCGTTGCTGGCGAAGTCCAAGAGACCGGTGACTTTGAATTAGATGGTGTCACCTTCCCGGCAGCGGAAGTACAGCTTGAGTTCATTGATCCTGCCGATGAAGGCGGCGACGCCAGCGGTGGCGCCATGTTCCCCACCGGAAACCTGATTGATCAACTCAAAGTGCCGGGTCTCGGCTTGCTTCCGGCCACCATGATCAATGCAGGCATACCGACAATTTTTGTCAATGCAAAAGATATCGGCTACAGCGGCACTGAGTTGCAAGATCAGATCAATAACGATGCAAAGGCCCTCGCCATGTTCGAGGCCCTGCGTGCTCACGGCGCCATGCGCATGGGCCTCATCCGAGACCTCACGGAGGCCGCAGGCCGGCAGCACACCCCAAAAATCGCCTTTGTTGCGCCGCCTCAGGAGTACACCGCCTCAAGCGGCAAGCGTGTGCCGGCCGCAGAGATTGATCTACTGGTGCGGGCACTCTCGATGGGCAAACTACATCACGCCATGATGGGAACCGCCTCGGTCGCCATCGCTACAGCAGCGGCGATTCCGGGCACGCTCGTGAATTTGGCAGCAGGCGGTGGCAGCCGTGAAGCCGTCCGATTTGGCCATCCTTCCGGAACCCTGCGGGTCGGCGCACAGGCCCAACTCATTAACGGTCAATGGACCGTCACCAAGGCCATCATGAGCCGCAGCGCACGCATTCTTATGCACGGCTGGATTCATGTCCCCGGCTCAGTACTCAAAAGGAGAACATCATGACTACTCAAGTTGCCGCATTTCACCGGCGTTCCATCGAGGAACGAGAGGCCTTCTGGGCCGAGCAGGCCGCCAATATCGACTGGTTCGCAAAGCCCGAAAAGATTCTTGATTTCTCCAATCCGCCATTTGCCCGCTGGTATGTCGGCGGCAAGACTAACCTCTGCCACAACGCAGTCGATCGGCACCTGGGAAGCCGCGCGGACCAGCCGGCCCTGGTCTACATCTCGACCGAGACCCAGCAAGAGAAGACTTACAGCTATAAAGAACTACACCGGGAAGTGCAGGCGATGGCCTCAATTCTCAAGTCGCTGGGCGTAAAGCGCGGTGATCGTGTTTTGATTTATATGCCCATGATTGCTGAGGCGATTTTCTCCATGCTCGCATGTGCACGCATCGGTGCGATTCACTCAGTCGTCTTCGGCGGATTTGCTGCGCCGTCGCTAGCCGCACGCATCGATGATGCCCAGCCCCTGGTCATGATCTCTGCCGATGCGGGCATGCGTAACGGCAAAGAGGTGCCGTATAAACACCTGGTCGACGAGGCCTGCCGGCTCGCTGAAAAGCCGCCGGCTAAAGTGCTGTTGATCGACCGTGGGCTTGCGCCCATGACCAATGTCCAGGGCCGTGATGTCGACTATGCCACCCTTCGCAAAGCGCATCTGAGTGCCTCCGTGCCCTGTGAGGCCATGCTGGCGACCGACCCTTCTTACATTCTGTATACCTCAGGCACCACCGGAAAGCCCAAAGGCGTGCAGCGCGATACAGCAGGCTACGCAGTCGCGCTTGCAACCTCAATGAAGGCCATCTTTGATACCAAGCCGGGGGAAGTCTTCTTCTGCACCTCTGACATCGGCTGGGTGGTGGGCCATTCCTACATCGTCTATGGACCGCTGATCAACGGCTCGACCACAATCGTTTATGAGGGCATGCCCACCCTGCCCGATCCGGGCATCTGGTGGAGCATCGTGGAGCGCTTCGGTGTGAGCACCATGTTCTCATCGCCCACAGCAGCCCGGGTATTGAAAAAACAAGATCTAAAATTCATGACCCAGCACAACACCAAGTCGCTGCGGCGTCTATTTTTGGCTGGCGAGCCGCTGGATGAGCCGACCGCCAAGTGGATCTCCGAGGCATTAGGTGGCGTGAAAATTATCGATAACTACTGGCAGACCGAGACTGGCTGGCCGATTATGGCCGCCCAACACGGGATCGAGGACACACCGACAAAATTTGGCAGCCCCAGCTTTGCCTGCTACGGCTATGACCTGCGACTGATTCATGAATCCACGTTTGAAGAAGTCGGTGCCAATGAAAAAGGAATGCTCTGCGCGGTGCCGCCGCTTCCTCCGGGATGCCTGCAGACCGTCTGGGGGGATGATGAGCGATTTGTAAAAACCTATTTCACCGCAGTACCCGGTAAAAAATACTATTCCACTTTTGATTACGCAACCCGTGATGAAGATGGCTACTACTTCATTCTGGGCCGCACCGATGATGTAATCAATGTCGCCGGCCATCGGCTCGGTACCCGTGAAATCGAGGAGGCAATTCAGGTTCATCCTAATGTCGCCGAGGTCGCTGTGGTAGGTGTTGCCGATCAACTTAAAGGCCAAATGCCACTGGCATTCTGTGTGCTTAAAAATCAAGCGCCCATTCAGTCTGCCGATGGGCGCAAAGCAGAGGAAAAGGCCATCATGGCCACCGTGGACAAAGAGCTCGGCGCGATCGCCCGACCATCACGTGTGCATTTCGTCACCCTGCTGCCCAAGACGCGTTCTGGAAAACTGCTGCGGCGGTCCATGCAGGCGCTGGCAGAAGGCCGTGACTCGGGTGACCTGACGACGCTAGAGGATCCCACAGCACTCGAGCAGATCAAAGCCGCCCTGAAATCCTAGTGTTGCCGCGGGGTGTGGACGCATCAGTCGATCCGCGGAGAATAATCGCTTCGTGTCTCTGATTCAGCGCGACCCCGAATCCAACAAAGCTGACCATGGAACACTGGCCATCCTGGGTGGTAGCCCAGGCATGGTCGGAGCCGCGGTTTTAAGCGCACGCTGCGCGCTGTATAGCGGCGCAGGCCGTATCGTGGTCGCTCGGCTCAGCCTGGCGGATGGATTTGTCGTTGACGCTCTTCAGCCCGAGATCATGGTGATCGATGTTCGGTCACATGCCAGCAGGCCAATCACCACATGGCTGATGGGCCCGGGCCTAGGTACATCCGATGAGGCGCTAGAAATACTCCAGGGCCTCATGTCCTGTAATTCACCGATCGTGCTCGATGCCGATGCGCTCAATCTCGTTGCGCAGGATCCAGCGCTTGCGCGCCAATGCGCACGGCGACGCGCGCCCACAGTGATCACACCCCATCCTGGTGAAGCCGGCCGACTCCTGAATTCCTCCGCACAGCATGTTCAGGCGAATCGGGTGTCCACCGCAATGCAGCTCTCACAGCAACTGAATGCCATCACCGTTTTAAAAGGCCATCACACATTGATTGCCAGCACCGATGGAATGCTTCACGAAAACGTCACTGGCAATGCCGCATTGGCATCCGGGGGAACGGGGGATGTACTCGCCGGCCTGATCGGCGCACTGATCGCGCAGGGATGCAGCCCCATGCAGGCGGCACTCACTGGCACTCGCCTGCACGGCGAGGCAGCCGAGCATTTAACAACGCGCCTTGGCGGAATGATCGGTATCACTGCGGGAGAATTAATTCCCGAGATTCGACGGCTGCTCAATCAAGCTCCACCGATCTCGCAACCAGGTTTCGAGCACTAAATCACCGGCCTGACTAATGCAGCATGCTCGAGGCGCCCACCGTGGTCTCTGGGCCTTCCGCCTTCAGCACAAAAACCGGAATCTCCGCCTCAAAAAAAGTGGTGTCATCGGCAACACAGAAATACGTGCCATGCATACTGCCGACAGGGCTAGATATCCGGGTGCCGCTGTTATAAGAAAACGATGCGCCAGGCTGAATCAGTGGCTGCTGACCGACAACGCCCAGGCCTTTGACTTCCTGCCTGGCGCCACTGGCATCTTCGATAATCCAATGCCGTGCAATCACCTGGGCAGCGATTTCGCCAGTGTTTTCGATGGTGACGAAATAGGCAAACGTATAGACCCCGTCCTCTGCCGATGACTGCTCGGCCAGATACTGGGTCTGTACGGAGACTTTAAGTTGCGACTGCGCCACGCGTCTAGATCTTCAGTTCAGTCATGCTTCAGGCAAGGCCAAGCTTTTGTGCCATGCCAATGCGCTGAAGCTTACCGGTTGCGCCCTTAGGAATCTCGGGAACAATGACCAGCTTCCGCGGCACTTTAAAGTCTGCGAGCTTGGTCGCGACAAAAGCACGAATCTCCTGCTCGGTCGCAGTCATGCCCTCACGTAACACCACTGCGGCGCCAACTTCCTCGCCAAGCTTGTCGTGGGGCACAGCAAAGGTCACAACCTGCATGACTGCGGGATGATCCATCAGGGCTTCGTCGACCTCGACCGGTGAAATTTTCTCACCACCGCGGTTAATGATTTCTTTCAGACGGCCTGTCAGTGTGACGTAGCCTTCCGCATCCATCACGCCCTGATCGCCGGTGCGAAACCAGCCCTTGGTAAACGCAGAGGCATTGGCCTGGGGGTTATTTTCGTAACCGGCGGTTACGTTATCGCCACGAATCACAATCTCGCCGGTGCTGCCTTTTGCGAGCAGCTTGCCGTGTTCATCCATGATGCCCACCTCAGGCCCAGCGGCCAGTCCGACCGATCCGGGCTTTCGCACTTTGGGTGGCAGCGGGTTGCTACACATCTGGTGCGAGGCCTCGGTCATGCCGTAGGCCTCAATCATCGGCGCCTTGAAGACTTCTTCGATCTCACGAATCACCTGGGTGGGCAACGATGAGGAAGAAGAGCGGATAAAGCGCAGCGGGTACTTATCAATGGTCGCTTTATTCTGCGCAGCACGCGAAAGAATCGCCTGGTGCATGGTTGGCACGGCGGTATACCAATTGGGCTTGCATTCCTCCATCCAGCCAAAAAACTTCAGCGCGTTAAATCCTGGCGTACAAAACAGATAGCCGCCTGCAGAGAGCGGCGCCAAGGTAGCGGCAATCAGTCCGTGAATGTGAAATAACGGCATGATGTTTAGACCACGATCTCGCCGGGTAAAGGCCAAAGTCTGCGCAATATTGCCAGCGGAGACGGCCACATTGCGATGGGATAGGGGAACAATCTTGGGCCGCGAGGTTGTGCCCGAGGTGTGAAGAATCAAGGCGACGTCATCTGGCTGAGCCCAGCCGCCCTGCTTTAGACGCATCTTCTTTGCAGACTGGTTTTCTAGCATAAAGCTGCCCGCACCCTGGGCCGGCGTTGGCACCAACTCCAGCAGCATCACGCCAAGCTTTTTGGCCACCTCAATGGCAGGGGTATCACTGCCTTTTTCGACAATCAACGCCTTGGCCTTAAGGTCGGAGAGATAAAACTCGAATTCATCGGCCCGATAAGCAGGATTGAGGGGAGCCGAGGTCGTGCCACACGCAACAGCAAGAAATGAGGCTGCCATTTCGGGACCGTTTTTCAAAACAATCGCCACCCGATCATTGCGGCCAATGCCCCAGCCATTGAGTTGTGCCACTGTGTTGATAATGAGTTGACGCAGCTGGCCATAACCTAAATCGGCAGTTGCCGGGGCGCCAAAGATCGGGGCGGCATCAGCACCAGCTGAAAGTAATTCAACCAGAGTAGAGGAACGTTTCATGATTTTCCTTATCGATCAATTTCAGTCGTACGGCAGCAGAAGTTCACTGCGCAATCTTTAATTTTCCTTTTTGCTCTGCAAGGGTCTTGGCCAGTAGACTCACGAGGGCATACACCGCCTGAATATGGGGCGTAGGCACACCGGCCACCTGACCCAGCTCAATAATCGAACCCACCAAAGCAGCGATCTCGGGTGCCCGGCCCTGCTCGATATCTTGCAGCATGCTGGTCTTGTGCTTGCCCACTGCTTCGGCGCCGGCAATGCGCTTTTCGAGTGAGACCCGAAAAGCGATTCCAAGGGCCTCCCCCACCTGCTGGGCCTCGGTCATCATCTTGGCAGCGAGTTCCCGCGTCATGGGGAATTGGCAGATATCTACCAGCGTCGCATGGGTCAAAGCGCTGATCGGATTAAAACTCAAATTACCCCAAAGCTTGGTCCAGATCTCACTACGAATATCGGATGTCACGGGCGCTTTAAAGCCGGCATTACGCAACGTCTCGGAGAGCTGTCGCACACGCGGAGAGTCCGCACCATCGATCTCCGAAATGGAAAACCGATTGCCCTCAATGTGTTTCAGTACACCCGGCGCAATGATCTCGGCTGCCGGATACACAACACTGCCGATCACGCGATCAATCGGAATACCGCGGGCCACAACGCCACCGGGATCGACGCTCTCCACGACGCGACCATCGTGGGGACCACCAAGCTTCATAAAGTACCAGTAAGGAATGCCATTTTGCGCAGTCAGCACGATGGTGTCATCGGTCATGGCGGCCGCGAGATCATCCACAACCGCCGCAACCTGATGGGCCTTCATACCCAACACAATGACATCCTGCGGGCCGGCCTCACGAATATTGCTCACCACCTTCGGCTGCACGACAAACTCACTGCCATCTTCTTCGATAAAACGAAGGCCATTGGCCTTTAACGCCTCAAGATGGGGGCCGCGCGCCACCAGCGTAACCGCCTCGCCCGCCTTAGCAAGCCGGGCCCCTAGAAGGCCGCCAATCGCACCCGCTCCAATCACACAGATTCTCATCACTTCACCTTTTTCAAAACAACCGCTGCGCAGCAGGCCGCTTCTTATGCCGGCTCATAGGTATTACTCAGGGTCCCAATGCCCTCAATGCTCACTTCCACTGTGGTTGCAGGCCGCATGGGCAAAACACCGAGCGATGTACCGCAAGAAATCATATCGCCCGGCATGAGCGTGATCTCTCGGGAGATGAAACTCACAATCTCCGGCGGAGAAAAAATCATGTCGGCTACAGGATAGTTCTGCCGCTCGCGGCCCGAGATCACCGTCCGCACCCGGGCGGATCGCCAATCGAGGCCCTGGGCAACCGCTGGGCCAAATGGGCCGAACCCATCACAGCTCTTGGCGCGAGACCACTGTTGAAACGTCGGGTCGGCATTCACCAGATCTAAGGCTGTCACATCATTGACACAGGTAAATCCAAAAATCATTGACTCTGCCTCATCGACCGACACATTACTGCAGCGTGCGCCGATCACAATGCCGAGTTCGCCCTCATAGACGACCTTTCCGTCATATGAGACTGGTTTTCGGATTGCGTCACCCGGATTAGCAAAACTGTTGGCCGATTTTTGAAACACCAGCGGATTGGCCGGGGCGGAGTGGCCAAGCTTTGCAGCCATCTCGTGAAAGTTGTTCCATAAGCAGAGGAATTTCGAGGGCACCACCGGATAGAGCAGCCGCACCGAATCCAGGGTCACCTCACGGCCTGTCGCGGCTTGCGGGTCGATGATGCTGCTGCCCGAATAAACTTGTATGGAATTAGATCCATCCATTTGGCAGCCGACTTTGATTTCGTGCCGCTCATCGTTCAGTTCAGAAAATCTAAACCATCGCTTCATATTTTTATTCACTATTGTCCAAGACAGTCAGGAAGTCGTGCTAGCCTGCACTGCGCATTACAAGAGAAATCTCAGTCCCCTATTCTGCACGCTTTTCCGGAGACTCAATATGGCCCTCACCGTCGTGAAGAAACTCTTTGTCCAATCCACACTCGCTCTAGGCTTTTTGGGCGCTGCAGTCTCAGCCCAGGCTTGGGAACCCACCAAGACCGTGGAGTTTGTCGTGCCTGCGGGCACCGGCGGCGGCGCCGACCAAATGGCCCGGCTGATTCAAAACATCATTGCCAAGAACAACCTCATGAAGCAGTCCATGGTGGTGGTCAATAAAAGTGGCGGCTCTGGCGCCGAAGGATTTCTCGAAGTCAAAGGCGCAAAGGGCGATCCCCACAAAATCATCATCACTTTGTCGAATTTGTTCACCACTCCGCTGGCGACAGGTGTGCCCTTTAGCTACCGGGATCTCACGCCAGTCTCGATGATGGCGCTGGATCAGTTCGTACTTTGGGTGAACGCCGAAGCCCCTTACAAAACGCCGAAAGATTTCATTGCCGCAGTCAAGGCGGCGGGCCCAGGCAAGATGAAAATGGGCGGTACGGGATCGCGTCAGGAAGATCAGATCATCACTGTGGCGCTCGAAAAACAGACCGGCACGAAATTCACTTACATTCCTTACAAAGGCGGTGGTGAGATCGCAGTCCAGCTGGTGGGTAAGCATATCGATGCTTCTGTGAACAATCCCATTGAAGCCGTCGAACATTGGCGCGGCGGCAAGCTGCGGCCCTTGTGCGTCTTTGATGACGAGCGTATTCCGCTGAAGGACAAAGTCACCGCCGATATGTCGTGGAATGACATTCCCTCCTGTAAGCAAAGCGGTGTGGATGTTGATTATTTGATGCTGCGCGGTATTTTTATGGCCGGCGGCGTGACTGCCGAACAGACCAAGTACTACGTCGATTTAATGGCCAAGGTCCGCGAGACAACCGAGTGGAAAGATTTCATGAAGCGTGGCGCCTTTAACACCACCACCATGACCGGTGAAAACTATCGCAAATGGGTCGAGAAGGAAGAAGGCCGCCACCGTCAGCTGATGCAGGAAGCCGGTTTCATCGCCAAATGAGCACACCGGAAAATAACGAGGCGGGTGACCATCGGTCAGCCGCCTCGGTTCGAAGTCTCGAGGTCGTCACTGCCGCTATCCTGTTTGCGCTGGGTGCGGTGGTGATCGCCGACAGCCTGCGTATCGGCGCGGGCTGGAATATGGATGGCCCCCAGTCGGGTTATTTTCCGTTTTATATCGGCATCTTTCTGTGCCTCTCCAGTCTGATCAATTTCTGGCATGCAATCCGTGATCCTGAGACCGCCTCCGAATCCTTCCTCACGCGGCATCAGGCTTCGATGGTCATGTCCTTGCTCATTCCGACAACCGTCTTCGTGGTGGTAATCGGCTTTATCGGCATCTATGTCGCCTCAGCACTGCTGATTGGCTGGTTTATGGTCCGGCTCGGAAAATTTAATCTCGGTCGCACCGCGCCCATTGCGATCGGCATTCCTGCGGTGCTTTTCGCCCTCTTCGAAATCTGGTTCAAGATGCCGCTGCCGAAGGGTCCACTAGAACAACTCCTCGGCGTGGCCTAGGCCCTTATGCAAGAAATTCAATCCCTGATTGGCGGCTTTGGTGTCGCACTGTCTGCCTACAACCTGCTCTTGATGCTGATCGGCATTGTGCTGGGCGTGCTCATCGGTGTGCTGCCCGGACTCGGGGGCGCCAATGGAGTTGCAATTCTTCTGCCGCTGACATTTAGCATGCCGCCGACTTCGGCCATCATCATGCTGTCCTCCATCTACTGGGGGGCACTCTTCGGCGGGGCTATCACCTCGATTCTGTTCAATATCCCCGGCGAGCCTTGGTCAGTTGCCACAACTTTCGATGGCTATCCGCTGGCGCAGAAAAACCGAGCGGGCGAGGCGCTAACGGCCGCGTTCACCTCATCATTTATCGGCGCCTTCGTGGCCACCCTGGTCTTGACCTTTTTATCACCCGTGGTGGCTGGCTTTGCATTGAAGTTTGGGCCGCCCGAATATTTTGCCGTCTGCCTGCTGACCTTCTGCGCCTTTGTCGGCATGAGCCATGATCCGCCGTTTAAAACGATTGCCTCCATGATGTTGGGCTTTGGCTTGGCGGCTGTCGGCCAGGATTCGGTGACAGGGACGCTGCGCCTGACCTTCGGTCAGACCGAACTGCTCAAAGGCTTTGATTTCCTCATCGCAGTGATCGGGCTGTTTGGCATCAGCGAGATTATTCAGACCCTTGAAGAGGGACTCAGCTTTCGCGGTGGTAACGGCAAAATCAAACTCGATACGGTGCTCAAGACCTGGCGCGAGTTGCCCCGATACTGGATGACATCACTGCGTAGCTCTGCAGTGGGCTGCTTTATGGGTATTGTCCCGGGGGGTGCAACGCCGGCCTCGTTTATGGCTTATGGACTTGCAAAACGCATGAGCAAGAAGCCAAAAGATTTCGGCTCCTCACAAAATCCCCAGGTTGAAGGTGTTGTCGCCCCAGAAACTGCAGCCCATGCGGCGGGCACCAGCGCGCTGCTGCCGATGCTCACGCTCGGTGTACCTGGATCCCCCACGGCAGCGGTACTGCTTGGTGGCCTATTAATTTGGGGCCTGCAGCCCGGTCCGATGATGTTCGTTGAGCAAAAAGATTTTGTCTGGGGCTTAATCGCTTCAATCTATTTGGGCAACATCGTAGGATTTATCGTGGTGCTGGCCTTTGTGCCGCAATTTGCTGCAATTCTGCGGATTCCGTTTTCGATTATTGCACCCACCATCCTGGCGATTTGCGCGGTGGGCGCCTTCACGGTGAGCACCTCAATTTTCGATATCTACATGATGCTGATCTTCGGCGTAATTGGATATATCTTCAAAAAACTCAAGTATCCGCTTGCCCCGCTAGTGCTGGCTATCGTGCTCGGAGATCGAACCGAGGAAGCCTTCCGCCAATCCATGCTGTCCTCCAGCGGCAGCCTTGGGGTCTTTTTCTCGAACGGCCTGGTGGGATCGCTGACCGTCCTTGCGCTCGCCATCTTTATCTGGCCGTTTATCTCACAGGCAATGTCTCGGCTAAAATCATCGGCTTAGGTGGTCCATAGGGGCTGCCGAAATTCTTATGGCGGCCCGACCGATGTCTAAAACCGAACAAGAACGGATCGAGGTCCAGATTCTGGACCGCGCCTACCAGCTCTCCTGCGCGCCCGGCGACAAACCCATGCTGCTGGAGTGTGTGGCACTGGTCGATGCACGTATGCGCCAGGTGAAGGCCTCGAGTAGGCTGCAGGGTGCTGACCGCATCGCTGTGATGGCGGCACTCACGCTGGCCCGGGATGTCTTAGGCGGCGGGGCCCTGCAAGATTCCGGAACCCGCGAAGAAGCATTGAAAAAAATTAGTGCCATCAGTCAGGCGCTGGATGCGGCGCTCGTACCCCAAGAGAAACTTTTTTAACTGGCGCCCATGCTCCTGATGATGGTCGCGCTGCTGGTGATCGGCGCATTCACAGGCTTTATGGCGGGTCTGCTCGGTGTTGGGGGCGGCATGATGCTGACCCCCTTTATGACATTTTTGTTCACGATGGCGGGCTTTCCTGATGAGCTCGTCATCAAGATGGCCTTGGCCACATCGCTCACAACGATTCTGTTTACCTCAGTCACCAGCCTGCGGGCCCATCACCAGAGCGGCAAGGTCCGCTGGGATATTGCCAAGCCAATGGGTCTGGGCGCCTTCTGGGGAACATTCCTTGGCGCCAACTTTGCCAGCGCTTTAAAAAGCGAATGGCTGGCGATTTTCTTTGCCGTTTTTGTTGGCTACTCCGCCATCAAGATGTTCCGCACGTCAAAACCCAAGCCTTCTCGTGAAGTTCCGGGCTCTGCATCACTTGCTGCGGTAGGCTCTGGCGTTGGATTTATCTCGAGTCTTTTGGGTGCAGGCGGGGGGTTCTTGAGCACACCATTCATGGTCTGGTGCAATGTTTCGATGCATCAGGCCATCGGCACATCCGCAGCGCTTGGGTTTCCGATTGCTGCCGGCGGGCTAATCGGCTATGTGATTGCAGGCCTCTCCTTGGACAGCTTGCCCGCCTGGTCGGTCGGCTATATCTACCTGCCTGCACTGGCTGCCTGTGCGTTTGCTTCACTTATCACGGCCCCGATCGGCGCAAAAACCTCTCACCGGATGAATGTTGGTTTTCTGAAGCGGGTCTTTGCCGTATTACTGCTGACGCTTGCCCTGTATATGGCAAGCCGCGCCATCTAAATTTTAATTAAAAAAATCCTTGACCTTCTCCATCCAGCTCTTGGACTGGGGATTATGGCGCTCGCCGCCTTCTTGCAAAGACGACTCAAAATCTTGCAATAGCTTTCGCTGCTTATCGGTGAGTTTTATCGGTGTCTCAATCAGCACATGGCAATACAAATCTCCCGGCAGTCCGGAACGTACATTGCGAATGCCTTTGCTTCGCAGCCGAAAGGTTTTGCCGCTCTGCGTGCCCTCGGGTACCTCGAAACTTGCTTTGCCGCCTAAGGTCGGCACATCCACTGAGCCACCCAGAGCTGCCCGCGCGAAACTGATCGGCACTTCGCAGTGCAGATCATCTCCGTCGCGAGAAAAAACGCGGTGCGGCTTGATGCTGATCTCGACATACAAGTCACCACTTGGCCCACCATTTACACCTGGCTCGCCATTGCCGGCTGAGCGAATACGCATGCCATCATCAATGCCTGCGGGAATTTTGACTTCAAGTGTCTTTTGCTTACGGACCCGGCCATCACCGCGGCAGGTGCCGCAAGGATCTTTGATGGTTTTGCCACGGCCATGGCAGCTCGGGCAGGTCTGCTGAATCGAGAAAAAACCCTGCTGCATACGGACCTGGCCCTGACCACCGCAGGTCTTACAGGTCTCAGGCTTGGTACCTGGCTTTGCGCCCGACCCATCACAAGTGCCACACTTTTCCCAGGTTGGCACCTTAATCTCCGTGGTGATGCCATTGGCGGCATCCTCGAGAGTGACCTCCATGGAGTAACGCAAATCAGCGCCGCGGTAGACATTGCTGCGGCCACCGCGGCCGCCCGCGGCACCACCAAAGATGTCGCCGAAGATGTCGCCGAAAGCATCTGCAAATCCGCCAAAGCCCTGCTCGCCACCGTTAAAGCCGCCTGCATTGGGATCCACGCCGGCATGGCCAAAGCGATCGTAGGCGGCACGCTTCTCGGCATCGGAGAGCATCTCGTAGGCCTCTTTGGCCTCTTTGAATTTATCTTCAGCTGCTTTATCACCCGGATTACGATCCGGGTGATATTTCATCGCCAGCTTGCGATAGGCCTTTTTTAGGTCTTCATCAGAAGCATTCTTGGCAACACCAAGCACCTCATAGTAGTCGCGCTTGGACATTAGTCACGCTTCACTTCCTTGAAGTCCGCATCCACGACGTCATCGGCCTTGGCAGCACCGCCACCCGAGGGGTTACCGCCTGCAGCAGCACCCGCCGCCGCAGCCTGTGCATCAGCATAGACTTTTTCGCCGAGTTTCTGCGAGGCCTTCATCAGGTTTTCTGTCTTGGATTCAATTGCCGCCTGATCTTCGGACTTTAACGCTGCCTCGGCCTCTTTGATGGCCTCTTCGATTTTGGCCTTCTCGTCGGCACTGATCTTATCGCCATGCTCTTCCAACGACTTTTTCACCGAATGGACCATGGCCTCACCCGCATTACGGGCCTGCACCATCGCCACACGTTTTTTGTCTTCCTCGGCGTTGGCCTCGGCATCTTTCACCATCTTCTGAATCTCCTCATCGGAGAGCCCAGAATTGGCTTTAATCGTGATCTTATTTTCCTTGCCTGTTGATTTGTCTTTCGCCGAGACATGCAAAATTCCGTTGGCATCAATATCGAAAGTCACTTCAATCTGAGGCGTGCCACGGGCGGCCGGAGGAATGCCTTCAAGATTAAATTCGCCCAAAAGCTTGTTGGCATTGGCAAGCTCGCGTTCACCCTGAAAGACCTTAATGGTCACAGCAGGCTGATTGTCGTCGGCCGTTGAGAAGACCTGCGAGAACTTCGTGGGAATCGTGGTGTTCTTCTGAATCATCTTGGTCATCACGCCGCCCAAGGTCTCGATTCCGAGCGATAGGGGAGTGACGTCTAATAGCAGCACGTCCTTACGGTCGCCCGCCAATACCGAACCCTGAATCGCTGCGCCCACGGCCACGGCCTCATCGGGATTAACATCTTTACGCGGCTCACGACCGAAGAAGCCCTTCACCGCGTCCTGGACCTTCGGCATACGGGTCATGCCGCCGACCAAAATCACATCATCGATTTCGGAGGCCGACACGCCGGCATCTTTCATCGCAATTTTGCAGGGCTCAATCGTGCGGCTAATCAGATCATCAACCAAAGACTCGAGCTTGGCCCGCGTAATTTTGAAAGTCAGGTGGACCGGTGCCCCATTGGCCATGGCAATGTAGGGCTCGTTTAACTCAGTCTGCTGACTGGAGGACAACTCAATCTTAGCCCGCTCGGCAGCCGCTTTAATCCGCTGCAGCGCGATGGGGTCCTTGGAGAGATCGACCCCGCTCTGTTTTTTGAATTCATCAATGATGTGGTCAATGATGCGCTGATCGAAATCCTCGCCGCCCAAGAAAGTATCGCCATTGGTCGAGAGGACCTCGAACTGCTTCTCACCATCGACATCAGCGATCTCGATAATGGAAATATCGAAGGTGCCACCGCCTAAGTCATAGACCGCAATCTTGCGATCTTTGCCGGCCGCCTTATCCAAACCAAAGGCCAATGCAGCCGCGGTCGGCTCATTGATAATCCGCTTGACTTCCAGGCCCGCGATGCGGCCCGCATCCTTTGTGGCCTGACGCTGGGAATCATTAAAGTAAGCGGGTACTGTAATCACCGCCTCGGTGACCTCTTCGCCGAGGTAGTCCTCGGCGGTTTTTTTCATTTTGCGTAGCACCTCGGCCGAGACCTGCGGGGGCGCAAGCTTTTTATCGCGGGCCTTCACCCAGGCGTCGCCGTTATCGGCCTTGGTGATCTCAAAAGGCATCAGCGCAATATCTTTCTGAACTTCTTTCTCATCAAACTTACGGCCGATTAAGCGCTTCACCGCGTACAGAGTATTTTTCGGGTTGGTCACCGCCTGCCGCTTAGCGGGCGCGCCCACCAAAATCTCGCCATCTTCCATGTAGGCGATGATGGACGGCGTTGTCCGCGCGCCCTCGGAATTCTCAATAACCTTGGGCGAGCCGCCCTCAAGAATCGCAACGCAGGAATTGGTTGTTCCCAGGTCGATGCCGATGATCTTTGCCATGATGCTTTTCCTTCAGAAATTAGATTGACTTGCCTTTCCAGATGGGGGCTAAACCGGCCCATTTCAAGGGGCCAATCCTTGCCGCCAGCGGCGCGCCCTTACTGGGCGACCACCACAATGGCTGGCCGCAGGACCCGCTCGGCCACCATGTAGCCCTTCTGCATGACCTGGACCACATGATTTGAGGGAACGGGCGGATTCTGGGCATTGCCATCCACCATCGAGACCGCCTGATGACGATTGGGGTCAAATTTCTCTCCGACCGGATGAATCACCGTCAGCCGGCCCTTCTGGAATGCCTGCTGCAGCTGCTTAAGGGTGAGCTCTACGCCGCCCTTGAGTCCCTCGAGGGTCTGCTGCTCAAGGGTCAGGGCCATCTCCAAGCTATCGGCCACCGGCAAGAGCGCTTCCGCAAATCCTTCGATCGCAAATTTCCCCGCGTTTAACACCTCCTGGGCACTGCGTTTACGCAGGTTTTCCATCTCCGCGCGAGCCCGGAGGTATTCCTCCTCCCAGGCCTTGACCTTTGCCTGCGCCTCCTCCAGTTGGGCTTGAAGGCTTGGGCCCTGCTCGGCTGCCGACTGGTCTGACGACGCGGACGTGGCAGCATCTGAGCTCAATGGCTCGGCATTCGGGGCCGCGATGGTGTCCTCGGTTGTTTTTTTCTCAGTTGAATCAGGCATAGGAATTCCGAAAAAGCGAAACGGTTGGAGAGAAGATGGGGCCGAACAAAGTGCTTTTCAAGGCCTGCAATACAGGCCTCACGGCCCTGCAGTACCGGCCCGCCGGAAGCCCTTAGTTGGCGCTTCCGAGCGCCTTTGCCCGAAGCCGCTGAAGCTCAAGGCTGGCGGCTTCCTGCGCGTCCTGACCGGTTGGCCAGCCCGAGAGATTCAGGGTGATCAGATCCGCAAGGGCCTGAATGCCAGCCGGCTCATCATTGATACAAGCGATGTAGCGGTACTGGCTGCCGCCCGCGGTTAAGAATTCTTCCTTGCCTTCCATGGCGATTTCTTCCAGGGTCTCGAGGCAATCGGCAGGAAAACCTGGGCACATGACATCCAAAATTTTCACGCCCTGGCCAGGCAGGCTCTCGATGACTTCTGAGGTGTAGGGCTTTAACCACTCCGCCTTACCAAAGCGCGACTGAAATGAAATCCGCCACTGCTGCTCCGTCAACCCCAGGGCCTGCGCTAAAAGCCGCGCGGTTTTGTGGCACTCGCAGTGATAGGGGTCCCCTTTTAGCAGCGAGCGCTTTGGCACGCCGTGAAAACTAAAGAGCAGCAGATCGCCGCGGCCATGCACCTGCCAATGTCGACGGACCTGCTCGGCCAGGGCGGCGATATACGGCGAATAATCGTGGAAGCTGCGGATTAGTCGCAAATCGGGCTGGTTTCGAAAAGCGGCAAACTCCTTAAACACCACATCAAAGGCTGTTGCCGTGGTGCTTGATGAATACTGCGGATACATCGGCAGCACTAACAAACGGCGGACTCCACGATCTCGCAACGCCGCCAAGGCAGAGGGAATGCTTGGGTTGCCGTAACGCATCGCGACCTCAAGCACGACATCCATGCCTCGGGACGACAGCACTGCCCGCAGGCCCTGGGCCTGCCGCTCGGTGTAAACACGAAGCGGTGAGCCCTCATCCATCCAGATACTGGCGTATTTCACAGCCGACTTCTGGGGCCGCACATTCAAAATAATTCCATTCAGAATCGGCCACCAGACCAGTCGCGGAATCTCCACCACCCGAGGATCCGACAGAAACTCTTTCAAATAAGTCTTTAATGCCTTCGCGGTTGGCGCATCGGGTGTGCCGAGATTAATCAGCAAAACACCGGTGCGCAAGGCAGCGCCATGCTGATAGTCGGGCTCAGGGCGTAGGGTGGGATTCATCAGAGAAAACGGGCTGGCTGGAGCTAGCCCTGTGCGGGCTGGCTAAGAGCCGTTGAAAGCAATTTTGCGGTGATGTCCACAATTGGAATCACGCGCTCATAGGCCATACGGGTCGGGCCAATCACGCCCAACGTGCCGACAACCCGGCCATCAATCTCGTAGGGCGCAGCCACTACCGAGAGCTCCTCGATCGGCACCAAAGATGACTCACCACCAATAAAAATTTGCACGCCCTGGCCGCGCGATGAAGATTCCAGCAGCCGCACCAATGCGGCTTTTTGCTCAAACAAATCAAAAAGCTTACGCAGGCGGCTCATGTTTTCAGAAAGATCAGAAACATCCAAAAGTCGGCGCTCCCCAGAGACCAGCACCTCATCATTGCCTGCGGAAAAAACATCCTCACCATTTTCGACGGCTAAGGTCATCAGCGAAGAAATGTTATTGCGCAATTCAGAAAGTTCAGTTTTGATCCGGGCCCGTACCGCCTCGAAATCAAGGCCAGCGTAGTGGGCATTAATGTAGTTGCCCGCTTCGGTGAGCTCAGAGGGCGAATAATCCCGATCTGTCTGAAGAATTCGGTTATGTACATCACCATCGGGGCTCACGACAATGAGCAGCACACGCCGCTCGCCAAGCCGCAAAAACTCAAGATGTCGAAACACACCCGCACGCCGCGGCGTCACCACAACGCCGGCAAAACTGGAAAGGCTGGATAAAAGTTGTGCTGCATGTGTCATCACGCGCTGGGGTGCATCCGCTTGCAGCTGGCCCTCGAGCATAGCGGCCTGATCAGGCTTAATCGGCTGTACCGTGAGCAGACGATCCACGAACAACCGATAGCCGCGCGGCGTGGGAATTCGGCCGGCTGAAGTGTGCGGGCTGGCCACAAGGCCCATCTCCTCGAGGTCGGCCATCACATTGCGAATCGTGGCCGGTGAAAGATCAAGGCCCGAGAACTTTGACAGCGCCCGCGAGCCGACCGGCTGGCCCTCGGCGATATAACGCTCGATCAAGGTTTTTAAGAGATTTCGGGACCGATCATCTAGCATAGGCCGCATTATTCCCCATCCCTGCTCCTATGGTGTAATGCCAGTCATGAGCCAAGGCCAGACTCCCTTTCGATGCGTAGGTGTGTTCGGTCGGCCGCAGACCGAAGGCCTGGGCGCCCCGCTTCGGCGCATCCTTGCGAGCATTCGGCAGCAAGGCACCGCGGCATGGGTCGAGAACGAAACGGCAAAAAGCGCAGGCCTCACCTCAGCTGAAAGCGATGGCCAGGCGGGCCTGAATGCGCTGGCCGAGCGGATTGATCTGGCTGTGATTCTTGGCGGTGACGGCACCCTGCTCGGCATCGCGCGCCAATTAGCGCCCACTGGGATCGCCTTAATTGGTGTGAACCAAGGCCGCCTCGGCTTTATGACGGATCTAGATATTTCACAAGTAGAGTCCGAATTACCTGCAGTTATTGCGGGTGATTATGTGAAAGAGGAACGGGCCATGTTGCAGGTCGCCGTGATGCGTAAGGCGCCAGGCTCGACAGCACGAACCGCGGTTTTTGATGCGCCAGCATTAAACGATGCAGTGATTAGCCGCGGTGCAGTCAGTCGCATGGTGGAAGTTGAAGTGTTTGTCGATGGCCACTACCTGCACACCCTGCGGGCCGATGGTTTGATCATCTCAACGCCCACGGGCTCGACCGCCTATGCGCTCTCGGCCCTGGGGTCTATCCTGCATCCTGGCTTAGCCGGCATCACCCTGGTGCCCGTCGCCCCGCAGGCCCTCTCCAGCCGACCAATCGTGCTGCCAGAGCAGGTTGAAGTACAGGTAGTGATCAATGATGGTGCCGGCACCAGCCTGCACTGCGATATGCAGGCCCTGACTTCGCTGCAAGATGGAGACAAGATTGTTGTCCGCCAGGGGCCCCACAAAGTGCGGCTGCTGCATCCCAAGGGTTACGACTATTTTTCCATGCTCCGCCGCAAGCTGCACTGGAGCACTAACCCCCTATTTGCAGGCCGGCCCGATCCCCCTCCGCCGACCGAGACCTACTAACTATCACGACACGCCATGCTTGTCTCGCTGTCCGTGCAGCAGTTCGTAATTGTCGAGCAGCTCGATCTCGACTTTAGCCAGGGCTTCACCGTCATGACCGGCGAGACGGGTGCCGGCAAGTCGATTCTGATTGATGCGCTCGATCTGCTGCTCGGAGGCCGCGGTGATGCGACTGTCGTGCGCGAGGGAGCAGCAAAGACTGATCTCTCTGCACGTTTCGAACTGGCCGATGCCCCTGAGGCAATGGCCTGGTTGGCCGAAGCGGAGCTGCACTCTGAGCAAGATCCCCATGAGTTACTCATTCGTCGAGTAGTCGATGCGACGGGGAAGTCGAAATCCTGGATTAATGGGAAGCCGGCGACCCTGACGCAACTTAAAGAAATCGGCGAGCAGCTCGTGGATATCCATGGCCAGCATGCCCATCAGGCGCTGCTGCGGCCGCAGGCCCAGAGGTTATTGCTGGATGCGCATGCCGGCCTGACCGAGTCCGCAAAAACACTCGCGCTTCAATGGCGTGAGGTGCAACGGCTTGAACAAGCAATCGCCGATTCGGAGCAGCAGGCACAGGCGCTTGCTGTGATCAGAGATCAGCTGGAGTGGAGAGTCTCAGAGATCAATGGGCTGCGTCTTGCAGCCGGTGAATGGGAGGCCCTCTCTGAGGAGCAAAAACGGCTCTCTCACGCTGCGGAACTTCTTCAAAGCTCACAATCGGCGCTTCAACAAATTGCCGACGACGATCCGTCGATCGTCACGCAGCTCGAAAAATTACAGCAGCGGCTCGGCAGTCTGACTGATAAAGATCCGCGGCTTACGCCTGCGACAGAGGCCCTTGAATCTGCCGTGATTCAGCTGCAAGAGGCCGCCGATGCCCTCCAGCGCTATCTCGATAAAAGCGATCTTGATCCCGATCGTCTCACCGCGGTCGAAGAGCGCGTGCAGTCCATCTTTAGTGTCGCCAGAAAACTCAAAGCCCGGCCCGAAGATCTCCTGTCTCTTTTGACTACCGCCCAAGAAGAGCTGGCCCGGGCAGCGCAGGCGGCCGATACCGAGGCCCTTAAAAAATCATTGGCCCAGACGCAACAAGAATACGATCAACAGGCTAAGCAACTCTCACGTGAGCGCCAAAAGGCCTGTCAGTCGCTCTCTGAGGCTGTGAATGACTGGTTTGCCCAGCTCGCGATGGGCGAAATGCAATTTGAGGCGGCCTGCGAACCCCGCGAAAAACCGGCGGGCCACGGCCTCGAAGATGTCATCTTCATGCTGCGCAATCATCGCCAAGGTACAGCCTACCCAATGACCCGTGTCGCCTCGGGCGGTGAGTTGGCCCGCATCAGTCTCGCGATCGCCGTGGTGACGTCATCGTCCAACAAGATCCCCACCTTAATCTTTGATGAGGTCGACTCGGGCATCGGTGGTAATGTCGCCCACACGGTTGGAGAACTCCTACGAAGGCTAGGCCAGTCGCGGCAGGTGCTCTGCGTAACCCACCTGCCGCAGGTTGCAGCACGCGGCCATCAGCACCTGCGGGTTTCAAAGAAAAAATCAAAGGCGGGCCCACCGGTCAGCGCGCTCATCCCCCTAAGTGCCGAAGATCGGGTCGATGAAATCGCCCGTATGCTTGGCGATGAAGGTGCAGAAAAGACCTCGCGCGATCACGCGCGATCACTACTTACTCTTTGATAAACGCGCAGCCGAGGCGGCAGCGGCTGATTTGTGAGGACAGTTGTCACGCTGACAATGACCATACAAAGAGAGTGCATGATCGGCAAGCTCAAAACCTTGCTCGCGGGCAATCCGACGCTGACGATCCTCGATCTCGGTATCGCAGAACTCCTCCACCCGGCCGCAGTCCAGGCAGACCAGATGATCGTGATGGGATCCCTCGTTGAGCTCAAAGACCGCCTTACCGGACTCAAAATGGCTACGCGAGAGAATACCGGCCTGCTCAAACTGTGTCAGGACGCGATACACAGTGGCCAGGCCAATATCGACTGCTTCGGCCAGCAGCGCCCGATAGACATCCTCGGCGGTGAGATGCCGCGTCCTCGCCCGATGAAAAATATCCAGGACCTTCAGCCTGGGCGCGGTCACCTTCAGGCCGGTTGTTTTTAGATCGTGGGCGCCGGGCATGGGCCGTATCATAGCGGCCTATGTCGACAAAAAACCTAGGTCCTAGCGAAGACCCGCAGGCCACCCGTCAGGGCTGGCTTAGGTCCACTCTGATTGCCGTGACAAGCGCGATGCTGCTTGCCGGCTGCGCCTCTAAAAATAACCCCCTAACCAATCTTCGCGAAAATCCCCCGAACTGGCTCACGCCGTTTCGGATCGATATTGGCCAGGGCAATTACATTACTGAGTCGATGGTTGGCCAACTCAAAAAGGGCATGAGCCGTGAACAGGTGCGCGGCACGCTGGGCACACCACTGTTAATTGATCCATTTCGCAACGATCGCTGGGACTATGTCTTCAAACTTAAGCGCGGCGATGGCCGGCAGGACCGGCGCCGCTTTTTTGTGCAATTTAGAGACGATGCGCTGGAGTCCTGGGGCGGCGATCCACTGCCGCGCGAAGGCGGCGAGGAACTGCTACCGTCTCGGCCTGCGCGATAAACCATCATGACAAGCGCCACACGAATTGCCATCTCGGGTGCAACCGGAAAGATGGGCCGCATGCTGATTGAGGCGGTGCTCGCCCATCCTAAGATGACGCTTGCTGCGGCCCTGGAGCAGGCCGGCAGCCCGATGATCGGAAAAGATGCCGGCGAGTTTATGGGCCAGTCCTCAGGGGTTGCGATTTCTGCAGATCCCGCGACCGCGCTTCGGACCGCTGATGTCTTGATCGATTTCACCCGGCCTGAGGCCACACTGGATCTGCTGGCAGCCTGCGCCCAGCACAGGGTGCGTGCGGTGATCGGTACGACAGGCTTTGATGCAGAGGGCCGATCAACAATTACGGCCTTTAGTAAAACTAATCCCACGGTGATGGCACCCAACATGAGTGTGGGCGTGAATATCACCTTAAAGCTGCTGGAATCTGCGGGCCGCTATCTTGGGGAGGGCTTTGATATCGAAGTCATTGAAGCTCATCATCGACACAAGGTGGATGCGCCGTCCGGCACGGCGCTCAAAATGGCGGAAGTAGTCGCCCAGGCTGCTGGCCGTAATCTCAGCAGAGATGCACGCTATGCCCGCGAGGGGCACACAGGTCCGCGCCCGGCCAAAGAGATCGGCTTTTCGGTCATTCGTGGCGGCGACATTGTGGGCGATCACACCGTGCTTTTTGCGGGCTCGGGTGAGCGCATCGAAATCACACACAAATCTTCCTCGCGTGCGACCTATGCCGAAGGCGCGCTGCGTGCAGCGTTGTTTCTGATGCAAAAGCCCGCTGGCCTCTACGATATGCAGGATGTGCTGGGCCTGAAGTAAGGCTGCTGCAGTCGCACTAGCGCAGCGCCGTAATCACTTCCCGATCCGTCAGCCACTCCGATAGGATTCGCGGCTTGGTCTCACCGGGCCGATACACGAGATACAAAGGCACGCCATTGCGTCCATGCCGGGCCAGTTCGGCGGCAATCTGCGGATCCTGACGGGTCCAATCAGCCCGCAATGCCTGCACACGATTTTCTTTAAATGCCTTGAGGACCGCATCGCCTTGCAAGACGCGGACCTTATTGGCCTGGCAGGTAATGCACCAGCTCGCAGTAAAATCAACGAAGACCGGGGCGCCCTGCAACGCGAGCCGCTCAGCCAAGCCAGGTGCCCAGGCCTGCCAGCGCAGCTCGCCAGCCGAGGCTGGGAGCGAACCTCCGCTGGTGGCTGATTCCGTCAAAGATGCAGCCGCAGTTGATGAACGCAGCGCACCGGCGGGCGTCTCACGCAAGGTCCAGATAATCGTTAAAACCAGCAACACAAACGCCAGCAATACGCCCACTAAGGAGATCGGACCCGCTTTGCCCTGCTGTAAGAATCGACCATAAATCCACAGCAGCAGCGACAACGCAATGGCCGCCATCAGCGCAGTCAGCACGCGGTCGGAGCCCTGCAGCCCCGCTAAAACCCAAATCAGCCAGGCCGCAGCAGCAAGCATGGGAAAGGCCATGACCTGCTTAAACGTCATCATCCAGGGGCCAGGCCTCGGCAGCACTTTAAGAAGATCAGGAAGAAAAGCCATCAATAAATACGGAAGCGACATCCCAACGCCAAGGCCGCTAAAAACCAAGAGGGTTTCCCAGAGACCGGCTGTCGCCGTAAAGCCAATCGCGCTGCCCATAAATGGCACCGTACAGGGTGAGGCCACCACTACGGCCAGTACGCCGGATGCAAATGCGCCACCTGCATTGGCCTGCGCTGCCGCGCGATCAGCGAATCCTAAATTCGCAGCCCGAACCGCAAGTAGGCCCATCTCGAATACGCCCAACAAGTTCAGCGCAAGCAATACAAACAACAGTGTTAGGCCCAAGACCACCGCAGGATTCTGCAGCTGAAAGCCCCAGCCAATAGACTCACCGAGACTGCGTAATGCCACCAAAAGCAGGCCCAAAGCCGTGAACGTCAGAATCACACCGGCAGAAAATGACAAGGCCCGCACGACGGTAATCGATGTTGCGTGCGCCGATTCAGCAAACGACAGGACCTTCAATCCGATGACGGGAAAAACGCAAGGCATGAGATTCAGAATCAGGCCCCCCAGTAATGCGGCACCTAAGGCTGACCAGAATGCGCTGCTTACAAAGCCAGCAGAGGGCTTGGGGCTTGGGGCTGCAGCCGCTGCAGTCTGACCCTCGGAGACCACGCTGACCACAGCCGGCGGCGACTGATTCGAAAATGTGGCCCGCCATTCGAGTCCCGGCTGTGTGCCGACCACCCAGATGCCGTCGACGAGTTTGGTTTTTTTTACCTGCTCAACCGCAGCAGTCGATGACTCCCCGAGCGGGATATCCAAGCGCCATCCCTGCTCTGTTTTTGAAAGCCGCTGCGCAGCAGCCGGCAGGATCAGGCCCTCGATGAAGGGAAGAAACAGGCCCGCAACTTCATCAGCATCCGATTTCGGCCACGATAGCACCAGCTGGCGATCCACGAGATGGGCTGTGATCAGACGGCCAGAATCTTTTTTCGGCAGACGCTCTCGCGCTAACGCAAATAACGACGCATCCGCAGAGGCCTCGACTGATTTTGCATCCGCCGCCACCGGCAATCGCAATGCCAAAGATGCTTCACCCGGGATACAGACATCTTTACAGACGAGCCAACTGGCCTGGGCCTGCAAGACGACCTCGCGCGCGGCAATCGATGAGGGCGCGATCAACTCCACTGCCAGCAACAGGTCTCCCTCGTAGCCAAAATTCGCCAGCGGGCCAACCGGCAATCGTTTCGGCGTGGGCCATTGAATCGCACCGGCCTTCCAGCCTGCTGGTAAACGCCAATCAATTCGTGTTGGCAATCCCGAATCCCCTGGATTTTTCCAGTAGGTATGCCAGTGTTCATCGTGCACCAGACGCAGTCCGACCCAGAGGCTCTGCCCAGCAGCCACCGCCTTGCGCTCGGCAATCAGTCCGGCCTGTAGCTGGCCCACCCGGGTCATACCCTCGGCGGGGACAGTAGCGTCGGCCGCCTGTTGGGCCTTTTGAAGCAGCCCCTGTGATTGCGCCGCAGGCGCTGCCGAGATGAACAGCCAAACTAATAAATAAAGAAATTTCATGGTTGGGATTATTCCACCTTCGATCCGCTTGGTAACATTGGCATCATGCTCAATGAATTAACCGCCCTGGCCGATAAGACCGACGCCCTGATTGCGGTCGTGAATCAACTGCGCCAGGAAAACACGCGGCTGCGCAATCAAAATGCCCAGCTCAACGCGGAGCATCGGGCCATGAGTGAGCGACTGCAGACGGCCTCGGAAAAACTCGAGGCCATCGTCGAGCGGCTGCCTTAAGCAGCCTGCCCGCCACAGCATGGGCTGAGCCCACTAGCTGAATTGCTCGCGCAGTATATTTTTCTGAACCTTGCCCATCGCATTGCGGGGTAAAGTCTGCACAACATGAATGGCTTTAGGCACCTTGAAGTTAGCGATCCGGGCCTTAATTTCAGCGATCATCGCCTGCGGATCTAAAGATGCGCCGGGCTTGGCCACCACCACAGCGGTTACCGCCTCGCCAAAATCGGAATGCGGAATGCCAATCACCGCCGATTCATCTACACCGGCCATCTCATCGATAAGCATTTCAATTTCTTTCGGGTAGACGTTATAGCCGCCAGTGATAATGAGGTCTTTACTTCGGCCGATAAGATGCAAATAGCCATCGGCATCCCACTGCCCCATATCACCTGTCCGAAACCAGCGATCTTGTGTGAATTCTTCGCGGGTCTTCTCAGGCATCCTCCAATAACCCGAGAACACATTTGGACCGCGGACTTCAACAGCCCCGATTTCCGATAGGCCCTGCCGGCGCTTTCGCACGGTGCGGCCACGATCATCCCTCAAGCGCAGCCCTACCCCCGGCAAGGGAAAACCAACCGTCCCCGCGCGACGCTCTCCCTTGTAGGGATTCGAAGTCAACATGACGGTTTCACTCATGCCATAGCGCTCTAAAATCACGTGGCCAGTCTTCGCGCGAAAGGCTTCGAACGTCTCCTTTAAGAGCGGTGCCGATCCCGAAATAAATAGCCGTATGCCCTTCACTACGGATCGCGTCAGCCGGTCATCGGCCGCCAGTCGCACATAGAACGTGGGCACGCCCATCATGACCGTTGCCCGCGGCAATAGCCTGATGATTTGATCGGCATCGAACTTCGAACACCACAGGGTCTTGCTGCCATTAATCAAGGCACCATGCAGCGCCACGAAAAGACCGTGCACGTGAAAAATTGGCAAGGCATGCAGTAGTACATCACCTCGCTGCCAATGCCAGGCCTTCTGCAGAGTACGAGCATTGGAGGCCAGATTGCGATGACTCAGCATGGCGCCTTTGCTACGGCCGGTCGTGCCCGAGGTATACAGAATCGCGGCAAGATCATCGGGCCTACTGCTGACGGTTTTAAACGACGCACGATGTGGTGTTGCCGCCTGAATCAGGCTGCCATCAGCAGATTCCCCCAATGTCATCACATGGCTACAGC
>JACCED012268088.1_pt1 | contig 26326 bp, 20 predicted proteins | sample 7455021 | NCBI WGS metagenome assembly JACCED01 (sample SAMN15323456, study PRJNA562643) | freshwater metagenome | isolation source: river surface water | place: USA:Blue River Watershed | collected 2017-08-19 | reverse complement strand
TCGTCGTCGCAACGAAAACCTTCTCCCGGCCGCAAAGATAGTCCTGTTCTCCTTCCTGATCCTGATTCTTGGCACGGGAGGGTTGTATTACGTGAATGCAAAAAACGAGGTTCACCGTTTCGGAGAGCAGAAGAAACAGCTGGAACGTGAGATTATCGCAACGGCAAACCGCGATGAGATGATTTTGGCGCGGATTGCGATGTTGTCCTCTTACGAGTCTTTGCGCAAAAGGCAGCAGCAAGAAAAAGAGGCTTTTGCAAAGCTGGTTCCGGTGAACGACGCGGCTTTGGTGCGGATTCCCTCGGGAGCGCCCGGAGGAAGTGCTGGAGGTATCGCCACAGGCGGCCGGGTTGGGGACATTCAGGCGGTTTCAAACACTCAAGCCGGGCGTTGATCAATGGGCGTTTCCTCGCGCAATAGGGCATTTTGGATCGGGGCGACAGCAGCCGCGCTTTTCACGGGCGTTTCATTGCGTCTGGTTGATCTGCAGGTGGCGCGGCATGATTATTACTCGGCCCTTGCGTTGGAGAAACATTCCGCCCGCCAGTCGATTCCCGCACGTCGCGGCTCCATCACAGACTCGAGCGGGGAGATGCTCGCGACCAACGAGCCCGTGAAGACAGTTGTCGTTGATGCGAGCATCACGAAGCGGCCCGATGATCTAGCCGAGGTGTTGGCGCGGCACCTTGAGATGCCGGGAGATGTTGTGCGGCAGAAAATCGCGCGAAACGTCTGGTCCTCGCCGCTTGGAACAATGGTTCCCTCGCCGTACATCGTCGTGAAGCGAGAGGTGTCTGAGTTTACCGCAGAAGCGCTCATGAAGGAGCTTGCCCAGCGTAAACTCCGCGGCGTTTCGCTGGAGCAGGATTTCATCAGGGTTTATCCAAACGGTTCGATGCTTTGCCATGTCGTGGGGTTCATGAACCGGGCTGGCTTGGGCGTGGAGGGAGTGGAGCGTGAAATGCAGCAGTGGCTGGGCGGACACGATGGGTTTCGTTTTACGGAGCGTGACCGGACAGGAAAAGAAATGGTGGCCTTTCGCCAGCTTGAAAGGCCGCCGCGCGACGGGAGCAATATAAGGCTGACGGTTGACCTCGCTCTGCAGGATATCGTGGAAACGGAGATGGACGCCGTAGTGGCTCAATTCAGGCCGAAGATGGCGACCTGCATTTTGATGAGACCCTCCACCGGCGAGATTCTCGCGATGGTGAATCGGCCGCATTATAACTTGAATCAGCGGGACGGAGTTCCCGATGAGGCGCGGAAGAACCGGGCGATCATGGACATGGTTGAGCCCGGGTCGACCTTTAAGCTGGTCACCACCGCGGCAGCGTTGGATTGCAAAGTCGTGAAACCCGAAACGGAAATTTACTGCGAACATGGCAAGTTCACGTACGCGGGAACAACGCTGCATGACTCTCATCACGGGTACGGATCCCTCTCTGTTCACGACGTGCTGGTGAAGTCCAGCAACATCGGGGTGGCGAAAATGGGGATCATGTTGGGAAGCAACCAACTGTACGACTACATCAAAAAGTTTGGCTTCGGTGAGCGCACTGAGATCGCGCTTCCAGGCGAAATCCGCGGGATCATCCATCCCACACATCTTTGGAGCAAAATTTCAATCACCCACGTGCCGATGGGGCACGAGGTTGGCGCGACTCCACTTCAGGTGATTTCTGCAATGTGCACCGTCGCAAACCGCGGGGTGATGATGCAGCCGCAGATCATCTCCTCCATCACAGATGCGTCTGGGCAAGTCCAGGCGGAATATCCACCGGTGGAGGTCCGGCGCGTGATTCCGCCAGAGGTGGCTGAAATGGTTGTTTCAGCTTTGAAGGAAGTGGTCAGCAAGAAGGGGACCGCTGCCGCTGCGCACGTGCCCGGTTTCGAAGTCGCTGGCAAGACAGGCACCGCTCAGAAGACTTCACCAACGGGCGGTTACGAGCATGGAAAATACGTTGTGTCTTTCGCAGGATTTCTGCCTGCGGACAAGCCTGAGTTGTGCGGACTCGTGCTGATTGACGATGCGCACACGGGGAGCATTCCGAATTATGGCGGAACCGTCGCCGCGCCTGTGTTTTCGCGCATCGCTGCAAGGGCGATGCGCTACTTGAACAAGGCGCCATCACCCGAGTTCTTGAAGGTTCCAAACCCTCTCGCAAAGGCTGAAGAAAGGAAAAGTCGTTGAAACTTGTTGATTTGCTTTCTCAGGTTGCGGTGGTTGAGATTCGAGGAAACACGGATGTCGACGTGTCGCAGATTGTCGGGGATTCGCGCAACGTCAAGCCGGGTTGTATCTTTGTGGCGATCGCCGGAAACCGGGAGGATGGCGCAAGTTTTATTCCGGATGCCATTCAGCGCGGCGCAGGTGCAATCGTGCTTTCCGCCGACTCCGCGAGGCAGGTGGGCACGGCTTCAGCGAACGTCACGCTGATCGTTGTCACAGACGTGAGGGTTGCGGCTGCAGATTTGGCAACCAAGTTTTTCGGGCATCCCTCCAAGGAAATGCGTGTAGCCGGTGTCACCGGTACAAATGGAAAAACAACAACGGCATTTTTGATCCAGCACATCTGCGAAGCCGAGATGCTCCGGTGCGGCTTGATTGGAACCGTCCGCTACAAGATTGGCGAGCGCATCCTGCCTGCATCAAGAACGACCCCGGACGCTTTGGAAACGCAGGGGTTGCTTGCGCAGATGAGGGATGCCGGGTGCAAGAGCGTGGCGATGGAGGTCAGTTCGCATGCGATCCATCAAAAAAGGGTGCGAGGAGTTGAGTTCGACACGGCTGTATTCACAAATCTTACGCAGGACCATCTCGACTATCACAAGACGATGGACGCCTATTTTGAGGTGAAGGCGGAGCTTCTGCTTGGGCTTGGAGCGCAGAGGTTCAAGCCGGGCAGGGCCGTTTTGAATATCGATGACCGATATGGCTCGCAGCTTGCAGGCCGGTTGGAGAGAGAGGGAGTTCCGTCAATCACTTTTGGACAGGGGGCGCGCGCTGACTTCAGGGCGAGTGCGGTTCGCACAGAATTCAACGGATCCAGCTTTCAGCTCGATGCGCTCGGGAAGTCGTGGCTTGTGAGAGTGCCGCTTATTGGAAAGTTCAATGTGATGAATGCTCTTGCGGCGCTGGCGGCTTCTTACGCCATGGGAGTTGACTTGCGATCTGCTGTTCTTGCGCTCGCAACCGCTCCAAGCGTGCCCGGGAGGCTCGAAGCGGTGCCCGGTCGGCGGGCTTTCAAGGTCTTTGTAGACTACGCCCATACGGATGACGCTTTAAGAAACGTGCTTCAGACGCTTCGAGGGCTGCAACCCAGAAGGATCATCACCGTGTTTGGCTGCGGCGGAGATCGCGATCGTGCAAAGCGTCCACTCATGGGTGCTGCGGCCGCGGAGCTCTCGGACTTTTCGATTGTGACCTCCGACAATCCTAGGAGCGAAAATCCGGAATCCATCATCCATGAGATTGTGAGCGGAATGCGGGGGGCCGCCATGGAGGTGGTTGTGGATCGCAAAGAGGCGATTTGCCGCGCCGTGCAGCGCGCGGAAGATCACGATATCGTCCTTATAGCGGGCAAGGGACATGAAACCACGCAAGTGACTGGATCGCGGGTCGAGCCGTTCAGCGACCTTGCAGTCGCCCAGTCCGCAATCGAAGCCCGTCCAGTTGACTTAGCGCGCTGACATGGACTTGCTCACACTCCAACAACTCACAGCGATGAGCGGGGGATTCCTCGAGGGGGATGCGTCGCTTGTGCTCAGTCGCGTGATTACCGACTCGAGGTCTGCACAGGCTGGCGATTTGTTTGTTGCGCTTCGGGGTGAGCGGTTTGATGGTCATGCATTTCTGTCCGAAGTGGCCTCAAGAGGCGTGAAGGCGGCTTTGGTTGATGGTGCATGCCGCGAGATTCCGGATGGATTTTCAGTGATTCGTGTGTCGGATACGCTGGCGGGTCTCCAGCAATTAGCTGCTGAATATCGCAAAACTTTGCCGGCACGAATCGTGGGGATCACCGGGTCCAGCGGCAAGACGACGACAAAGGATTTTACTTTTGCGGTGCTTTCTCAGCGGATGAAGGGATGGTGCACCTCGGGAAATTTAAACAACCATATTGGCGTTCCTCTGACACTTCTGGCGGGTAATCATGACGCTAAAATGGCGGTCGTAGAGATGGGGATGAATCATGCGGGAGAAATCGCGCCGCTTGCGGCCATGTCGCGTCCCGAGGTTGGGATTATCACCAACATCGGAGTGGCGCACATCGAGTTTCTTGGAAGCCAGCATGCAATTGCCGTTGAAAAGGGTGCGCTCGCTGCCGCAGTTGATGGATCGGGCACAGTCGTTCTTCCCGCGACTGAGCCGTTCAGCGGCGTGATTGAGGAAATGACGCACGCTTGTATCCTGCGCGCGGGTTTATCATGCGGCGATGTTCAGGCCGTTGATGTTCAACCAACGGAAAACGGCAGCAGATTTGCTTTGGTGTATGAGGGGATGAGGGCGGAGGTGGAGTTGGCGGTTCCTGGTTTGCACATGGTTCAAAACGCTGCTCTCTCCGCTGCGGCTGGGATTGCGCTGGGCGTCCCCCTCGAGGCTGCTGCCGATGGCTTGCGCGGGATGAAGCTCACCAAGGGGCGGATGGAGTCCCGTGTGGTTCGGGGGATTCATTTTCTGGATGACACTTACAACGCGAACCCCGACTCGATGTGCGCCGCTCTGCGTACGCTTGCCCAATGGCCCGCCAACGGAGCCCGAATCGCAGTGCTCGGGCGCATGGGCGAACTCGGGGCGTTTGCCGAGGAAGGCCACCGGCAGGTGGGCAAAGTTGCAGCGGATGGCATCGATTGGATCGTTGCAGTTGGAGAGCATGCTGATTGGATCGCGGACGAGGCACGCCGCAATGGTGCGCTGCGTGTCGATCATTTTGGTGACATCGACAAGGCATCGGCGGCTTTGCGGACCGAAATTGAGACGGGCGATGTGGTGTTGGTGAAGGGCAGCCGTTCTGCTCGCATGGAACGCGTGATCGAGGAGGTGTGCGCGCCATGATGTACTACCTCAGCAAATGGAGTGAGGCAGGGCCGGACTGGCTCCATGCGCTCAATGTTTTTCAATACATCAGTTTTCGTGCCGTTGCCGCGGCGGTGACCTCCTTCCTGCTTTGCATCCTTTTCGGCCACTGGGTAATTCGGAAATTGATTTCGCTGAAACTGGGGCAGCCCGTTCGCACGGCCGAGGAGGTGCACAAGCTGTTTGAGTTGCACGGTAAAAAAGCGGGTACACCGACCATGGGCGGGGTGTTAATCCACGGGGCTGTGATTGCTTCCACAATTTTATGGGCACGGCCTGATAATTCCGCCGTGTGGCTCTTGGTGTTCACTATCGTGGCATGCGGCGCTTTGGGGTTCTGGGATGATTATCTCAAGATATCGAAGAAAAATTCAGGTGGGATCAGCGAGCGGGCGAAGTTGATCGGGCAGGTTTCAGTCGCGGCCGTGGTCGCTTGTTTTTTTCTAATGAACCCGGCAACGGAGGTTCAGTCGCGGGCCCTTTACGTACCTTTTTACAAGGCGCCTCTTCTTGAAAATCTGGGGTGGTGGAGCATTGTGTTTTTTGCCCTGGTAATCGTTGGCACTTCCAACGCTGTCAACTTGACCGACGGGCTGGACGGTCTCGCCGCGGGATGCACGGCGACCAGTGCGCTCGCGTACGCCGTGATCGCGTATGCTGCAGGAAATGTGAAGGTCGCACAGTACTTGCAGATTCCTTACTACGCTTTCGCTGGCGAACTTTCGATTGTCTGCCTCGCCCTCGCCGGAGCCTCCATTGGCTTTCTCTGGTTTAACGCGCATCCGGCGAAGGTTTTCATGGGTGACACCGGATCGCTTGCGATTGGCGGCCTGCTTGGCGTTGTCGCAATCTGCTGCAAGCAGGAGCTCCTGCTGGTTCTCGTTGGTGGTGTTTTTGTCATTGAGGCTACGTCCGTTCTCATCCAGCGGACGGTTTTCAAGCTGACCAAACGAATCAGGGGCGAGGGGTATCGCGTTTTTAAGATGTCCCCGATTCACCATCACTTCGAGCTGCAGGGTTGGCCGGAAAACGTTGTGATCGTCCGGTTTTGGATTTTGTCGGTGCTTTTTGCGCTTCTTGGGCTCGCAACTTTGAAACTAAGGTGAATACGCGCCCCGTAAAAAACTTGAATATTGCGGTGCTGGGTGCCGGCGAAAGCGGACTCGCCGCTGGGCGGCTTCTCGCGGAGGAAGGCTCGCGGGTGACTGTTTTTGACAGCGCGCCGGAGAGTGCGTTGAAGGCCCGACAAACGGCGCTCGCGCATGCTGGAATTTCCCTGAGCGCTGGGGCTTCTACAGATCTCGCTGGGACCGTGTTTGACTGGGCTGTTTTAAGTCCCGGCATTGATCCTCGCACGCCGCTTGTCGAGTCTTTCACCAGAGCGGGTGTTCCTTTGGTGGGTGAACTTGAACTGGCGTTTCAGCGCTGCGACTGTCCCGTTGTTGCAATCACAGGGACGAATGGCAAGACCACGACGACTCAGTTGATTGAGTCGATGTTGAACGGCGCCGGGGTTTCAACCGTTGCCTGCGGCAACATTGGTCCAGCATTTTCCTCAAAAGTGGCGGAGAGTTCAAAACTCAAGGCGATGACGGTGGAAGTATCCTCATTCCAACTGGAAAAGATTTACACCTTTTCGCCAAAAATCGCCGTCTGGCTGAATTTTACTGCGGATCACTTGGACCGCTACCGTTCAATGGAAGAGTACTTTGAGGCCAAGGCGCGGATATTTGAAAATCAGACTCCCGCAGACTGGGCAGTGGTGAATGCGCGGGACGAGCTTCCCGCGATTAAGGCGAGGAAAATTACATTCAGCGCGTTTGATGAGGGGGCGGATTTCTCTTTACGCGGTGACACCATTTACTTCCACGAACGCGCGCTCTTGCCGCTTTCGAAGACTCGGCTCAGGGGGCGACATAACGCCGAAAACCTGATGGCTGCTTTGGGCGTAGGGCATGCGTGGGGTTTGGCATGGGAAGACATGCTCGATGCCCTGGCAGCGTATGAGCCGTTGCCTCACCGATGCGAACTCGCAGGCACAATGGACGGTGTCGATTTTATCAACGACTCGAAGGCGACGAATTTGGACGCTTTGGAAAAAGCGCTTTCCTCGGAGTCTCGCCGCGTGATTCTGATTGCTGGCGGAAAAGATAAGGGTTTTGAGTTCGGTGCCGTCACCAACTTGGTCGCGCAAAAGTGTGCGGCGGTAGTGCTGATTGGTGAAATGGCCGGTAGGATTCAGCAGCTCTGGGGGCATGCCGTGCAATGTCACTTTCGTGAGAGTCTGAAGGATGCGGTTCTTCATGCGCGTACGCTTGCGCGGCCAGGGGACGTGGTGCTTTTCAGTCCTGGGACATCATCTTTTGACATGTTCAAAAACTACGCAGACCGAGGCGATCAGTTTCGCGCAGTCGTGCGCAGCTTGAAAAACGAGCACTCCGCCGCTGTGTGAATATTTTTAAGTCGATTTTTTATTTTCCAAATCCAAACCAACCCACGCCAACACCCGCACCCACGCCATCCCGTCCATGAAGAAAATCAACATGCCAAACATCCGCGCCCTCCTTCCCCAGCCCAAGCCAAGGAAGCCGCGTACCCGCCTGCAGGCCAGTGCATCACGGCTCACCCAACCCGTCTATGACGACTATGAGGACGAGCCTACAACAAAGCTTTCCACGGCTTTCGTTGTCGTGCTTGTTTTGCATTTGGTTGCGGTGGGCGGCATCTATGCTTTTCACAGCATCAAGGCTCACCGCCGGGAGGCGGATGGAACCGCTGTTGCGGCAAATCCGTCTGCATCCAAGAAATCGGCGCCTGCGCAGCCCGCTCCTGCCCAGGAGGCCAAGGCTGCCGCGCCCGCACCTGCGCCTGCCGCAGCCCCGGTGAGCAAGCAGGCGGTGGCTGTTCAGCAGCCCGCTGCAGCGCCAGCGCCGGCTGCCTCGGCCCCGGTGGCTCAGCCCGCGAAGCCGGCTGCCAGCGGTGGAATTGTTGATAAATCACCAAGCGCCTCACAGGCAGCGCCGTCCGCGGTACTCCCGCAGCCCAAAGCGCCCGTACCGACCGCACCAACGAAAGCGGCTGCTCCTTCGCCAACGGAGACTGCGCAACGCACATACACGGTCGCGAAGGGGGACAATCCCGTGACCATCGCAAAGAAAATGGGTGTGAGCTCCGAGGAACTGCTGAAGCTGAATGGATTAGAAGATCCGAAAAAGCTGCAAATCGGGCAGGTGCTGAAAGTGCCGGCGAAGAAATAAAGTTCGCCACGCGTCCCCGCGCTGTTGGGACGCGAGTGTCCGAGTGAATCCAGCAAACGTCTGAGAACCACCCCAACTTATGCATAGGCTCAGTGTGCTTCTGATGATGACCGCAGTCGCGGGGTTGCTCGCGCTCGGAATCGTGATGCTTGCGAGCACCGGCGAGTTTGCCCAGGACGCGCACGGCAGGCCGTATTTCTTTCTCAAGCACCAGCTCATGTGGCTGGGCCTGGGGATTGTCGGCTGCGCTGTGATGGCTAACATTGACTACAGGCAGTTGGTGAAAAGATGGGGTTGGGTGTATGTGATTTCTGCGGTGCTGCTGATCTGTTGTTTTGCGCCGGGAATCGGAGCAAAAATCAACGGCTCGCATCGATGGATCAGGCTCGGATTTGCGACATTCCAACCTTCCGAGTTGGCGAAGGCTGCTTCTATTCTTGCGCTCGCATGGTGGCTTTCGCAGGAACGAGACTTGGAAAAACAGTTTCTGCGCGGTTTTGTAATGCCTCTCTTGGTGGTGGGAGGGCTCATGGGGTTGATTGTTTGCGAGGTTGATGTCGGGTCGACGGTGCTCATTGGCGGTACCGCGATGTGCATGCTGTTTGTGTCGGGCTCGCCGTGGAAGTTCATCGGGGGCTTGATGACGCTTGGTGTGCTTGCCGTTGCAGGTGCGATTTCAATGATGCCGGAGCGGCTCGGGCGATTTCTTGCATTCATGAATCCCGAAAAATATCCCGCTGACGCCTACCAAACACAGCAGGGTCTTATTGCCTTGGGCTCGGGCGGCATAAGCGGCCTCGGATTGGGGAATGGCAGGCAAAAGCTCTTGTACCTTCCCTACGCGCATACGGATTTTATTTTCCCAATGGTGGGCGAGGAGTTGGGGTTGGTCGGGACACTTGGCGTGATTATGGCCTATATCCTTTTCATGCTGGGCGGGGTTTCCATCGCGATGAAGGCGCGTGACCGTGCGGGTTTGTTGACCGGTATGGGCATCGTGATGCTGATTTCCTTGCAGGCTCTTGTGAACCTGGGCGTGACAACCGAGCTTTTGCCGAACAAGGGATTGCCTTTGCCATTTATATCTTACGGTGGATCCAATCTCGCTTTCTGTCTTTTGGGAGTGGGTGTGCTCATCAACATCTACCGGCAAGGTGTCAGTGAGCGCGAGGAGGAGCAGATGCAGCAGCTTGAAATGGCGCTTCAAGCTGAGAAACGTGTGGTGCGTCTCTAACAGGATTACGAACCATGCGCTTTGCAATTGCAGCTGGAGGTACGGGTGGCCATCTGTTTCCGGGCTTGGCAGTCGCCGAAGTGCTGCATTCGAAAGGGCATGAAGTCATGATGCTCACCTCCGAAAAGCATATCGATGCCGTCGCGACCGAGGGGCGTTCCGAGTTCAGGATTGAACGGTTGCCAGGGATTGGAATGCCGCGGGGGATTTCTTTGGACGCCGCGAAGTTCTTATTCCGGTTTTCCTCCGCAGTGAAGCATTGCGCTGCGCTTTTCTCAAGTTACCGACCGGCCGCTGTCCTCGGCATGGGGGGATTTACCTCAACTGCGCCCATTCTTGCCGGGAGGCTCAAAAGACTCCCTGTCTTTGTTCATGAATCAAACGCGATTCCCGGCAAAGCCAACCGCTTGAACTCACGGATATGCGGCGGGATGTTGGTCGGATTCGATGCGCTTGCCAACAGGCTTGGCTCTGCAAAGTGCATCGTGACTGGAACACCGATTCGCAGGTCGCTGTTGTCGCACCCTGGGAAAAAGGAGGCGCGTGTTGCGTTCGGCCTTGATCCTGACTTGCCCACGGTGCTGGTGATGGGTGGAAGCCAGGGGGCGTCCGGTATCAATCGCGCCATGGTGGATTGCGCGATTCAGTTGTGCGAGCGCGGGGGGCTTAAGCCGCAGTTCATCCACTTGACTGGATCTCGGGATGAGACTGCCGTGAGAGAAGTCTATCAAACCGCCGGAGTGCGTGCGTGGGTAAGCGCTTTTCATCATGCGATGCAGGACGCTTACAGCGCTGCCGATGTAGCCGTGTCGCGATCCGGGGCAGCCAGCTTGACCGAGCTTGCGTTTTTCAAGCTGCCTTCGATTTTGATTCCCTATCCGTTTGCCGCCGAGGATCACCAGACGCGGAACGCCGAAATATTCTCGGAAGCAGGAGCTGGGAAACTGATCAAGGAAGCTGAGGTTAACGGACTGCGGCTGGCCGAGGAGATCGCTAAAATCTTAGAGCGGGCGCAGCATCAAAAAATGTCTGTAGCCTGCGAGAGTTTAAACCGGATCGATGCCGCTTATAAAGTGGCCGATGTGCTTCTTCGTTCGGTTGGATTACAGGGGTAAAAGATGGGGGAATCTGAAAAAATACTGATGCAGACCGGAGGGCTTGAGCGTTGGCTTGCAGGGTCCCCGCGCCGCGTTCACTTGATCGGCGTTGCAGGCTCCGGGATGAGCGGGATAGCGGGCCTATTGATGGCAATGGGGCACCGGGTGAGCGGGTGTGACAAGGTTCGAACCGTCGAGGTGACCAGACTTTGTTCAATCGGTTTGGACTTTCACACGCCTTCGAGCCCAGAAACCGTGATGGACGCGGATTTGGTTGTGTACTCCTCTGCGATCCGCTCGACACACCCTGATTTTGCCTTGGCAATGGCGTACGGAAAAATCCTGGTCAGGCGTGCCGAGGCTCTCGCTGCTCTGCTTGCGGCGCAACGCGGGATCGTGGTGGCGGGTATGCACGGCAAGACCACCACGGCATCGATGGTCGCGCATGTTTTGCGCTGCGCAGGGCTGAACCCGTCACATTACGTGGGCGCGGAGATCCCGGTGCTCGGTACGAACGCCCATTGGAATTCCAAGGGCGAGTGGTTTGTCGCTGAGGGTGATGAAAGTGATGGAACCATTGCATTGTACAGGACGGAGCACTCGATTGTGTTGAACATCGAAGAGGAGCATTTGGATTACTACAGGGATTTGAGCGCGATCGAAACGGTCTTCCGAAGGCTTTTGGATAATACGTCTGGTGGTGTTTTCTATTGCGCTGATGATCCGCATGCTTCGCGTATTTGCGGCGAGCATCCTCGTTCAGTGCCATACGGAGAGCGTTCGTCGGCGAGGTACCGCTTTGACGACCTGCACCTCAAAGAGTTCCAGTCTCACTTTAGGGTGTTGCGTGATGGTGTGCCTCTGGGGGCTGTGTCGCTGAATATCCCAGGCAGGCACAACGTGAGTAATGCGATGGCGGTTGTAGCTCTCGCGACTGAGATTGGGGTTCCTTTTTCAAGCATCGCCGCAGGACTAGAAAGTTTTCGCGGAGCCCGCAGGCGGTTTGAGATCAAGCACCGTTCGGAACGTTTTATGGTGGTCGACGACTACGGTCATCACCCGAGCGAAGTGGTCGCGACTCTCGCTGCTGTAAAGAATGCTGGCAGGGGACGTGTGCTTGTGATGTTTCAGCCGCACCGCTACACAAGAACCGCAGCGCTTAAGGCCGAATTCGGAAGAGCGTTTTCAGATGCGGATAAAGTCTGGGTGACTGAGATTTACGCGGCCAGCGAGGACCCGATCCCCGGCGTTTCCGGGGCGACAATCGTGGAGGAAATGGAGCGTGAAGGGCATTCAGGAGGACATTATCAGCCCGACAGGAGTCAGATGTTATACGAAGTCGGACGATGCCTGCAGGAGGGTGACTGTGTTCTCACGCTGGGTGCGGGAAACATTCACGAGCAGGGGGCTGTGCTTGCGAAGGACATCGTCGTTTTGGAGGAGTTGCAGAGGTGCATTGGTGCGGGTGTCGTTCGGTTGTACGAGCCGTTGTCAAAACACACTACACTGCGCATCGGCGGACCGGCCCAGTATTGGATTGAGCCTGAGACAGAAGAAGGTTTTGCGAGATTGATCAGGTTCTGCAGTGAAAGAAGCCTGCCGATTTTCGTTTTGGGGCGAGGGTCGAATTTGCTCGTTCGCGACGGTGGAATCCGCGGTGTCGTTGTTCATCTGGCTCGCGGTGAATTTCGGAAACTTGAGGTGAAGGGTGAAACAATCATTGCAGGCGCTGGTGTGCGGCAAAAGGAACTGGCGATCGCAGCCCGGGACGCGGGGTTGGGAGGGTTTGAGTGGTTTGAGGGAATCCCCGGAAATGTGGGTGGGGCGCTTCGCATGAATGCGGGAGCCATGGGCAGCGACGCATTCAGTCAGGTGGTGAGTGTTCGTTACGTGGATTCCAACGGCGAGTTCCACACCCGGACGCCCCTTGAAATGGATGTGCGGTACCGCAGCGTGCCATTGCTTCAAAAGAACTTCGCGGTTTCTGCCACTTTTAGCGGGCGGACTGTATCGGCTGCCGAAATCGAAGAACGAATGGACGAATCCGTCAAAAAGCGACGTAATTCGCAGCCGCGGGAGTCCAGTGCAGGATGTGTTTTCAAGAATCCCAACGCGATCCCTGCGGGGAAGTTAATCGAAGAGTTGGGGCTCAAGGGAGAGCGGGTGGGAGGGGCGCGCGTGTCGGAGGTGCACGGGAATTTTCTCGTGAATGACAAAAATGCGACGGCGGCCGAATTTTTGGATTTGATCGCAAAAGTTCGGGGGCGCGCCCTTGAGAAGAGGGGAATCGAGCTGGAGTTGGAGCTTCAAATCATTGGTGAAGAGTTAGCAATCCATGAGTAAACAAATGCAAAAAGTTGATGTGAGCGGGATGCGGATCGCCGTGTTGATGGGGGGGCCGGGCTCGGAGCGGCCTGTTTCGATGGCTTCGGGTGAGGGTGTGTCCAAGGCACTTGCGTCGCGTGGAGCGGTGGTTACTGAGGTCGATGTCCACGGGCCCGATTTCAGTCTTCCAGATGGAACGCAGGTGGCCTTCAACGTGATTCACGGCACCTTCGGAGAGGACGGTCAGGTGCAAAGAATTCTTGAGCAGCGCGGCATCAAGTACACGGGCGAGGGAATTCATGGGAGTGAGATGGCCATTGACAAGATCGCGACAAAACGCCGGCTTCGTGCAAGAGGGGTCCCAACGGCGGATTTCGAGGTAATAGGAAAAGGCGAAGTTCCCCGCATGGAGCTGCCGTTTGTGCTGAAGGCGCCCAAGGAGGGTTCAAGCGTCGGGATTTATATTCTGCATCAAGCTGCCGAGGTTGGGGCGCGGTTGGCGGATGTCCGCAGGTATACGGACGAAATTCTTGTGGAAAAGTTTGTGCGGGGGCGTGAGTTGACTGTCGGCATCCTCGGTGATCTGGCCCTGCCAATCGTTGAGATCAGGCCGAAGGAGGGATTTTACGACTTTAAAAACAAGTACCCATTTCTGAACCCACAAGCCGCCGGCGCGGACCACTTCTGCCCCGCTCCCCTCGATGACGAGGTGGGCAGGGAGGTGCAGAAGGTCGCGCTGGCGGCGCACAGGGCGCTGGGGCTGCAGGTCTACTCACGCGTCGACGTTCTTTTGGACGAAAAAAACGGACCGTCTGTGCTTGAGATAAACACAATTCCGGGTATGACTCCATCCAGTCTGCTACCCGAAGCGGCTGCCGCCGTGGGAATCAGTTACGCTGATCTTTGCGTTCAGGTAATCGCTCTTTCACTTCAGAGGTTTTCGCAGTCATGAGTTTATTTTCGAATCACAATCCGAATAGGCGGATTAAAAAAGGAGGCTCGCGTCGCGCGCAGAATCTTTTGGAAGTCAGTGCCCGCCCTGATGGAGAGGGGAAAGGTTCGGTTTGGCCCCAGATTTTTGCTGTGTTGAAAGTGGCGACTGCGATCGCAGTGGTCTGCGGGGTTTGCTTTGGCGGGAAAACGGCGGTGAGACGTTTGGTGTGGGAAAACCCAATGTACGCGCTGAGCGACATTCGTGTTTCAACGGACGGGCTTTTGACGAGAAAGCAGGTTCTCGAAATCGCCGAAATAGAGGAGGGTCAGAATATTTTTTCAGTGGATCTGAGGAAAGCCCGCAAAAATATCGATCAGTTGCCGCAGGTGGATCGGGTGGAGCTTCGTCGCCTCGTGCCTGATCGTTTGGACATCAAGATCATCGAGCGGCAGCCGGTGGCTTGGGTGGCTCCCGCTGCGGACTCCCCGCTGGTTGTGGGCGCAGAAGCTATGCTAGTGGACTCCCGCGGGTATGTGATGAGGTCGCGGAAAATCCAACCTGAACATGCCGCGCTCCCTGTCATTATAGGCGTTTCCATGGAAGACGTTGCTGCTGGACAAAAGCTGCCCTCGGCGGAGGCGCTGGCTGCAATCGACTTGATTCGCCTCTCAGCGGATGACTTGAGGTGGCAGCCGCGAGTCGTAGATGTGAGCAAGGGGTACTGCCTCCTTGTGACCGACCACCGGAAGGCCAAGATCACTTTTGCGTTTGACGGTTTGGAAGAGCAACTTTTGCGGCTCAAACATTTGATTGAGCTTGTGGAGCCATCGCATCGCGAATTCCAGTCTGTGAATTTGATGCTGGAGAAAAGCGTGCCTGTTGTGTTCGCGGCGCCAGCGTTGAATGCGCCGGTTGAGCAGAAGAAGGGTGGTGTAAAAACTGCGCCATCGAAACTGGGTGCGGGGGGCGTGGGCGCTGGGGCGCCGAATCAAGGTGCCCAGCCTCCTGCCGTCATTCCTGTAATTACCACGGTCGCGCATTCAAGTTCCGGCACTAGTGGTTCGGCCGGTGCTGCGGCCCCTCCTCCTTCGAGTGCCGAGGGCGTCCCTTCCGGCGGGGTGGTTTCACGTCCTTCCGGCATTTCCTCGCAGCGAACTCCGGAAGCGGGAGTCGAAACACAGCAATCCAGCTCAAAAACTAGACGGGAAAAAACAGATGCGAAGGACGTCAAGGACGCTAAAGGCGACGCGCATGCAACGGTGTCGCATTCCGGTTCGAAACCGCCTGCCATAAATAATTCCGCATCGAATGCCTCCAACAGCGCGCAATCGTCCAAGCCGGCGATGCGAGTTGAGAAGGGGGCATCCAATTCAGATAGATCCGAGAGGACTGCAGTAAGCGCGGCCAGCGATCGGCAGAAGTCTGAAGTAGCTGAAAAAAAATCCAGTAGTTCAAAGCAGGCCCCTCAGAGCGGTTCTCAGTCGGGCAGCTTGAGCCCGAGCGAAGCACTTAGAAAACTCTTTAATCCACATGGCTAGAGAGCAGATTGTTGTCGGTCTCGAAATTGGGACTTCAAAAGTTGCCGCAGTAGTCGGTGAAATACGGGCGGATCAAACAATCCGGATCCTCGGGGTGGCGATGACTCCCTCCCGAGGGGTGCGTAAAGGTGAGATTGTTGATGTAGACAACGCGTCACGCTGCGTTCGCGATGCGCTTGCTGACGCTGAAAGCTCCAGCGACGTTGACATACGCTCGGTTTTCTTGGGTGTCAGCGGCAGCCACATCCGGTCCTTCTGCAACAGGGGTTCGAAGGTGATACCCGAGGAGCGCGGTGAGATCATTCCCGAGGATTTCGAGGAGGTGCAGGAAAGCGCGCGGCAGGTCCAACTCCCAGCCGACCACTGTTTTTTGCATTCAATCTTGCAGCATTATTATGTGGATGGGCAGGACGAGATTTTGAATCCGGTAGGAATGCTCGGAAGCAAGCTGGAGGCGGATTTTCAAATCGTCCACGGGTCGGCTCGCCGCATTGGAAATTCGATTCGTTGCGTGCGTGACTTGGGTGTGGAGGTGACCCAGCCCGTTTTCAACGCTGTCGCCGCGGCGCAAGTTGTCCTGAACGCAGATCAGAAAAATTCAGGTGCTTTGATGATCGACATGGGAGGTGGCACCACAGATTACATTGCGTATACGCACGGCGCGGTGAGGAGTTGCGGCAGCCTGCCAATCGGAGGTGATCACATCACAAACGATATTTCGATCGGCATTCGGATCCCTATGATAAGAGCGGAGCGGTTAAAGACCGAGGAGGGGAGTGTTTTTTTGACTGGCGAAGCCGCGCAGGGGAAAGTTGTTTTGAAAGCCGAGGCAGGGTTTGCGGGGTGCGTGGTCGAGAGGGCGATGCTCAACAACATCATTGCGTGCAGGGTGAAAGAGACCTTTGAACTAGTGCGGCGCGAATTGGACGCGGCGGGTGTCATGAGGTATCTGGGCGGTGGATTACTGCTGACTGGCGGATGTAGTCTTCTTGAAGGCATCGACGAACTGGCCGCGGAGGTTTTTGGAATGCCCGTGCAACTCACGCACGCGCACGCAGTCTCCGGGCCTGCCTCTGCGTTTGAAAATCCCCAGCTTTCCGCGGCGATCGGGCTGATTAAGTACGCCCAGGCGATCCAGCCCCAGGAAGAGGAGAAGCCGATCAAAAAATTATTCTCGAGGATATTTTCTCGTTAGAGCGCCACCCTGAAATTTCATTTATGATCGAGCTTTCCCGCAGTCGCGAGCCTGTTGCCGCAGTCACAATCAAGGTCATTGGCGTGGGTGGAGCGGGTGGTCACGCGGTGGATCAGATTTTCAAAGAAGGGATCGCCGGCGTCGAGTTGATGGTTGCGAACACTGACGCGCGAGCTTTGTCGGCGTCGTTGACTTCGCAGAAAATCGGAATCGGGCGCGCTCTGACGCGAGGGCTCGGTGCGGGTGGTGATCCCGAAGTAGGTGCAGCCGCAGCGCGTGAGAGTGCCGCTGAAATCACTGAGAAGCTTGCCGGTGCGTCTTTAGTGATTATCGTGGCCGGGCTTGGTGGAGGAACCAGTTCCGGAGCAGCTCCCGTGATCGCGGAGATCGCGCGAGACCTTGGAGCGCACGTGGCCGTGGTGGCTACCCTGCCATTCGCTTTTGAAGGGCGCCGTCGTCGGGATCAAGCTGTCGACGGAGTGAAGGCGCTGCGTGCGGCCGCTGACTTGGTTGTTTGTTTTGAAAATGAGCGCATGTCTTCCATTGCCGAGGCTTCTTCAGGCGTGCTGGATGCGTTTGCTACGGTGGATGCTTTACTCGCCCAGGCAGTACGTTCCATGAGTGCTTTGGTGAGGCGTCGTAACGTTTTGAGCGGGGGAATCGCGGAAATTTCGGCTGCGGTTGGAGGGCCTTCCGCGACTGCTCTTTTTGGTTTCGGGATTGCGGAGGGAGAAAATCGCGGGTCCGGCGCCCTGGCGCGTGCACTCGAGAGCCCGCTGTTGGATCGTGGAAAGCGCCTACAGGAGGCGGAGTCGCTGTGGGTTCATGTGGCTGGCGGAGAAGATATGCGCTGGGCGGAAGTTCAGTCGTTAATGAGTAAGGCAAGCGAGCTGACTGCTCCCGACGTGAAGATGTTTTTCGGAGCTTCAGTGGAAGCCTCCCTTGTCGGCACCGTGGCGGTGACGCTTATCGCGGGTGTTCCGGACTCCTTTGAAATTCCATCAGAAATCAAGATTGCATCCCCGAGCGGCAGGGATGCCGGGCGAGTGGATGCGGGTCTCACCGCTCAACCACCGGCGCCCGTCGGGCGTCGGGATGACAGATTGCAACCTGCGGTTGCCGCGGAATTACACCGAGTTGTTTCTCCAGATCCGGTTCAGATCGACCATGAAGAATCTAAGGAGATCGCCCTCGGCGAGTATGCGATCCATGCACCGGTCGCAGCTGTAGTGAACGAGTCTTTGGACGCGGTGCACCCGATCCCGGTGCCCGAGGAAGAGATCGCGGACTCGGTCGAGGTTCCGACTATTTACGCCGAGAATGCGGGCGGAGTCGAGGAGCACCGTGAAGATATCCGGCCGGCGCCAGAGGTTGCGCGCGCTGGTGCCCCGGAAGTTCAACGCGACGCGCCGTTGAACGTCCATCCCGAGGCGAATCTGAGGAAAAAGGAGACGGTTCAGGAACAGATGAGTTTCGAGCCGGTAAGCCGCGGTCGATTTGAGAAGACGGATCCAACGATAGTCGACGGCGAGGATTTGGACATCCCTACTTTCATGCGCCAGCGCAAGGAGTAGGCAGTTGTGCCTGTTCTGAGCAGGACTCAGGGTGATTATCGCTCGAACCAGATTTTGTTTTTTACAAAGTCGATAGTGAGCCGACTGTTTTTGAACGGCCCCCAGCCGAGCAGCGTTTCTGTGGTGGATGAAGTGGTGTCAAACTCCAGCGGGCTGATCTTGAGATTCCCTATTTTGGCTTCTCTGAGCACGCCGACATCTTCGACTTCAACTCCGCCCACGCCCATTGCCTTCCTTTGTTTGACGCTATGACTGAGGACAAAGTTTTTCGGGATTGAGTCGACGGTTTCTTTGGGGATGCGAAGGGACGTTCCGCAGCCCGAGTCAAAAAATGCCTGAACCTTCATGGAGCCTATCCAGAGATCTATCCACAGTCTGCCCTCCCGTCGGGTGAATGGAAAGCATAGGGCCGATGCTTTGGGTGCGTAAGCTCGTTTATATCCCAAGCGCACGTTTTCATTCACTCCATCGAACGAGACGTAGGAGAACTTTTCAAGAATTGGCAGCCCGAGCAGGTTCAAAGGAATATCGCGAACGGGGATTCCTGCGAAGGTGTTTTGATAAGAGTGCAGAAAAACGCCTGAGATTCCCGGACCCAAGACGCGGGTGTTCCGCATGCGGAGTGAGTTGAAGCGGGCGATCGTGATGCTAACATTGCCGCCTATCCCTGAGCCTTTTGCATGTGAACCCTTGAGGGTGCTGACCCCGGATTTTGTGGCTGTCTGAATGTCCAGCAACACAGGGAATGTATTGCCCGTGTCGAAGATCAGCGGGATGGGTTCCTCGTTCAGGTATGCGTCAATCGTGGGCACCCCGAGTGGTGATTTCAGGGGGAGAATGAGTTCAGCACCGTCGGGGAGAGACCAAGGGTATTGAAGGATTAATTCCCCGCTGGGTGAGACCTCGCGTGGGGTCGCTTTGGCAGTGTTGAGATGAAGCTTTTGAATGGATTTTTGAGATGCCGGTGAAACGGTTTTTGCGCAACCCGAGATCATCGCTGCCTGCGCCATGCACGCCAGCGGGAGCATTAACTTTGAGAGTCGCGCGAGTTTAAAGCTGCGCCGCTCTTTTTTGTGATCAGCCCGTGACCTGAATTTGGATGTGGGGAGGCGCAAGGTCTGATGAGATTGAGAAGATTCTAGGGCGCTTTCATTCCCCAACCGGCAAGCTGAGTCCAGAGTAAGTTGGCTGAGTCGTTTATGAAAGCGGCTTGAGTTTGGCTTTGCGGATTAAAAGCAGAAGATTCAAGGCAAGCCCCAGCATCGCGACTGCCACTGCCGCGCGGGCCTTCCAATTCCACTGAAGAGGTTGCGGACTAATCCTGAGATGGATTGGCTCGGAGCGGTCTCCAGAAACCAACAAACGCCAACCGGGCACAGGAAGCCCCGAGTCCGGAGCAACGTTCCATAACAGGACCGTGTTTGGATTCGCATCTGGAACAGAAAAACGAAGAGGACTCTCGCTTGGGCGCCAAGTCCATTTTGCTGTCAGTAATTCTTGGGGAGTCTCGGTGATTTGATGCGAAACCGGAACGGGAGCCGGGTGTTCAAATCGATCTGAAAGAGTTACAGTTGCGTTGCCGATACTTCTCAGCAGCCAGCTTTTACCGCTAGGGAGGTGCACCTCCAGGGACTCGCCCAACGCCTCAGCAAGATTTGTTGAGCTGCGGAGGAATGGATTTTTGGACGGCTCAACTGTGATTTCCACGGACAACTCTGCATTGTTACCGTGAAGCACCCTCGCAAGGAGCACGTCATCGGAATGCCCGTAGGCACCGACAACGGCAGCACAAACGAAAACCAGCAAGGTGGCTGCTGTTCGTTTGTGTTTCAGGCAGCGGGCCGCCGTGTGTCGCGTCATTTACGCGTCCACTTCAGCACGCGGCCCCATTTGTTCCACTCAGTTTCCAGAATATTGCCCTTCGCGTCGAAAGTTACACCATGCGGTGAAGTCACTACGTTGTCGCGCCAATCGGAAGGCTGGACTCCGGGGGTGTTCGTTTGACCAGGGGTATCGTTTGTGCCGAGTTCAGCAGCCAGTTTGCCTTCCTTGTCCCAAACGGAGATCCGACCTGCAATCTCTGCGATGGCCACATAGTCCCCGTGAAACGATGCGGAGCTTGGGTTGCGTAGCCCGGTTGCGATCACGCCAAGAAGATCCCCCTCCAGGGACGCATGCATGATCCTTTTGTTCCCGCGGTCACACAGGAAAATGCGGGCTGGCGAGAAGCGCGTATCCACGTGGATCTTGTGGCAGTTTGCGAGGCCAAAGGGCTGGGCGGGGCCGCCGAACTGCTTTTTGAAGTTGCCTTTGCTGTCGAAAACGAAAATCCACGAGGTTCCGTACCCGTCCACGACGTAAATGTCGCCATTGGGCGCCTGATCCGCGCTGGTGAGTTTCAATGAGCCGCGTGTTTCAGCTGAAGATTGATTGATCACCGGTTTGCCATCCTTTTGAGCGATATCGGCCTTTTTGTAAGTATTTTGTTTGCCTCCAACCGTCAGCGTGATGCTGTCCTCGGTGGTGGTCGGGTTTATGCCCTCAACTTTCTGACCGGCTTTCAGAGTGAAAGATGCTTTCTGAGCGAGTTCCGATTTTTCCACCCTCTTAACCGAGCCGTCTTTTTGAGTGAAGGAAATGGCGGTCTTTTCGTCCTGCGGTGATTTTCCGCTCAGAACCGTCCCGTCTTTGAGTGTCAGGGTGATCGGATTCGCAATCTCAGCTGGAAACGAGGACTTGGGTATCTCGAGCAGGATTTCGCCGTTCAGACTGGCCTTGATGACTTTGCTCTCACCGAGGACGGCCGCGAAAATGAACTCTCCTTCTGCCGATTTCCGAATGGAAAAGCCGTGCAGCGTGCGGGGCAGTTTCAATTGCTTCAAAAATTTCCCCTCTGGCGAATACACCTGCATCCCGCCCGCGTCCTGTCCCTCCACGCTCACATAGATATTGCCCGCAGAGTCAACTTGGATTTCGCCGTGTCCATTCCCGATGGTTTCGCTGCCTTGTGGAGGCTTGATGAAATTGGGGGTGAATTCGTAGGAAGGCGCGGCCGCGATGAGCAGGCTTTTGCTCATCAGAGTGATGGCGAGGGCGGAGGCGATGAATAGGGGGTGGTTCAGTGGACGCATATCCTTGTATGCTCTGGATTGCCGGAGCCGCGTCAACTCCTGTTTTCGCTCAGGCCCTGCCGGGTCGTGTTAACTCTGAAGTCAAAAAAAAGAGCCCGCATGCTTGCGGGCTCTTTGACGGCCGTGAAACAGGGTGCGGCCTATGAGGCCACTTCGCTTGTTTCTGATTCCTCAGTGACTTCCTGCTCATCGTCCTCCTCGTCGAACACGTCCTCTGGGAGGATGTCGACTTTGGCGAAACGCCGTTTGCGCTTTCCTGCAGGCAGGGGCGTCAAAGTCATGGAGATGGCCCTCCCCAGTAACTTTGGAGGCTGCTCAATGTTGGCCATTGAAAGAAGATCCTCGCTGATTTTTTTCATCAAGGCCATGCCCAGTTCTTTATGGGCGTTTTCGCGGCCACGAAACTGAAGTTGGACGCGCACCTTGTTGTTTTTGTCCAAAAACTCCTCCGCATGGCGGAGTTTGGTTTCGTAGTCGTGGGCGCTGATGTTGACCCGAAACTTGATTTCCTTGAGCTTGCTGGTCGCGTGCTTTTTGTCCTTCTCGTGCTTGGCTAGTTCATATTTAAACTTTCCAAAGTCCACGATTCGGCACACGGGGGGAACTGCGGTGGCGGCCACCTCGACGAGGTCCAAGCCCGCTTGCTGGGCTGCGCGTAGAGCGTCTTGGATTTTCATCACTCCAAGCTGCTGTCCTGAGGCGGCTAGGATGACACGCACTTCACGGGCGCGGATCCTCTGATTCACACGATACTGCTGGATTTGTATAATAGTTATTTGGTTAAGTCCCTGTTCCGGAGAGCTTACGGAAGGTACTTGGTTGTCTTTCCTACAGTGCGCATACGGGTCTGCGGCTCTTTTGCGCTCCGGCTGTAGTCCCCGGAGTGCAGCTTGGGTTTCCTTGGAAGGATTTTCCCTAGAAGGCGCCTAACCTTGAAGCGAGGCTTTTGCAAGCAAAAACCGGCCCAGACCCTCTGACGCTGCCTACTTTTAACTCCATCCCACCTCCACAGTGCGACGGTTCCGGAATTTGTCTACAAAATGGAGTTTTTTGTGCTTCGCCCCGTGCTCATGCACCAGCTTCGTGCACTTCACGTCAAAGCAGCAGTATTCCGCGATGTCCAGAAGCTTGCCCTCCCTCCACCAGCGGATCGCATCCAGTCCATCCCCGGTCTTTCCCACTCCGAGGGTGGCAGACGCGATGGCATCGAGCCCGAGGCGGTGCCCTAGCCGCTTTTCCACCTCAACCATCAAGTCAAGCGTCCTTGCCGTGTGGGCCAGGTCCAGAACGGTGTAGCCCGCCAGAACTTCGTAATCGAAGTTAATCACATTGAACCCGACGACGAGGTCGGCCCGCATGAGCTGGTCCACCAATTCGTGAACGTCTTTCTCAAGGTAAATCCGGTATTCTCCCAATGCCGTGGAGTAAGTGACGGCAAGAGACATTCCCATGTCGCGCTTCTTGTCCCATCCGCCAGCGTCATTGGCTGTTCTCTGGGTTTCCAAGTCGAAATAAACGATATCCGGTGCCATGAAGGTTTTGAGCAATGTTTTTCAGCAGACCCGCAAGAATTAGGCGGTCGGCTCGTTTCCCGGCAGCCATTTGATGCTGCAACCGATGCTCGATTTTTGGTCCGGTGAAGGTGTACGGCCGTTGAGCACCTCTTTTAAAGCGTTCCGCAGGTCTGCTCCGTCCAGGACGCCACTCCCAGGCCGATCGGGGCCCCGCATGGGCCGGGAGTCATCGAGTTGTCCATGATAAGCCAGCCTGTGACTGGAATCGAAAATGTAAAAATCGGGTGTGCACCGCGCCTTGAATTCGTGGGCAACGGCCTGGGTTCTGTCGAAGAGGATGGGGAAGTTGAGCCCATAATTTTCCGCGAACTTCGAGGTGGGTTCCGGCGCATCCTGCGGGTACGCAGCGATGTCGTTGGCGGTGATCCCAATAATCGACAAGCTGGTGGAATCAAATTCCGCGGTGATCCTCGAAATTTCAGGAGCCACATGCACGACGTAAGGACAGTGTGCGCAGAGAAAAATCACAAGGACCGGCTTCCCTCCGAATTCTGCGTTCGAGACCGTCGCCTGTGAACGGACGTCGGGGAGTGAAAACTCCGGCATTTCGGTGCCAAGTTCGAGATGCGAGGATGCGGTGGCGGCCATGGATTAAGGAGTGGAATCCTAATCCGATAAAAATCCAATCGATTTCTTGTTTTTCGGCGGTGGAATGCGGATCCCCAGATGCGGCTTTGGAGCCGGTTGAATTTTTAAATCCAACTCCACGTCGGCCGTAAAATGAGCATTGTTGGATTCCGAAAATTTTACTTTGTCACCGAGCGTATCGCGGCAAAAGTCGGGGTATGCCCACCACCCTTTTGCGAGTTTCCTGCCCCGATCGAGTTGGCCTTCTGGCGAGGATTTCGAGCTTTGCCGCCGAACACGGAGGGAATCTCAAGGAGGTTCATCAGTTCACTGATTCGGAAGAAAACTGGTTTTGCGCAAGGATGGAAATCGACACCCTCACGCTGACTTGCGATCTGGAGACGATCCGCTCCGCGTTTGAGCCGCTGGGACGTGAATTGAATGCCGAATGGTCCATCCGTCCCGCTGAGTTGAAGCCGAGGGTCGTCCTAATGGTCAGCAAACTTGGGCACTGTTTGGCGGATCTCTTGTGGCGTTGGCGTTCGGGCGAGTTGGCGTTCGAGATTCCTTGCGTGATCTCAAACCATGAAACGCTGCGTGATTTGGTTGAGCGCGAGGGGCTCAAATTTCACCACGTTCCTGTGGGGGCGAATTCGAAGTCTGCTGCATTCGATCAGATGGAACAGATCTGGCGGGAGAGCGACGTAGAGTTGGTGGTGCTCGCCCGTTACATGCAGGTTGTTCCCAGCGATGTTTGTGCGAGGTGGAGCGGTAGAATCATGAATATTCACCACAGCTTTTTGCCTTCTTTCGTTGGGGCCAACCCTTACCGCCGTGCATATCAGCGAGGAGTGAAGTTAATCGGTGCAACCTGCCATTACGCCACCGCCGACTTGGACGAGGGGCCCATTATCGAGCAGGAAGTGATACGGGTGGAGCATTTCCACACCGAGGACGACCTGCTGCGGCTTGGTCGGGATTGCGAGCGGTTGGCGCTTTCTAGGGGTCTTAGGTACCACCTCACTGATCGTGTTTTTGTGCACGGTAATCGCACGACAGTATTCCGAGACTGATCGAGACTGATACCCGCCAAAATTCGCGCGGTAGCCATTGTTCCCCGCTCACCAAGCCCGAGGTCACACCGCGCGTGCCCACGGATTCCGGCCGATCCGCGCGGCCCTCCGAAAATGGGGCGCTGTCACGGACTCTATCCGAGGCCTGCCGCCTATTTCAGGCCCTTATCGCCGCTTGGCGGTCTGGGCGCTGTCGCTTTTGGTGAGTTCAACCAAATCGGTAAGGATGTTCAACGTCTCGTGCTTGACGGGGTCCAGACGGATAGGGGGCGCCTTGAAGATCGTGCGTCCATCCTTGTCGGCTTGTGGCTCGGAGGAGGCATCCGGCGCGTCCTCGTCTTCAATCGCCGTGGACGAGTCCTTCGCGGGCTTGGGCTCTACAAAAGTGATTGCTGCGAGGCCTTTCTTGTCCACGTTGTCCAAAGTGATCCTGTAGGCGCGGGGCTCTTTTTCTTTGGCAAGCATCTTCCGTTCTGCGTCCCGCTTTTCCCGTCGGGATTTATCCTCGTCGAGCTGCCGCTGCCTTTCGCTTTCGTTGAGCGAGAGCCTGTTTTCCTGCGTCCGCTTCCGGATGATCTCTAAATCCTCCAGCACGTACTTGAACTCTGCAGTGAGTGGAATCCGGGATTCCGACTTCTTTCGCAGCTCATCGACGTGCAGGGGTTTCTCCCACTTATCAAAGTCCACGGGGTTGAACGTGTCGTAAGCCAGGGGATCTTTCAGGGATTCTTCGCCGAAATCGGGCAGGTCGTAGATGGAGGGCAGCACGATGTCGCTCTCGACGCCTCTTAGCTGGGTGGAGCCGCCCGCAACGCGGTAAAATTTTTGAATCGTGAGTTTCACTGCCCCCGCCTCCGAGCCGTTGGCGAGCGGCGGGAATGCCCGGCTTAATTCGATCATCTGCTGGACTGTTCCCTTGCCGAAGGTCTTGCTGTCCCCAATCACGATCGCACGTTTGTAGTCCTGCATGGCGCCTGCAAAAATTTCGCTCGCGGAGGCGCTCTGGCGGTTCACCAGCACCACCAGCGGGCCATCGTACTCGATCTTCTGGTCCTTGTCCCGGGACACCGCCACCTCGCCATTCCAACTGCGCGCCTGCACCACCGGGCCCGTCTTGATGAAAAGCCCCGTCAGGCTCACCGCCTCGTCGAGGAACCCGCCTCCATCGCGGCGCAGGTCCATCACGAGCCCTTGAATCCCCTCCTGCTTGAGCCGCTTGATGAGAGCCAGCACATCACGGGTCGTGCTTTTGGCGTTGGGGTTGGTGTTGCGGTCGGGTTCTCCGTAGAATGAGGGCAGGGTGATGATGCCCAGTTTGATGGGCTGGCCGTTCGGTTTGTTCCACTCGATGAGCTCGGCCCGCGCCTCCTCGTCCTTAAGCTTGATCTCATCACGCTTGATTTCGACAACCTTGGTCTCGCTCCCAGTCGCCGAGTCGACCGGAATGACCTGGAGCCTCACAATGGAATCCTTCTTGCCGCGGATCATCCCCACCACCTTGTCGATTTTGAGGTCAACGCAATCCACGAATTCCTTTTCCCCTTGCGCAACCGCCACGATGCGGTCGCCAACCTTCATTTTCCCGCTCTTCAGACCCGGTCCGCCTGGAACAAGCTCGCTGATCTTCGCGTATCCCTCCTCGGATCGGAGCTTGGCGCCGATGCCAAAAAGAGAAAGCCGCATCTGGATGGCAAACTGCTCGAGATCTGTCTTGCTCAGGTAATACGAGTGGGGGTCGTAGGTTTGCGAGAGG
>JACCED010545981.1_pt1 | contig 26393 bp, 32 predicted proteins | sample 7455021 | NCBI WGS metagenome assembly JACCED01 (sample SAMN15323456, study PRJNA562643) | freshwater metagenome | isolation source: river surface water | place: USA:Blue River Watershed | collected 2017-08-19 | reverse complement strand
TATTATATTCAGATAGACCAAATACTAAACTTACATATGCATTAAATCCATTTTTCTTATAATTTGGAAATGTATACCCATCTCCACCAAATACACCAATAAACCAAGCCATATCTGCATCTAATTCGGGAATTGTAATATCCTTGCATGTAGTACTATGATTTACTTTTTCATAACTCCAATTTGGCAATTCTGTTTTTTCACCACAAATTGCAACACGAGACGAAAGTAACCTATCTTCTTCTTTTAGATCTTGAGCCATAACCCATTTATATTTTGTTGGTGTTTCTAGAATAGCCATTCTATGATTTGGTGTGCACATAAATTCACCATCTTGAGTTGTAATTTTAACCAACTTCTGTTTACCTTGAGAAAACACATTCATAACATTTTCGTATCCATTTGACGTTAGTACTTTATCACCAACTTTGATATTTTGAATTTCTACTAAACCTTTTTCAGTATGAACAAAGCTATCCTTTGGCAGACACCTTCTAATGTTCCCGGCTACAACAACCGAAGCAATAATGTTTACAACATCTAGACAATCAATGGGTTTTAGTTTCATACCTTTTCGTTTGTGTAGAATTGTTTGGATTTGATCAATTCCACGACATAGATCTTCAGGTCCAGATGCAACACCACCAAAACCTTTGATAGGTGTCCCTGCTCCACGAACTAGAATTGTAGAATATGTAAAACTTTTTCCTGTATAAAAGTATGCTTCAAGAACATGTTCTAGAAGTTTAACCCATCCTTCACGAGAATCAGGGATAATAAAGTCAGCATCTTTCGTATCTTGACGTGTAATTTTAATATCTACATCGAGTACTGGAGGTAGTTTATCAATATTTTTACGTTGAATATTAAATCCAACACCTACGCCCAACATAAGTACATCAAAAATCCAACTAAAAGGTTTAATAGGATGATCGATTACTGTAAATGCACAATTTTGAAGACTCATAAGTCCTAGTTTATCAACGGTTGTTGTTCCAAGCTGCCAAAGGAACCGACCTGCTACACTAAATTTAAGATTCATAAGATATGTATATGCTTTTTTAAGTTCTTCATTTGAAAAACCTACATGAAGTTGATTTTGGCAAGCAGAAAGTACACGAATAATTGCATCCCGATATTCTTCCGTATTTCCTGAACCATCTTCTAGTAGACGTGCATAAGTTCGCTTATAAGTAACATATCCTAGAGGACCCCATGGAACATCTATATCATCCAGCTTACTTAGAAAACTCTTGCAGTTGCGTTCTTCATGACGTTTCTGACGATATAGGATATAATGTTTAGCTGTTGCGAAACAGCCGTGAGCCATCAAAGATTTTTCTACTTCATCTTGAATCTGTTCAATATCAACTGATTCTGTATTTTGTAGTGCACTAACCACCTCGTTTAAAATAACATCCACATCAAAAACCGTATTACTTCCCTTGAGTGCCTTAGTTAAGGCATTACGAATTTTAACAGAATCAAAGCTCTCTACGGTTTTATCACGTTTCCGTACAAGGATGGTCATTGTATTTTAATATAATAATATTGTTCTTAAATGATTATCAATTTTTTAAAACTCTTTAAAATATAATTTCAGATTCATTAATGATAGTTAATACAAGCTACATTAAAAATAAAAAAATTACGTCATTTTCATAATAATATTTTTAAACCATATTAAATTCAATACATTTAAAGAAACGCCTGCGATTTTTAATCCAAAATTAACCTGAGACCACAAATAAAACCAGAATATATATGAGCCTAATAATATTCTAAATGTTACAAAAGTAACAAAGAAACAAATTGTTGAGATTTTGTATGCTATATGATTTGACATATTATGATTATACATCAATTTGGCTAGATTTAAAAAAGGGGTACTTGCTTCCCATGTAAGAAAAACAGCGACATAAAAATGATATTTTCGTAAAGTATATACATAATATAACCCAATACTAGACATTAATGCATGTATAAACATCTGAACGTCAAATATAGATCGAAATGGATATTTATGTTTGAGATAATAGAAAAATTCATACAAAAAATATGCATAAGAATATGTAATCATATAACTACTCTCTTGACTAATAAAATTAGTCTTATCATCCCATGATTCACTAGATGACAATATTTTATACGATCTATATAATGCAGGGACATGATGAGATAAACCAATTAAATCAAGAGCATATTTATGATGTAAATGCAAAACAGATGTAAGTATATGATCCATTGCCATAAAATGTAGTACTAAAATTCGAATAGTCATATCCATTTTAATATAATTTTCTTATTTCGGCTTTATGTGATAATTATTATAGTAGTTATCATACGTTATAGGTTAATTATTATAGTTATAATCTAGCTAATCTAGTATTTCAACATTAACTATTTTTTGTTCATTGTGATCATAAGTCACATCTAATTTATTTGTTGATAATTTGTTTTTATATTTTGATTTTTGCTTGTCATCTAAATGATTATCTTCCAAATATTGTTGTATCATATTCCATTTCATATAGAGTGGAATGCTAGACCATTTCTTATCTTTGAATTTTTCAAAAATCTCATTGTCTATACATTTAGACAATTCAGCCTCATTATACATATTATTATTTTCGCTTATAGTAACCTTTTTATAACGTAATTTCTGTTTCTCGCGCAAGTGCTTATTTAAATTAAATTCTAAATTCTTTATTTCAAAATCTGTTGTATCTTTTTGTGTAACAGATATCGTTTCACTCGTGCCATCTTTTTTTATTACGACTTTCTTAGACTCTTTCTTTGTCTTAAATAAATCGTTTAACTTGTTATCAATTTCCATTTTTACATTATTATAGTTTTATTTGCTTATATCAAATTTAATATATAAAGATATTATTACAACTATATTATAGATGATGACGTATAAACTAGACACACTTTGCTCCAAGTTCAATTATAGATTTACGTCTAAACTATTAAAAGAATATGAGAGTTTAGGAATGAATAGTGAGTGCAATGAATCAAATGAAATACTAATAAAAAATCGTCTTAAAGAGCTACGACAATATCGTAAACAATTAGACAATCTTTTACAAATTCCTAAAATTGAACAAAAAACGGATATATGGTATGATATGCGGCAAAATTTAATTACAGCAAGTGACTTTGCACAAGCATTAGGTGATGGTAAATTTGGAAGTGTTAAACAATTTTATCAAAAAAAATGCGAACCATCAAATGATGACGCAAGTACTTCAAAAGTCAATCCATTATTTAAATGGGGAAATATGTTTGAATCAGTTGCAATCAGTATATATTCTTCATTATATAATGTAAAGGTTCATAGTTTCGGACTACTGAAACATCCAAAACATACTTTTTTTGGAGCATCTCCAGATGGAATTTCAGATAATGGCATCATGGTAGAAATTAAATGTCCAAAAAAACGCAAAATTGATGGAGAAGTGCCTCTTCAATATTATTATCAAATTCAAGGACAATTAGATGTATGTGATTTGGAAGAATGTGATTATTTTGAATGTGATTTTGGTACATGTGATAATCTTGAAGACTTCAAAGAAAAGGATTGTATTAATGGGTTTATTGGAATTATAGTTGAAGTAAAAGATAATGTATTTGAATATTCTGATATTGGTTTATCAAAAAACAAATGCATTGAATGGTCTAAACAATATGATGCATCTTTACCTAGAACATATTGGTATCTTAATCAATTTAATATTAAAAGAGTTTACAGAGATCCTGTATTTATTAAGGAAAAGATTACTCTATTAAGAGAAGTATGGGAAAAGATTCAATATTATAGAAAAAATAGGAAAGCATATGAAACTGAAATTCTATGTGAATTTACAATTGAAACAAAAAAATATAAAGAAGAGACTGAAAAACAGAATGTAAAATTAAATGGATGGTCGTTTATAGAAGAGTAAAAACGAATAATAGATTAGAATATATTGTTATTGATTTTAACCTATTGATATTGATTATTGAAAAAAATAGGATGGCTATGTAAAATATGTTAAAATGAATATTTAAATTATCTACCTGCAAAATTATTATTTAAATTTTTATAACCAAGACCGAATGATAGTACTTTATTTACAAATTTATAACCTGATGAATTATATTTAAGATAAATATTACTTAATTCTGGTCGTGGTTTTATTTTTTTAGATGAAAACATACGTGTAAAATTATTAATTTCACGAAGACTATCATTAATATTTGATTCATAACTACATACATCAAATGGTGGATTATTAAAACATGAAATTATTTTACCATATGCAATATTCTTACCTAAATCTCCACTATTTATATCACTCCATTGAGCATATATATATTTTTGATTTGGTCCAATTACTATAGTAATTCTAATTTTATTATCTTTTGTTAAATATGGCAATTGAAGATTCAATACTGGAGATTTACTAGTTGTGTATCCACAACCATCAGTATCACCTACTATGAGACTTAACATAAATAGTGATGAATTATCAAACGGATTTGGATCCAGATCTATAGCAAATATATTATTTTTACAATCTTCTGGACCAGACATATAGTCATTGTCCATATAACATTTAATTAAATTATATTTATTTCCTTTTACAGCATTATACATATCCATTGTTAATTCCATATCAAATGTGCAATTAAAGATTGGTATTACATAATTATAATACATCATTGCAATATTATTCATAAATGAGTATTCGCATACTCTATATGGATCTCTTGACATATTTTTATAGTTCATATCAAAAATTGTTAATGGACCATTTCCATCTGATACAATCGGAAGGTCTCTTCCTGTTTTTTGGAAATTTGTGGCTAGATCATCCAAATAATATACCCACATATTTAGTTGACCTCCTCCATTTTGAGATACTATGGAATCTAAATTATTAGCTGTGGCTTTTACTTGTAAAGGTGCCAAATCTTTATAATTAAAAGGCTTGTCACAATTACCACTTTCTAATGCTACAGCTCTATCAAAACGAATAAATATTGTCTTATTATTATTGTGTGAATGATAATTTTGAAACGGAATATCTGGAGAATTACTGAAATATAATGAATTACCTTGACTTGAATCTGGTTTTGTAGGAGTTACAATATAAGCATATGTACTTGCATCACCAAATGAAAATTCAACAAATAATGGATTTAGTAATAAAAATCTAGCAACATTTTCAAAATTAGCAGGTGTATTTAATGCAAATGATGCAATAATAGTATCTCCATTGTTATCAAATCTATAGTTTACTAAATTTAATGCCATACATGATTTTTTCAATGTATAAAACATTGCATTCTCAGATACAATTGAAAAACTTTCATTTATACTATTACTTAGATCTCCAAATTTAGTTAATTTACATGAACCATAAGGTGTTGTAGATACAGTATCATCAATAAGTGCTCTTTGGGCAGCAGTAAATTTATTATTATTTCCATAATAAGGGAATATTAATTCACGTCCACATATACTTAGAACCTTAATCGGTAAAGAATCATTTACTGTAAACATTTCCTTGACAACAGCAGGAGATAATATAGAATTAATAACTAGGAGTACTATTAAAAATCCTATTACATAAAAGAGGACTCTCATCTTTTAATTAGAACGTAGAAAATATTAATATCGATAAGACTCTATTAAGGAAAATAAAGTTGACGAATTTTATTTATTTTTAATCTACACATATAACAATACTGTGAATTGGTTATACATTTATTACAAAAACTATGTCCACATGGATCACAAAAAATATTTACTTCACTAGTTAAACATATTGGACATATATGTCCAAATTGTGATTCTTTTATTGTATGAAATGTTTCTGCCATATATTTAATAATCGCTGTATTTTTTACTATATCATTCTTAATAATATTATTTTTAGTTTCAACAGTCTTATTAATTAGATCCGTTATCTGTTGTAATGAATAATAAATACCATCTATATAGTCTTGTAATTCATCAACAACTTCTGTATGATTTTGAAAATAAGTTTTAAGTAGAGTTAATTTACAGACACATTCTGAACATAAAGATTTCGTTATAGTTTCAAATTCATTAATTTCAATATTTTTAATTGCTAATTCTTTATGTTTATGCAATTCCTGCACAAGTAGTTCTTTCCCTTTTTGAATATTCTTTTTTAATTCTATATACTCTTCTTTATTTTCCAATGATTCTAAAATAGAATCATTGATACTCTCATTTTGTTCAGAAATTATATCTCTATGTTCATATAATTTTTGTCTTAATTTAAATTTTTCTTCAATATCTTTATTATTCTGAAGAATAGTAACTAGATTTTGATTACTATTATTCATTTCTGTTATAATAGTTTTAAAAAAATTAGATAGAACACAACACATTAAATATCTGTTAAATATCCAATGTTAAACCTTTCTTACCCTTCTTTCCTTTTTTTCCACTTACACTTGCTAATATTCCATTGATACTAGATGTATCATCTGCAACTATATCAGCTAATTCTGAACCAGTCACAGCACTCATCATTTCTATACGATCATTATTATCATCATTTCTGTTCATCTCTTCGAATTCTCTAAGTAAATCATCAACATCTGTTGGACCCTTCATATTTACTCTTTGTGGATCTCTTCCTCCAAATCTAGAATTTAATGCACTTGGTTGCATAGTTGCTCTAGGTGACATAGGAGGCATCTTGGGCATTTGTTCACGGGGAGGAACTTGTTGGGAAGGTATTCCTCCACCGCCTCCACCACCTCCACCACCTCCACCACCTCCACCACCTCCACCACCTCCACCTCCAAATAATCCTGAAAACATACCTCCCAAAGATCCGAATAAACTACTTGCTGATGTTTGTTGTTGTGACATATGCTGACTAGTTGCTGCAGCAAGTTGACGTGCTAGATCGGGGTTTTGTTTTAATATAGAATCTAATCCTGGTAATTGATTAGAAAAACTATGGGTCATATGATGTAAAAATGCACTTCCTCCCAACATAGCCAATAGTTTAACTTCGGGTGCAAATTTCGCTTTTCCTTTATATTTTTCATGTAATTCCTCAAAAATATCATCATAATCATCAATATTTTCATATACACTATCTGACCACCCATCTAGTCTTGCACCAACTGGATCAAATTTACCATTTAGCCATTCCACACCTGACACTGTTGCCATCATTACCCTTCGTTGTAATTTTACACTTGCATCAATTTCTTTGTCACGTTTAAGTCTTTCATATTCCATCTTCATTTCTTCTAAACTTGAAGCCAATGTAAATTTTTTAGGTAATTTCATACCTTTTTTTTCTAATCTGTCAAATTGGTAAAGTAACTCTTTCTTCAAAATTATAATTTCATCTTCACTTAATCTAGGTTGTGACGGTCTATTATCTTGAGGTTCCATAATACTTCCAAGTGATTCTAATTGACTTGCGCTATCTTCAGATTGCGGTTTACGTCCTTTATAAAAAGGTTGAGAGGTTGGTTTTGCAGCATTTCGACTTCTAAAATCTTCAACAGAACCTTCATCATAACTCAAATCATCAGATTCTTCATCATACGAATCTTCACTTGCGCTTCTACTCCCATAATTCATACCTGCACCTACATCAATCACTGATGGTTTTGGGTCAATATTAATACTTTTAATACTACCAGTTGTACTCATACGCTCTTTAATATCACTTCTAGAACTAATTGATATAATATCACTTCCTCCACCACTATTTTTCTTTTTAGGATTCATAAGAAGATCTAGTCCAAGATCTGTTTCCTGCGGACCACTAAATTTACTTGATGGTAAATCTTGCATTTATTTATTTAAATGTCTATGATACAACTTTAAATGAATTTGTCCGCAACAAATATATTATATATCGTACTTAAGGACTTTTTCAATATAAAATATTGCTTGGTTCAAACAATCTGCATAATCATCTGATTTTTTATGAGTTTCAAACCATTGAATTTTTTCGGGATTTATTTTTTCTAAATATAATTTCGCAACATTTATACTTAATTTTTTACGATCTTTATAATTATTTTTGTTAATAGTTGGGTCAACTTTTGAACATTTTAATTTATTAGTAGCAGATATAAAACGTACCTCGCCTATATTACCATGTTGAATTTTCAAAATATTGAAATATGTATATATAATAACCGAAACAGTTTTCATCATACCATTTTTTAGCATAGGTTGATTTTCAATTAACACAATATCAGCTTCGAAATTATCATTAAAAGTTTCCTGTAATGTTAATAACACATCTTCTGTTAATTCTTCTATTTTAATTTTCTTAGAATTCTCATCAGTAACACATAAATTATCCCATTCCAAAATTTTTGTATTATTTTTTTCACTATTTAAATAACAATAACTCAAATTTTTGATCCCTACATCTATAGATAGAATTTTTGACATATTTATTTATAAATATTTACAATCTTTATATAGTTATTTTATTTATGAATTAGATATTACATGTTGATTAGATATTGTAGGTTGTTGAGTAGATAGATCTGGTATATTTATTGGTATAATTGTATTTGGTGTAATCGTATTCGGTGTATCATCAGATATTACAACTTGTACACCAGCATCAATCCTAGAAATAATATTGTCATTATATTTTTTGGTAATTCTTTTCAAAATAGAACCATCTACTATAGGAGCTTTGTCAATTAAATAATCTAGATTCCTCTTGCATTGTTTTACAAATTCTGTTTGATTTCTATAAGCGTGTGAATGAGTTGCGATTTGTAATTTAATTTCTTGAGCTAATTTTTGATATTCATCAGAATAAAAAGCATGCTCTTTCGCTTTTTCTGGTAACATTGTAGTTCGTATAAATGTATATAATGCTGCTGAAATTAATGACATTGTTCCAAATATTATTGTGAGTACACTTTGTGAATTATTGCAACTATCACTATTTGATGACCCCACACCTATATTTGCACTTCCAGATACAGTTGATAAAATAACAGCTGGAAATAACAATGCATAATTCATATAAGTAACTCTCAATCTACATACATCCTGACATTCTGATTGTATTTCACAATATTTCATCCATTCCAATAATAAAGTATGTTCATTATTATTCATTACATTATTCATGATTGAATAATTTACTAAAAAGTAGTATATATTATCGTTTTATATCTTTATAAAAAGTTAATAAGAATTTATAAAACGAAGCCAGGTAAATGACTTGCTTCAGGTAATTTTGATAGTTTTAATGCAGTATTAACAACATCTTCGGGAAATTCTTTTGAAATATTAGGTAAATCTAATCTTTTTCTAAAATATTCTGCCCAGACAAATTCTGTAAATGGTTTCTGTACTTTTGTAAATCCTCCTTGTTTCCTTACTACACCTGCAATACTTCTATAAGGATCATCTTCTAAATCTTTTATATGTTTCGGTAACACATCTAAAAATTCATCAAGAGAAAGCAGTTTTCCATCATTATCGTGTAACCAAACATATTCTTTTTTATTCATATAATCCCAAAAATCTCTATATTCCATTTCTTCCTTATTATCTAAAATATTTACATAGACTTCTTCAATACCTAGATTCCATGCTGCACGACATAAATGATGATGGTCTACTAGATACATTTTTTTATTAGGACCAATTACAACTGGAACTGGTCTATCTTTTAAAAATGTTTTTCTATCTCCTTTATTTAATTTTTTAAGTTTTTTTTCTTTAGCATAGACTTGTTGATAACCGACTGATAATTGAGTAGGATGTAATTCTGATATGTCTACTAACATTTTTAGATTATTATAATATTATTATTTCTTATTATCATTTTTGAATTCTACGCTACGTAATAAAACATAATTCGGAAAGAAAAAACGTCCATATACCGGACGTTGACAGACATCGTACGAACATGACATACAACATGGTAAACACATCATTGGTAAAAAACATATACTTAGTAATATAACGGATACCCAACCATGAGGTTTCATATATTTTATTCGTGGTTTTGCAAAAAAAGAATTATTATATAAAACTTCATATCCAAGAAGTATATCACCTTCTTCAGGATATCGGTCAGGGTCAATTATAGGAATATTATGGATTGGATTATCATATAATTTAATCATTTTATATTATTAAGATATTATCTTGATATTAGATTTATACTAAATCGTCTATTCATTTTTTTTTGAAGATACACTACAGTTTTATATGAAAACTTAGTTAACCCTTTATAAGTAATAACATTTGCTAAATAAGTAAAATAACTATCTTTAATAAATAATTCATTATTTTTCTGATATCCTTGAAGGAACATTATATAAAATTTATAAAATTCTATTTGAAATGTAGTATAACTTGGTGTGAATGATAATTGTGGAATATTTTTAGATAATATTTTAATTATTTGTTGATAATAGGTTTTATATATATTATCTGTTATATAAGTTGGAATGTTTTCTGGTAACTTATAATCATAAGTTGGGCAGACTAATAAATTCTTTTTATCATTATCATCATATACAGATCCATTATTATCAATAATTAATAGTCTCTCTTTTATCGTCTTTTGATCTAATTTACCATATTTTTTGTACAATGTAGATGTGATTTTTGGAAGAATTTTTGTTAGACTTTTTTTATAATCACCATTAATCAATTGACAATTATCACGTGTAAATAAGGGACGGTTAAATTTAATTTTAAGAATACGTTCTATATGAGGAATTAAAAAACATGTCCATTGTTTCTCTGCCGATGTATAAATAAAAAATTCACATTTATCATGAAATGTTTCAGACATTTTCTTTAAGAATGCATCGAGATTAGGTCTTAATATGCCAGATATTAGTTTGTTTTCAAATTCTTTACTATTTATTTTTAAATGTTTATCTTTTAATGTTAAATTTAACTCATATAGCATTATTTGTGGAGTTATATCTCCAATCATTGTTCCATCAATATCTAAAATAAATATATATGGATAGTCATTCTTATTATCAGAAGGAACATGATTTTTTTTAACTTTTGACATTTTATATAAGTTCAGATGTTTTTAGTAGACTGGGTTTTAAAAGATTTCAATGATAATTTTCTATTAATGACGTCTGTATATAATTTTTTTAATTTTGTATACATTTGAAAAACAGTCAATGGTGTCTGTCTTTCATCATATAATGATTTATCTCCATAAATTTGGTTCTTATTTGTATTTACCATGGGTGTAATTTCATTTAACTTTTTAGCTGTGTACAACTCGATATTTTTAAGACAATCAACAACTCTAGCTTTTTTAATACATAAAAAGAAATTACCTTTACAAATGCTATCCTTCATATTCGAAGAATCAACAAATGTCAATAATTTCCAGCTTTCAATACACTTATCATCCCATTTATCAACATTAAATATATGAACAAGACCCTCAACTATTTTTACTAACCTATCATAATCTACTTTTAATGTATTTTTATTTCTTTTTACATGTCCCTCTAAATCATATTCATTAATATATGATTGATATAGGTAATATGTCGGTTTATTATCATGAGATGGAAATTTTTCTATAATAAAAACATGACCTGGGAAAAATGCATAAGGTTTACTTTGATCTTCAAATGGAAATTTACCATCCGTTAATAAAATATAATATAGATATCTATGCTTTGTAATATTTTTTCTTAGGATATCTTCTTTAAACCATTTTAATATAGACATATTATTATCTTCCTTGGTTTGTTGATGTCTATATCTAGTTTTTTCAGTATCACAATAATTAGCTATTGCTATGCCTTTATCTTTACCCAACATAAAAACTGCTAACATTACAGCTGTATTCAGGCATTTCGTAGTTAGTAATTTCATATAATAATCTCTAATATCTACAGTCAATGTTTGCATCAGAGGTTTTACATATTTTCTAAGAATATATCCTATATCGCAACGTGAACAATTATTATCATTAGTACACGAATCAAAAATATATTTTGGCATATTTACAATATTAACATAAGTTTTTCTTGATGACAAAATTATCAATATTAAAATAAATGATTATTATTTTAATTGTATTTATATGTAGCTTGATATATTATACGCTACATAGTAAAAAAATTACTGACAATGAATTTTATATTTTAGTTTTTCTATTTATGATTGTATTATTTCTTTTAAACAGAAACAAGTTTATGGAAGAATTCAGTATTGGAGGAGAACCTACTACGAAGAGAAGGCAATCTATTGGAATAAACAAGGAAAGGATACTTGAAATTTCAAATAAAATATTAGATAAAACAATAGACAATACGATAAAAATATATAAAAAAAGTCTTGAACTTGAAAAAAAATACAATTTAAAATCCAAGTTAAAAGAACATATCTCTATAACGAAAACATTTCTTAAAAATAAAATTTCATCTCTTAAAACCTCAAAAGTTGATTAAAATTTTAAACATTTTTTTATCTCTTCTTAAACAAAACAGACATGGATATGAAGTTTAAAATTATAATTTTAGTTTTCGTAGTTATAGCATTAATCTATGCTGTACACTTTGTTATAACACAAGTTAATACTAAAAAGAAAACTGAAAAATTTATCGTACCCGATGATGACGATGATGTTGAGAAATATGAAGATCCTGTTGCAAAAGTAGATACATATTCTGAATCTAAAAATGATTCAAAGACGGATTCAAAATCAGAATCAAAGTCTGATGTTGAAAAAAAATACGATACCAGAGTACTAATTCTAAATGATATTGAAAAATTAGATATTAACGATAAAAATATTAAAGGAAAATTAATGGAATATTTATTCTCATCAGAAACCATCTCAAAGATAAGTTCATTATCTGATAATGAAAGAAGCATTTTTATACAATCAAAATATGATCTTATTAAAACTGGTTCTAAATTAGATGTAAGTAGCGAAACTACTGTAAAAAAAGAAAAAGCTGAATTTTCATCTAATACAAACTCACAACCGGCACCAGTTGCTCCTCCAAAGCCTAATAAAATTCCATCAGATATTTATGATGGGTTACCAGATACATATAGAGATATTCTTAAAAAAACTGAAGATGCCATGGAAAATCTTAAAAAAACAGAATTAAATATTCAGCAAATGCAAGATACTATTAAATCTAAAGCTATTTATGTAGATAAATTACCAGAAGGTTATCGTGAGCCTGATATTCCAGAACCCAAAATAGAAGGATTCCAAGATAAAATATCTATTTCTGGATTTGAAAATGTGAGAAATTACGCATCACTATTTTAATTGAATAAGTTTCGCAAGATCCTCAATCATAAATTTTAATTTTTTACTAGTAATCGTATCTTTAATATCTTCTAAACTGTCAATTAAATTTGATAATTCAATTTGATTGTTATAATTTTTGTAAGTCTTAATAATATCGATAAGCATTTGTACTATTAATACTATATTACAATCATCATTATCTACTTTTTCTACTGAAAAACATAAGTGTTTTAAATCGTCAACCAACATAACAATATAGTTATCGATTGTAAATTCAAGATCGTCATATAAATTTAATAAATGACATATTATTATATTTTTAGCCTGAATTATATTCTTTTTTTTCTGTGAATCGCAAAATGCATTATAATCGGAACATGATTCTATTATTTTACCATTAATCCATTCGCGAGAATCAATATGATTCTTAATAAAAGTATTAAAACAAGTAATTACTAATAGTCTCTCTTGTGGAGAACATAACTCTTCTATATCATGTAAAAATTTAATATAAACATTTAAATAAAACACCTGTATAGTACATTTATCTAGTAAATCATTAATTATAAATGATATATTTACATCAGTCTTTAATAATCTTACTTTTGCCAACATCTTATTATAATTATCATGATTAAGTACATTAAAAATTCCTAGAATTGTTCTATGTAAATCTTTTTTACGATTATTAAAATATGTATTATCATCTCTTCTGTCATTTCTCTTTGGTTTATTTTTATAAACTCGATTATCTTCGTGATATTTAATTATCAATGGTGCAATAACTAAATTTGCACTAAAACATTGATAAGTCTTATATATATCATCATATTTAGATCTTGTTATACTATTTATAACATTATGTTTTCTCTCCAAAAAAACGTTGCGATTTATAATTATGATGTCTGTCATAATAATATCATTATTAAACATATTTAAGTATGTTTTACTTTTTATTTTTTAAGTATTAAATCACAATGAATCTAGAAAAAAATATTGATGAAATTATACAATTTATCGATCATATATATGAGACGATTAATATATATCATACATTAATCTTTTATAATAAAGAGCACAGTAAAACTAATTTACAAAATTTAATTAATAAACTTAAGGAAAAAGAATACCCCATTTCAATTTACAATAATGAACAAGATATTAATTTAATAGAACTACATTCACGTATAATTGTTATCGAACATAATTATATTGAAAAATATTTTGAAAAAAAACAAAATGATTTATCAAATATAACTATATTACTATGTCTTGATCCATGTGTTGAAAAACAGATTCATGATAAAATAAATAATAATATTATTACATTTGCAGAAAAAATGTATATATTTTCTTGTATTAGATAAAATAATGAAACCAGTATTTAAATTATTATTATGGTTATTTGTAATTGTTGTTGTTGCTACTGCCATTGGTATGACCTATAAAGACGTTATGAGTAATCTTGAACCACGAAAAAAAGAAAAATTCAGTGATCAAGAAGCGAAAAAACTTAAAGTAACACTATTCTATGCTACATGGTGTGGTCATTGTGAAAAATATATTAGTTCTAAAGTTTTTGATACAACTTTTGATGAATTAAAAAAGACTGGTAAGTTTGATAATGTATTATTTGTCCAAGTAGATAGTGATAAAAATAGAGAAATGATCGGTAAATATGGTGTACAAGGATTCCCTACAATTATGGCAATTACATCTGATGGTAATTTAGTTGATGAATTTACAGGTGATAGATATGATAAGGAAGCACTTAAACAATTCGTTGAAGATGCTCTCAAAAAAATGAAATAAAAGAAAAAGACAATATATTATATTAAATTTTAAGTATATTTATAGCTTTATAAAACTGCTTTAAAACTAAACTACTTCATTTTTATCTAATTTATTTTGTTCTAATATATGTTTAATTTTTGAATAACCTAAATTAATATATGATACCCATTTATCTGCTGGAAATTTAACATGTAATTCTGTAAATGAGAACCATTCATCGTCATCAAATTCCAATGTAATAATATTTTTTTCTATATCATTTATATTTGTATATAAATTATTAGCTTTGACTACTAATGAATTGATCATAAACATAATATAATTTAAAAACGTATCTGTTTTCTGATAAATTTTAAGTTTGATGTTTATTCCAAGAATATCTTTAAGAGTATTATTTTTAAAATAATCAATTGGAAAATTATTATAGAATCCACCATCAATATATATATTATCATTTATCGATATTGGTACAAGCAATATCGGTATACTACACGAGACTTTTATAGCAGTAACAACTTGTAAATGTGGCATAGTATCAACATTAAAATATTCAGGTGTTTCTTTCGATAAATTAGATACACATACTACTAGATTTTTTCCAGTTTTTTTTGCAAGATCAAGAAATGTAATATTTTCATCATGATTTTTTCTTATAAGAATCCTTTTAATAAATAATTCAATATTTGATCCAGAGTTTAATCCATATTGATTAAATAATTCAATACATTCATCAGGATCTAATGTATTGATTTTTTCGTCTGATAAATTATGTACAAAAAAATCTATAATTTCAGAATATGTATATCCTAATATCATAAAAAGACACATAATTGAACCAGCAGATGTACCAACGTAATTACGAATACTTCCTAATTTATTATGTTCCTCTAAATATTTAACACAACCAATCACTGATATAACTTTTAATGCACCACCTGCAATAACTATACTTGTAAATTGCATTAAATATTATATAAATTTTCTATATTTATACTTTAAGTGATGACAAAGAAATTAAATATATTTGAATTACATAGAACAATTAATGAAAAAAACCAAAGAAAGGCTGAATGCTATGAAAAAGTTCTAGAAATCTGCCATAGAAAAATAACAATGGCTACAAATCACAAACAATTGCGAACTTTATTTGAAGTTCCAGAATATGTTTATGGTTTTCCTATATTTGATATTAATGACTGTATAACATTTTTACTAAAAAATCTTAAAAGTAATGGATTTTTAGTTAAATATTATTTCCCAAAAGTATTATATATCTCATGGGATTTTGATGAAATAAAACAGAATGAACAAGATAAAACAACTTTACAACAATCTAATATTCAACAAAATAATAATTTACAATTTCAAGATACACTTGAAATTAAATCTTTAATGAACCCTAATAAACAAAATACACAAAAACAAAAATCTGTTATACCACAATTAACATCTTCATTGATTGTGCCAAAACAAAATGGAGCTGCCCTTAAAATGAAATCAACCGGTAGACTAGCCTTGAATATTTTTTAATAAATATTTTTTAACGACTAATATTTATACCAATTCTAACAAATTGTTCCAATAAAAATATTAAAATTATACCAGATACTACATATAAAACTAAATCGAGAATTTGTAAATTGGAAAATTTCTTTTTGGAAAACGGATGATTAAAATCATCGTCTTCATATTCATCATTATAACCTTCTTTTACACGACGACCTGTATACTTATATGGACGTTCTCCTCTATCTCGATAACCTGATTCATCACAGATTCTATTATAATAATCTCTACCACCATTATAAGAATTATCAATAGTTTCTTGATATATATCGTCTACTAGATCTCCTTCTTGCTCACATTCTCCTTCTTGATATATATCCTCTTGAGATGAATTTTGAAATTCTTCTTGGGAAGTAGTATAATATTCAGAATTAACAGAATCTCTATTTTTACATGATACTCTTCTCTTTGGACGACATACTGGTCGATCTTCCCATTCTGCATAAGTATATCCTGCTACTGGTTTCGTTTCTGCATATTTTTGAGGAGCTGAATTGTCCTGTATAATTTCTGGGCATTCTCCACCATCATATAGAGGTGGCAATTTCATTTCAAATTGTTTTTGAAATAAAGGATAATCTTCAGATTGTCTTTTTGATAAATCATATCTAGATTCTCCTTTGGAAATTGTTAAATTTTTTGTTGAAGGTTCACGTTCTACTTCTTCATATGAAAGTGGGACAGTCTTCATATTTCTTTGATATTTACTTTTTTCAAACTTGTCAAAATATTCATTTGCAAACTTTACTAAATCTGTTTCATTATAACTAGACGAAGATACTTTACTTGCATATAAATCACATATAGGATCTGTAGGAGGTTTTTTCTTTTTACTTTGATCATTTTTTCTAGTTGGTCTACCAGCAATATCGCCTCCCCAAGCCTCTTCTAAAGTACTATATGAAGTGTTCATAACTGTCATTATAAAATTTAATTATATGAAGAAAATAAATATCATCTTTTTCATCAACAAAAGTATGATCATAAAATATAGATAAGACCTATGTATAACTTAACAGGGTATAACTTAACAGGGTTTATTAATATAGGTATTTTGATATTTTTAGTCATTTTAATTTCAATATACGGGTTGGATATACGTGAACCATATCCACCTAAATTAATCAAGTTGTTTTCAGAACCATATATCAGATTTTTAAGCTATATTGGTATTTATGCAATGTCTTTTTATAATTCTTCTATAACATTTGTATTATTATTTGCAGTATTATTATTACATATAGATTATGTAAATTTAGCAACATGATAGTCATAACTTTTTATATCCATTTAATTTAATTATGTACCAATTACTCGATTTATTAAATAATAATCGGATATTTTGGGGTGTTACAATGTTACTATTAAATTTAGGATCTCGTTTTGTAGTCGCGGATTTAGGTAAATTTCATGAAACTATATTAGCAAATGAATATTTTAAAAAAATAATATTGTTTTCTATGTTTTTTGTAGCAACAAGAGATATACTGGCAGCATTTGTTTTAACAATATTATATATTATTATTATTGATGGATTATTACATGAAAAACGAAAATATTGTATTATACCTAAAAAATATATAGATACAATAAAAAATAAACAAGATATTACAGAAAATCAATATTTACAAGCTAAACAAATAGTGCTTGGCTATGAAATGAAAGATAAACAAATAAAACAAGAACAAGATATACAAATGCATAAATCACCAGTTAAAACGTCATTAGAAACATATATGAATAATGTTAAATTACTGAATAAAATAGGATAAAATAGTGGATTAAAATTTAATACTTAAAAAAATACCGCATATCTAAGTATAGAGTATACTCTAAATTTGTTTAAAAACATGACTACAATAACTAAATCATATCAACTATCTGTTAAAACGAAAGAGAATTACTATGTTAGTAAGACATTCCTAATGAAGAAAAAAGTAAATATACTATCAAGTGGAAAAATAAGAAATCAATTAGATAAGAATAGTTATCTGAATATAGATATCCCAACATCAACATTGATTTTAAATGAAAAAGATAAGAGTGCAACCAATGATTATATAATTACATTTAACAATTATGATTGTTTATCTAATATTAAGAATTATATGCAACATCCATATGAAATATCATCTGTGAGAATTTCAGATATTAGTTATTATTTACAAAAATTAAAAGTAAATCTACTAATACTTGATAGTGAGTGTGATTATGATGCTATTAAAAACCGCAATAATTTCAATGCATTAACAATAGAAAATAAAGCAATTAATAATTCATATATACCTGTATCTGCAATCGAATTTAAATTTGATTCATAATCATTTTTTTTCACTCAGCACAACTGATGACGAATGGAGCATTTTAATACGTAATGGATCATTTTCCGCCATTATAATTTTATTATTTAAATGTGTTGTTATAAGGTAATGTAGATTTTTAAATCTATACGACTGATAACTATAATTAAATATTATCTTGATAAGTATAATTATTAATATACAGATAGCTATACTATTAATAACTACAAAAGCTATGTCTGTCATTTAATATTATGAAAGATGTTTTTGTATTATGCGAATATTCTAAAAATTTAAATAAAAAATTGGGAGTCAAATAGACTACTTTCACTACATGAAAATTGAGGGATCTGATCGAAATTATTTTTCTTTAAATGATTATGTAAATTTGTTAAAAGTTCTTTATTAGTCATATCATGTTTTTGTTGCTTAATACACTGTAATAACATATATGTAAATGCTCCATCATTTACTGTTGTTTTTTTTCCTCTCTGGAGAGATGTATCTGATACTTCGAATGAAGTATCTGCAGATGTTTGTTTATCGAGGCATCCAGAAAACATACAAATTGTTCCATTTATATCTTTAGAATTTTCTGTCCAAGTTTCATAACGTGGATTGCTCAATCGACCTTTATAACGCATATTATATTTTAAATCACACATCGTTCCACTATGGCAACAATCAAAAAATAAAGTTATATGAGCACCATTTAATTTTGTTAATATATCCAATATATCATCATCAGTTATTATATCCTCGTCGATTGTATAAATTGCATCATCTAAACCCGATTTTTCATCATTATGAACATCTTTTATCTGTGTTCCGTGCCCTGAATAAAAGAAGCATAATGTATCTTTATCTGTAACATCTGACACTAAATTATTGAATTCCTGTAATATATTAACTTTTGTTGGTTTTTTAGGAGTATCATCTGTTAAACAAATGATATTTTTTTCATCATAATCAAAAGAATGAATTAATAGTTCTTTAATACTCATACAATCATTTATACACCCATTTAACTCGCAATCCATCCCTTTATAGTTAATTCCTATCAATAATGCTTTTTTTGTCATTTATATTTTTAAATTTACATAAATTAATTGAATTTAATTATAAGATATAGTGTAAAATACATATAGTAGGATTATTTATTACATTTTTTACCATAAATTGTGCATTTTGCATCTGGACATGTTGGAGTTCCTTTGTAAGTTCCTTGAACATTTGGTTTTTGTTTAGGATCACATATTAATGTGCCATTCGCTGCATATGCAAGTTTACATGTAGTTTTAGAATCTTGTTGGTTAGATTCTTGTTGTATTGTCATTTTACAATCTGAAAAGAAATTTTTTTTGGGTCGCAATCATCCGGTTTGTGACTATATAACCTGAGTATCAATATTTCCATTCCATTCAACATGGATAGTATGCGGATACGAAACGTTATGAAGATTATATGCGATTATATGACATTTACCTAGATCGGTATCAAATTCTACAACAGCCATTTGAATATCATCTTTCCAAAATTTGACATCTGTCATATGATTATCTTTTTTTATGTCTGATATAACAAAATCTACTAAGACTGGATCATTATCATTTCCCCATCCGACTTTAGTAATTACTGATTCAGTTAATATATTTTCGTATGTAATCATTATTCCATATAATTCACAACATGATTGATGATCACTAATATAAACTTTTATATCTCCATCTTGAGATGTTGAAATTTTATAACCATAAAAATATTCATCATTAATTTTCTCATTAACAAGTTCATATGATGGCATTATTATTCTTGAATATACTCTTCTTCAAATTCTTATACTTTATCTCTGCATAAATTTGTATAATAATCTAGAGATTAACAAAAATGATGGATTTAAGATATCTTTTTAAAATATAATATGAGTGGGCAAACACCAAAATTTCCTGCAAGATCTTCTATTCAATTTAGAGATAAAAGTTTTCCATTACTGCAAACAAGACCATTTAATTCATTGTCATTGGATACATTAGAAGCTATTAAATTAATTACATTAGATCAAAAATATCCACCAAATATAGTTGGAAGTTATAAATATATTATACACGAATATCCAGCAGACATCGATATGTTTGAAAGTTATGAAAGTTGTTGTAATCGTGAAGATGCAGCTAAAGATGTTGAATTAAAGTTCAAAACAATTGCTAAAAATATAAAAGAACGAGATAATGTATATCTTGGTGATTTTAAAGCAGGTTATGATAATAGATTTAAAATACTTATTGGTCATATAGGTGCTAATGGAACATTAATTAATTATAACCCAATTTATATTAGGAAAGCTATTATTAGTTTATTTAACAAGAAATTATTAACAGAAAAAGAAAAAGATAATTGGCTTTTAAGTGTCATTGATCATCCTACATTACAAGAATATATGGATTTAGAAGAAAAAATTAAATCAAAATTAATAGTGAGATGGTCATTGGATGAAATGATAAAAGGCATAAAAATTTTACCTCTAAATCTAGAATTATCATTGAAAGATGCACTTACTCAGAAAAGTATTGTTAAGATTGATATTTGGATTTATTTGAATAATAGATATATTGAAATGACAAATTGGTATTTATTGTTATATAAAAATACAAAGACGGATAAACTTGAAAATTTAAGCATAAAACCTGAAAAATATCAGAGCTCACTTGTAAAAGATTTATATTACTATAATAATCCTGCAATTAATAAATATATGAAATTAGCTAAACGTTTATGGTTATTTGCTGTTCTCAAAAAAAATAAAAAATTAATGTACAATTTATATCCACTATTCTCGAGTGGTGCTGCAAAAATGTATCAGATTATAGGAGAAATTGACACTATCAAATCTATAATAAAAAAAATAGAAAAACCAAATTATACAACCATATTTAATAATATAGAAGATTGGAAAACTCGTCTCGGTACTGTAATGAGTGACATTTTACCTATTCAAGTCGCCCATCATATTTACAATCGTATAAATGATATTATTACCCATAAAAATGATATTGAAAATGTTTTATATGGTTTAGATGAATTACATGATAAACTCAATCAATATATTAATAGATACGTGAAATTATATTTTAAAAGAAATAAAATTAATATGTATAAAATTTTAAATGAACAAGTTTAGTGTTCCCCAAGTTTAAAAATTAAACCACTCTAATCACTTTTAAACTTAAAATTTATAAACTAGCTATACAAAATAACTACCTATGCAAAATTATATAAAGAGTAATATTTTATATTATAAATACATGAATTCAACATCTGCACGATTTACTATTCATGATCTTGATAATTTTTTCGATGAAAGTACATTAAGTAATATTCATAATTTTGCTAAAAAAGTTGAGAATGTATTTACAAGTAAGCCAGAAGATTTTATGAAAGAATCTGGAAATGATAATTTCCTATTATATGATATTACTTCTTATTCTGATAAATATATTATTCATATTGATGTTCCTGGTGTTGATAAACAAAATCTAGATTTATCGTTTATAAATGAAGAATATGATCAAACTAAATTACTAAAGTTAATTTGTAAAAGAGAAAAAGATGATGCAACTTATGTTAAATGTCTCCGTAAATATGGGACATTCGAGAAAAAAATTAAATTACCATTGGATGTAGATGTATCAAAAGATATGAATGCACAATATAAAGATGGTGTTCTAAATGTTTCTGTATATAAAAAAAATAAAAATACAGAAGGGATTAAAATTCCTATTAACTAACGTAGGACTAATGTAGTCTGAATTTCTGTGGATTTTTGAAAAATTTATTATAAAATGAATTTGTTTTTTCGTATTCAAGAGGTGGTCCATCTTGTCTAATTATTTTATATAGTGGATTTGATCTATAATCTGTATTAGAATCCCAGCAATCATTAAATATCATATGGATATTTGATTTATCAATATATCTTTCAAGATATGGTTTTATAAAATGTAAACTCCTAGTATATTTTGTTTTTGAATACATATTTACTGCATTTATAAAAGGTAACAGGAACTCACCATGTAAAAAATACATACAATCACCTACTTGTCCATCGCGTGTTATTTCATGCCATAAAAAATTAAATTTATCTTCATTATAATTTATCTCTTCAAGATTCATCAATAAATCTATATCAAAACGAGCAATAACTATAAAATCATACTTGACAGGATTATGTCTATCTTCGGATTTTCTGTAAATTAATCTTAACCCTGCTAATAAATTATCCGTTTGTGTTTGACCTTCCGTATGTAAGAAATCAGCATCAATACAATCAAAATCTTTTTTTATTTCAGACTCGTCTAATTCATTTTTATAAGATACAAGAAATATATCAACATCATATCTATTCTTAAGAGGTTCAATAATCTGAGATCGAACTCTTTCAAGATGATCTCTATAATCTACCTTGAGTATTCTACCAGTATGATGAATATATCGTTCTCTGTATGTTACACCTTTAAATAATAAAGCTACCTTCTTCATTTTTATATTAATTTATTTTTTATAAATAGGTATTTTGAACTTTCCGAATTTAGATAATCCTAATATTTTAGCACTAGGATTTAATATATATTGACCCCGTAATTCACCTCTCACAATTTTATACAAAGGATTTTCATATGTATCACTATTTGACCATTGAAAACCATAAATTATATTTATATCAGAAGGTTGTACAAATCTATCAATGTAATTTTTAATAAAATGTGCTACTGCACGTTGTTCGCATATTTGTGTCGCTTTTATAAATTGATCTAAAAACTTTCCTGCCAAAAAAAACATACAATCACCAACTAGATTATCCTTACTTAATTCGTACCATATAAAATTAAAATTATCAATTTTAAAAGGTATATTAGTTATATTTATTTTAAGATCTAAATCAAATCGAGTTACAATAATAAAATCATAGGTAGTGTTCTCATTTTCACTTTTGTTTCTAATTAATTCTAGCCCTTTTTGTATACAATCTACTTGTTGTAATTCTTCCTCAATTAAAATATATGATTTTGGAGAAAAATCAGTTAAAATATCCTGATCTGTATACTTTTCATTTTTGTAACTTGCTATAAAAATATCGACATCATATAATTCTCTTAATGGTTCTATAATTTTTTTATACAAATTATCATAATTTAGCTTATAATCTATTGTGTACATGTTATTTGTAAAATGTTTATGATTTAGTTTAAACATAATACCTCTTATCAATAATGCTACTCTCATTTTTAACCTTTGTATTAATATTATATTGTCAAAATATCCGACCACAAATCTTTTAATATAGATTGGATTGTTGGAATTTGATTTTCTAATTCTTCATGAAATGGTACAGACCCTAAAATTAAGAATGCTGTAATTTTTTTTACTTTATCAAAATCTTTTTCTGTCAATTTCAGATAGGTTATTAACCAATTCTCAAGTTTTTTCTTTGTTTCATCGTCTGTTTTTTTACCTGTAAAAATCAATGAATCAAAACCTACAATAGATTGATATAATTTACTATAATCATAGAATTTATCACCAACTATTGTGTAATCATTCCCTAATCTACCCCTCATATCAATTATATATAATTTTTGCTCCTTATGACACCATAACATATTACTCATCCAGAAATCACCATGAATACAACCACATAAATCAGGATGATAAGTATCAAAATATGATTTTATAACTTGTAAATTTAAATTTAATTTTTTATAAATAGGATAGTTATCTATTCTAGTAAGTAATTTAGGATAATAATTATCAAATGTATGTTTATAGTATATTGATTTATCATCAATTAATGTATAATCAATTTGTTTAGAATGCATTTTATTCATTAATTCAATAATATTAACAAATACATCTCTTGTAAATATATTATGACTCAATAATCTACCTACTATTATTGCATCGTTTTTCCATTCCATTAATATTCTTTTTTTATTATTATCTATATCAGTTACATTGTATATTTTAGGAACATGTGATAATATATCTTTATCACAATTTTCTATAAAACATAATAATCCATTTGCTTCATCTATATCTGCATTTTTATAACACAATTCATCATTGATTTTATTTATCTTGCGATGTACACTTTTTTCGCATATAAATTCTTTCCATCCAAAACCAATTGATCCAGTTACCCATTCTGGTGACCAATGAAGAGGATTTGTACTTTTATCATCTACATATACATCACCGTAAGGTTTTCCATAAACTAGTTCATGATAGGGTATATTAAATTTATGCAAGGTATCTTCAGTTATTTTACCTATTTTACTTTTTGCTAATTCTATATCTCCATTACATGTTTTCATATGACGAGCTGTATGTATTATAATATAGTGCCCGGTTTCATATAAATGTCTAAGAAATTTTATTTTTTCTATTAAAGGTTCAACTGTAGAATAATCATTTCTTATTTTGGGTAAACTAACAAGTGTCTGATCTAAATCAAAAATCCATCGCAAAGGCTTTGGTTTAATTAATTTATTTGTAACTGCATATTCAACTTGTTCAGGTGTTCCAATAGCTAAACTATTACTACTTATAATTGATTTTACCTTAATATTATTATCTATCGCTGTTTTGATTATAGATGACATGAACCATTCATTTTGAGCTAATTCATGATTATTAACGAATTTTTCAAACATATCTGTATATAATTTACCAGAACCAAACCCATATGCTCCCAATACTATATATTCACTTGTATATTTTTTCTCGACAATATCAATAACACACTTGTTTTTATCTAAAATGACATGACTATAGGGTGAATATTCATTATGTTTATATATTTTTTTCTCATCTTCTGGCATCTCTTGAATTAATATAGCGATTTCATATTTATCTAATTCTGTATACCAAGGTATATTAGTATCATATAATATATCATTATCTAATACCCAAAAAGATCCATCTATATTCGCATCAGTTACACATAACTTGCATGTTTCTATAGGTCCTCTAGTATAAAAATGTATCTTTACATGATCAATTTCACAATTATATTCTTTTTGAGTGTTATATAATATTGATTTACCATTATCATCATCATGAATTGCTAATAGTAATTTTGGTATTTTATCCATAGACTGAAAGATACTTTCAAAAACCCATTTATACATAGGGCGATTATATATTAATGGACATGGTTTTCTTTCTGCACATGCACATTGGAACCGTTTACCTTGTCCACCACATAAAAAGATAAAGGTACGTTCATTAATCATTTTATTTTGCTGTTTATAAACACTTTTTTTACTGATTACTTACACGATCAAATATATAAAGGCAATATCATTATTTTTGATAAAATGTATATTAGACAATTATATGATTATGATTGTGATGAAGTATGTAATCTTACAAGTAATATATT
>JACCED010079331.1_pt1 | contig 26428 bp, 41 predicted proteins | sample 7455021 | NCBI WGS metagenome assembly JACCED01 (sample SAMN15323456, study PRJNA562643) | freshwater metagenome | isolation source: river surface water | place: USA:Blue River Watershed | collected 2017-08-19 | reverse complement strand
CGGGGAGAGGGGATTGTTTAGCAAAACCTGCACGTGACGGGTGGCATCGCGAGGCAAACCTTCGGCATAACCAACCGGTACCAGCGCCAATGTGGTGGCCCGCTCGGTTTTGTGCAGGTAGCCATACGAAACGCCCTGCCCGGCTTCGACGCGCTTGACCTGAACGACCGAACTCTTGGCAGTCATCACCGGGCGAAGACCCCATTCGCCGGCACGCCCTGCCGAGAACGGGTCTAGGCCATAGAGCGCAGCTCCAACGCGAACCATCTCGTAGTGGGCGTCGGGGTAAGAAAGTGAACCGTCAGATGCGGTTAGGTGGCGGATGCGCGGGCTCAAGCCTGCATCGCGCGCTTCACCCACGGCCGCCTCGAACTTGCCGATCTGGGCCATGTCGTCGTGCTCGCTGGTGGTTGACAGGTGGGTGAACATGCCAACCACGTCGATCATTTCGTTGGCTTGAAGCTGAGCCGCCAGCTTGAAAACTTTGTGCCAGTCGCTCTGTGCCGCACCGTTGCGACCCAAACCGGTGTCGACCTTGAGGTGAACGTTGGCGAGCGTTCCCAGAGACTCGGCCGCTTCGGCAACCCGCTCGAGTTGCTCGGTGCTAGACAGCCCCAAGTCGATGTTGTTCGAAACTGCGGCCTTGAAATCGTCTTCGGGGTGCTGAAGCCAGGTGAGCACCGGCACGGTTAGCCCGGCGGCTCGCAACTGCAGAGCCTCTTCATTGTCGGCAACACCTATGTAGTCGACCCCAGCCGACTCAAGAGTCTTGGCGATCTCGATCATGCCGTGACCATAGGCGTTGGCCTTGACCACACCCATTACCATCGCGCCACCGGCGCGCGAACGCATTACGTCAAGATTGTGCACAACTGCATCGAGGTCGATGACTAACTCACGCATCACGCACCTCCTTCGGCAACGACCATGGCGATGGCTTTTCCACCATCATGACTAATCGATAAGTGCAAGCTTTGAATTCCTGCACCTTTTATAAAGTCTGCCGTAGTACCGGTTGTGACGATAGACGGTTTGCCCAGTGCATCCTTGACGATTTCAACCTCGTGCCAGCGCAAACCGCGCGGGTCGCCAACGGCTTTTACCAGTGCTTCTTTGGCGGCAAAACGGCCGGCTAACGTGCGGGTGCTGGCCTCGCGCTCTGACTCGGCGAACAAACGCTCGACCAACTTTGGCGTGCCAGAGAGGGCCTTTTCGAACCTCTCTAGGTCTACCAGGTCAACGCCGACGCCAATAATCATGGATGCGCCTATTCGACGGTCACCGACTTGGCAAGGTTACGCGGCTGGTCGACATCGAGACCCTTTGCGGTCGAGAGCGAAAGGGCGAAGGCCTGAAGTGGAATGACCGAAAGCACTGCCGAGAAAATCGGCTCGGTTTCTGGAACAAAAATGACCGATTCGGCATAGTCGCCAACAGTGGCGTCGCCCTCTTCTGCAATGGCAACAACCTTGGCTCCGCGAGCGCGAATTTCTTGAATGTTGCTGATCACCTTTGGGTGCAGGCTGTCGGCATCGCGCGGGCTCGGCACGATTACGATCACCGGCTGCCCCTCTTCGATCAGTGCGATTGGGCCGTGCTTGAGTTCACCGGCTGCAAAGCCTTCTGCGTGAATGTAGGCGAGCTCCTTGAGCTTGAGCGCGCCCTCCATGGCAACCGGAAAGCCCACGTTGCGCCCCAAGAACAGAACCGACTTTGCATTTGCATAAGACTTGCCCAGAGCCATTGCCTGAGGTAGGTTCTCGATGACCTTGGTGACCTTGGCCGGAAGCTTGAGAAGTTCTTTACCGAGTCGAGCCGACTCACCGGCATCAAGCGTTCCTCGAGCCTCTGCCAACATCAGCGCAAGCAGGTAGGTCGCGGTTATTTGCGAGGTAAGTGCCTTGGTCGAGGCAACGGCAACCTCGGGGCCTGCGTGGGTGTAGAGCACAGCATCCGATTCACGGGCCAGGGTTGCGCCCTGAGTGTTGCAAATCGAGACAACCTTCGCGCCAAGCTCGCGGGCGTAGCGAGTGGCCATTAACGTGTCCATAGTCTCGCCCGATTGAGAAATGGCCAGCACGAGGGTGTTCGGCGTCACAATCGGGTTGCGGTAACGGAACTCGTGCGACAGCTCGACAGAAACTGGGATGCGCGACCACTTCTCGATCGCGTACTTGCCAACGTCGCCGGCATAAGAGGCGGTGCCACAGGCGACAATGACGATGCGGTCGATGTTCTTGATGTAGTCGGTCGATAGCTCGGCTAGGTCACCCAACGAAACTCGGCCGTCATGAGACAAGCGGCCCATCAGCGTGTCGGCGATTGACTGCGGCTGGTCGGCAATCTCTTTGGCCATGAACGACGGCCATCCGCCCTTAGATGCTGCCGAAGCATCCCAGTCGACTTCAAACTCTTCGGTCTCGGCAGGCTTGCCGTCGAAGCCGCGAACCTCGACCGACTCGGCACGCAAGATGACGATCTGGTCTTGGCCAACAGCAATGGCGCGCTTGGTGTGCTCAACGAATGCGGCAACGTCTGAACCTAGGAAGTTTTCGTTTTCTCCAAGACCTATAACTAGTGGCGAGTTGCGTCTAGCTGCGAGCACAAGGTTCTTGTGATCTTCGTGAATAGCGAGCAGCGTAAATGCTCCATGAAGACGATTGACAACTTTGCGGAAAGCGTCTACCAGGTCCTTGGAGTTTTCGTACTCGCGAGCAATCAGATGCGCTGCAACCTCGGTGTCAGTTTCAGAGGAAAACTTGACCCCTTGTGCCAACAACTCGGACTTTAGCTCCGAGAAGTTCTCGATGATTCCGTTGTGGATGAGGGAGAGTTTTTGGTGAGCGCCGCCGAGGTGGGGGTGCGCGTTTTGGTCATTCGGGGCACCATGGGTCGCCCAGCGGGTGTGGCCAATTCCGATGTGGGCATCCTTGATTGGATGGGCTTCTATCTCGGCTACCAGGGCGTCAAGCTTTCCAGCCTTTTTTCGAGTTTGCAGGCCAAGGCCTGCGTCAATTACCGATACGCCAGCAGAGTCATAGCCGCGATATTCCAGACGACGCAAACCGCCGAGCAAAACATCAAGGGTTGACCCTGGGCCTACGTAGCCCACGATTCCACACATGCCCTCTAATCTAAGGCAGAATGGCCTCTTGTGAGCGCAGCCGGGACCCCAAACCCAATCTCTCCCTACGTAGCAATTGAGCGCGATGACTGGGCAGAACTGGGTAAGTCAACAACGCTCCCGCTGACCGAAACAGAACTGGAATCAATTCGAGGTCTCGGGGATGTCCTAGACATGCGCGAGGTCGAAGAGGTTTACCTACCGGTAAGCCAGCTGCTGAACCTGTACGCAACCAGCGCCCAAAAACTTCACCGCACCTCTTCAGAATTTTTTGGCGAGCGAGCAGCTCGGACCCCCTTCATTATCGGAATCGCGGGGTCTGTGGCTGTTGGTAAATCCACCGTTGCAAGACTCCTCAGAGAACTCATGAAGCGCTGGGAGGGAACCCCACGCGTAGAACTTATAACCACCGATGGTTTTCTCTATCCCAACGCGGAACTTGAAAAGCGAAACCTTATGCATCGCAAGGGTTTTCCGGAGTCCTACGACCGCAAAAAGCTTCTGCAGTTCGTGAGCGACATTAAGTCAGGCGTTGAGAGCGTCTCTGCACCGGTTTACTCCCACCTAAGTTATGACATCGTCGAAGGTCAAACCGCAACGGTGAGCACTCCAGACGTGCTAATTCTGGAGGGTCTGAATGTTTTACAACCACCAGCTTTCGGTCAGGAAGTTGCGCTGAGTGATTACTTTGACTTCACGATTTATATAGACGCGGATGCGATGAATATCGAGAAGTGGTATCTCTCGAGATTTACCGAACTGTGGAACTCAGCCTTTACAAATCCAAAGTCCTACTTCCATGCCCTCACTACTGAACTGACCGAACAACAGGCCATGGACCGCGCCAAGTCATTCTGGAACGAAATAAATCTCCCTAACCTCCGAGAGAACATTGAACCCACCAGATCTAGGGCGACTCTAGTTATGCAAAAGGGAGATCAGCACCGCGTGGAGAAGGTGCTACTGAGAAAGGTTTAGAGACACTTTCAGTTCAGCTTCCTCGATTAATCTCACTGAGAGACTTGACAAGATCGCGAATGGTTCGACCTTTACTTGACCCATGTCTCAGCGGAGCTTGAGAGGCAATCTCGTAGTGATTTCGCCGCCCTAGTCTAGTTTTTGCCAAATATCCAGCTTCCTCTAAGTCGTTGAGTACACGAATCGTTGCTCTTTCCGAAATACCTAGATTGCTGGCAATCTCCTGCAATTTTGCGTCTTTGTTCTTAGATATGACAAGCAACGCGTGCGCATGGTGGGTAAGGAAGGTCCACATTGGAGTTACTTTATCTTCTTCGTCATGGCTATCTCTTCTTCGCTCGCCTCCGCAAATTCAAATCTTGGTGCAACTTCCGGGGCGTGCGCAGGTTGCCCCTTCGTTACCCGCAGGCTAGCCACAATTGAAACGGTGATGATTAGCAGAATCACACCAAGCGAAACCGTGGTGGGAACTTTGAAGAAGTCATGCAATGCCATCTTGATGCCGACCCATACCAAGACAAGAGCAAGTCCAGCCTTGAGGTAGACAAATCGGTGAATCAAGTCGGACAGCAAGAAGTACATAGCGCGCAATCCCAGAATCGCGAAAGCGTTCGCGGTGAATACCAAGAAAGGCTCTGAGGTCACTGCGAAAATTGCAGGGATAGAGTCGACTGCGAAAATGATGTCAGTGAATTCAATCAGGGCCAGAACGATAAGCAACGGAGTTGCCAATCGTTTTCCGTTGATCTTCACAAACAGCTTTTGGCCGTAGAACTTGTCGGTGCTAGGGACCCTGGTTCGAAACCACTTCAGGAACTTGGAATTCGCCACATCAAAGTGTGCGTTCCGGTGTTGGTACATCTTGATACCGGTATAGATCAAGAACGCCGCAAACAGGTATAACACCCAAGCGAAGCTCTCAATAATCACTGCACCAAGTGCGATGAATATTCCACGGAAGATTAGCGCTCCAAGCACACCCAGGAATAGGACTCGGTGCTGATACTTTCTTGGCACAGAGAAAGCGGCGAAGATGATGGCCCAGACAAAGACGTTATCTACCGCCAAAGATTTCTCAATCACGAAACCGGAGAAGTACTGCTGGCCATACTCACTGCCGAATTGCCACCAGACGTAACCACCGAAAGCTATGCCCAGGGTCACCCAGATTGCTGACCAAAAAGCCGCTTCCTTGAAGCTGATTTCACCGGCCTCCCTGTGGGCAAACAAGTCCACAGCTAGCATCACCAGAATTACTCCGAGTACCGCAAACCAAAGCCAGATTGGAACGTCCAATTTCTTCTCCCATTCAATTGGTGACAGATTTGTCACCTATTGAGAAAGAGTGAACACCATGAAGCTGGGAAATTTCTGTGATTAGAGGCTGAGTCGCTGCTCGACCACGCGAGCAATGCGATCTGCCCAGCTCTGAGCTGTGCCTGCCTCGGAGGCCTCAACCATGACGCGAACAAGACTCTCAGTTCCCGAGGCTCTTAGTAAAACTCGGCCATTTCCAGCCAGCTCTGTTTCGGCTTCTACGACGAGTGCAGTCAGCACCTCATCGTGATGAACTCTCGTCTTATCAACGCCCGAGACGTTTACCAGAACTTGCGGGTAGTTGGGCATCACAGCGACGAGGTCTTGCAGTGACTTTCCACTTGCAACTATCTGCGCTGCGATTTGCATCCCGGTGAGAATTCCGTCACCGGTGGTTGCGAATTGGGAAAAGATAATGTGTCCGGACTGCTCGCCACCAAGGGTGTAGCCGCCATCCCGCATTGCCTCCAAAACGTAGCGGTCGCCAACTTTCGTCTCAACCATTTCGATGCCAGCCTCGCGCATCGCAACTTTCAAGCCCAGGTTGGACATCACTGTAGTTACCAAGGTGTTGCGAGCTAATTCGCCGCGAGATTTCATCGCGAGGGCTAGAACGGTCATGATGTGATCGCCATCGACGATGGCACCGGTGTGATCGACAGCGAGGCAGCGATCTGCGTCACCATCGTGCGCAATTCCCAGATCAGCTTTATGTTCGACCACCGCGGCTTGCAAAGCAGAAAGGTGAGTCGAGCCGTAGCCCTGGTTAATGTTGTTTCCGTTTGGATCTGCGCCAATGACAATGACCTTTGCCCCGGCATCCGCAAAGGCCTGCGGTGACACAGCAGATGCTGCGCCGTGTGCACAATCAATTACAACTTTTAGTCCATCAAGCTTGTTTGGCAATGTCGTTAGCAAGTGAACGATGTAGCGGTCTTCGGCATCGGCAAATCTTGTTATGCGACCAATCTCCGATCCAATCGGAGTTAGTGCATCACCCATTGCCTCTTCGATTGCATCCTCGGTTGCGTCAGGAAGTTTGTGACCACCGCGTGAGAAAAACTTGATGCCATTGTCGGGCGCCGAATTGTGACTGGCCGAAATCATGACACCAAAATCTGCGTCTAGATCTGCTGTCAAAAAGGCGGTTGCTGGTGTTGGTAAAACACCGGCGTCAAAAACGTCTACGCCTGAAGAAGCTAGCCCTGCGCTCACAGCAGCGGATATGAAATCACTCGAGAGACGCGGATCGTGCGCGATTACTGCTCTTGGTCTGTCCCCGCGCTTGCGAGCCTCTGCGCCCAATACCTTTGCGGCAGCTTGAGCTAGCGAAAGTGAAAGTTCAGCAGTGATTTCTCGGTTCGCAGTTCCGCGAACACCATCAGTTCCAAAAAGCCTGCCCATGGCAGAAAGCGTATTGCTTTAGCGCTTGGAGAACTGAGAGGCCTTGCGAGCCTTCTTCAAACCGGCCTTCTTGCGCTCGATGACGCGTGCGTCACGGCTCAGGAATCCAGCCTTCTTCAAAGCTGGGCGGTTGTTCTCAGCGTCGATCTCGTTTAGTGCACGAGAAATTCCAAGACGTAGCGCACCAGCCTGACCTGCAATGCCACCTCCGTCAATACGAGCGATTACGTCGTACGCACCTTGAAGTTCTAGAACCTTGAATGGGTCAGTGATTAGTTGCTGGTGCAACTTGTTTGGGAAGTAGTCTGCAAGTTCGCGACCGTTAACAGTGATCTTGCCCTTGCCACCAGGAATAAGTCGAACACGTGCGACGGCTTCCTTACGACGTCCAAGACCTGCGCCTGGGCTGGTTAGGTTGCCGCGAGTGCGAACCTTCGCTGCTGGTGCGCTCTCGGTTGTGTAAGAGGTCTCTGCTGCCTCTAGTACTTCTTTCTTAGCCAAGGTCTATTTCCTTACTGGGCGATCTGGTCGATTACGAAAGTCTTAGGCTGTTGTGCCTGGTGTGGGTGAGCTGCACCGCGGTAAACCTTTAGCTTGCCTAGCTGCTGTTCTCCAAGAGAATTCTTTGGAAGCATTCCGCGAATTGCCTTCTCTACTGCGCGCTCTGGGTTCTTCTCCAATAGCTCTGCGTAAGTAGTCGCAGTTAGACCACCTGGGTAACCAGAGTGACGATAAGCCTTCTTGTTTGCAAGCTTTGATCCGGTCAGTGCAACCTTGTCTGCGTTGATGATTACAACGAAGTCTCCGTTGTCCATGTGAGCCGCGAAGGTTGGCTTGTGCTTGCCACGAAGCAGAGCTGCTGCATGAGCTGCAAGACGACCAAGCACAACGTCGGTTGCGTCAATGACGAACCACTCGTGGCGCAGGTCACTGGCCTTTGGCGAATAAGTACGCACGCTAAATTACCTCTTAGTTTCTGATGTGTGATTCCGCAGTATTGAAGCGGTTTCAAACTTTTCGGCAATGCCGAATCCAAACCGCAATTCTAGAGGGATTCCACCCCCGCGGTCAAACAGAAATTTCCCCTGAATCGCGCATATTTTTGGCCTTCTCGGCCTGGGCAGCCAACTGAGATTTTGGCGGGTAATTCACCCCGGTCAGGGCGAGGCCATGTGGCGCAACTACCTTGAATTTGCTAACCCGCTGGGCCGCTTTTTGAATCTCCCAGAGTTCGGCCGGATCAAGCTTTGCCTCCCCGACCGCAATTAGGGCACCCACGAGCGAGCGGACCATGTTGTGGCAAAAGGCATCGGCTTCTAGGTAGATCTCGATATTGTCGTCGGTTCTGGTCACCTGAACCTTGCGAAGCTCCCGAATGGTAGTGGCCCCCTCGCGCGGCTTACAGAACGCTCCGAAGTCCCTGAGGCCCAGTAGCCCCTTGGCGGCCTTTTGCATGAGTTTCACGTCAAGTGCCCTTGGGTGCCAGAGCTCATATCTGGAGGTCAGCGGACTCTTGGGTGACTCGGAATCTGCGATCAGGTACCGATAGCTTCTACCGATTGCCGAGAATCTGGCATCGAATCCCTCAGGGGCCAAAGTTACGTCGTAGACCACCAGGTCTGGGGTTAGAAGGCCATTTAGTTTCTGAGCCGAGAAATCGGAACGTCCCAGCCTTTCAAGCTGCTCCTGGTTTAGATCGATATGACAAACCTGGCTAAGGGCGTGCACTCCGGCATCTGTTCGACCGGCAACCCGCATACCAAAATCGTCCTCAGACTTCCCAAAGATTTGCTCAAGGGCAGCCAATAGCTCAGATTGAACGGTGCGAAGGTTTGGCTGTTTCGCAAAGCCTTGAAAGTCAGTTCCGTCGTAACCAAAATCAATCCGGAAACGAGAAAGCCCGCCGGAAATACCAGCGGGCTTTTTCATGGAAGTATTACTCAGCCTTTTCGCCCTCGGCCTCTTCGGCAGGGGCTTCGGCTGCTGACTCTTCGGTAACTTCTGCTGCAGGCTCTGCAACGACCTCTGCCTCAGCAACAACTTCGACGGTCTCTGCCTCGGCTGCTGCCTCTGCGACGGTCTCTGCTACTGCTTCTTCAACAACCTCAGCAGCTACTGCAGCACCGGCCACAGCCTTCACTGGGTTAGTCAACTTTGGCTTGTTGGACTTTGGCTTTGCGTTTACAGCCTCGAGCACTAGCTCGATTACCGCCATCGGGGCGTTGTCACCCTTGCGGTAGCCAAGCTTTGTGATTCTGGTGTAACCACCCTGACGCTCGGCAACAAGCGGAGCAATCTCGGTGAACAACTCGTGCACTACACCCTTGTCCAAGATCTGAGTCATTACGCGACGACGTGCGTGAAGGTCTCCACGCTTTGCGAAGGTAACCAGACGCTCGGCTACTGGGCGTAGTCGCTTTGCCTTGGTCTCGGTGGTGACGATTCTCTTGTGCTTGAACAGCGATGTCGCCATGTTGTTCAGCATCAATCTTTCGTGGGCTGGTCCGCCTCCGAGGCGAGGGCCTTTAGTTGGGGTTGGCATGATCTTCTCCTTGAGTATCTAAAGGCTTATGCCTGGTCGTCGAAGGCACTGAAGTAGGCGCCGTCGAATCCAGGAACTGCGTCCTTGAAACGTAGGCCGAGGCTTGCGAGCTTGTCGCGAACCTCATCTACCGACTTCGAACCGAAGTTGCGGATGTTCATTAGCTGGTCTTCGCTCAAAGCGATTAGCTCAGCAACGGTGTTGATGCCCTCACGCTTTAGGCAGTTGTAAGAGCGAACAGTTAGGTCTAGTTCCTCAATTGGAGTTGACAACTCGTTCGAAGATGCAAGCTCAACTGGAGCTGGACCAATCTCAATACCCTCAGCCTCTGCGTTCAATTCCTTGGCAAGACCAAAGAGCTCAACCAAAGTGGAACCTGCAGATGCAACAGCATCGCGAGGAGCCACCGAAGGCTTGGTCTCGACATCAACAATTAGCTTGTCGAAGTTAGTGAACTCACCGGCACGAGTTGCCTCAACGCGGTAAGAAACCTTTAGAACTGGTGAGTAAATGGAATCAACTGGAATGACACCAGCTTCGGCATCTGGGTTGCGGTTCTGAGATGCCTGAACGTAACCACGACCGCGCTCAATGATGAACTCGATCTCAAGCTTTGCGTTTGAGTTGAGCGTTGCGATTACTAGCTCTGGGTTGTGAATCTCAACACCGGCAGGAGCCTGGATGTCAGCAGCGGTAACTGCTCCAGCACCGCTCTTTGAAAGGTGCGCAACAACAGGTGCGTCGTGCTCAGATGAAACAACAAGGTTCTTGATGTTCAGGATGATTTCAACAACATCTTCCTTAACACCGGCAACAGTTGAGAACTCGTGGCTAACACCCTGAATGCGAATGTTAGTAACCGCTGCACCTGGAATCGAAGAAAGCAGAGTGCGACGCAGTGAGTTTCCGAGGGTGTATCCAAAGCCTGGCTCAAGTGGATCAAGAATGAAACGTGAGCGGTTTGGACCTAGAACTTCTTCGTGCAGTGTGGGGCGCTGTGCAATTAGCACTGTTTGGTTCCTTTCATCTGAGTACCCGCTATTTGATACTCGTTTTGAATCACTCAGGCGGCCACCTGAGTGGGTGAAGCTATGAAGTTTTTGCTAGTTAGACACGACGGCGCTTTGGAGGGCGGCAACCGTTGTGAGCCTGTGGAGTCACATCGGAAATTGAACCAACCTCCAGGCCAGCTGCCTGTAGTGAGCGGATTGCGGTTTCGCGACCAGAGCCTGGGCCCTTTACGAAAACATCAACCTTGCGAAGACCGTGCTCCTGAGCCTTGCGTGCTGCAGACTCTGCTGCCATCTGAGCGGCAAACGGAGTGGACTTACGTGAACCCTTGAATCCAACGTCACCGGATGACGACCAAGAGATAACAGCTCCGGTTGGGTCAGTGATGGTGATGATGGTGTTGTTAAAGGTTGAACGGATGTGCGCCTGACCGGTTGGCACATTCTTCTTTTCTTTTCTTCTTGGCTTACGAGCTCCAGCGCTAGCTTTGGTCGCAGTTGCCTTAGGTGCTGCCATTTACTTTCTCCTAATTCTCTCTGCGCCTTACTTGGCGGCCTTCTTCTTGCCGGCGACGGTGCGCTTTGGACCCTTGCGAGTGCGAGCGTTTGTCTTGGTGCGTTGACCGTGAACGGGAAGACCCTTACGGTGACGAATACCTTGGTATGAACCAATCTCTACTTTGCGGCGAATATCCGCTGCAACTTCACGACGAAGATCACCTTCGACCTTGAAGTTCTTTTCGATCTCGTCGCGAAGCGCAACCAACTGGTCGTCAGTTAGATCCTTCACGCGAGTGTCTTTGTTGATTTTGGTCGAAGTTAGAACCTCGATTGAACGAGTGCGACCGATTCCGTAGATGTATGTAAGCGCGATTTCAACTCGCTTGTCGCGAGGAATATCGACTCCGGCAATACGTGCCATTTGGATTTCTCCTATTTTTTAGAAGGTCTTCAGCAACACCATCCCGCTTGGGGCTCCGGCCTTCTCCGGAGGTGCCAGACAAATTGTCTTGGGTGATGCTTTGGATATTTAGTTATAAAGAAGTTGTGACTAACCCTGGCGCTGCTTGTGGCGAGGGTTCTCGCAAATCACCATTACGTTTCCGTGACGGCGAATTACTTTGCACTTGTCGCAAATCTTCTTGACGCTTGGGTTAACCTTCATGATCTTCTCTTTGTCTTGTTGCCTACTTGTAGCGGTAAATGATGCGGCCACGAGTCAGGTCGTAGGTGCTCAGTTCTACAATCACGCGGTCCTCAGGGAGGATACGGATGTAGTGCTGACGCATTTTGCCCGAGATGTGTGCGAGGACAATGTGTCCGTTGGTTAGCTCTACACGAAACATTGCGTTCGGTAGCGCCTCAACGACCGATCCCTCGATCTCGATTACGCCGTCTTTGTTGGCCATGCACTCACTTATTCACTACTTTTCGACGTCACGAACGCACAAAAACCAAGCCCAAAAAGTTTTCGGATTTTGCGCAGAAACGCCAAGGGATAATCCTAGAGACTTTTTGGCTAGTGCGCCAGTGCCAGTTTTTGGGAAATCTCGACCCCGAAGCCAGCCAGGCGGGCCTTTCCGCCATCCGGCTCGGTGAGCACGAAAACCCCGTCCTCGAGGACCGCTACCGAGTGCTCCCAGTGGGCGCCATCCCCGCCATCCTTGGTCAAAACCGTCCAGTCATCCTGGTGGACGTAGGTCGCCTGCTTACCCGAGGTAATCATTGGTTCGATTGCCACGCACAGACCTGGTTCCACCTTGGCCCCTTTGTCCCTGGTCGCATAGTTGAAAACCGGTGGGTCCTCATGCATCGAGCGGCCTATTCCGTGGCCCACATACTGCTGCAGAATCCCGTATTTGCCTTGAGCCACAATGTGTCGCTCGATAGCGGCCCCCACATCTCCCAGGTGAGAGGCCGAGGCTAGCGCGGCAATCCCCGCCCAAAGTGATCCCTCACAAACCTCAGATTGCTTCTGCCTTCTGGCTGAAACTGCCTGTTCTCCCCCGGGGACGACCATGCTAAAAGCGCTGTCTCCGTTCCAGCCTTCAACCACAGCGCCGCAGTCGATAGAGATTAGGTCTCCGGGGTGCAGCTCACGGGTGCTGGGGATGCCGTGCACGACTTCGGAATTTACGGATGCGCAAATGGTGTGAAAGTAGCCGGGGACCAATTGAAAGTTTGGCCTGCCGCCCATCGATCGAATGGTGGACTCCGCGATTTGATCCAGTTCCAAAGTGGTGATACCCGGCTTGATTGCGTTTCGAACCGCGTCAAGCGCAGCGCGAGTTACAAGGCCCGCCTTGCGCATCAAAAGAATTTGGTCGAGGGTTTTCAGTTCAAACTTGGTTCGCATGATTACTGGCTAATTAGCCCGCGAGCATCCAGTGCCTCGATAATGCGATCGGTGACCGCTTGAATTTCACCGAGGCCATTAATCATGACAACCAAACCGCGAGCAGCGTAGATGTCAATCAGCGGAGCAGTCTGCTCATCGTAAACATCTAATCTTCTACGAATCACATCAGGAGTGTCATCGCTGCGACCTTGCTCCTGCGCGCGACCAGAAAGTCTGCGCACCAATTCCTCGTTGTCCGCGGTCAACTGAACCACAACGTCCAACTTGTTTTCTTGATCGTGAAGAATTGAATCCAACTCGGCAACCTGGTCAGCAGTTCTTGGGTAACCATCCAATAGGAAGCCCTTCAAGGCATCTGCCTGACCGAGTCGATCGCGAACCAAATCATTTGTCAGTGAGTCCGGAACGTATTCGCCGCGGTCCATGAATGCTTTTGCTTTCAGGCCAAGTTCGGTTTCTTCACGAACATTGTGACGAAAGATATCGCCGGTTGAGATTGCAGGGATATCCAGATGGCGGGCCAACAGAGCTGCTTGTGTGCCCTTGCCGGCCCCGGGGGGACCGATAAGGAGTAGCCGGATCACTTCAGTAGACCCTCGTAGTTACGCTGCTGCATCTGAGCGTTAATCTGCTTCACGGTTTCCAAACCAACACCAACGATGATCAGGATTGAAGTACCACCGAATGGGAAGTTCTGGTTGGTTCCGATTGCGCTAAATGCGACCAGCGGAATCAATGCAATGAGACCTAGATAAATTGCACCAGGGAAGGTAATTCTAGAAATTACGTACTCGAGGTACTCGGTGGTTGGACGACCAGCTCGAATACCTGGAATAAATCCGCCGTACTTCTTCATGTTGTCGGAGATCTCTTCAGGGTTCAAAGTGATAGCGACATAGAAGTAGGTGAAGCCCAAGATCAGCGCGAAGTAAATCGCCATGTATAGCGGGTTGTCACCTGTAGTGAGGTATGTGGAGATCCATGTGACCCAAGGTGCCACCTGCCCAGTAACAGCATCGGGCTGGTTGAACTGAGCCAACAGAGCTGGCAAGTAAAGCATTGAGGAAGCGAAGATGACCGGGATAACACCAGCGGTGTTTACCTTGACCGGAATATAGGTTGACTGGCCACCGTAGGAGCGCTTTCCAACCATTCGCTTTGCGTACTGAACTGGAATTCTGCGCTGTGATTGCTCGACCAGAACAACCAGTCCCACAACCACAAAACCAACTGCCATCACGATCACGAAGATTTCGATAGTTCTGGTCTGCAGAATCTGAAGTAGCGAAGATGGGAAGGTGGAAGCAATAGAGGTGAAGATTAGTAGCGACATTCCGTTACCAACACCACGCTCCGTGATTAGCTCACCGAGCCACATAATCAAACCGGTTCCAGCGGTCATGGTGATGACCATCAGGGTGATTGCAAAAGGATCAGTGTTTACCAAAATAGGCAGAGTACAGTCGGCACCAAATAGCGCACCCTGTCTCGCAACCGCAATCAGAGTGGTTGCCTGCAGCATTCCAAGCGCAATAGTTAGGTAACGGGTGTACTGGGTAAGTTTTGCCTGACCCGATGCACCTTCCTTGTAAAGCGTCTCGAACCTTGGAATTACAACGCGCAATAGCTGGGTAATGATCGATGCGGTGATGTAGGGCATGATGCCCAACGCAAAGATGGAAAGCTGAAGCAGTGCTCCACCCGAGAACAGGTTGACTAGCTCATATAGACCCGAGGTCGACTGAGTTTGTGCAAGACATTGCTGTACGTTGCCGTAATCCACGTTCGGAGCTGGAATGAACGAGCCCAAACGGAAAATAGCAATCAAACTGAGCGTAAAGATCAGTTTGTTACGCAGATCCGGAGTGCGGAACGCACGAGCAATTGCCTGAAACACTTTTTGCCTTCCTGGCTTAGAAACTAAGCGCCGACGCTTCCGCCAGCCGCTTCAATCTTTGCCTGAGCCGACTTGGAAACCTTGTCAACAGTGACGTTCAGCTTAACCGCTACATCACCATTTCCTAGGACCTTGACTGGCTCGCCCTTGCGAACAGCACCCTTTGCGACTAGGTCGGCAACGGTGACCGCTCCGCCTGCTGGGTAAAGCTCGGAGAGCTTGTCCAGGTTTACAACCTGGTACTCAACACGGAATGGGTTCTTGAAACCGCGAAGCTTTGGTGTGCGCATAACTAGGTTCACGCCACCACCTTCGAAGCCCAAACGAGTGGTGGTTCTTGCACCAGTTCCCTTGGTACCGCGACCCGCGGTCTTACCCTTGGAACCTTCACCCAGACCCTTACGAGTCTTTTCCTTCTTAGCACCAGGTGCCGGACGAAGGTGGTGAAGCTTCAGGACCTGAACCTTCTCGCCCTCCTGCTTTGCAGCAGGCTTGGACGCTGCTGGCTTAGCAGCTGCTGGCTTAGCAGCAGGAGCCTTCTCGGCAGCTGGCTTAGCCGCTGGCTTTGCGGCCGCAGTCTTCGGAGCTGCCTTAGCTGCTGCCGGCTTAGCGGCGGCTGGCTTCTTTGCAGCTGGCTTCTTTTCTTCTGCCATTAGTCGATCTCCTCAACCTTGACTAGGTGGGCAACGGTCATGACAAGGCCGCGAACACTCTTGGTGTCCTCTTTTACGACGATGTCACCGATGCGCTTCAGACCCAGGGTGCGAAGTGAATCGCGCTGGTTCTGCTTGCCACCATTTGAACTTTTGACCTGAGTAACTTTTAGACGCGCTGCCATGATTAGGCACCTGCCTTTTCAGTCTTGACACCCAAGAGACGCTTTGGCGCAACCTCTTCTAGTGACTTGCCACGACGTGATGCAACTGAACCTGGCTCTTCGAGCTGGCGCAATGCTGCAACGGTGGCGTGAACAATGTTGATGGTGTTTGAAGATCCGAGTGACTTGGATAGAACATCCTGAACACCGGCACACTCCAAAACTGCACGAACAGGTCCACCGGCGATAACACCGGTACCCTGAGCAGCTGGACGAAGTAGTACAACACCCGCAGCAGCCTCGCCCTGAACTGGGTGAGGGATGGTGCTGCCAGAGCGTGGAATGCGGAAGAAGTTCTTCTTCGCGTCCTCAACACCCTTGGCAATTGCGGCTGGTACTTCTTTTGCCTTGCCGTAACCAACTCCGACTAGACCCTCGCCATCGCCAACCACAACTAGTGCGGTGAAGGCGAAACGACGACCACCCTTTACTACCTTGGAAACGCGGTTGATTGTTACAACGCGCTCTAGGAATGGGCTCTTGGTCTCTTCGCGGTCGCGACGCTCGGTACGAGGGCCACGCTCACGTGAGCCTCTACGCTGTTCGCGCTCGTTTGGATCTACGGTTGTGGTTGTGTCCACAGCAGTTTCTGCCACAGTGGCTTCCTTCTTTTCTTCGCTCACAGTACAAGTCCTCCCTCGCGGGCAGCTTCTGCAATTGCAGCAACTCGGCCTGCGTAGCGGTTACCACCGCGGTCGAATACAACTTCGGTGATGCCGGCCTTCTTGGCACGCTCTGCGATTAGCTTGCCGACAATTGCTGCTTTAGCAGTCTTGTCGCCCTTCTCTTTGCGCAGCTCGTCTTCCATGGTGGAAGCAGAAACAATGGTGTGACCCTTGGTGTCGTCAACAACCTGAACGAACAGGTGTCGAGCGGAACGAGTCACCACTAGGCGTGGACGCAGTGCATCACCGGAAATCTTCTTGCGAAGACGTGCGTGACGACGCTCACGTGCAGCGGAGTTTGACTTACCTCTAGTACCTAGACCCATGATTACTTACCAGACTTTCCGGCCTTGCGACGAACGAATTCGCCTTCGTAACGAATACCTTTGCCCTTGTAAGGTTCAGGCTTTCTAAGCTTGCGAATGTTTGCAGCAACTTCACCAACGGCCTGCTTGTCAACACCAGAGATGATGATCTTGTTGTTTCCCTCGACGGTCAATGTGATTCCCTTTGGAGGCTCCACTACAACCGGGTGAGAGAAACCAAGAGCTAGCTCGATGTTCGCACCCTTTGAAGCGGCGCGGTAACCGGTACCGATGATTTCCAGTGACTTGGAGAATCCGGTGGAGACTCCGTGCACGTTGTTTGCAATAAGTGTGCGGGTTAGTCCGTGAAGAGACTTTGAAACAGCCTCGTCGTTCGGACGGGAGACAATCACAGAGTTGTCCTCAAGAGAAATCTTGATTGGCTCTGCAACGGTTAGGTGTAGTTCGCCCTTTGGTCCCTTGACGGCAATGTTCTGCCCATCAATGTTTACAGTTACGCCCTGGGGCAGCGGGATAGGTAGCTTTCCAATACGTGACATATTTGCTTACCAAACGTAGGCGAGGACTTCCCCACCTACTCCCTTCTTGGCTGCCTGACGGTCGGTTAGTAGACCGGAGGAAGTGGACAGGATTGCAATTCCAAGGCCACCAAGCACACGTGGTAGTTCGTTGGACTTTGCGTAAACGCGAAGACCTGGCTTGGAAACGCGCTTGATGCCCGCAATCGAGCTCTCACGGTTTGCACCGTACTTGAGGGTAACTACTAGGTCCTTGCCAACCTTTGCATCCTCAACCTTGAAGTCAGCGATGTAACCCTCTGTCTTCAAAATCTCAGCAATGGTTCCCTTAATCTTTGAGTAAGGGACGCTGAACGAATCGTGGTGTGCACCATTCGCGTTGCGCAGCCGGGTCAGAAAGTCTGCTACCGGATCTGTCATTGTCATTTTTTATTTATCTCTTTCTCGAAATGGTTTCCAAGCGTTTTCCAAACTCTTGGACCTTTTTCAATTGGGGGTTTAGTTGGACTTGAATGGGAATCCAAGTTCGCGAAGTAGTGCGCGACCTTCGTTGTCATTCTTCGCAGTTGTAACAACTGTGATGTCCATGCCGCGTGGGCGGTCAATCTTGTCCTGGTCGATCTCGTGGAACATGGACTGTTCGGTGAGACCGAAGGTGTAGTTACCGCGACCATCGAACTGCTTGTCCGAAAGTCCGCGGAAGTCACGAATACGTGGAAGTGATAGGGAAAGCAAGCGGTCTAGGAATTCCCACATGCGGTCACCGCGCAGGGTAACGTGAGCGCCAATTGGCTGACCCTCACGCAACTTGAACTGTGCGATTGACTTGCGTGCGATGTTGACCTGAGGCTTCTGTCCGGTGATCGCGGTTAGGTCGCGAATTGCACCTTCGATTAGCTTGCCGTCTTTCGCAGCGTCTCCAACACCCATGTTGACCACAATCTTGGTCAGGGTTGGAACCTGCATTACGTTTTCGAAACCGAATTCCTTCTGCAGTGCAGCGACGATTTCCTTGCGGTACTGTGCCTTCAGTCTTGGAAGCGACTTGGCTGCGGTCTTAGTTGCGGTAGCCATTAGATGTCCTTTCCTGACTTGCGAGCAACGCGTACTCGAGTGGTCTTCTTAACGCCTGCTTTTTCCTTGGTCTCAACGCGAATTCCAACCTTGGTTGGCTTCTTGGTTGATGCATCTACCAAAGCAACGTTTGAAATGTGAATTGGGGCTTCAGCGGTTACTAGTCCACCGGTCTTAGCACCCTTGTCGGTCTGGCCAACCTTGACGTGCTTGGTGACGATGTTTACACCCTCAACAATTACGCGGTTCTTCTCTGGAAGAACTGCGAGCACGTGGCCCTGCTTGCCGCGGTCTCCGCCGCGGTCCTGCTTGCCACCGGTGATGACCTGAACTAGGTCGCCCTTCTTAATTTTCGCCATGAGTTATAGCACCTCCGGAGCCAAAGAAATAATCTTCATGAACTTCTTGTCGCGAAGTTCACGACCGATTGGGCCGAAGATACGAGTTCCGCGAGGCTCACCATCATTCTTGATGATTACCGCTGCGTTCTCGTCGAACTTGATGTAGGAACCGTCTGGACGACGCGTTTCCTTCACGGTGCGAACAACTACTGCCTTGACGACATCACCCTTCTTTACGGCACCGCCAGGAATTGCATCCTTGACGGTGGCGACGATGATGTCACCTAGACCGGCGTATCGACGGAGAGATCCTCCCAATACGCGAATGGTCAACAGCTCCTTAGCGCCGGTGTTATCGGCAACTTTGAGCCTGGATTCTTGCTGAATCACTTTTTCTCCTTGCTTGGTGAATAACGATTACCGACCGTTATTCGCGGGATTTATTACTTCGCCTTTTCGAGAATCTCGACTAGACGCCAGTTCTTGGTTGCAGACAGTGGACGAGTCTCGTCGATTAGTACGAGGTCGCCAACACCTGCGGTGTTGTTCTCATCGTGAGCCTTTACCTTCTTGGAAAGGCGCATAACCTTGCCGTAAAGCGGGTGCTTCTTACGATCTTCAACTAGCACAACGATGGTCTTGTCCATCTTGTCGGACACTACATAGCCACGACGACTCTTGCGGTATCCGCGGTCAAGCTCTTTTGCCTCAGCAGTCTTTGCTGCCTTGGTTGCTTTCTTCTCAGCCATCTTTATGCCTCCTCTGAAGGCTTAGCTTCCGCTGCCTTCTTGGTCTTTGGTGCTGCTGCAGCTGCGGTTGGAACTGCACGAATTCCAAGCTCACGCTCACGCAATACGGTGTAGATGCGAGCGATGTCGCGCTTCACAGCCTTTAGGCGACCGTGGTTCTCAAGCTGACCGGTAGCTGACTGGAAGCGCAGGTTGAATAGTTCTTCCTTTGCCTTCTTCAGCTCTTCTGCAAGCAGAGAGTTCTCGATCTTGTCTAGATCCTCTGGAGTTAGATTCTTAGAACCGATCATTATGCGTCACCTTCTTCACGCTGGATGATGCGAGCCTTAAGCGGTAGCTTGTGGATCGCACGAGTCAAAGCTTCGCGAGCAACCTGCTCGGAAACACCGGATAGCTCAAAGAGAACTCTTCCTGGCTTTACGTTTACTACCCACCACTCAGGTGAACCCTTACCGGAACCCATACGAGTTTCAGCAGGCTTCTTGGTGAGGGAACGGTCTGGGAACACGTTGATCCAAACCTTTCCACCACGCTTGATGTGACGAGTCATTGCAATACGCGCAGCCTCAATCTGACGGTTGGTTAGGTAAGCAGGAGTTAGAGCCTGAACACCCCATTCACCGAAGGACACCTTGGTGCCACCGGTTGCAGCGCCGTGGCGCTTCGGGCTGTGCTGCTTACGGTGCTTTACGCGACGTGGAATCAGCATGATTAGCCTTCACTTCCTGCTGCAACTGGTGCAGCCTCAGCTGCTACTGCAGCTTCCTGTCTTGGGCGACGAGGACCGCGTGGAGCACGAGGAGCGTTTGCCTGCTGCTGAGCTAGCTCGCGGCTGGTTAGATCACCCTTGTAAATCCAAACCTTCACACCAATTCGTCCGAAGGTGGTCTTGGCCTCGTAGAAACCAAACTCAATGTTGGAGCGCAGGGTGTGCAGTGGTACACGACCCTCGCGGTAGAACTCGCTGCGCGACATTTCTGCGCCACCTAGACGGCCAGAGCACTGCACACGAATTCCCTTTGCGCCGGAGCGAAGTGCACCCTGGATGCCCTTACGCATTGCGCGACGGAAAGCAACACGAGCAGAAAGCTGCTCGGCGATTCCCTGAGCAACTAGCTGTGCATCTGCCTCTGGGTTCTTCACCTCGAGAATGTTTAGTAGCACCTGCTTGCCGGTTAGCTTCTCTAGATCTGATCGCAGACCTTCAGCCTCTGCACCGCGACGTCCGATTACAAGACCTGGGCGAGCGGCAAAGATGTCAACGCGAACGCGGTCACGAGTTCTCTCTAGCTCAATGCGAGAGATACCTGCGCGGTCCAACTTCTCCTGTAGGTAAGAGCGAATGCGAACATCCTCAGTTACGTAGTCGGAGTAGCGCTGACCCTTCTTTGAAGAGTCTGCAAACCAACGCGAGCGGTGCTCGGTGGTGATACCTAGGCGGAAGCCGTAAGGATTGACTTTCTGACCCATTACTTACCTGCCTTCTTGTTTGCAAACTCGTCAGGAGTTGCAACTACAACGGTGATGTGTGAGGTGCGCTTCATGATCTTGAATGCGCGTCCCTGTGCACGTGGGCGGAAACGCTTGAGGGTTACACCCTCATCAACGAATGCCGCAGAGATCACTAGATCGTCTTCGTCCACAATTGCACCTGCGTTTTCACCCTTTACCTTGGCGTTAGCAACTGCTGATGCAACAACCTTGTAAATCGGCTCAGATGCACCCTGCGGAGCGAACTTCAAAATACCTAGCGCTTCAGTCGCTTGCTTACCGCGAATCAGGTTGACGACACGTCGAGCCTTCTGCGGGGTCACGCGGATGTTACGCACCTTGGCGATAGCTTCCATCGTTTCTTCCTCTACTCTCTAGAGCGCCGGCGCCTAAGCGCGGCGTCCCTTCTTGTCGTCCTTCACGTGACCACGGAAGGTTCTGGTGGGTGCGAATTCGCCGAGCTTGTGACCAACCATGGTCTCTGTGACGAAAACTGGAATGTGCTTGCGACCGTCGTGCACCGCAATGGTGTGGCCCAGCATTGCTGGAACAATCATCGAGCGGCGTGACCAGGTCTTGATCACGTTCTTGGTGTTGGCCTCGTTCTGTACGCGCACCTTCTTCATTAGGTGCTCGTCGACGAATGGACCCTTCTTTAAGCTGCGTGGCATCTAAAGTTCTCCTACTTCTTGCCGACGTAACGACGACGAACGATTTGCTTATCGGATGGAAGGTTTGGCTTACGTGTGCGGCCTTCCTTCTGACCCCATGGGGTTACAGGGTTACGACCACCAGAGGTCTTACCCTCACCACCACCGTGTGGGTGATCTACTGGGTTCATGGCAACACCACGAACGGTTGGGCGAACGCCCTTCCAACGCATACGGCCTGCTTTACCCCAGTTAATGTTGGACTGCTCAGCATTTCCAACTTCACCGATGGTTGCGCGGCAGTTTGCGTCAACGTTGCGGATTTCACCGGATGGCAAACGAAGCTGTGCGTTTGGTCCATCCTTTGCAACCAGTCGAACCGATGCACCGGCAGAGCGAGCAAGCTTTGCTCCACCACCAGGCTTTAGTTCGATTGCGTGAATCACGGTACCCACTGGGATGTTTCTCAGTGGCAAGTTGTTACCAGGCTTGATGTCCGCCTGTGGACCCTGCTCGATAGCGTCGCCCTGCTTTAGCTTGTTTGGAGCCAGGATGTAGCGCTTGGTTCCATCGATGTAGTGAAGCAGCGCAATGCGAGCGGTACGGTTTGGGTCGTACTCAATGTGAGCAACCTTTGCAGGAACGCCATCCTTGTCGTGACGACGGAAATCAATCACGCGGTACTGACGCTTGTGACCTCCACCGATGTGACGAGTGGTGATACGACCTGAAGCGTTACGTCCACCGGTCTTAGGTAGCGGCTTAAGCAATGACTTCTCAGGAGTCGAGCGGGTAATCTCTGCGAAGTCCGCAACAGATGAACCGCGACGACCTGGAGTCGTGGGCTTGAATTTACGAATAGCCATTTGTCTTTTCCTCTACTAACCGATGTAGGTGAAGATGTCGATGGTGCCGGACTTAAGTGAAACGATTGCGCGCTTGGTGTCCTTACGCTTTCCCATTCCAAAACGAGTACGACGTGACTTACCCTCGCGGTTGAGGGTGTTGATGGTGTCAACCTTCACGTTGAAGATCTGCTCAATAGCCTGCTTGATCTCGGTCTTGTTGCTGCGTGGGTCAACTTCGAAGGTGTACTTACCCTCGTCGATTAGCGCGTAGCTCTTCTCGGAGATAACTGGCTTGATGATTACGTCTCTAGGGTTCTTGGCTGCGATGCTCATTACGCTTCAACCTCTTCCTTAACCTGGTTGCCGACGTAGGTGGTCATCGCCGCTGCGGTGAACACAACATCGTCTGCATACAAAACGTCGTAAGCGTTGAGCTGATCAACTGGTAGCACGTGAACAGATGCGAGGTTGCGTAGGGACTTGTAGCTGACTTCGTCGCTACGGTCCAGCACAACCAAAATGTTCTTTGAAGTTGCAACCTGTGCAAGGAAGCTTGCTGCTGCCTTGGTTGATGGAGCCTCGCCTAGAGCAAAAGCATCGATTACGTGGATGCGGCCTGCGCGAGCACGATCTGATAGCGCACCACGAAGTGCAGCAACGATCATCTTCTTAGGAGTTCTCTGGTCGTAGTCACGAGGCTTTGGACCGTGGATAATTCCACCACCGCGGTGCTGAGGCATGCGGACCGAACCCTGACGAGCGCGACCGGTTCCCTTCTGCTTGAACGGCTTCTTACCAGAACCTGAAACTTCACCACGACGCTTGGTCGACTGAGTTCCCTGGCGAGCTGCTGCAAGCTGAGCAACAACTACCTGGTGAATAAGTGGAACGTTGGTTTGAACGTTGAAAAGACCCTCTGGAAGATCAACGCTTCCAGACTTCTTTCCCTTTACGTCAATTACGTCTACGGATGGCATTAGTTGCTCTCCTTAACTGCGTTGCGCACGAACACGAGCTGACCCTTAGGACCAGGAACTGCACCCTTGATTAGAAGCAGACCCTTCTCCACGTCAACGCCGTGCAGAACTAGGTTCAGTGTGGTTACGCGATCGTGACCCATGCGGCCTGCCATTCTCAATCCCTTGAAAACGCGACCAGGTGTGGTGGTTGCACCAATCGAACCAGGCTTACGGTGGTTTCTGTGCTGACCGTGAGATGCAGCAACACCGGCAAAGCCGTGACGCTTCATAACACCAGCAAAACCTTTACCCTTTGAGGTTCCAACAACGTCGACCTTGGAACCAACTTCGAAAATGTCGACGCCCAGAGCCTGACCTACCTGGTAGGAGTCGGCATCTGCGGTTCTGATTTCTGCAACAAATTTGCGTGGAGTAGTTCCGGCCTTCGCAAAGTGACCAGCCTCAGGCTTGGTTACTCTGCGTGGGTCGACGGCACCGTATGCAACCTGAATTGCTGCGTAGCCGTCTTTGTCTAAATTCTTAATTTGAGTGATGACGTTCTCGCCAGCCTCAACAACGGTTAGCGGAACAAGCTTGTTGTTCGCATCCCATCCCTGAGTCATGCCAAGCTTCTTGCCCAGCAGACCCTTTACGGTTCTAAGTTCGGTAGTCATTCGCGAATCCTTATAGCTTGATCTCGATGTTGACATCTGCGGGGAGGTCCAAGCGCATCAGCGAATCGACTGCCTTTGGAGTTGGGTCGATGATGTCGATGAGACGCTTGTGGGTACGCATCTCAAAGTGCTCACGGCTGTCCTTGTACTTGTGTGGTGAGCGAATGACAGTGATGACATTCTTCTCGGTGGGCAGTGGTACTGGACCAACTACCTTCGCACCGGCGCGGGTGACTGTGTCGACAATCTTTGATGCCGAGCTGTCGATGATCTCGTGATCATACGACTTCAGTCGAATGCGGATTTTGTTAGCCGCCATAATGACTCGCTTCCGTATCTGCGGCCGAAGCCGCGGTTTTGACCCCTCTATCAGAGGTGCCGTGTTGCTGATGCACTGTTCTTCTGTCAACGCCCTATTTCTAGGGCCCGCTCCGACCCACGGACTCGGGCGTGTCGAGGGAAATCCCACAAAACAACCCGAAAACTATGAATCAGATAAGTTTTTTGGTTCTAGCTACGGCCGGCCCATTGCTGTGCACATCGCTCGTAGTGGTTCACCTCAGAATGAGGCAAAGACTCATGAACCCAAGAAGTCTGCCATAAGCCAAGAAGCCAATGCAAGTTAAATCCGACTTTTTTGCCTCAAAATGGCCAAAAATTCAAAAAATCTAGACTCCAAGGATCGAAAAGGACTATCTGGGCTGCAAGGTCACATTCGGCAAGTCCGGGGCCGGAATCCAGCCCCCAATCTTGTCCTCGAATTGACCAAACCTAGGGTTCCTGGAGTTCCACTCCTCTCGTGCCCTGGCCACGTCCTCGTGGCTGCGGCCGATGAAGTTCCACCACATCAAGATTTTCTCTGGGAACGGAACTCCCCCTAGGACCATCAGCGTGACCGGCTCATTCTCGGTCTTGATCTCAAGGCTTTTGGATCCAGGGGCCAAATAAAACAGACTGCTGGTGGGGACCTCGTTCCCAGAAACCTTCGCGGAACCTTGGATAGCTAGGACCCCGTACTCAAAATCGGTGCGAATCGGGAGAATCACATCCTCCCAAGCTGGGATTCTTAGTTCGACTCCCACCATCTCGGAGAATATTTTTGTTGGCGCCTTATGTCCCATGAATTCACCCGCCAGGACGGTCCCAGAGTAGTTATCTGAATCAAAACGGGGCAGATTGGCCTGATGTTCAAATTCGGGAGCAATATCCAAGGCTTCCTTTGGAAGGGCCACCCACAACTGCACGGCGTGGAGAGTCTCGGAATTGGCAAGCGAAAGTTCGCTGTGTGAGATTCCGTGGCCAGCGGTCATAAGGTTCAGTTCTCCAGGGCGGATTATTTGAACTGACCCAATACTGTCGCGATGCTCTATCTCGCCCTCGAGTAGCCAGGTAACGGTTTGCAATCCAGTGTGGGGGTGAGCGGCAACCACCATGCCGTCAGTTTGAGTGGTGGGACCAAAGTGATCAACAAAACACCAAGCACCAATGGTTTTCAACTTGGCGTGGGGCAGAGTTCTTCGGACCTCTATGCCGGTTCGAGTGGTGAGCTTTACTGCCCTGGATTCAATTAGAACTTCGATCACCTCAAGTTTTCTATCTCAGAAACCGGCTAATTCATGCCGATTCGCTGCTGAGCCAACTCTACGACCAGTGCAGCTTTCACGATATTTCCGCTAGCGCGTGACTCGCTGATTGAATCAGGACCATATTGAATCTCTGACTTATTGGAGAGCAGGGCACTAAAGGCCTTTATTACCTCGTTTGGAATTTTGGGAAGCGAGCGAAGTTCGCTCACGGCCTCTAGGTGATTCCTGGGCTTTTTTGATTTACCTGCCGCGAAGACCGCCAAAGCATCCTTAGCTTTGATTGCCGCCAAAATTGCGAGAGCCGATGCTGAGTCGTAATTTTGATTATTGAAACTGAGGTTTGCGCCATCCAAATACACGATGGCTTTTTGCAAATTGCTTTTTGCTACAGATTCCAATTTTCTCCTAGCGTTTGGCTAAGAGATCCTCCGGGGTAGCCCCCCAAACCACCTTTGCATCTCTCCGAAGTTGACCCACAAGAGCCGCTTCGTTTTGAATCATAACTTTGAGTTCAGACATTGAAATGTTCAAAAAACTCACTTGATTACCGGTGGCTTCTGTTAACCACTCGCCAAACTCGGCCAAGTAATCGTTCGCCGGAGCGCTATCCCACGTTTGCTTCGGCCAAACAAAAACTAAGTCAATATCGCTTTCAGAATTTGCTTTGCCTCGAGCGGCAGATCCATAGAGCCAAACAGCCTTAGGTCTTTCAGCCCACGACGCAATCTGGGAGCCCGCTCGCTGCAACACTTCGTCAAACTGGCTCAGTAATGCAAGTAACGCCTTGGTGCCAAAATTGCTGGCATTCAGTGTGTAGAGCTTTGCAGGTGGAAGTGCTTCAACTTTCACAATTCCCAGCGCTTCAAAGTTTTTCAGTACCAGGCTGACTTGAGAAACCGAAACCCCATCACACATCGCAGCAATTGTTCGACCGGTGAGATTCGGCTTGGCTCTGCGGAGCGCTTCAAAAACAGCAATCACCGAGGGGGTCAAAAAAGGAGCCGCGGGATTAGAGATGTCCATGAGAACATTGTCTCAT
>JACCED011790126.1_pt1 | contig 26436 bp, 25 predicted proteins | sample 7455021 | NCBI WGS metagenome assembly JACCED01 (sample SAMN15323456, study PRJNA562643) | freshwater metagenome | isolation source: river surface water | place: USA:Blue River Watershed | collected 2017-08-19 | reverse complement strand
TTTCTTTTTGTGCAGACCCTTGTCTTAACCCTAAAAGAAATCTTAAATTTCCTTGGTACATAATATCATATTCCTTTCCATTCTTTATAAATTCATGATGTGACGTGTAAGAAGCGTACATACTTCCGGATGTTTTATTATTATTAATCTCAACTTTATAAACATGAATTAAATAAGATGCAGTTCCAATAATTTTACCGCCTTTTTTATCCTTAATATCACGTCGATACGAAAAATACATACGATCAGGATCGGGAGCTCCGTTAGGACCAGGAGGAGCACCACCAGATGCCAATAAAACTAAATTATTGGGATATTTAGTCTGATCAGCATTATAATCTATGTTATATTTTATATTAAGTGGATCAAATATGTTTTTTAAAAGTTTATACATCCTTTACTTTTATAATAATAATAAATATTATTTTTTAATGTAAAATTTTTATTATATTTTTTTACTATATTTATTTTTTTTACGCATTGTTCTTCTTCTATATTTTTTCATTTTTCCTCCCCCATTTATTATTTTTGTGGAACTCTTTAATTTATTTTTTTTTTTATGAAGGCGAGCATCATTCTTTACTATGTCATTCTTTACTATGTCATTCTTTACTATGTCATTAATCCATGCAATAATCTCTTTGGGTTCTCGAGGTGTGTCGCCCGGCAAATCAAACGATTTCAACGGTTCCCCGTTTTGACTAAAACGAATATAACGGATCGTGGGATACCCATCGATTTTACCGAATATTTCTTTTTTTAAATGTTTATTGTAGTCCGCTTCTTCAATAGAACCCAAAGTAAGCAACCCTTCAAGTTCTTTACTAAAGTCTTCTGATGTTACAATTTCATTCTCAAACTTTGGCATGAGCGTTTTGCAAAATCCGCACCAACTCGCGTGTATTACGATTACACACGGTCCTTTTGGGTTTGTCATTTTAGGATCATAGGCAAGTTTAACCATGTTTTTATGTTTATAAATAAAAATATATTTTATATAAAATTAAATATATTTTATTCTTTACGTATAATATTAAAGTAAAGTATATAAAAAAAATAGTCAGTGTTATAAATAGAAAATTTTAAAATATGGTCAATATTTCAATTCCGCAACTATCAAATCGAATATCAAATACGCTACTATTTACATTTGTCGTTTTTATACTCGGACTTTATTTCGCGATAAATTATTCCGTTTCAGAAGAAGGGTTTGTTACCAATCAGCCCCACAGATGTCCAAATATTTTGATACAGAAGGGCACTGAAATTTACTTGTATAATTCACAGGTTGCTAAAGTTCCTGGAGTCAATCCAATTAAATTTAACAATTTAGAAGATTATGTAGAATTCATGAAATGGCAACGAAGTCAAGGAATTGTATGCCCAGTTTTGTATCTTCAACAAACCAATGATGCTCAAGGTAAAAACATTTACAAGATTCGCCCCTCACCTGTTGATTTACAGGGTGGACTGCCGCCCATGGTTGATACGACAACTCCCGGAAGAAATCGTTTGCCATCTATTACAAAACTCATGGATTCTAACCGAAACGATCCGCCATACAATACAAACTCGTATCCAGGATTTGACGCAACTGGTTTTAACATGGGTGACGTCACTCCACTCGATCTCATGAATTTTATTCAACAAGATTCAGGCATGAGCCCAAATCCGATGGATCCGAACTGGGGAGGTCCAAAATTCACACAACATTTAATCGACTCGGGATACTATGAAGGTGATCAAGTGAGTATTTACATTCCTTAAAATATATTTATTTATTTATGTAATGCGTTTTTTTTACATGTTTAATACATACTTTCGTATATTTTCAATACAAGTGGATGTAATTTTACGCGACTTACCACCACCAGATTCAATGCACATATGATTTAAACAATGTGGGTTTTGTTCGAATGATTTTATAAGCCGTGAAATCGTTTTAAACTCATTCATAATTGCAGTTGCCGTTTTTGAGCTTATTCCCGGCACAGTCGACAACATAATTACGCCAATATTTTCCGGTGTCACATTTGCATTTTTTTCTTTTTTTACCTTTAGCGCGTTGCAATAATCATACAACTGTTCCACATTTTTATCAGTTGTTTTTGTATTTGTTTCAGTTTCAGTTTCATTCTCTCGAAATTCTAATTCAATCTGAGTAGGTGTGACATCAACAGAAGTTGTTTGAGCAGATTCGCTTAAAATTTCATTTGATTTAACTCTATAATATGGCATCTTTTTTCCACTCGCCATTTCGCGTTCCAGCTTATCCGCCCAACTCCAAACGAGTTCAGATGTCTCTAAAACATTCATTGTTCTCGCAACCGAAAATCCCTTGTAATAAAGAATAGAAAACATGGAAGATAGCAACGTTTTTTTATTGATGCGAGTAAACTTATTCTCTCGATACCTTGAAATGTCACCTTCAATGATATATACAATATTATGATTTGGAACGAATTGGTACCCATCTAATCGAAACGATTGTTCGGCATATCTACCATCTTTAATACTGGCGGCCAAATCATTTAAACTTTTTCTCTCAAATAAAAGCAACTCGTTACCTCTTTCATTTCCATCTTTATCTGTTTCAATAAATGCAACGTCGCCAATTTTCAAATTATCCACTTTTATTTTGATTGAATCGCCATTATTTTCATCACCCGTCATTAGCTGTAACAATGCAATAAGATCCTTTTCTCTATAGTCTACCTTGATCAGTAACATTTTTTTAATTCGTTTTTATTTTTTATTACAATTTATGAAAAAATCTCTCTATTATTTTTTCATAAATTGTTTATTTGTTCGCTTAAAGTCGCTTTACGCTTATCCTCGCTTATTTATCCCAAGTTTGTTCCGTAAGCGCGTCTACCTGCATCAATGTACGGTGTCCAGTTGAACAAGTAGTTGGCATTTAATGCCGGAACTGCAATCATGTGTCTGCGTCCGAATGGAATCATAAATCCGGTTCCAGAAGGTTGAGCTCCGCCTTTGCGCATGCCGCCGCCGTTGTCCGTGTTTGTATACATACCATTTGTAGTTCCAGTTGCGCTAAAGATTGCCTTGCGAGCAATTGCCGATCTGCCATTTTGACTTCTTGGAGTGTTTCGTGCCATTTTTACTACCTATTTTTATACTATACCATAATATAAAAATAAAAATGAATTACTAAATATTTTCATTTTCTTCATTTATTTTGATTTATTTATAATTAATTTTTATAATTTGTGAATTTAAGTATTTAAAGAATATCGTCATGTTATTTATATAAAAATAGAATTGAAAATAAAATGAGCCAAAATTCCGGAAAACCCTCTTCCTCCTCAGATGGTAATGCTAATAACAATGCTGTCGCAACTGCCGGCGGTTTTCGCCTGCCTTCCACCACGTGCATGCAACATGCATCGAAATTGGCAATCGTAGAAGATCGACCCATTATGCTTGACTATTGGACGCAGTCCATTGAAAAAAAAGTTATTATTGGTGTGAAGGAAAACGGAGAGAAACTTCTTGTTAAAAGTGAAGAGGAATACACGAGTCCAATTGGAAAAATTTTTAAAATAGAGTCTGAGTATATTATTATCACTGAAAACTCTATTTATATTGTCTCTTCCGACATTCAATCCAACAGAATCAATTAATTTTTTTTGGTAAATTAAAAATTTATTTTTTACATTTTTTATATGAAAAAATGTAAATTTAATATATAACAATGATTGTTTTAAACAGGAGAAGCTTGAGAAACAAGTGGTGAATTACATTGCAATGGTTGCGGTCCACTCGATCCCAATCCTAAACTCATACCCATTCCTCCTCCTCTTCTATAAAATCGTTGTTTTGCAGATTTTAACATGGACGCTGCTCTCGCTCTTCCTCGTCTTTTCGATTTAGATTTTGTTTTATTTCGTTTTATGCTTTTATTATTATTATTATAATGGCGAATCTGGCGCAAACTACCGCGAGAGTTTCCACCAATGGCTTGATTTCCTAACGTATTCCTCACCAAAGTTCTAATTGCGTCCATCATTGCAATGTATCCAGTTGCTCCTATAATTACATCAGAGAGATTTGGATAATTATCAATAGTGCGATTAGCTCCATACAAAGTAATAGTTTTGGCGTCATAAGTACCCGCCGCTGTACCCATGTTGGCGATTTGAGTATTTAAGGCTCTTGATATTTGTCTATGGATGTCTTGATCCGGATAATTTGGCCGTGGTTCGATTCCTGTATGTAATTTACCTGCATCTACTATAGTTCCAAATGGAGGTACTGGACCAAAATATCCATCATAATCAAATAATAATATTCCATCAGGATATCGCGCAGCTATTTTTACTTTCATTTGTTGACCCATGTCATTTTTAGGAAATTTAAAAAAATCGTCATCATAAGGAAGGTCGCCGGCTTCAAACGAGTCTCCTTGTTCTCGTATCTTTTTATCTATTAATGTATTGTGTGTTACCGGGGTGCCATTACTGCCATCAACAAACGTATATAAATACACAGCATCTTCACCATTTGGGTCAGTAGGCTTTTTTATACCTGTGCATTCGAAAACTACACTAGACATACGTCTTCTAGATTTTAAATATCCATATACCGTCATATAACCTTTTTTCAATGGTATCATTCTATATGTAAAAAAAGCAGGACAGAGTCTCCAATAACCTCTTGTTACATAGTTAGTTTTTAGCTTAAAAGCCTCTTGTCTTTCCGCCACTTCTCTCGCATTCGCCACCGTCCCCGCTAACTCATCTCTTAAAGTATTTCCAACACGTGTATATGAAAATCCTACGTCATACCTCAACCGTACCAACGTTTTTTCCTTATCTGGATTAGCATTGTACCTTGATAATTTTTCATCACTGTCATTCGTAAAAAAAAAACGACGATAACTAAACTCATTTGCGTCGCCTTCAATTTTAAAATCAGCATGTGCTGGAGCAATCATGTTTGCTAAATCTCGAGCACTCGAATTATTATAAAAATCGGTAAAAAGTGAATCTCTAAGAAATATATCTCTAATACGTATTGGTGTGTCTATTTTATTCGGATTTACCAAAATAGTTCCATGACAAGTATCGTTATCTGCGTTATCTGGGTAACAAAATCCTGGTCTCACATCATGGCGTCGTCCTGTTTCAGGAACACTACCGCAACCAACAGGTCGCGCTACCGGTACTAACGGTGCTAACGGTGCTCCCGCCCTTACAATTGCTTGTGATAGAGTATTATCTCCAGCAACTGCTCCAGCTATAGCTTGAACCGATGCATCATTTCTAGCAATAGCTTGACCTAATGCTTGAACCGCGTCATCAGCTCTAATTGCACTCCTCACAATTGCATTTCTTAAATTATTAACTTCAGTATCATCCGCTATTATTGTAGCCACCATATCTGCTGCAGTTGCCATTCTTTAATTTTAATTTTATTATATACTATTATATACTATTATTAGAAATAAAAAAAAATATTATACAAAATTGTTAAACTAAATAATTAAATATTTATTTTATCTTAATTATTTCCCTAAATATTACATGTATTAAAACAAAATAAATATTTGTTTTAATTCATTTCATTTTATTTAAGTTTATACATTCTTAAGAATTGGTTAAGAATTGGAATAGAGTAAATATTTTCCAATAAGCGTGTTTGATTCCAGGACTTGCTCAGGCGACATGCGAACAAACCAGCCAAATGCTGTTCGACGTAAGAGTTCGCGTTCAGGAATGTAAAGTCCCAGCGCATTCGCATCCAAATCAATGTCTTGGTCGCCCATTAAATCATCAATTAAAATCGCATTTCCGCCAGATACCGTCTGAATTCCAAACATGGTCGACGTAATTGCGCTCATATTGCCGTTGATGATTTCAGAGTAGCACCATCGTCCACACTCTCCCAGAAAATCCATTTCGTTGGTACAATCTTTTGAAATAAGCACTTCTAAATAAGAGACATATTTTTGAATAACCGGACTGTTTCGCTTACATCCCATGATTTCAGTGCTCGGGAAAAATTCTGCAACCGCACTTACAGACGAGGTCGCGCGCATTTCACCTACAAATGCGGATGCCGGAAGTAGCGCATTATTATACACTGTTATCAAATCGCGGAAACAAATAAATGACGGGGGAACGCGCATGCCGCCATACATTTCCAGCAATTTTGCAAACGCCAGTTCTCTCAAATGTGGGCGAAGAGGAGACGGTAAATTTTGCGCAACCGGCGTCCATCCGGGCATTAACCTGTTAAATGACGAATCGTCAATAAGACATACGTGAAACGACTCGCTGCATTTTTGAATAATGCTTCTTATCGTGAGGTAAATATAGGGCTGGTTTAATTCGGTGCTGTTTCTGGAACCATAATTCAACCATCGCCTTGAGTTGACGTCATATTCCACATGAATCCACATAATTGGTTTAGAATTTTTCTTGTTGAAAATTGTATCATAGTGTTCATCATTGAGTAAATATTTTCGAATTAAATCATTTTCGTCTAAAATCTCTCCATTTCGTGCAGAATTTTTATATTGCATGCACATGAATGCAACAAATAAAATTGCAACATAAAATAAAATATTACTTGCATAATTCGACATCTATTTGATATTAATATTTTTTTCTTATTCCTTCTTATTCTATTCTTATATTTTTATTATTTTATTAATATTTTATTTATAAATTATTCTATTCTAACTTATAAATAAAAATAAAAGATTCCCTTAATCAGCCTTGACTAAGAATTTGGATTTGGAAATCCGCCGGTCAAATATTGTTCTTGGTTTAAAGCCGGCGCCATCATTCGACTTTGCAGCTCGTAACGGGACAAGTACAAGTTTTTCAAATCACTGGATTCGTACCCAAACGGCTGACTTCTATCCCACGGAGAAGAAAACAGAAATGGTTTGGGATATGTGTTATCGTTCTGATTCTGATTGCTGATCAAATCCAGGTTGAACCCGCAAGAATCGCATGCGCTAATCAAATTGGCTTGCATCACTTCGTCTGCATTGCGAATTAAATATTGACGATATTCTGAATTACTGGTGATATTATTTTTTTCTCGTAATTGTTCGTTGATAACGGCACCCGGTTGCCATGTAGCATAGTTGCGACCATCTGCCATGATTGGCGGATAGTTGAAATGAATATTGTTTGATCCTGAATAACAAGTTCCCCAGCTCATAGTTAATATAATATAATTATTAATATTTTTTTTTTATAAATAATATTATTTGTTTATATATATTGATATTATATATTGATATTATTTATTTATTTATTAAAAATTTTCAAGTAAATATATATTTCTTCATATTTATTCATGTAATGCTTTCAGAATATCCTTCTTTGACATTTTATTAATTGTTGGAATATCAATAGTACTACTAAGTTTGGTTTTTGCTAAAGTTCGTAACGAATTCACTGGCATATTTTTCATTTCATCCAATGATACTGAACTAGCAGGATCTTCAATTACTATGCTTTTCAATTTTTTATTGTTTGTAGTGCCGACATGATGTTGACTTTGATTGCCTTCCATCCTAATGTCATTTTCTACACTTTTGCTGTGGTGATTCATTTTATCAATAACATCATCATGTTGTTCGTCGCCATTATCGCCGTCACCACCATCTTCATGATCATCATGATCCTCATCATCCTCATCCCGATCATCATCATCATCATCATCATCATCGTCATCATCATCGTCATCATCTCCACTGCTGCTGGCATATTCATGACTGGAACGAATAGTAGATGTCAACTCAATTACTTTTATTTCAGAATGAGATGGTTTCAAATAATTTGCAGACGATGAAATTGACGATAAATCAATCATTTTACATGAACTTTCGTTGTCAAGCGGACAAACATTTTCTTCACTTTCACTTGAAGAATCATCACTACTGCTATCGTCGCCATCGCTGTCACTGTTGTCGCTATCACCACTATCACTATCTTCATCGTCCGAGACTTGAATTAAATTCATTTGTGTTTGGTTAATCGAGTTATTATTTGTGTTTACAGGAACAATATTTAAGGTATTGGCATTGGCATTGGCATTCGAAGTCATTTGCATTTGTCTGTATTGTGAAGATTTTAGTGATGTTACTACTTGTTGCAAAAGTTGCGCTTGGTCCATAACAGATTGTTCCAGCATGCTGATGCGTGTGCGAAGGTAGTAAAATATAATTCCAGATAAAAGCATGCATATGACTAAACTAGCCATTGTAAATAAATCCGAAATATTGCTTAACATGTTTTGTTTTGTGTTTTATGTTATAGATTTGTTTTTATTTTTATATTTTTTACTAATTAAATTATTTAATTGCATTTATTATTTCATTTTAAATATAATTGTATAATTTTGTATAATTGTTTTATTCATTTTATTCATTACATCCTATTTAAACCTCGACATCAACATCATGAATCATATTTTTTGTATCCGTAATAATTTCAATCGGATAATCTAAATCTTCAAGAACTTTAATTCCACCCTTTACACAAGAAATACCTTTTCCTAATTTATAAGTGTATCTTATTACGTCTTGTCCCTCTACTATAGCCCTTTCAATTTTCATGTGCATGTTTTCAACACGCTCTGCTTCTAACAGTTTGCACAACTTTGAATAGTGCGTGGTTAACAGCAAGTCCACATTATCAAACGTGTTTAAATATTTAATAAATCCAAATGCACTGGCAACGGCTTCGTATGGATTTGTTCCAGAATACAGTTCATCAAAAATGCAAAAGTGTCTTTTTGTTTTATTATTTAGTAAACACGAAATAATTTCTCGACACCTGCGCGACTCGGCTTGAAACAAACTGTCTCTCCCCGATGTGTCTGGTATATTCAGGTAACTGTGAACAAACTCGTACGGTACCATTTTTGCTTTTTTATAGAATCCGTAGCCGAATTGTTGAGAGAAAATGATATTTAAAAGTGTAGATTTAATGAGCGTAGTTTTTCCAGCAGCATTTGGACCGGTAATTGTCATTTTTTTATTCAACCTAATATTATTTTTTACAACGGGATCATTCATCAGCGGTGCATAGTACGATGACTTAAAATATGTTTTCTTACAGGAGGATGTGGACATTGGCGATAAAAATTTACAAGCGGTAATCTTTTTACTTTGAATCAAGTGTGCGAGTCCGGAGAGATGTTCCACATAAGAATTAAATCCAAAAGTATAACGAATTGAATTCTTCACGTTTTCATCGCAATGAAATCGATAATACAGCTTCATAATGGTTCCAATATTCGACACATTTGCAAGAGTGAGTTTGAACGGCATGACATTTTTTATTTCATCATGTAATTGAGAAAGAGTTTGCGCGTGTTTTTCATTTTCCAATTGAAATGTGTGATACGATGAAAACTTTTCTTTCACAATAATTGAATTAATAAAATGTATATTTTCAATACTTTCACGAATATAATTTGAAAATGCGTAAATATTGGTGTGAATTAAAAACATGTTTTTATAAAAACGATAACATGACACTATATTTTGGTAAATTTGAAGAAAATAAAATGCAATGGAAATAAATATGTATATTTTTTTATCCCACGGCACAGAACCAAAATTCTCAAATATTTTGCCGATGGGATGATATTGTGCAATCTTTTTTAAAAAAGATATATAACCCGAAAAGTCAATCGGCATATTCCGAAATCGTAATATAAAAAAAGGAATAATAAGTATAATCAGCGGCGTCAAGAGGGAAATGACTGGAGACGCCAAATTTTGAAGTGAAAGAATTTGAAGAAACAGTGATGACGAATTCAGCGGTTCCAACATGGCAATATCAATGTATCCAAATTTATCCTTGAAATGCTTATCACCCTGAATCGAAGTCCAAATTTTATGAATTTCTAAATAGGTTTCGACACATGATGCAGTCTCAGTCCTACTTTGGCACTTTTTTATCAAGACTTGCGAGTCTTTTAAAAATGTTACATCTGAAGTATAATATCGAGCCCATTCATCTAAAAAATATTTTCCATATATCGTGGAAGGACGAAATGCGTGTTCATACATGGTTTTTTGTGTTATATCGGAATTGTCTTTATTTTTTTCTGTCGCCAATTCGCTTTTTACATGAATCAACTCTAAATCTGTCATAACATGTGGATCAATTTCGTGCAGTTTATTTTTATCCACATACGTTATCGGTAAACGAAATGTAGTATCAAGCTTTATATCATTTAAATCATCCTTTTTTTCCATATTATAGATTTTATTTATGTTTTTATTTATCTATTATTATTTATGTTTTTATTTATCTATTTTTATTTATCTACTTATCTATTTTTATTTGTGTTTTTATTATCCATATAGAATAATAAAAAATTTCTGTTACGAATATACTTTTAAATTGAATAAAATTATGAAATTGAAACCGTATAATTAAGACGAAACATTTATAGTCGACGGCATTTCCGTAATGACAGTATTATAATATACCTCAAATTCTTTAATCTTTTTAATATCCCAACGAGTAACAAAATTAATTGCAACACCCTTTCGCCCCCAACGACCCGAACGACCAATGCGGTGCAAGTACGTGTGTACATCCTTCGGGACGTCAAAATTGATGACAACGCCCACATTCTGCACATCAATTCCACGAGCAGTCACGTTTGAAGAAATAAGCACGCGATGTTTTCCACACTTGAAGTCTCTAAATGCCGCATCCCGCTCCGATTTTTCCATGCCAGAATGAATGCAACACACCGGAAAATTATCCTGAGTCATTGCCTCCGTTAAATCAGTAACCCGTTTAATGCTGTTGCAATAAATAATAGTTTGAGTAACAGAAATCATATTAAAAATATCCTTTAGTGTAGTGTATTTATGCGAATCATCTTCCAGCGCAATCAAATGCTGCACAATGCCTTCCAATGTAAGCTGTTCTGATTTTACAAGAATCTTTACCGGATTTCTTAAAAAATTGGAAGAAAGTGCGTGCAATTCTTCGGGCAACGTTGCACTAAAAAGACACACTTGAACACTTGAATTCAAGAAATTAAAAATATTATATACTTGTTCTTTAAATCCGGAAGACAACATTTCGTCTGCTTCATCTAGCACAATCATTTTAATTTCACTCCCTTTCACCTGATTTCTGCGAATCATGTCGTGAATGCGACCTGGACATCCAACAATTATGTGCGGCGGGTCATTCTTCAAACTGGAAACGTCTTGCTCTATTGATGTTCCACCAACCAACAGCTGAATCTTAAGCGCCTTCATAAACACACCCAGTCCACTAACAACATCATGAATTTGTTTCGCTAATTCTCGTGTTGGAGCAAGAATAACTGCCTGCACCTTCTTTACAGTTAGATCGACATTTTGTAAAACGCCCACTGAAAATGCACCCGTTTTTCCAGTTCCAGATTGAGCTTGTGCAATCATATCTCTTTTTTCAAAAAATGATAATATCGATTTCTGCTGAATGGTGCTGGGATTATCAAACCCGTATGCATATATTCCGCGTAACAAATTCGAATCCAATTCTTCTACGTCTTCCCATTTACTAAATTCTCGTACTTGTGACGAAGTCAACGCTTCTTCTCCCTTTTCGTCATTATATGTTTGTTCTTCTTCTTTTTTGTATACACTCATTTTGGGTATTTATATGTATTATTCGATTGTATTTAAGCTATTTACAAAAGTATTATCTAATTCGAAATGAAAAATTTATTTATGTTTTTGTTGTATTTATTTTATTTAATAGTAAAAAATGAATTAAAGAGTATTATATGTTTCAATAAAATAAAATAAATTAGTTTATATCAATGTATCATGCCGACTTTATTTGCACATATAATAAAATGGACAATGATGATGATCGAAACTTAATGTATCAAATACAACTGTTACAAGCATTTGGAATGTGTAATTTTGATGAAAATGAAATCAATAAAAAAACAACTGAATTGTATCATCACTTAAAAGACTATAGTCAAATAAAAGAAATACTGGAGGAAGGTGTAAAATTGAACGCGCAAATGAATTTATCCGACGAAGTCATGTTCATGTGTTTATTTTCTTATCAATTTTTTGATTTGTTTCATAAATGTTTGATCGATTATTTTACAACCGGCGCTATTTTAGACGACTCGAAGATTAAAATGATCGAAAGAATAAAAAGTGACTAATAAAATCAAATAAAAATAAATAACAAAAATTACAGTGAATTATTATTTTATAAATAAACTATATATATAATTAAAATAATATATATAATTAAAATAATATATATAGTTTATTTATAAAAAAATATATAATAATACCAATAATACAAAAAATAATATAAAATAAAACATGGCATCTACTCGAAACAAAAACACGAGCTCTGATTACTGTTTAGAACAAAAACAAAATCGCCAGATCTTTGGTTACACTGAATACAACCATTCACAATATGGGGCTGCATACAGAAATGCGATACCGACCGTCGGTATAACACCCAGCCACATGCCACGGGAAGCATTTTCAAAAAATTCAGTTGATATTGAGTCGGCACTTTTCGGCATCAATTCCACAAATCTAGTAACCCCCCAAACTCCAGTCGCACCCAAACTTACTCAACTTCCAGAAGTTGCATATTTTGAGAGAATTCCATTTATTTTGCCAAATCCGCTTGTCGTTGAAAATAAACAACGACCGTTTCCAGTTCCTTAACTTTAAAACCAAGGATTTAGTTCCAGCGTCTTTCCCTTCATGGTTGATAACGTGGGCGGCGGAATGAGCGTGTGCATGTTTGACACATTGCGCTTGTAATTCAGGTATGCGCGCGCCTCGCTAATGAGACGTGGAATGCACCAGTTACAAACCAAGTTATTTAGAGACTCAATTTGTTCAGTAATATTTGTCGGCTGATTCATTGCACTTTCTAAATAAATACCGCGCATAATCATTTTTAAATTGTCGCAATCTTGTGGACCAATGTCATATTTACCACCGCTTTGGTTGTATACACCGGCACGAATTCCATTTTGTATAATCTGCATATTTTGGTCACTGAAAAATGCCAATGACATTGGCGTATCATTCCAATTTCCCGTCATCGCATCCGTAAACGCCGTGCACTGTGATGAAATGGGAATTTTATCAAATAATGCAAATTGGGCCGATGGTGAAGGGTTTTGAATGTCGAGACGTCCATTTGAAAATTGTTTAGGAAGAATATTTTGATTCGAGTTCATTTTTTATTCTTATATACTTATATTTATAAAAATAATTAATTCCAATCGTATTAATAATAATAATTGTGTAAGATAATAATTTAATAAATAATAATATAAATAGTATATATATTTACATTATTGATATTATTATACAAAATGTCGTTTCAGACCACTGTGTTATGGGTAGCAGTTTTTGTATTTCTTGCAGTTCTTGCATTTATTGGTTATAATATTTACTCTTCGCAATACAATACGGTAAATTGGCCACCATTCGTATCCGACTGTCCGGACTACTGGACATCTGACGGAACAAACTGTAACTCGGGTTCATATAATTTATGTTCAGGAACAACCAGTTTTAAAATAACCGACTATCCGAATTTATGCGACAAGTTTGATTTTTCTAAAAAAAATAAATGCGGATCAACTGTGAACTGGTCTGGTGTTTCAAATAGTTTGTCTTGTAATTAAACTATCATATTTATTTTGATGAAATGTTATTTTCGAAATTCCGATTTATCTACACTCGTCATGACACGTTGATAATCTGTATATTTTTTTTCAATATCACTGTAATCTGGTTTTTGAACAACCGTGATGGGAACTAGAAGCATCCATCGATCTTGCTTTTGAAGGTGTAACCAATATTTATCAATGGCATAATAGTAATGATGCTCCGGGTCCCTCATCAGTTTTGCAATGCCTTCCTTAATATTCAAAATGAGCGCGTCATAATAATGACGTTTCACAATGTATCCGGTTGTAGTTTGACAGTGTGATACTCGAATGCTGGCGCCGTCGTTGACTTGAAACGGCGGCAAGTTGTTTCCTGCAAGTAAAAGAACATCCCATTTATTTTTTTTATTTGAAAAAAATGAATTTACATTTTCAACAAAATCGTTTGGCAACATGAATAAAATATCATCTTCTAAAATCATCGCGCAATCCCAGTTGGCTTCTTTTGCCATTTGAAGACACTTTAAGTGACTCAAACTGCATCCAATTCGACCATTTGTATTTTTTATTGCATTAAATCTTGTAATGTTATCCGTTATTCGTAGCTGTTCGAGCTGATGTTCGATATGCTGTTTCCTGTCTTTTCTATGGTCCAAGTTTATATAAAACCCTTTTACTTCAAAAAGCCCGTTAATGTCAACGTCGTCATTTTCATATTTCCACAGCTCATTCTTATAAATTGAACACATTAGGCGCTACACTACACTACACTAAATGATATTATTATTAGCGTTGATTGTTTATATTTGTTTCATTCATTTTCTAAAATTTGATTTCCTTGAATTTCTAATACATTTATATTTTTTATGAGCACCGCCTTTTTTTGATTTTTTTTTTGTTGCATTTAGTTTATTTCGCGATTTTTGAACCATAGCAATGAACGATTCATCGGAAATATTCGGATCACAGTTTTTGATATATGCATCAATATTCCTTTGTAATGTATTTAATTTCCTTTCACACATTGGTAACACAAATTCTCGTTTTTTTTTAACCTTTTTTTTTTCAACTTCTTGTTTTTCAAAATCAGCCGCACTTTGACGGAAATATTCTTTAAGTGGAACAACTTTTTTTCCTATTTCTCGGTTTTTTTTAAATGTTTCTTCACTTATTTGTGGAATGTTCTCATCGGATACACCATAACGCGATGCGATTAAATCTGCTGCCGTATCTAATGGATTTTTTTTTTCAGCGGCTTGTTTAAATGCGTTATTAGTAGGTGCCGCAGCAGCACTTGTCAATAAAGTTGGAATAATTTTTTTTCTTACGGTAGACATTGTACGTTTCTTAATATATTATATATATAATATATTATATATTATATTTAAGAATTATTTATTCAAAAATATATTCGATAATTTAACATAACAATTATAAAGTTCAATCAAAACCAACAATGGTCATTCGAAGCGTCGTAGTAAGCTGATTCTGATGGTCAGAGTTCGAAGCACTTGCCTTTTCATAATCTCTCACCACTTTTTTTTCTGTTTCTACGATCTTCTGTAAAAGATCGTTCCGTTTATAGCATGATAAAATCAACCTAATAAATTCATCTTGCGTTGCTTTTACTTTAAACATGTGTAGACCGGGTCCATTATTTCTTATGCACCATGATAGAAACTCATGATTACCGTGCAATAATATAGACGTTAAAACATAATATGCAAATACATGCGTATTCTCTCTATAAAATGTCTGCATCATTCTATTAGAATTATCCGAATCTCCAATTAAAATCTCATAGTTAACGCCCATAAAATCCAGAATCTTAATGCATTGGTAGAGAGAAAATACACTTTCCAAATGCAAATAAAATTCAAAATTTTTCTTGAATTGTTTTGCAGTTCGAGACTCTAATGACGGCGGTTTTTTAAAATAGGTTTGAAATGCAACATTCATAATTCGAGCCCATATTTCTGAGTATGTTTCCGATAGGCGAACATCAATATGTGGCGGAAGGGAAAATATTTTTGTTAAATCGTCCGAGACAGTTTCGTGATAATCAAGATCAAAATCATTTCCAAATGCGTGCATTGTTTCATGCAACAGCACTTTGAACCATTCTTCTTCGCGATAAATCACAATTTCATTTTTCTTCTCGCAACGGTAAGTGTATCCGGTATTTGCATTCACCGGGCCAATGACTTCGCTCTTATTTTCAGGCAGTATTTTTTTGAATGGTGTTAAATAAATATAAATATTGAGCGACTCAACACATTTCGAATGTGAAGAAATCATGTGTAACCACATAAACACGCGATGTGCATACGCTTTATAATACAATGCGTAATCTTCATAATAACTCGCACCCACATGTTTTTTAAACAAAATAAAACATAATTGAATGTTTCGTTGATGAATATTGCATTGAAATAATAATGTTTTTTGTGAATCATTTTTTATATATTCTCTCATTTCTCTCGAGAGAAATTTATCGGAAAATGTTTCTGGGCGAGGAACCTGTGACTCTATATCAATTGCATTTTCCTGAAATATAAAACATTCTCTATTTTTTTGATTCAAATACTCTTTATAAGCAGTATTTATTTTTTCATATAACATGGTTGCCGGGTCAGATGCAGATGACGCCGAATCTGCTCGATCGTTTCTTTTTTTTATTATTGGTTCCTCTTCTTCACTCTTGGGTTTTCGTTGACGTTCATTTTTATGATTGCCGGTACTTGTACTTGTGCCGGTGGTCAGCGATGCAACGCTGGAAATATCAGGACTTGTTAAAACTTTTGGCGCAACATCGGTTAGCAGCGATTGTAATGTTTTTTGCACAATTTTGGAATCTAAATTCATTTTATATTTATTAAGAAGAAACAGAGAGATAGGATTATAAAAAATAATTATAAAATAAATATATATTTATATTATAATTAAATTAATTAATTAACATAATATTAATATTAGACGTATATTTTTTTAATAATGAAAGTAAATTATGTGGGAATTCTTTTGATTCTATTGATGATATTGTTTGCAGTAAAAATATATAAAGACTCTGATTCATTCAACTTGCGATGCATTATTTCAAAAGTAGATGGCAATACGTATTGCGTGAGAGAACGTAGTAAGGTTGAACTGGCGGCTGATTTATTGGCAGAGGCAACAAAAAAAATGAAACGCTTAGTTGAATATATGGAGTCTACGCATCGATCGAATCCAGCCGTAAAACGCCTTGTTGAAAATTTTAATCCGAACAAAATAACCGAAACGTTGCCTACAAGCGAACACACCGCGTACAGCGAAAACAAGGGTGAAAAAATGGCGTTTTGTTTGAATGAAGACAAAGAAGGGACGCGACTCATTGATCTTAGCACGCTCACATTTGTCGCCATTCATGAACTCGCACATTTAATGACAGAGAGCATTGGACACAAAGAAGAATTCTGGGACAATTTTAAATTTTTACTTGAATCTGCAAAAAAATCAGGAATTTATGAACCCATTGACTATGCAAAATCTCCGGTCCAGTATTGTGGAACACGCATCGATGAGAATCCATACTACAAGTAAAGAATAAAAAATTTTTCAAAAAATATTTTATAATAAGTATATTATAAGCACGATGAAAATAACATACACATATAATCCTGTCGACCAGGTACTTGTACGAAGCGAAAAACCAGATCCAACCGATCCAAAATTCACAGTAACTACAAAAATAGATTTAAAAAAATCAACAATTCAATATAATGACGATTCACCTGTACCATTAGCCGATGATGCCTTTTTTACATTTTTAGATTTTATGAAAAATATTAAAGCAACGCCGGAACTTATGAATGCTTTATTAAAAAATCCATATTATACAAGAGAATTCTTGAACTCGTCGCTGGGTATATTTAACACACCAAAAGAAAATAATTTTTTTGAATATTTTCCTTCCCTTTGTTTACCATATGAAGCGTTGTATAGGGAACTTGAACTTAAACCCAAATATGCTAAAAAAATATTAGCAGTCTACGATAAAAATAATAGCGCATTTATCCGTAGGCTAAAGCAGATTACTCGAAAAATTTTAATTGTTCCTGGAATCTTTATTTCTCCGTTTATCATTATTACTGTAACATATATACTTAAAAATCAATCTTAATTTAATTAATTTAATTAGTGGATAAACACAACTTAGAATATATTATAAGTATTAATAAGTTTTATCAAAAAAATGAAAATTATTTTTAATAAAACAAGAATTTGATTTTTTAGGGATAATTTTGTATTTTTTGAAAAAAAGTATAATAAATAAAAATTGAATTAAACTTATCTCATTATAGTATATCAACAAGCAACCATGAGCATGGCGAAGGCGAATGGAACTGGAACTTATAATTTCGCATCATACTTGTCCTCTCTTTATATAAAACAGGGTGAAAAATGCACACACACGCGATTAAAAGATGTGGAATTAGGAATCAAGGGTGGTGCGTATCTAATACCAGAATCAGAACTGGATGATTTTTATAGAAAATATTATAAACATGTATTTGTAGATGGAAAACAAGAATATCTTACAGAAATTCAACATGAAGATGGCGGACCGATTCTTGTTGATTTTGATTTTAAGTATGATGTGAGCGTTGAAGAACGCAAACATTCGAAAGACCATGTTGTTGACATGGTATTGCTGTACATGAACACTTTAAAAAAGATGCTGGAATTTTCTGGCGGAAGCGGTACTGGAATTGAAATACCAGTGTTTATTTTTGAAAAACAGACCGTGAACTGCAAAAGTGACATGACAAAGGACGGCATTCACATGATTATTGGAATTCAAATGGAAAGAAAACAACAACAATTTCTTCGTTCCAAAATTTTACCAGAGCTTCCATCAATTTGGAGCGATCTTCCTCTTACAAACTCATGGGAGGATGTCATTGACAATTCAATTACAAGCGGAAAAACAGGGTGGCAACTTTACAACTCGCGAAAACCAGGATACAAGGCGTATTTGCTAAAGTATCACTTTTTACTCAGACTCGGCTTGAATACTGAATGGGAATTCGCTGAAAAAAAAGTTACCGATTTTAAGTTTGACCGCGACTTTAAACTTCTTACTGCTCGTTATCGAGGACATGCATCATTTCCGTTGATGGATTCATGTAAAGCAGAAATAGAACAAATGTTTAAAATAAAAAAGGCGCCTTGTTCCTCTTTGGTAACAACTTCATCTTCAAGTTCGTATTCATCATCTCGGGTTAATATAACAATGATTTCATCGTCGAATCCAGTTGTTGACTACAGTTCAATTACGAATAGGGAACAGCTCGAATATGCCGTTGGATCTATTATGAGTTCAACCGAGCCGCGCGAATACGAAGTTGTTGAAACGCACAAATTTACCATGTCACTTTCTGAAAAGTTTTTCGAACCATATGAAAAATGGATTCAAGTGGGATGGGCTTTAAAAAATACGAGCGAAAAGTTGTTTCTAACATGGATGCTGTTCAGCGCACAAAGCGAAAAATTTGAATATAATAAAATCCCCGAATTATTTACAAAATGGCAAAAATTCCGAGTTGGAAAAAGCGAACTTTCAAGACGATCTATCATGTTTTGGTCGAAGCAAGATAATCCTGCCGAATATAAAAAGATTCGAGAAGAGACGGTGGATTATTATATTGACCAAACGCTTATTACGCACGTTGGAAAAACAAAAATTAATGAAGCATCTGATGTCGATCTTGCAAACGTGTTGTTTCACTTGTTCAAAGGGCGTTTTGTTTGCGTAAGCATCAAGCACAATGCGTGGTTTGAATTCAAAGATCATCGATGGTCGGAATGCGATTCTGGAACCACGCTTCGTTGGCTTATTTCAACTGAAATGCTTAGTATATATTCTGAGCGAAGCATGAAATTGCTGGATAGTTTAAATGAACATGACAGTACTTCCGAACAATTCAAGAGCATTCAAGACCGTTCGAAACGCATGACGGAAATTTGCAACCAGCTAAAAACTACGAGTGTGAAAAATAATATATTGCGCGAAGTTCGTGAAATGTTTTACGATAAAGACTTTATTGAGAATTTGGATTCCAAACCGTATCTCATGGGATTCAACAATGGTGTCGTTGATTTCAATGAAAAAGTGTTTCGACCTGGTCAACCGTTTGACTACATTTCAAAATGCACTGAGATTGACTTTTTAGATACGTATACTCCTGGGTGTTCCGAATATGCGCGCATTGAAAAAGAACTTATTACCTTCATGTCACAGCTATTCCCTTCGCCAGAATTGCGTGAATACATGTGGGAACATTTGGCATCTTGTCTCATTGGCGTGAATCGTGACCAGACATTTAACATTTATAATGGTTGTGGAAGCAACGGCAAGTCGAAATTGGTCGAGCTCATGTCACACTGTTTCGGAAAGTATAAGGGAACCGTACCCATTACTTTGATCACAGAAAAACGAAACAAGATTGGCGGCACTGCATCAGAGGTTGTGCAATTAAAGGGTGTTCGATATGCAGTGATGAACGAACCGTCGAAAGGAGATCGAATCAACGAAGGTCCATTAAAAGAGCTTACAGGTGGAGATCCGGTGCAAGGTCGTGCGTTATACCAAGAAATGATCACATTTGTTCCTCAATTCAAGTTGGTAGTTTGCACAAATGTGATGTTTGACGTGAAGAGCAACGATGATGGTACATGGAGGCGTATTTGCAAAGTGGATTTCGAGTCAAAGTTTTGTGACGATCCGAAAAGCGACGACCCTGATATGCCGTATCAGTTCAAAATGGACAAGCATTTGGATGAAAAGTTGGAAGGCTGGGCGCCTGTTTTCATGGCAATGTTGGTATCAAAAGCATACCAAACAGGCGGAATCGTGAAGATATGCGAAAAGGTTAGACTCAGTAGTAACAAATACAGGAATAGCCAGGATTATTTATCAGAGTTTATTCGCGACAAGGTCAAGGTTATTCCTGGTATGAATGATGCAACCGGTAAGGCATTTGCTGTGAAGCGCGATGAACTGAATCAAGAGTTTAAAGAATGGTACACGAGCAACTATGACAAGAATGTTCCGAGATTTCAGGAGTTGCACGAGTATATGGATAAAAAGTTTAAAAAGGTTGCCAAGGGCGGATGGAGTGGCTGCAAGATCATTTATCCAAATGATGATGAAGATGCCGAATTCGATGAACTTGTAGAAGAATAATTCAATTGAATCCTTTTAATCATCATTATTATCGTGAAGTTTAAATCTAAGATGAGGTAAAAATCTATAATATGTAAACCTTAATACTTTTGGAAGATGAAGACTCTCTTCAAGATCATATATATTTCTATATAATTTTGTATTTTTTTCACATTTTTGTTTATTCACATTGAGATGATGTTTTACATGGTTTGAAACCACACAATCTGTAAGACAGTTTGTTGAAAAAGTTCTAAATAAACATTTATGCATTTTAGGAACCATGATTGTTGTATTTTCAAATTCAACTTCTCTTAAAGGAAATAATTCATCTTCATATACATGTTGTCTTGGAAATTCGGAAGCCACTAACCATGTTGGTTTGTTATCATTTGTTAATATTCCACAAAAATCGATTTTAGACTTGTCTCTATAATCACATACAAAAATATCTAAAAATGGATACACGTCATCAACGTATATTTTTATTCCGAATCTGCTCTCGAAATACGATAACGTTTCATGATCATCTAGATTTTTTTTGACTTTTTCAAAATCCGATAAAAATACACAAACATCAATGTCATTATCATAAGGTATGAAACCGCCGTGTCGGATAGCACCCAGTAACGTGCCGCCAGATGCCCAGTATTTAATTTCATGTTTTTTTGTAAAATCATTCCATAATTGCAGTAAGTTTAATAGTTTTTTGAATGTGTCTTGCTCTTGTTTTTTTATTACGTATTCATACGTTGAAGAACCGCGCTTCACAATATTATCGATATTATCAATACTTTCACCATTAGAACTTTTAATAGAGTTAACTTTAATTTTTTTTTTATTTCCATTTATACTGTATATAAGGTAAACCATGTTGGTATTTTATATCCCTATTATTCTTATTATTTAAATAAAATATATAATATATAGTATATTAAAAATTAGAAAAAAAAACGTTTCTATTTTTTATTTTATTTCAACCAAGTTAACAACAACATATTAAACACTCTAAATAAATACAAATCATATTTTTATTACCTACTCTATTCCATTCTCAAGTCGCTGCTGCAATCGATGCCACGCTAGTTTTGCCTCAGGATCGAGTTTTACTCTTCTGTATTCCTCATACTGCTCCGGCGAGTCGTAAAAGTATAGCTTGGGTTCGAATGTCGTGGTGTTCACGACCTTCCATAAGAAACTCTCACCGAATGAACCAACTGCCCACGGATATCTGACTCCGGTGATCGCATTCACAATGGGTGTATTGAACACATTGGAAAAGTATGGGCCGCGAAACTTCTTTTTCTCATGCGATCCTTGGCTCTGGTTGTCTCCAGTATTCACATTCTTGCTGTTCTTGCTGTACATTTTGTTGATGACTATTTGATCGATTCACTGCATATGTATAGATTACAATAAAAAAATTCAATTTATGTTTTTATTGTTTACAAGAAAGAAATGACAAATAAATAAAAATATTTACAAATAATTAAGTCATTTTTTTTATTTTTTCATGTATATTTTTATCATTTTTTTTTGGAATTAAAATCGTTGAATGATTCAAACAATGACTTGAAAATGGAAATACATTCTGTTACAACTTTAGAAACAGATTCTTGCACTTTTGACAATTCTGTTTCATCTTTGAATGCAAGAAGAATGAAACTGTCAACAGCATGCGGATGCGGTTTTTTAAATCCACAAAATGACGCAATACCATCCGGCTTGTCATAATAGTTTGAATATAGCAAGTATTCAATTGCTTTTCCAAGCGTATAGTCTTCTCCAATCAAATGGATGCAAAATGCATTTTTCATGGTCGTTAGTTCGTTTGCCGGTTCAATGATGGAATTATTATTGTCACTGGTGCTATGTTCCATATCGGCCAATAATTTTTCGCATTTCTTAATCATAATGTCGCACGATTTGGTAATCAGTTGAACATTACTATAAACACCCACCGTTTCAATAACAAAATCAAAACTGTCAGGAACAATTATGCGCTGCGCTTCAAGCAGTTCCCAATTCTTCTTTGCAGAAGCCAGTTCTTCGGCAACACTGGTTCCGGATGCATGAGCTGTTGTTGCTGCTTCCGATTCAAATCCTTCGCGCAACCCCTTTTCTTTTGTTTTCCACATCTTTTCAATCTCTTTTTCGTCCGGCGTACACCTGTAAGAACATGTATGCGCCACATTATACATGCCGTCAAATTTGGCATTTGAAATTTCAATAGTACAAGTAAATGCAAGCGCTTCGCCGCATGGAACATTTGAGGACAGCCTGGGTAGCAACCTTGCAAACTCAATGTATTCGCCAGAAATAGAATCAGGAGGAAATATTTTTCGAACCGTTGATTCTGGCAGATATTCATAAACGACATCATCATCATCATGAGAACCGCCCGATTTTTCAATATTTTTTGCACGTTTCACTTTGAAGTCTTCCGTAGTAACATGACGTATTGTTTCAGATTCATTTTTGACATCAACTTCTACCACATAATTTTTATAATCATTTTGAAATCCGTCAATTGTATGAACGTGATGAATTGGTATGCAACCCAATCGCTGCTTTAAAAGTTCGTTATGAAAACGTGTCGTGTTTACAGTAAAATTTGCCCTGTTTTCAGTATGTGGAAATGTTTTGAATACGTATGTGTTGATATCAGATAACACGATTCTTCGAATTGCGTTTGCAAATGAAACATTGCAGTTTTCCAATGTAAATGTGAGTTGTTCCTCTTTGTTATTATTGTATGTTGAGACAATTGGCACCCGAGTCATTTTTGTTATTTAAAGCTATGATCCGATCCGTTTGTTTGATTGCTTTTATATTGTAAATGTTATTAAATCAATTTTTAATTTAATATTATTTGATAATATATTTAATATATTTAATAATAAATTAAAGATGATTAAAATTTAAAAGAAATATGATTAAAATTATGTATAAAAAATAACTTAAATGATTAAATTAAATATGGATAAAGTTAAAGTATGAGCAGCATTATTTATTATAGTAACTTTTGTGAAAAATCAAAACGATTGTTACAAGTGCTTGCAAAAAGTGCGTGTAGCAAAGATATACATTTTTTGTGCATTGATAAACGAGAGAAGTCACAAGATGGTATCACACATTTAATACTAGAAAATGGAGACAAAATTCTGCTTCCTCCACAAGTAAATCGAGTTCCTGCACTGCTTTTATTAAATCGTGGAAATCAAATTTTATATGGTGACCAAATATTACAGCATTTAACTCCGGTTGAAAATGAAATGAAACAAGTTGCAACAAACAATAATGGCGAACCGGAACCATTTTCGTTAACCAGCGATTTTATGGGACATGGTGTAGCATCCGATACATACAGTTTTTGGGATCAAACGAGTGACGAATTATTAGCAAAAGGAAATGGTGGAATGCGCCAACTATATAATTATTCAACAATTGATTATTCAAATACGGGGAGAATAGAAACACCACCGGATAACTATGTTCCAGACAAAGTTGGTCAAGTATCGTTGGAGCAACTTCAGAAAAATAGGAAAATGTAAGTTTTTTTACATAAATAAGTAATTAATAATTTAAAAAAAAATTGAATTATATGAATTATGTAAAAAAAAATATAAATGCATTCATATATATATTGATCAGACCAGTAGACCAAACTAAATGAGTGAAAGCGACGTTGAAGTTGAATTCAAAAGTGATGACGACAATGAAAATGAGTCCGTTGACTCTGGTTCAAGTATCGGTTCTAACGATGAATCCAAAAATGAAAGCGTTTATTTTAGTGATTCGGGAGATGATGATGATGACGACGATGAAAAACAAGAAATGGATTTAACAGAGTCAAAGGACTCAAGATATGATGATGATGATGATGACAATGATGATGATGATGACGATGATGACGACGATGATGACGACGATGATATTCTTCAGAAATTTGATGGTGAAACAAAAAAAAAATATATAGCAGTTCATCATCCTGAATGTTTATCGTTTAACCATGAAGAAACAGAAACGCTGTCTCGCGTTGTGCGAGATGAAAGTGGTAAAATTGTAGATCCGTATCACAAAACACTTCCTATGTTAACCAAATATGAAAAAACGCGCGTACTGGGCATACGAACAAAACAACTCAATGAGGGAGCAAAACCGTATATTGATGTAAACCCCACAGTTATTGACGGATACATTATTGCTCAGCTGGAATTGGAACACAAACGGTTGCCTTTTATTATTCGAAGGCCAATACCGAACGGTGGATCAGAGTTGTGGAAACTGCAAGATCTTGAAATTATTTGTTGAAACTATATTTGCTTGATTCAACTGCGTATTTTTGATAAATAATATAATATAGTAAAAATGGAAAAAATCCAAGCACAACTCATGTCGGCGTAGACATAATATTCATCTCTCCAAAATATCCAAAAAACAATATTGCCCAATTTAAAATAAAAATATTAGAAGAAATCGTTTTTCCATGGTTCAATAGCCAAATCGAAAAATTTAAGTCCAGTCGCTATTTCTAAAAAAAGCAAATACTGCGGTTGAAGTTTCAATGATACCGCTTATAATTTGAACTATTAAAGTTGAATAAAAAAATACTTTGTATTCATTTTTTATTTGTATACTTATTTAATAAATTTTTAATAATATTTTTATATATTATATTATTAAGTTAAAAATTTATCGCGTTTTTTTATTATTTTTCATGATTCATGCTTATTGGAGTTTACAACGATTTGTTTTGAAATTTCCTCTGCATAAAAATGCAGATCAAAATAAAATTATAAAATCGATTCAAACGTTAGAAAAGAGCAATAAATATATAAAATATGAGAATAAGATTGGAGGATTAGGAACAAATAAAACCCTTTCATTTACTATCAAAGATAATACTCTGATTGTAAGTTGGAGCCATCTTTATTATGACATGTACAGTATTAAATTTGCGTTATCTAAAATAGATGAAATTTATAATGGTAATATAAAAACATATTCATTTAAATATTATAAACACAATGTATATCAATTTGTACACGACGATATTCAAATTTTCAAAAATATAAAACACATGTGGAAAGATATGTTCCATATTCAACATTGTGATAAAATGAAATACATAAATATTCAAAAAAATAAATTACAAACACCGTTATCTAGTTCGGAAATATTTAAATATATATTAGATAAATTAAATATTCACGATTATAATATGACAATAAATTTACGCAAGTTATATCCTGAATATAATGAACATTTAGGAATGTTATCTTGCATGTCAGAAGTTGTAAAAAAGAATGATGACGTACACCATTTTTTGAAAAAAATGTCACAAAAGCCAATGGAAGAAAATCTTTTACAGAGATATCATCTAAAACCATGTATTACTTCTCTACTCAATATGAAAGTAGCATCTTTTATTGACGAAACAAAAGTTGTGAAAGATATATGTGATGTCAAATATTATAAAGAAGTTATTATGATATTACCAGAAAACACCGATGAAAAATATATTCGAGCCGTTTATATTCATTAGATAC
>JACCED012185671.1_pt1 | contig 26439 bp, 28 predicted proteins | sample 7455021 | NCBI WGS metagenome assembly JACCED01 (sample SAMN15323456, study PRJNA562643) | freshwater metagenome | isolation source: river surface water | place: USA:Blue River Watershed | collected 2017-08-19 | reverse complement strand
GCGCTGGTATTTTGGGTCTGCGCGGGGGGCATCTCGCGCGGCCAATCTTCGACCCTGCGAGCGACAATCAAGACGGAGATGGGAGACATGCAGTTCGAGTTGTGGCCCGATGCGGCGCCGCAGACGGTGGCGAACTTCGTGTTTCTGGCGGAGATTGGGTTCTATGACGGGTCGGGCTTTCATCGCATTATCAAGGATTTCATGATTCAGGGCGGAGACCCGTCGTCTCGGTATTCGGCGCTGACGGGTTTGTACGGAAGTTGTGGTCCGGGCTACGGGATACCCGACGAGTTTCACGATCGAGGAGTGAAAGTGGTGGATGTTGTTTTGAACGAGTCCACTGAGGTGGCGATTTCCTCGGTCTCTGGGATTTTCGTTGGTCAAACGGTTCGTGGGGATGGGATTCCACAGGATGCGACAGTTTCTGCAGTGACCGAGGTAGGGATAACTTTGTCTGTGCCATCTACGAGGACAGGCACCTCCCGCCTCAGGTTTGGGACGCAGCATGTTCGTGGTGTGCTGTCGATGGCGCACAGTTCGGCTGCGAACTCTGCTGGGAGCCAATTTTTCGTTGTCACGAAGGATGCTCCGCATCTGGACGGGGGGTACGCCGCTTTTGGAAGGCTGATTTCAGGCGATGATGTGTTGACGGCGCTTTCTGAAGTGGAAGTGGGTACAAGCGCGGGGGGAGAGTCTAGCTTGCCGGTAAAGATGCCCAAAATTAAGTCGGTAAAGACTTTTGGATCTCAGCCTCTCTCGAAGGCGAGCTTCTCTGGACGAACTTTTGGGGGGGGCTTATTCCCAGAGTCGGGGGTCGACTTCGGTGCTTGGGGCTTACTTTCCAACTTTCCTGTTGGGACTGCGAGTGATTCGCAGGCGGTATTGGAGGATAGGGCTCAGACACGAGGCGAGTTATTTGGCCGATTGTTTGCGCCGCGTTCGAGCGGGTATTGGACGGCGACTTTGGGGCCGGTGGGTAAGACGTCGCAGAGCTGTTCGCTCAAACTGAAGGTGAATCCAGATAATTTACTAGGCACGAGCAGTGACATTCCCGTGGTTGTGACGATGTACGACCGTGGAGGAGGCGTATTCTCGGGAGTAGCGGCTCGGAGCGCCATTTTAGCATCGGGGCAAATCCCAAAAAAAACGGGTGAGACCGATAGTTATTATTTCGTGAAAAAACTGTCAGGTGTCTCGGTCGAGAGAAGGAGTTGGCAGGGCACTGGCAGTCAAGTGAGGGTGACTGTTGAGCTCTTGCAGAACGTGTATAATGTCCGAACGAATGCTGAGGTTAGTTCTGAGGCCACTTCAGCGAAGTTTTTGGGGTTCAGTTCTGATATCCCGGCGCAGGTGGCGACACGTCACACTGCAACAATCTCGGCTCCGGGAGATCTGCTGGCTGACGGGGGGTTTGACTATCGGAGGGGAGAGTTCAGCCCCGTTCCGGTGGTTGCTGGGAATGGCTACCTTTCATCGTCCGTGGTTCAGGGGTTGTTTTCGGCGGTTGTGAAACTTCCGAATGACAGGTCTGCTTCGATGTCACTCCCGGCGCGCATGAGTGGTTTGCGCTGCTTGATTCCGGTCTCGCACGCGGCGGTTTCTGCGGGCGCGTTTGTGAGGCTGTCGGGGCAGTTCGAGTTAGGCGCGGGGGCGACTGTTGGTGAGATTGATTGGTTCCACTGGCCGAAGAGCTCTGGAGAAAGGATTACTGACTATTTCTATGGTCGCTCGTCGTTGAAGGTGGAGCCTTACGCTGCGGCACCTGTCGGTCGGCTTGGTTTGTTTTCCTCGGGAGACACCGTTGCGTCGTTGCAGCTTTTCGGGCAAATCACAAAGAAACTGAGCGTTGGTTCGGTGCCGAGGAGAGGTGTCCAAGCGTTAGCCGAGATCCCGAGTGCATCGAATAAATCCCCTGCGCGAATCACGGTTGACCCGACGACGGGCGTTTTCACAGGGACGTTCCAAGAGTACACTAGCGCCAATAAGTGGGTGAAAAGAAACATCGCTGGTGTGCTGCTCCAGTCGAGCCGGATTGGGCGCGGTTATTCAGCGCGCGATTCGGAGGTGATTGCGACTGATCTTAGCGCCACCGTACCGTAGGAAGGGCGTCACTTGACGCTCTGGCACAACTGATGCTCAAACACAGCTATGATTGACCGCCTCTTTGCGAGCCCAGTGTACGAAGGCTCGAAAAAACTCTTGGACGTCTCTTTGATGCGGCATGAGGCACTGACTTCGAACATCGCGAACATTGAAACGCCAGGGTACAAGCGAGTTGACATTCACAACGATTTTGCAGCGGCTTTTGCTGACGCATTGAAGGGGGGGGCTGTTCGCGGACTGAAGATGCCCGAGGTGACGCAGGACATCGCGGCTCGTTCACAGAGGAAAGATGGTAACAATGTGGTGTTGGATGAGGAGTTGATGCAGATGGGAAAAAATGTGATTGAGTACGAAACGCTGACCGATTTTGTGAGCGGAAGCTTGAAGCAGCTCCGCGTGGCGATTTCTGGGAAGTCGATTTAGTTTCATAGCTTATGAATTTTATCTCAGGAATTAAAGCTACTTCGAGCGCTCTTAATGCGGAGCAAATCCGGATGGATATTGTTGCTCAAAACATTGCGAACGCTCAGACGACCAAGGATTTGGATGGCAATCCCTACCAGAGGAAGATTGTGACGTTTGAGTCGGTAATGCTTGGCCAGCCGGGCTCAAATGAGAAGGGGGTCAAAATCACCGAGGTAAAGGCGGACGATTCCGACGGTGACATCGTTTTCAATCCTGGCCACCCTCACGCGGACCGTGAGGGGATGGTGAGGATGCCGAATGTGAAAATCGCGACGGAAATGGTGGATTTGATGAGTGCCTCACGCGCGTACGAAGCAAACCTTTCAGTGGTGCGAAATGCCCGGCAGATGGCCATGCGGGCGCTTTCGATTGCTCGGTCCTAGGTTTCCTGATTTCAAGTCATGCAAATACCAGCATTGGGCAATATCGGTAAGGTGATGCAAACCCCAGCAGATATGGAGGCTATGAGTGGCGCTCTTCCGTTGTCGGGAGGGGGGCAGGGTGTTCAGCGGTCGAAAGCTGGGTCGGCAGTCGCGCGCGCGGGGCGAGACGAGTTTTCCGATTTTTTGACGAAAGCCGTGTCAGAAGTGGAGGAGAAGATGCGGATTTCCGACGTTGAGAGGCAGAAGGTTTTGACGGGGGAGGCGAACAATCTCCATCAGGCTACGATTGCTGCGCAGGAAGCCAGCGTCGCGTTTTCCTTGATGGTTGAGGTTCGCAACAAGCTTGTGGAGTCGTATCAAGAGTTGATGCGGATGCAGGTTTGATTTTGTTTTGTTTGCTGAGCTCTGCTTGAGCTGACTATGAAGACTTTATTATTGCAGACTCGCCAGTTATGGCAGCAACTCGGGATTAACCAGAGGGTTTCCATCGGGGTCGCTGCCATTGGTGTGATGGTTGGGATGATTGCGTTGCTGATGTGGTCGCAGAGACCGCAGATGCAGCTCCTCTATGGTGGTTTGAGCCAGAAAGATATGTCGGCCGTGATGGGGGCACTGCAAGAGGCTGGGATTAAGGCGGATGTTGGGCCAGGAGGGAACTCTGTTTCCGTGCCGAGCGATCAAGTCCACAAGGTGCGGATGCAGTTGGCGACCAAGGGCGTTCCGTCTGGAGAGGGGGTTGGCTACGAAATTTTTGACCGAACGAACTTCGGGATTTCGGATTTCGTGCAGAGAACGAATAAGATTCGGGCGTTGCAGGGAGAACTTTCTCGGACGGTTGCGCAGTTGCAGGGAGTGCGCTCGGCGAAGGTTTTGATTGTGATGCCGGAGAATCGGTTGTTGTTCACCGATGCGAAGACCAAGCCAACTGCGTCGGTCTTTGTTGAGGGCAATCTGAACACGGATCAAGTGAACTCGGTGCGTTTTCTGGTTGCGAATGCGGTGGAAGATTTAAAAGCGGACGATGTTGCGGTGGTCGACCACAAGGGGCAGGTGTTGACGGAGGGTTTGAAGGATGACCCTGTTCTGGGTGCAGCGTCTGGCCAGATGCGTTTGCGGAAGAACCTTGAGGATTACTTCCAAAAGAAGGTTGAGAGCATGCTTGCAACGGTGTTAGGCGCTGGCCAAGCGGTTGTTCGGGTGTCTGCCGATCTAGACTCTGAGGCGACGACTCGGAACGAGGAGAAGTACGATCCAGACGGCCAAGTAGTGAGAACGGAAACGTCGGTTGATGATTCGACTGTGACCAATGAGACGGAACAAGGCGGGCAAGCGGCGGGAACAACGGCAAACACGCCAGCGAATCAGGGTGGAGGTGCTCCGGTCGGCAAAAACAGCCAGCAGACGCGAAAGAATAAGTCCACCAACTACGAAATCAACCGAGTGCTGACCTCCTCTGTTAAGACCCCAGGGAGCGTCGCGCGGTTGACTGCCGCCGTTTTTGTGGCCGCCAAAGCTGACACGAAGCGCTCCGCAGCGGAGATGGATGCGCTGAGGAAGATTGTGGCCAATGCGTTAGGGGTTAAAGCCGTTTCGGATGCGGAGGTGGCGAAAATGGTGGCCATTGAGGAGGTGTCGTTCCCCGAGGGCAAGCAAGATGCCAAGAGTTTGATTGATCAGGTGGCACAGCATTCGGATTTGGTGCGTGATGCGGGCGCGATTTTAGTGGCGCTGGTGGTAATTGGTGGATTCGTCCGGATGCTGCGCAAGACCAAGCCGGACGACGTGATTATGGAGCAAATGGAACCAGCGGGTTTGGTGGGTCGCGAGGCCGATACGGAGGCTGAACCCTTGGAGCCGGAGGTGATTACGGTCGAGAAGATTAATGAGATGATTAAACGCCGGCCGTCGGGGGTTGCTGCGGCAATCAAGAGCTGGATTAGTCGTTCGGAGGGAACTAACTCATGAGCGAGGATTATTACAAGATGACGAAGGTTCGCCGGTTGGCGGCGTTCTTGATTTTGATTGGCCACGAGGCGGCGGCGGAGATTTTGCGCCAGTTTGATAACTCCCAGCTGGAGTCAGTGTGCCGAGAGATGGCGTCGATTCCGTATGTGGATCCTTCCTTGAAGAATCTTCTGATTGGGGAGTTTGGGTCGATTGTTAAAGATGGTTTGGATTCTGCGCTTGGCGGGATTGAAGTCACTCAGCTCTCCTTGGAGTTGGCAAAGGGCGGTACGACAGCTTCGTCCATCATGTCTCGCGTTGCGCCGGGCGGAGGCGGGCAGTCTGACGACGAGTTTGCCGACCTTGATGCGTCCCAAGTTTTCAATCTCTTGAAGGACGAGCAAGGTCAGACGATTGCGTTCGTTCTCACGTTTTTACCTGCGATGAAGGCGGCTGAGTTTGTCAAGCAGATGGCGGTAGATAAGCGGGAGGAAGTGATCGAGTGCCTCGGCAAGATTGAGCCTACCTCGAGAGAGTCGGTGAAAAAGGTTTCAGCGAACCTGCAAAAGTTTTTGGACAAGCGTGTTGGGGGGGCTCAACAGAAGACGGACGGGATTGCGGCATGTGCGGCGATTGTCAATGCGTTGGACAGGGACACGAAGAAAACGTTGCTCAAAGGGCTGGAGGGGCGAGACGCGGCACTTGGCGCGAAGATTCGGAGCAAGACGTTTCCGTTCGAAGATCTCGCGAGAATCGACGCTCAGGATTTGGCGAAGGTGGTCAAGGAAATCAACCAAAAGGATGGAACCATGCTGGCGCTTGCGTTGAAGTCTTCGCCGCCTGAAGTGGTTGATCCGATTGCGGGGACTTTGTCGAAGCGGGCTGCAGCTGCGCTGAAAGAGGAGATTGAGATGATGCCGCCGCAACGTCCGAAGGAGGTGCAGAAAGCACAGGAGAGCATCCTTGAAGTTGTGAGGAAAATGGAGGATGCGGGGGACATTTCGACTGAGGTTGCACAAACCGGTGCGGCCAAGTAATCTGTCATGATACTGAAAAGGCAGACAATCGCCTTTGCGGTCGAGCCGAGGTCGGTGACTCTCGCGGGCGCCGAGGCGCGTCTTGGGTATCTCGAGTCTGAGGTTAAGGAGATTCGCGAGGCATCGTATTCTGAAGGCTACGCAAAGGCGGCGGAGGAGTGCGCGGGGGAGATTCGAGACCTGAAGGAGATGATGACGGCTCTTCAGGATGGCGTGCTTCAAACGCTGATTGAGAAACAGCGTGAAATGGCGGCGCATATCCGATCGATTTTGCCGGTCCTCGTCATGGAGGCTGCAGAGCGCGTGATTGCTGGGGTAAAGGTTGATGACGCGGTTGTGAAAGCGGTGGTGGGAGATTTAATGGCGGAAGTTGCTCCAGGAATCGAGAATGTTGAGATTCGCGTGAGCGTTGATGACTTTGGCAAGATGCGGGAGTTTGATGCGACTTTTAGTGGGCGCTATCCGCAGGCAAAGTTGTTGCCAGATCCGGATTTGTCCAACGGCGACTGTGTCATCCGGTCAAAGTTTGGAACACTGGATGGAAGGATTTCGACGAAGTTGAGAGCTCTTGAGGGGGCGCTCAGTTAACCGAGGCGCCTGATGGATTCGGATGTTTGGTCGCTGGAGACTCTATCGGGGCGGTTAAAGTCGGGACCCTTGTCTCGCAAGGTTGGGCATGTTGTTCAGGTCACTGGTTTGGTGATTGAGTCTGAGGGGCCGAACCTCGCGATTGGAGATGTTTGTCGAATCACGACGGGGGATCGTGAGCATTCGGTTTACGCTGAGGTTGTAGGTTTTCGCGGGCACCGACTGTTGTTAATGCCGCTTGGCGACATGGTGAGTATCAAGGTTGGCTCTGAGGTTTCGGCATCGGGCTTTGGTTTTGGAGTGCCGGTTGGGCCTGATTTGATGGGGCGGGTGATTGATGGGCTGTCGCGACCAATCGACGGAAGGGGTCCGGTTCATGGAGTCGCGCAGCGCCCTTTGAAGGCGGCTCCGCCGAACCCGTTGACGAGGAGTCGGATTAACGAGGTTTTTTCAACGGGTGTCCGCGCGATTGACGCCTTTATGCCGGTGGGATGCGGTCAGCGCATGGGCATTTTCTCTGGGAGCGGCGTCGGCAAGTCGACTTTGCTTGGGATGATGGCTCGGGGTGCCGACAGCGATGTGAACGTCATTGCGCTGGTGGGCGAACGCGGGCGCGAGTTGCGTGAGTTTATTGAAAAAGATCTTGGTCCGGAAGGGTTACAGAAGTCTGTCATTGTGGTTTCTACGTCAGACCAACCTGCCTTGGTGAGAATTCGGGCGGCGATGGTTGCGACGGCCATCGCGGAGTATTTTCGGGATGAGGGAAAGAAAGTTCTTTTCATGATGGATTCAGTGACGCGGTTTGCGATGGCGCAACGCGAGGTGGGGTTGGCTGTCGGTGAGCCTCCGAGTAGCCGTGGATATACCCCGAGCGTGTTCGCATTGTTGCCCAAACTTCTGGAGCGTACGGGTGCGGGCACGACGGGTTCGATTACGGCTTTCTACACCGTCCTCGTGGAGGGAGATGACATGAATGAGCCGATCGCCGATGCGGTTCGAGGGATCCTGGATGGGCACGTCATTCTGACGCGTGCACTTGCCACTGCGAATCACTTCCCCGCAATCGATGTGTTGGAGAGTGTGAGTCGTTTGATTCGTGATTTAGCTTCTCCCGAGGAGTACGCGTTAGCCTCACAAGCGCGCGATTTGATGGCGCTCTATCGCAGGAACGAAGACCTCATCACCATCGGGGCTTACGCCAAAGGGGCAAACCCGAAGCTTGATTTGGCGATTGCGGTCCAAGAGGCCATGGGGCCGTTTTTGCGACAGAGTTTCGAGGACGCATGTGTTCGTGCGGAAACGATGCAGATACTCTCGAGAATTTTTCATCCAGAACAGGAATAATTTGCCGGGTCTTTCGTTGAGGTGACGCACGATGAAGCGCTTTGTTTTCAGCCTAGAGACGGTCCTTCTTTTGCGTCGACGGGAGGAGGAGGAGCAGCGGGAGCTTTACGCGAAAGCTTTGGCGAATCGGGACAGCTTGAAGTTGGCGCTCAACAACGCATTGGGGCATTTGGACGTTCTGCAGCAAGAGCTTCACTCGCGACGGTTGGGATCGACGAGGAAGGACGACAACTTGACGTTCATTCATTCGATTCGACAGCAGCGTGATTTTTGTGAGGTCGTGACGCAGCGTGTGGTTCGAGCGGATCGTGAGGTGGAAATTCGGTTGGCTGGATGGATGGAGGCCCGGAAGGGCGTGCAAGTCCTTGAAAAGTTGAAGGAAACGCATTTTGATCGGCATCGCCTCGAGCAGGAGAGGCTCGAGGAAAGGGCCCTTGACGACCTCATAAACGCTCGTTTCGCCAACTTTCCTCTGAGGACATCGGAGTCAGGCATGTAATCTGCAATACCGTTGGGCATGTTGGCTGCGCCATGGTTTTTAGCGGTCGTTGGGTTGTTATCGAGCCTCGGGGTCGGGGTGATGATGATGCTTTCTGCCCAGAAAAAAATCGTTGCGACGCCGCCTCCAGTCGCGGCGGCAGTGGTGGTGGAAGAAAAACCTGTCCCTCCTCAGACGGTATTCAGTTTCCACACGGCGGAACTGGTTGAGATGGTGGAAGACCTCAAGAAGCAGAAACAGAAGATTTTGGAGGAGCAGAAGGATGTGAAGGCGCTGGCAGCACGGACGTTGTCGGATCGGCAGGAGGTGGAGAAAATCAGGGACGAGATCAAAGAGTTGCGGGCAGATTTGGACCGTCGGGTGGTTGAGGTGCAGCAGGAAGAAGTGAAGAACTTGGAGGCATTGGCGTCCACTTACAGCTCAATGCCGCCCTCAGCCGTAGTTCCGATTTTTAAGGAGATGGAGGAGGACCAGGTGGTGAAGATTCTCGCAACGATGAAAGCGAAGGCTGTTGGACTTGTCCTCTCTGAGATGGGCAAGGCTCCCGATAAATCAGGGGAGGAGAGCACCGCGAGGAGGGCAGCTCGCATCACGGACAAGCTCCGTTTGATGAAGAGCTTGAAGAAGGAGGTTGCTCAGTGAGTGTGGATGCCGTTGGCGTGGGGGGTGGGATTGGTTTAGGGGCAGCGCCTGAGGTTGCTGATTTGGCCGCGCTTCTCTCAACCGCCTCGGGTTCTGGGGCGGGGGGAGTGTTAGAACCGTTGGAGCCGCTAGACGGAGTGAATCAGTTGCCGAGCGTCGGTGATTTTGAGGCGGTTATGCTGGCTGCAGCCGGTCTTTGTGAGGAAGTGATTGCTGAGGTGGCGAGTCACTCCTTAGGCGCAAGCGCTTCTCTCGCGGAAGGTGATGGGTCTGAAGAAGTCGCTCCGAGCGGAGGCGTAGACTCTTCCGAAGCCCGGTTTCAGGGAGATTTTGGGTTTGGTCCACTTTCCCCAGCTTTCGTGGATTTCCTTCAGCATGCTTCACCTGCGCAACTGTCGGAGATTTGCGCTAATCTGGAAGCTGGAACCGGTCTGGCGATGAGTGGTTTTGTGACTTCAGAGCGAGGGGTTGAGGTCCACGTGAGTGGAGGAGCAGGGGATGCCGCTCCTGCTGGCGGACAAAATGGTCAGGTTGGCCTGCCTGAGATTTTGAGAGAGGGCGTTGCGGGGGATTTAAGATTAGTGTCGCGCGTTGTGGGGAAGGAGTCTGACGTGATGACGGGTCTGTCGGGCGCAATCATCGATGCTGCACTGAGGGGCTCTCGAAAAAATGAATCCGGAGTGGTCTCTACGAATGCATTCGGAGAGGGGCGTTCAGAGAACTTCACCGCGTCGACCGCTCGATTGGAAGAGGGTGTTGCGAACGCTGGCGCGTCCGAAACACGTTTGGGCGAGGTTGGGTCTGAGCTGACTTTGCCTCTCTTGGCTGACTTGGTTCGTCAAACTCCTCTCCGAGTCGCACCTGCAAGAACGATGCAGGGGATGAGTGTGTCGGTTGGTGAGGGTGACCTTTCTGACCATTCTGAGGGTTCGCCGATCGCCCTTCCTGGGGTGGTTGTTGAATCAGGACTGGTGCAGGGTTCTTCGGAGGTCCTGCTGGGGCGCGAAGTTAGCTCGACCAAGGGCTTGGTTCCGGTTGTGACCGAAGGCACGAAAGGGCTGAGCGCTTTTGGTGTGAGGCAGGCTTTAGACCGTTCACTGAGTCTTTCTTCTGCCGAAATGGTGACGCAACTTTCACCTGAGGCGTCCGCTAAGGTCGTGATTGACGGCGGTCTCATTGAGAGTTCGGTCTCCGGATCTACTTATTCCGCTCGGAGTGTGGACTCTGCGGAGAGTACTCGTTCGGACGTATCGGCGGGAGATCCGAGGCCTCAGGCTCAAGCAGCGGGTGGGGGCAATCAAAGAGAGAGCTCGGGGGCCCATGGTCGCGAGAGCGGAAGTCGGGAAGAAAAATCGTCAAATCAGGATCTTTCTTTCGGGTGGAATGGGAGACGACTGGTCGTTGAACCGTTACCATCTTCCATGAGACGCGGTGTTTCAGAGGTTGCTTTCGCGGCCTCGGTCTCTGGAGCGTCGGTTGATGCTGGACTTGAGACAGGTTCGCGAGGGGATGTGCCCCAGACGCTTGGGGTTGATGTGTCGGGCTCGACTGCTTTTGCGCTGGTGCAGAGGTCAGGAGGATTTTCTCGAGGCGTCAGTTCAACAGAAGTTAGGGGTGCGGGTGGTGCATCGTTGACAGATCGGTTGGCTGGGGAGGTGTGGTCTCGGCTTGCCGACTCAGTTGCGAGGGTGCGAGCGGATCGGGGGACTCTGAAGGTTGAAATCGATTTGCCGCAGGGGATGAGTGTCGAAGTGGAACTCAGAGGGGTTTCAGGCGGAGTCAACGCGGTGTTTAGGGTTGGAGATACTGGTTTGAGACAGACCCTCGAGACGATGTGGAGTGTGCTTCCGAGGAGCGAGAAAGTGTCTGCGCTAGATTTGAACGACGTCTCGTTCGAACGCGGCGCTTCGCGAGAGCAGGCGGATTCGGACTCTCGAGGGGCTCGGCAGGATGCGCAGCGCGACCGGCAGGAACGTTTTGACGGGGACGTGAGAGGCTTCAGGGGCAAATCGACAGAGAAAAACACGAAACTCGGCACGCCTGAAGCTACCGAAGGCGTGGTTGCATCGCCCTCGCGAGCGGGTGGTGAAGCGAATCTGAGTCTCTAAATCTACAGTGGAAACTTCGGAAGTGCATGAAAATAGGCAGTTAAACGTATGAGCACCACAAGTCAAATCACCGCCTCTGGCAACCCGACCCAACTCGGCAATGATGTGTTGGCAGCGGCAACACGAGCGCACAAAACATCTCTCGGTGTCGACGATTTCCTCAAACTTTTGACGGTTCAGTTGCAGCATCAGGATCCGATGAAGCCGATGGAGGACGCTGAGTTCATGGGGCAGATGGCACAGTTCGCCGCATTGGAGCAGACGAAGGAGTTGGCCACGAGTTTCAGTGAGTTCACAAAGCTGCAAAACTTGAACTCAGTGCAGCAGTTTTTGGGTAAAAACGTCACGGTTGATAAGGGCGATGGTTCAACCGATCAGGGAACGGTATCTGAGGTTTCTCTTGTCGGAACCGACCCACAAATCTTCCTCAATGGGGCGAACTACAGTATGTCCCGTGTTCTTTCAGTGTCTTTAAAGTAAATTACAATATAAAAACTTATGTCACTCGTAGCAAGTCTTAACGTCGGGGTGAGTGCGCTGAAAACGTATTCGCAAGGGATTCAAGTCATCTCCAACAACATTGCGAACGTCAGTACGACCGGCTACAAAGCGTCGCGTGCGGCGTACTCGGATCAGTTCTCGAATCTGTTACGCCCGTTGGTGCCGAATCAGGCGAATGGAACGAAGGTCCCTCCAACCCAAATTGGTGGTGGCGTGCAGGTTCAAGGAATCAACGCTGTTTTTTCGCAGGGCACTGTTCAGTCATCCGGAAATGTGAGTGATCTCGCGATCACGGGTGCTGGTTTTTTCCGTGTGCGGGATATCGATGGCGGTAAAGATTATGTCACTCGTGCGGGGAATTTCCGGGTCAGCACGGATGGCACGTTGGCAACCCAAGACGGTTACCAGGTTCAGGGAACCTTCGGGGCACAAACTCGGGTGATTTACGACGCCGCCTCAGGGAGGTTCAACGTGATGGGGCCGCAGGATAACATTACGCGTGTTAACGTGACCTCCGGCGGAGGTGTGACCATAACTAAGGCTTCGCAGTATAGTTTCGATATCAGTCCAACGTCGGAGGTGCAGAATCTAAAGGTCGGCATGACTGCATTTGCGGCCAACGTTGACGGTACTTCCGCTGCCTACGGAAGGATATCAAAAGTTGAGGGGAATCGAGTGACGGTCTCCGGATACGACGGCCAACCGTCGAGTGGAGGACTAGCCCCAACATCGTTTGCTTTCAACGCGGTGAAGGGAACTGTGGTAGACGGTGATACGAGTTCCACTCCCAACACGGATTATTACAATTTCGAGCTGTTTGACTCAACGACTGTCGAGAGTCTCAAGATAGGTCAGTCGGTCGGTTCCGAGTTTTCGGCGAGCCTGAGAGGTGTCATCACAGCGGTGGAAAGGTCGTCGACATCCACGAAGGTCATCGTAAAAAAAGAGGTTCCTGGCGCGTGGGACTTGTCTGGTGGACGGACTTCGAACGCACCTATTGGTGATCAGTTGTTTAGTTTGGATGGAGGGTATCGAGAGTCCGACCAAGTTGGGTCAGTTGATGTTGGTTTCAGTGCGACAGGGGGGCGTGTTCAGGTGGTGGATACTCAAGGCGTTGAGGTGAATGACGTGACGGTCTTAGCGAAGGTGCCTGGCATGAAGTCGTTCAACGTGGGTCCCTCTGGCGACATCATTGTCAACCTCTCAAATGGTCAGACTTTCATCTCAGGTCGAGTGCTTATTCAGAACTTCAAAGACCCGAACAGCCTGATTCGTCAGGGGAATAATCTGTTCAGCGGGATTGATAATGCGGGACCCATAAACGGAACAGACCTTTCGCTGATTGGAAACACTGCCGGTGAAGATGGTCTCGGGTTGATTCAATCCTCTTCACTCGAAATGTCGAACGTGGATCTCGGGCAGGAGTTTGCTGAGATGATTACGACTCAGCGGAGTTTCCAAGCGGGATCACGCGTGATCTCGGTTTCGGATCAGATGTTGGAAGAAGTGGTGAATCTGAAACGGTAGACGGTGGGGTTAGAATAACCGGAGGCGAGGCACTCTGATGCCTCGCTTTGATGTCTAAACATTTTTAAGGCACGATGGCTGAAGATCATGACGAAGAGAAAGAGGCGAGCGCTGCAAAGCCCTCGATGTTACCCGCAATCATCATTGCGGTGGTGTGTCCGGTCCTGACTTTCGTTGTGATGAACTACTTGGTCGTTCCAAAGTTCGTGAAGTCGGTTACGGAATCACTTGGTGGTCAACTTCCGGCGAAGGTAGAGGCGAAGGAGGAGAAGAAGAAAGACGACGGGCACGGGAAAAAGGACGAGAAGAAGAGTCCTGATGCACTTAAAGTTTCTGAATCCGCCGAGGGTACTGCGGTTGAGTTCCCTCGGGTAACAGTGAACTTGAAGGGGACGATGGGAACGCGGTATTTGAGGGCGAGTTTCTCTGTTGTGAGTGACAACAAGGAGATAGGCAACAAGGTTCAGGATAACTTGCTGAAACTGAAAGATCTCGCCCAGACGGTTTTGGGTCAAAAGACGGTGGCTGATATCGAGATGGATTCGAACAAGAACGTGCTGCGTCGAGAGCTTTTAGCGCAGTTCAACACCGTTCTGGGGGATGGATTTGTGAAAGCGGTGTACGTTACCGAGTTTGCGATGCAATGAGCGAAGACCCGGTCACGTTGCTGGAGGGAGGTTCTGGACCTTGGTTGTATTGTCCGGGAGACGTCAAAGTCCCGCTGGATGAGTCAATCGTGAAGCCATTTTTGTTTCGTCAGAAGGGGATGCTTTCCTCGCCTGATTTGGGTGAGTTGACGGGCATTCACAAAAAGTTGCTTGCGCGAATTTCAGCTAGGTTGGTGGGTTTGCTGCGGATGGAGTTCAAGTTTGACGTTGATTCCGTCGAGATTTCCAGTGCGGCTGGGGATCAGGTGTTGCCGAAGTGTGCGGATCATCAGGTCATGTTCTTTCAGGCGGATGGTGTTCAGGGGATAGGCAGGTTGGCTTTCAGCAAAGGGTTATGTTTCTCGGTGGCCAACCGTCTTCTGGGTGGGACCGGCAGCATTTTTTCCTCTCCAGATCGGAATCCCTCCGAAATCGAGGTGGCACTTTTGGAGGAGGTTGCGGTGGTGGTCTTGGATGAGTGGTCGAAATCGATGGAGGTCGATGGGGTGCCGAGCTTGAAAGTTTTGATTTCGGGAAACGAGGTTGGTAGCGAGAAGGTCGCTCCGAACCTGTCCAAAGGACAATTTTTTTACGTTTCTGCGTCTGTCGACTTTGGGGACATGATGGGGGAGACGTTTGTTTTTGTGGTCCCGGTGTCGATGATTGAGGAGCGGGTCGAGGCGATGTCCGCTCGCTCGATTGAGGCCGATTTGAAGCCTACGGAAAAGCCTGTTTCAGCGAAGACGGTGAACTGGCGGTCATCGTACGCAGGGATTAGCGTTCCTGTTGTGGCGGACTGGGAGGTGACGGACATCACGCTAGAAGAGGTGTTGAAACTAGCCCCGGGCTCTCTGATTCGGTTGCCGAGCGAGTTGTTGGACAGCACCCGAATCCGGGTGGGGGATACGGATGAGTTTATGGGTACGGTTGGACAGGAAGACGGTCGTTTGGCCGTGCACATCACCAACCGAATTGAGAAGGAGTAACTTATGCAAAATGTAGATGAACACCGGCTATCGGCCGTGATGGATATCAAAGTGCAGTTGACTGTGAGGCTTGGGTCGACTCAGAAATCGATGCGTGATGTGTTGGAGATAGCGCCGGGGTCTGTTGTGAAGTTGGATCAGCCTTCGAAGTCGCCTGTTGGTGTGTACATCAATGACAAGCTGATTGCCTTGGGTGAAGTGGTTGTGGTGGAAGATAACTTTGCGATAAAAATCAGTTCGCTGGTTGGTGAGGGAGTTGAGTGAGTTTGTCTTGGGTTTGGCGTCTGAGTCAGTGAATCGCTCGAGCTTGTGGAGGGTCTCTGCATGGGAGCAATCGGTGCAACAGAGGCCTACACGGCGGGGTTGGAAAAGCTGGGATACTTCCTTGCGGGCCTTGCGATTATTTCGGGAGGAGCGGTTTGGTTGTGGAGAAAGTTTGCATTTGGTTGGAAGACCGGTGTTGGGAGCCGACGTTTAAACATCGAGGAGTCGAAAATGCTCGGTTACAAGCAGCACTTGGTGGTGGCGGAGTACGAAGGGAGAAAGTTTCTCCTTGGGGTGTGTCCGGGCCGAATTGATTATCTGTGTCGGCTTGATGACGCAGGGGGGGATTTTCAATCTGTGATGGAGCGTGGGTTTAGCGGTGAACCATCAGAAGTGAGTGGTGGAAAAGCTGGCGAGGAGGTTGCGTGATGTTTTTGAGATTTTTACTCCTTTTATTTTCCGGCTTGCTGATAGGCGGGGATGCCTTTGCTCAGGCGGATGGGTCGGCTCCCTCGATTTCGTTGAGTTTGGGTGGCAATCAAGAGGTGAACGTTTCGACGGCTGTCCAAATCATGCTCTTGATGACGGTGCTGACGTTGTCGCCGTCTCTGATGATGTTGATGACGAGTTTCACGCGGATGGTGATTGTGCTCGGGTTTATTCGGAACGCGATTGGTCTACAAGGTGCGCCTTCGAATCAGATTATTATCGGGATGTCGTTGTTTTTGACCTTTTTTGTGATGGCACCGACGGCCAAGCAACTGAACGATGATGCGCTACAACCGTATTTGGATAAAAAAATCAGCACGGTGGAGGCGATGCAGAAGGCCGCGGTGCCTTTGAGGGATTTCATGGTGAAGCAGACGCGCCCGTCTGAGATTGACTTCTTCTTGGGATTGTCTGGTCGCGGGGCGACGGCGACGGAGGATTTGCCGCTTACGGTCGTTGTTCCCGCTTTTGTTTTGAGTGAGCTACGGACGGCTTTTCAGATGGGGTTTCTGATTTTTGTCCCGTTTTTGGTGATTGATTTTCTGGTTTCGGCCACGCTGATGTCGATGGGGATGATGATGATGCCTCCAATGATGATTTCACTTCCGTTTAAGTTACTGCTTTTTGTGATGGTTGACGGGTGGCACTTGGTGGTGCGGTCCCTCGTGGAAAGTTTCACTCGATGAACGGGCGGTTGAAATGAGCATTGAGCAATCCGTTGAAATCCTGCGCGAACTGGTGACAGTGGCTTTGTCGGTGTCTTCGCCGATTTTGATGGTTGCGGTGTCGATTGGAGTTGCGATGAGCTTGGTTCAGGCGGTGACGAGCATTCAAGAGGCGTCACTGTCCTTCATCCCCAAAGTCACGGCGATTGGAGCTGCGATGGTTGTTTCTGGGCCGTGGATTTTGAAAATGTTGATTCAGTTCACGACGGAGTACATCAATCGGATGCCAGAGATGGCGAAGTAGGATTGGGAGGCAGATTCTCATGGAGAAGACGCTGGAGTTTTTGCTCGTGTGGTTTTTGGTTTCGGTGAGGGCATCTGGTCTTCTGATGATGACGCCGGTGTTCTCTGGGCGTACGGTCCCGGCCCCGGTTCGCTTGTGCATTGCGATGTTTATGGCCTATGTGGTGGCTGGTCACGGGGTTCGCGACGGGGCTGTTTTACCGCAAACCATTGGTCATTTGGTGGTAGTGATGGTTCAGGAGTTATTGGTTGGGCTTTTTATGGGATGGGCTGTTCGACTCTTTTTGCATGCGGTTGAGATTGCGGGACAGCTGATTTCGACGGAGTTGGGTTTATCGATGGGAGCGATGCTGGATCCTTTCACGGGGACGAATGCCAATGCGATCGGCACGTTGATGTTTGCCTTTGGGACGTTGGTTTTTTTTATCAGCGGGGCGCATCAGAACATTATTAGTGCTTTTATTCAGAGCTTTGCGGTGGCCCCCTTGGGTGTTTTGGATGGAGGAAAGGATGTCGGCACGTTGATGGTGATTTCCACGGGCAAAATCTTTTCCTCTGCGTTGCAAATTGGCGCGCCACTAGTCGCGTTAAATTTTATTATATCGTTAACCTTCAGCATTCTCGGGCGGGCGGCGCCTTCTACGCATGTTTTCTCGGAGAGCTTTGCGTTGAGGATTTATTTGGGGACAACGCTCCTCGGAATGAGTTTTGGGTTAGCGGCTCAGGTGATGACCGATTTGTTGAAGGACGCCCCGGAGCAGATGATGCGGTTTATTCCATGAGTCATGGCTGAGGATGACGGCAATAAAACGGAGCAACCGACGGCGAAGCGGCTTTCGGAGGCGAAAGAGCGCGGGCAGTTCGCGCGGGCGCCTGACCTGCAGCTCGTGTCGGTGTTGGCCGCGTCGACACTTGGAATCACGGTTCTGGGGCCAGAGATTACGGATCGTGTGGCGTCGGTAGCTGTTGGGATTTTTGCGAATATCGGGAGGAACGAGATTCGTCCCGAGGCTGTTTATGACTGGAGCTACGATGCCGTTCGATTTTTGTTCGCCGTTGCGATGCCGTTGTTGGGGTTCTGTGCGATGGCAGGTGTTTTGGTTGGGGGGGTGCAGAGCGGATTTAGTTTAGCGTGGAAAAATTTTGGATTTAACCCAGATCGTTTGGATGTTGCGAAGGGGTTTCAGCGGATTTTTTCAACAGATTCTTTGGTTAAGGTATCAACTGAACTCCTGAAGATGATGGTGGTGGCGTGGATTGTTGTCTCGGGGCTTAAGAGTGTAATGGCGGATCCGGTTTTTTTCACCCCGGTCCCCGTACACCGCATTGGAGAGTTTATTCGTGACTCGTCGACGGCATTGATGTGGAGGAGTATTCTCGCGCTGGGTGGAATCGGCGGACTTTACTACGTGTATCAGTTGATTCGAACGAAGCGTGGTTTATTGATGAGCAAGCAGGAGGTGAAGGATGAGGCGAAGCAGTCTGAGGGTGATCCGAAGGTGAAGGCTGCCTTGCGTGCCATGGCGCGACGGATTTTACAGCGGCAGATGTTGCACTCGGTAAAAACGGCGGATGTGGTGATTACCAATCCCACGCATTTTGCGGTAGCGCTTCGTTACGAACAGGGTCAGGACTCGGCCCCAGTGGTTGTTGCAAAGGGTGAGCGGGCGTTTGCAAGGCGGATTAAGGCAGTTGCGATGGAGAATGGGGTGCCGATGGTGGAAAATCCGCCCGTTGCGCGGATGCTTTATAAGTTTGCTAAAATTGGAAAAACGATTCCCTCAAATCTGTATAATGCGGTAGCGGAAATTCTTTCGTTCGTTTATCGAGTGCACCGAGGTTATTTCATGCAGCTTGGAAGTCGGAGACGGGAAGATCGCGAGGCTCAAGAATCGGTTCGAGGCTATGGAGCGGAGCGATAATCAGGCACGTTTCTTTCTACGGCAGAGTTCACGATGAGTGGGTTTGCGGTACCGAGTCCGAGGCAGATTTTCAATACCCTGAAGAAGGGAGATTTGGCCTTTGTCGCGGCCCTCTTTGGGACGGTGGTACTGCTTGTTGTACCGATTAGCCCGTTCCTGTTGGATTTATTTTTGGCGGCGAGCATTGGGATTTCGCTGCTGCTGCTTTTAATCATTGTTTACGTCAAGGAACCCGAAGAGTTCGCGGGTTTTCCGACGTTACTGCTTTCGGTAACGCTGTATCGGTTGGCGTTGAACGTGGCCACGACTCGGCTGATTTTGGTCGATGGCAGCGCTGGGCACATCATTGAGGCGTTTGGTAAAGTGGTGGTTCGGGGAAACTATGTCGTTGGTGCGGTGGTGTTTTTGATTCTGATTGTGATCAACTTTATGGTGATCACCAAGGGGGCGGGGCGTATTGCTGAGGTCGCTGCTCGGTTTACGTTGGATGCAATGCCTGGGAAGCAGATGGCGATTGATGCGGAGTTGAATGCGGGCTTGATTGATGAATCGACGGCCTCGGCAAGACGGGCGAAGGTTCAGAAGGAGGCCGATTTTTACGGGGCCATGGATGGGGCGAGTAAGTTTGTTCGGGGAGATGCGATTGCTGGCATTTTGATTACGTTGATTAACGTGGTGGGGGGGATCGTCATTGGGGTTGCTCAGAAAGGTATGCCCCTTGTTGACGCGCTTCAGCGGTATACGCTGCTTTCGATTGGGGACGGTTTGGTTGCTCAGGTGCCGGCGTTGATTGTGAGTTTGGCGGCGGGTATTCTGGTTACCCGAGCGTCTGAGGAGTCAGATTTGGGGAATTACCTCACCCGCCAGCTGACGCTTTACCCCCGTGCGATTGGCATTTTGTCGGGAATGATGGGAATGTTCGCGCTGCTTCCTGGAATGCCGATGGCGCCCTTCTTGGCATTGGCTGGTGGACTGGCTTTCATTGCGGTCCGGATGTCGCGACAGACGCAGGAGGAACTTGTGCCGGTGGGGCCGGGGATGGATTTGAAGGATAACGACCCGTCCGCGAAAGGAGCGCCCTCTCAGGCGGCGCCGGTGGAAGGGAAGCCGAAATCTGGATTGTCCGAGGAGTTCCGAAAGATCATGGATCTCGACGTCCTTTCGGTGGAGTTGGGTTCTGGGTTGCTGGCGTTGGCTGACCGTCGTTCGGGGGGAGACTTGTTAGACCGAGTGACGGGGGTTCGTCGGAACTACGCGCGCGACTTGGGGATGGTGATTCCTCCGATTGCGATTCGAGACAACATCGACATTGAAGCGAACGAGTACCGATTTTTGTTGCGAGGAAAAGAGGTTGCTCGAGGCAAGGTCCTGATGCGTCATTGGTTGGCCATGAACGTGGCCAACAGCGTGGTGAAGTTGCGAGGGATGCCCACGGTGGAGCCTGTGTTTGGGATTGCGGCGACTTGGGTTGATGAGGAGGAGAAGCGGACTGCGGAGATTCACGGGTTTACTGTGGTGGATCCTGCGTCGGTTTTGATTACTCACCTTTCAGAAACGGTGAAACGTCAGGCGTATCTGATTTTGGGGAGGCAAGATGTTCAAGTGTTGTTGGACACCTTGAAGGAAACGAATCCGGTGTTAGTCACGGGGGTGGTTCCGGACCTCGTTTCGGTGGGGGTGGTGCAGAGGGTCCTTCAGAATCTGTTGCGCGAGGGAATTTCGATTCGGAATCTAACGACGATTATGGAGTGCATGTCGGATCATGCGCTTACGGTGAAGAATCCTGACGACTTGTCTGAGCAGGTTCGGCGTCGTCTGGGAACGTACTTTGTCGCGGAGTATGAGAGTGAGCCTGGCGTGGTGAAGGCAATGACTTTGGAGCCTCGGTTGGAGCAGATTCTTTCGACAAAAGTGCATCGGACGCAGATGGATGTTGGGTTGGTGATTGATCCGCAGATGGCGCAGTATCTTTTGGGCGAGTTGTCTCGGCGGATGACGGAGATGGCGGAGCAGGGGTTGGTGCCAGTTTTGATCACCACCACGGAGTTGAGGTTAGCTTTCAAGCGGTTTTTTGAGCCTTCGTTGGCGAAGTTAGTGGTCCTGTCGTACCAAGAGCTTCCGATGCAAACGGAGATTCGGAATGTCTCGATTATTCTTCCGCCTGCGCCTGCGGCAAAGGCTTAGTCTTGTTCGAGTAGTGGCCGGTTGGATGAGTGCGAGCTTGAAGTGATTTTATGGCAACGGGTGAACAGCGGTATCGATTTATCGTCAGCTCTGCCGAGCAGGCGGTTTCCGTTTTACGATCGCGGTTTGGTGATCGGGCGAGGGTGGTGTCGGTGCGTCAGGTGGAGGGGAGAGGTCTGGCGAAATTTTTGCAGGCACCGAAGTTGGAGGTGATTGCGGCGGTGGCGCCAGGACCAGAGAGTTCTGGAGGTGGCGATGGTAGTGGGGGGGTGGAGGCGGTTTCGGATGGGGGTTCTGGAGTTGAAGCCGGCGGTGGCTCAGTAATTTCTCCTGTGGCGGATGGTGAGACTCGGGCTGGGGCTGCTGGCGGGGCGGGGCGTGCGAAAGTCGTTAGTCAGGGGTTGGATGAGGCAGTGGTTCAGGGAGCGGGCAGGCTGGCTCGAGTGCTTCAAGCTGGCGGGCTTTCTGCACCAGTCATTTCTCGTTTGATGGCGTATCCTGCGTGGAAACAGGTGGAGTCCCAGCCTTTGGGCCGCGCCATGGTGGATGTGGCCGCGCTGCTGCGGTCAGAGTATTCAGCGGTGCCGAGAAGGCCCTTGGGCGATCGGGTAGCGTTTGTTGGTGCTGCGGGTTCGGGAAAGACCACTGCGTTGTGCAAACGGTTGGCGATGGATGTTTTTATGAGAGGTCAGCGTCCGGCGGCGCTGAAGGTGGACCTTGACCGAGCGAATCCTGGGGACGCGCTTTCGGTGTTTTGCGAGGCTTTGGGGGCAGCCTACATTCGGAATATTTCGGATGTGCCTGCGGCGGGGAGGGGTCAGACCCTTTACATTGATTTGCCGGGGTTTTCGTTATGGGCAGACGAGGATGTCGCTGAGATACGGGCGGCGATTAATCCGCTGTTTACGACGGCTCGCGCGGTGGTGATTAACGCGGCTTATGAGCCTTCGTTGGTGAGGAGGTGTTTTACGGTTGCGGAGAAGTTGGATTGCACGCACGTGGTGTTCACGCACGTGGACGAGTTGCAGTATTGGGGAAAGCTTTGGGATCCGTTGCTTCGATCGGGGTTGACGCCTCTGTTTTTGGGCACGGGACAGAATATTGCTGGGGATTGTGAGGAGAGCGTGTTTGAGGCGGTCCTCGGGAGAACCTTTTCGGCAGTTGGACTGGAATCTGCTTAGGCGTGGGGTTGGAAAACAAGGACGTCTTCCATGAAATACTTTTTAATCACCGGAGGTTTCTGGGGCTTTCTGCTCGTGCTTGGAGCAAGCCTGTACGCGGGAAAGAATCCTGCGTTTGCGTTGTTGGACGCTTCGTTGGGTTGTATTGCTGGGTCAGTGCTGTTGAGGTTGTTTTACTCGGTTGTTCAGGCGGGGAGACGGGGAGTGCTTGAGGACCAGCGGAGGATGGAGGCTGCCGAGCGACTTACGATACAGGCGGAAGAAGAGTTGGGTGGGGGGAAAGGTGCATAACGGTGGTGACGATGCGCTTTGAGGTTTTGTGGAGTGTTCAGTGACTAAGACATTGCGATGAGTTCCAAGGAATCACCGGCTAGCCAAGGCACTCCCTGTGATCCTTCTGTTGCGGCGGATTTCGCGCGTGTGTACCTGAACGAGGACGAGCGTCACGGGATGATTGAGAGGAACTTGGGGTTGGTGAGGATTGTCGTGGATCGAATGAAGCTTTTTTTGCCACCGACCTTGGATCTTGATGATCTGTACAGTGTTGGTGTGCAGGGTTTGATTACGGCCACGCGGAAGTTCGACCCAGCGCAGGGGACGGTTTTTGCGGCGTTTGCGACGCTCCACATACGGGGAGCGGTGCGGGATGAGTTGCGTCGGATGGATTGGATTCCGCGGAGTGTTCGCGACAAGGCGAAGCGGTTGCGGGATGCGATAGAGGGTTTGGAGGGGCGGTTGGGTCGTCCGGCGAGTGAGGTTGAAATTTGTGCGGAAATGGGTCTCTCCTTGGACCAGTACGGCACGCTTCTTGATGAGATTAAGCCGGTCAGTTTCATTCCGCTCGATGCCGAATCGGATTGGGAGGATTCTGGCGAAGTGCGGGTTGCGGACCGGATTGCTGATGAGAGTCAGCGAAACGCATTTGAGATGTTGGAGCAGCGGGAGCTGGTGCAACAGGTTGTTGATCAAATGGGCCGGATGCCGGAACTTCAGCGGAAAGTGTTGGCCATGTATTATTTTGAGAATATGCGTCTGGCCGAGATAGCCGCTGCTTTCTCCCTGACGGAGGGGCGCATTTCCCAGATTCACACTCAAGCGGTGATGAGCCTGCGGACTTTTGTGAAAAGAATCACCAACTCTGAAATATGCTTCTAATCCTCGGTTTTGTAATTGTTTTGGGTGCCGCTTTGGGGGGGTTCATGATGGCGGGGGGTAATCCGAAGTTGCTGATGCATCCTTCGGAGTTCGTCTCAATCTTGGGGATTTCCACCGGACTGTTGGTCATTTCGAGTCCCGGTTCCACCTTGAAGGAAGTGATCCACAAGATCATGAACATCATCAAGGGTGGGAAGTCGAACAAGTCGGACTTCGTTGAGTTGTTGCGGTTGTTGTATGAAGTGTTCAATACGGCGAGGCGTGAGGGTTTGATCAAGCTCGAGGATCACATCATGGAGCCGCAGAAGAGTGCTTTGTTTGGGAAGTACAAATCGTTTTTGGCTGACCATCAGCGGGTTGAGTTTTTGTGTAACGGCTTGAAACCGTTGGTTGATGGGCGAATTAAGCCGGAGCAGGTTGAGGGTTTGATGGAGCAGACGTTGGGAGCGATTGAGGAGGAGGCTGGTGCTCCCGTTCACATGCTTCAGTTGGTTGGGGATTCGTTGCCTGGGATTGGGATTGTGGCGGCGGTTATGGGGATTATTAACACGATGACCGCTGTGTCTGAGGGGCCTGAGAAGGTCGGGGAAAAAGTGGGTGCGGCGTTGACGGGAACGTTGCTCGGGGTGTTCTTGGCGTACGGTTTCGTGAATCCGACGGCAGCTCGGATTAAGCACAACAACTCTTTGGATTTGCAGTACTTTGTGGCGATTATGAAGGGAGTGAGCAGTTTCGCTCAAGGGATGGCACCGATGATGGCCGTTGAGGTGGCGCGTCGTTGCATTGAGCACACTTTGGCGCCCAGCGCGGAAGAGATGGAAGAGATGCTGAAGAATCCTGCGAAGTAACTGTTTGAATAAATCCGAGGGGTTTTGTGGACTTCGGGTCCTAAAGTCGTCGGAACAAACTTGAGATATGGCCAAGAAAAAAGCGGAGCATCACGGGGGAGCGTGGAAAGTCGCGTACGCAGATTTCGTCACGGCGATGATGGCCTTGTTCATCGTTCTGTGGATTTGTGCTCAGAATGAGCAGGTTCGTGAAGCGACGACGAAGTATTTCGAGGAGGAGTTCAAGTTGACCAACTCTGAGAAGGACAAGGAATCCATCGGTGGTGGTAAGAACAATCAGGAGGACAAGTCCGACAAGAAGAAACTCGAGGCCATTGCGAAAGAGATGCAGAAGATGCTGAAGAGCGAGGATGTGGCTGAAGACCGGTTGATTGACTTTGAGGTGACGTCAGACAGCCTAAAAATCACGTTGTTTGACACCACGAAGAAGCCGCTATTTGAGAAGAACAAGGCTGCAATCACGAAGTGGGGTGATCTCATTTTGGGTAACATGTCTTGGATTATTGATAAATATAAGATGAAGGTTTACATCGATGGGCACGCTGCGGCGGGGCCAGCGAAGACGGATGTAGACGACTATGGATTGTGGGAGTTGAGTGCTGATCGTGCGAACTCGGCGAGGCGGAAGATGGTGAAGGTGGCAGTGAACCCTGAGAAAGTGTTGCGTGTAACGGGGTATGCGGACACGGTCCCGTTGCCTGAGACAGCGCCTGATTCGGAGAGGAATCAGCGAATCACTTTGAGTTTGTCGTTAAACTGACCGAGGGCCCTTATCCATGGAAAGTTTTCTTGCTGACCGATCTCCCGTTCCAGACGGAACTTCCGCGGACTTTGACTATAGCAGCCTCGCCTTGGGTGATGATTCGGGCTTTGGGATGAACGGGTTCGGCGGGGACTCGGCGAGTGGTGGATTTGTCTCCCTTTTTGATGTTTATGGGGTGGGGCGTCACGGAGGCAAAGCTGTCGACGCCGCTGCGGTGGTGGATTCGGAGTATCATGATGCGGGAAGTAGCTCCGCGATTGGGGCAATGTCCGGACCGAGTTCACAAGGTTCCGCGGAGGCTCCCATGGCAACTGTTGAACCGCACGTTGAGGTGGTCACGGTGAATGGGCGAGTGGAGAAGATTATTGTGACTTGCTCTGGTCCGTGTCGGGTAGAGCTGGACTGCAGTTACTAGTGTTTCCCCCCTTCGTCGTGAGCGTGAGCGGTGTGAGGGGGGACTCGGAGTGAGTTTGGAGGGGGAGCTGGAGGCGCGGTCGATCGAGTGTTTCTTGAGCGCGGTCAACGACGAAGCGCTCTTTTTTTCTATTCACGCCTTTGGTCACAGCTCAGGGTCACGACGGTGGACCCAAACGCTGTTGATGAGCCCCATGGCAAACATCACCATGATCAGAAAGGTGCCTCCGTACGAGATGAAGGGTAACGGGAGTCCGGTAATCGGGACGAGGGCAATGGTCATCCCAATGTTTTGGAATACATGAAAAAAAATCTGTGCGGTGAATCCGACAGACATGATGAGACCAAGCTCGTCGGCGGATTGGTGCGAAGTGAATAGGCAAGCCAAGAGGAGAAGCCCAAACGCGCTGATGAGAATACAGCTACCGATGAATCCCCACTGTTCGCCGATGGCGGTGAAGATGTAGTCGGTATGAACGGTGGTGCCGGGGATGAAGCCTTGCTCAACTTGAGTTCCCGTTGCTTTGAATCCTTTTCCTGAAAGGCCACCTGATCCGATGGCGATGAGGGCTTGATTCACCGCCCATGAGGCGCCGAGTTGGTCCGCGTCGGGGTTGATGAAAGCGGTGATTCTGGAGCGCTGGTAGGGTTTTAGCTGAAAGTTGAGGACGAGAGGGAGCGCGAGGAGCCCTGTCAGCAGGATGAGAATGAAGTGCCGTTTTGGGAGGCCTGCCGCAAGGAGGACAGCCAAGATGGATGGCACCCAAACGAGGGTCATTCCCATGTCAGGTTGCCGAATGATTAACCCCATGGGAATCATCACAATTCCAGCGGTGCCTGCAATGTGGAGGAGCCGACTCCGGTCTCTGAAGTGCACAAGGAAGAGCGAGACGGTGATGATTCCGAAAATGACTCCCATCTGAGAGGGCTGAAAGGTTCCAATGCCGGGTAATCGAAGCCAGCACTTCGCTCCGCCGACCTCTTGTCCGAGAGGCGAGTAGGTGAGCGCGATTAAGATGATGCTGGTGAGGAATAGTGGGATCGCCGCTACCTTAACCCATCGGTAGTGGATCACGGAGGTCATGACGAACACCACGAGTCCAAGGGCCGTCCAAATCACCTGTTTTTCCCAGTATTCTGACGTCCGAAAGTAGGTGGCGCTGTAGATGGCGACGATGCCGAACAGTGAGAGAGCTGTCACGAGGGCCACGATGACCCAGTTCATGCCCAGCAGCTTTCTAAGGAAAGGGCTCATCTTGCAAGCGTTATGCGTTCTCAAACCTCGGCACCGCCTCGAGTAGCTTGCGAGTATAGTCGTGCTGCGGATTTGCGTAAATTTCGGCTGCGGTCGCGTCTTCCACGATGCGGCCGTGATGCATGACCAAGACGCGGTCGCTCATGTGCTCTACCACAGCGAGGTCGTGCGCAATAAAGAGGTAGGTCAAGCCGAGTTGTTGCTGGAGATCCTTGAGAAGGT
>JACCED012316283.1_pt1 | contig 26453 bp, 25 predicted proteins | sample 7455021 | NCBI WGS metagenome assembly JACCED01 (sample SAMN15323456, study PRJNA562643) | freshwater metagenome | isolation source: river surface water | place: USA:Blue River Watershed | collected 2017-08-19 | reverse complement strand
GTAATAAATTTAAAAAATAGTAAAGATAGAAGAGAACATATTATAAAAGAATTTAATAGAGTTGGTATTGAAAAATATGAATTTTTTGAAGCAACTTCGCATGATTCAGAAGAGGTTATAAAAATTATGAATTCCACACTCGTCAAAAAATTTCCAAATTGTTTCAGATGTGATAAAAAGAGATGTGATTGTGAAAATAATGTATTAACGCCGTTTCAAATCGGGAATTGGTGTTCTTTCTTACATATTTTTCAAGACATTGTTGAAAAAAAACATAAATTTGTTTTAATATGTGAAGATGATATTGTATTCTCTCATCAGTATCATAGAATTCTTAATAAATTACTTACACCTCAAACTTTTAGGAATTATAGAATGAACTTTAACTCCCCGCTTTTAATAAGAATGGGGGCAGCTTTCCGTCATGAGAATCATAATTCAACATCTGAACCCATATTTATTAAAAATTACGCTTTATGTAATCCCTGCTTCGCAATAAATGATGTAATGGCCAGATTTTATTTAGAAAAACTAAAAATAATTGATTATCACTCTGATATATATTTTCATGAGCAAATACCAAAATATTATTCACAAGTTCAACATTTCACAATGTTTCCTTATCCTATTTATGAATTATCATTTGTAAAGGAGAAACAGAAATTCAGTTCAACTGTTCGACCAGAGAATGGTATTCGTAGAATTGAATATAAAGAGTTTCTATTTACAACTACAAATTTTTTGTCAAGTATTTTTCTTGATAATTACATGAAAAAATCCCGATTTTATATTAGAAAAGACTCAATCGGTATTAATGGAAATATTAATTCATTTCTAATTTTAAATGAATATGACAAAAAAAGATTTTATTTTGAATATAAATTTGTTATATTCGATAATATTATTGATGAAATAAAAATAATTTATTCTGGTTTAAACAGTAATAAAAATATATTTGAGCCGTATATTCATAAAATAAATGAACTTTTAAATGTTAATTTTTCTATAGATAATGATAATTTATTAAAAAGTTCAATTTATTATTATTATTATTATATGAAAATGATTCAATTATTAAATCCGATAGCTATACATATAAATAATTTAAATGATTTCAAAAAATATAATATACAATCTTCTTACAAAATAGATGAATATTATCATATGAAAGGAAAAATTTTGGAAAATATTGATATAAAAGATAGCTCAGAAATTCAAAAAATAATTGATAATGAAAAATTAGAGATGGTCCTCTTCATTTGAAAGTAGAGCAATTAAATCTTTAGGCTTTATATTATTTATAGGATTTCTATAAAAGATGCAATTTTTTATTTTTACATCATTAATTTTTAAATAATCTCCTATATTTGTTCCACTATTTATGAAAAATGATTTTCTAATAGGTAATATATAACATTTTTTTCTAGAACATATTGTCCCTTCAATATTTAAAATCCATAAATAATTATTTTCATTAATATTCTTTAAAACCCAATCAACTTCAACTATAATAACCTCTTTATGCTCAATATTAATATCCAATTTTTCATCTCTGGAATCAATCATAATAACAAAATAATTATCTTTGAAAAAGCCATTAAATGTATATTTAATATTATCAACTATTTTATGAGAAATATAATTAACATGACAATAATTATCAATATCTATATCTTTATTTATTATAAAATTTATTTTTTTAAATTTATTCAATATTTTTTCAAAAAATAAAATAGAAAAATCAAATTTATTCATTATTTTTTTAAACATAGATAATAAAATAAATAATCTTACTAAAAAATAGTAAATGATATTTTTTTCATTTCAAAATTTTTTATATAAAAAGTTTTACTCCTATATATACCAATATTATAGAAAGATTATTCATTTCATATTATACGATAATGATAATGATAATGATAATTTAGTAATTTACAATCAGAAAAGCGAGAATCGCAAAAATGAGTATCAGAAAAATGAAAATCAGAAAAATGAGAATAAGAAAAAAAAAATTTTAAACCTTCATGTTGTAAAAAAAAATTGTTATTACTGTTTACACCAAATAACAAATAATACATATTGTGCATTTGATAGAATTTTTTGTACAAAAAATTGTAGAAATACTTATGTAAATTCTTTAGAAATCGATTAAAAAAGGTTTATCATTATTATCAGAATTACTAATTGTAATATATTCCATTTTATTATTATCGTCATTAATAACTTTTATTTTTAAATTCATTCCCCACCCTCCATCACAATCAATTCTTTTTACAATATATATATTATCTTTTAAAAATAAAATATTAAAACTATCACTATTTTTATGTGGCAAAATAAATATAATATAATTATTACAATTTATTACTTGAGAATAATAAAAGTTTTTTTCACGCCAATTTAATAAAAACTTACTCTCATCATTTACACAGTTCAAATAAAAACTACTATATGATAATATTGCACAATCATCGTTATAAAGATAATCAGATTTTTTTTTATATATATTATTACCTCTTTTTAAAATTTTAGTAATAATATTTGAAAAATATTTGAAAAATAATTTATTCCCACTCACATCTTCAAATGTATTCCCGTAATAATTATTTATAACATTGTCAACACTATTATTTAAACATTCTAACATGGAAGGATGATTCGGAGAAATACATATAATTCCATTATAATAAGACTTATCGTAATCATCATCACATATAACTATATCATCACTATCATCAAATAGATTATCAATCGGTTTTTTTATAATAAATTTTTCATCAAAATAACATCCACCATATTTATATAAATACGCATATTTAAAAATATCAATTTTAATATTTTTCTCATAACATTTATCATAAGCTTCAAGAATACTTTTATTATCTTTAAAATTATCTTTTAAAAAAATTCTTGAATCAGTTTCATCGTAAAATTCATATTCAAATTCTGGGTTAAAATCTAAAAATGAAATAACAGCATTATAATGGTATAGATTTTCTATATTATTTTTAATTCCACATTGCATAATTTTTTTGGGAATATTTATATTTTTTGATATTCTTTTTTCCAAATCAAAAATAGTATGAAATTCCATAATTTTTAAATTTTCAAAAGAACTCCCTATGGATATAATTTGAGAATCTAATCTTTTCATATCAAATATCTTTATTTTTAAATCTTGTCCCCAACCATAATCATTTAATCTTCGAATAACTATCTTACATTTATTAATATCTAAAAAATAAATAATAACACTAAATTCATCATTATGAACCTCTTTAATAATTTCATAATGATTATTAATTAGAACATCTTCATGCCTTGATTTTATATTCTTTTCTAGTAAATTATGATAAGACATCACTTATTATAATCATAAAATATATTTTTTTAAATATTAATTTAACGTATATATTTTTTGTGATATTAAAAAATATCTTTTATCAATCATTTCAATATCAATTTTTGCTATCATTTGTGGTCCAATATCATTCTGAAAATGGTCTGAAAAATAATATTTATTTTTTTTATCTTTATTAATTTTCATTGATAAACTTTTATTTGATTCATTTATAATAACAAATGATAAATCTGTTATAAAACACTCATCATCAACTATTAATTGGAGGTCAAGTGTTAAATGAAATTTACGAGAAGAGTATATTTCAGGAATAATTAATGAATATTTTGTAATATCCTTTACAAGAATATCAATATCAATCGATTTAAAATTGTCATCACCCGATTTTATTTCATTTATTAAATCTTTGCCAAATGATGTTTTTGCAGGTGAAATCTTATTTTTAGACTCTTCCATAAAAAAATCATTTGTAATCATTAATTCGCTATAATCACTCGTTCTGTTCATTAATTGTAATCCATATTTTTCACTATATCCAAAAAAGTTTTCATTATCATATATCATAATTCCGGGAACAAGCTTCTCTTGATAACCTATTCTAAGTCCCTTTTTAACAGTTGCACCCCCCTCTACATTAAGAGCTCCAAAAAAATAGGGAGTATATTTGGTATTTTCCACGTAATTTACATCTTTTGTACTTAGAATATTTAAAACATTTACATTTAAATCGCCGTATTTTAATGACATTTATGGTATATTACATATATGTAAATGCTTTTTAAATAATATATATATAGAAAACCGATTTAAGACTAATTTGCTATTATATATTATCATAATATGAGTTTACCATTACATATAAAGAGGGGATTTATCGGATGTGCATCAGCATGGTCTGCATTGGGATTTTATCGCGGAGTTAAAGAATATAATTACAAAAATAAAATAGATATAGATAGATATAATTCTGATATGATTAAATACAATATAGAAAAAGAAAAATATTCGAGTACTACATATGAACCGCGTATTCCAGATAAACCTAATTATTTTTATATTACGAGTATTTTATATGGAGTATATGGGTTCGGTGCATATATTTTTCCTCTTACTTCACCAATCTGTTTTATGAAAGAAATTTATAGAATAGAGATAAATTTACGTAATATAAATGATGAGAAAAAAACAAAATTTTATAATACAGTATATTGATATGACCGCAAAAATAAAAATGATTTATATAATGTTAAAATATTACAATTATGTATAATAATTAAGATTAAAAATGGATATAGGATATATTTATATCAGAACAAATGAATATTGGGATTTATATGATGCGTATAAATTGGGAAAAACATTAAATATTCCTGATAGAGAAACATCATATATAACGAGTGAAATTAAAAGAGGAAAATATATAATTGTAATTGAATTAGATGCATCTATTTTAGACGACATTGAAAAAAAATTACAATTATATTTTACTGAATTAAATTTATATATTAAATTTAATGCTGGAACCGAATTCTTTAATAAAAAAATAATTAATTATATAATACCTTATTTTGATGAAAATAATATTTTATATAAAATATTGTCAGATAATGATATTGATAATTTAATTAGAAAAATACGGATTCATGATGATATTTCACATGATGATATATATAATAATACATATCATCCACGAGATTATCAAATGGAAATTATTAATAAATCATCTGATTATTTTCAAAATAATAAAAAAGGATTATTAATAATCCCATGTGGTGTAGGGAAAACTTTAATTTCATTATGGATTACATATAAATTAAATTCTAACACAATTCTTATTGGTGTTCCTAATAAATTATTATTAAAACAATGGTATAATATTATTTATATTTTATTTAAAAATATTCCATGTTTAATTGTATCTGATGGAATATCAATGGATAATATTACATGTTTTTTAGAAAATAATAAAAAAAAATGTATTGTGATAACTACATATTCATCTTCACATAAAATATATTATGCAACACAATATATTGATTTTTCATTTGATATGAAAATCAATGATGAAGCCCATCATCTTACGTCGAATAATATAATAATAGAAAATAATGAAAAAAAATTTATTCAAATGTTGAATATTTCATCAAATAAACAAATATCATTAACTGCTACAATAAAACAGCTTGAAAATATTGATAATAATAATATTATTTCGAATGATAACATAGAATATTTTGGAGACATTATTGATAAAAGATGTTTATTATGGGCTATTAATAAAAATATTGTTTGTGATTATGTTATTCAAACTATTATTATGAATGAAGAAGAGTTAAACCAAAATTTTGAAAAAAATTATTTTACAGAAGATAATGAAAAAAGACTTTTTTTGAGTGCTTTTTCATCTTTAAAAAGTATATTTGATGGGAATTCACATCATTTATTAGTATATTCAAATAATAAGAATAATTCTTTAAAAATAGTTAAATACATAAAAACGCTTTTAGATGATAATTTTTTTGATATAGAAGATTTATATTATTCAAGCTATCATAGTGATATGAGTTCAAAAGAGCAAGTAAATATAATAAATAAATTTGAGAAATCTAAATATGGCATAATTACATGTGTTTATTGTTTAGGAGAAGGTTATGATAATAATAACATAGATGGTGTTGTTTTTTCAGAAAATATGAGTTCAAATATTCGTATTGTTCAGAGTAGTTTACGAGCGAGTAGAAAGAATATAAATCAACCTAATAAAATTGCAAAAATTATATTACCAATTTTACATAAGGATGACTGGTTAGAAGATAATAACAATCAAGATTTGAGAAAAATTAAAGAGGTTATTTATCAAATGGGTTTGGAAGATGAAACTATCAATCAAAAAATAAAGGTTTTTACTATTGAAATTAAAAAATATATATCATCAAAAAATAAAAATATCCAATATACGGATAATTTTGGAGAATATGATGATGATTTAACATCAAAATTAAAATTAAAAACTATAAAACGTTCAATTCTTGGAATAAGTTATGAAAAAGCAAAAACAATTATAGCAAGTAAAAATATTAAAAATAAAGAAGAATATTTTGAATTATGCAATAATGATAACAGATTATCATTTGAACCTGAATTGATATATAATGGATTATTTACAAATTGGATAGAATACTTGAGTATTCAAAGGATTTATTATGATTTAGAAACATGTAAAAATAGAGTAAATGAATTATTATTATTATTTCCTGAAATAAAAAATAATTATTTAGATTTATCAACAATAAGTAATTATATGTGCACAAAAGACCCGTTATTTCCACCCCATGGATTATGGGTGGAATACTATAATTTAAAAAATTTAAGTGAAGTTATTGTTATTACAAATAATAAAAAGAAAAATGGAGTCGTTTTATGAATCTATAAATATTTAAGGAAAAAATACTTTTTTTTTAAAAATAAATTAAAAAATGATTTTTTTTAATTTAAAGAATTAATATCTTATAATTATATATAATACTATAAAATGTCAAAACAATACTCATGCGATTTATGTAAAAAGGTCTTTAATCAAAAAATTGATTTTACACGACACAAAAATAAAAAATCACCATGTATTAATTTATTAGAAATTGAAAAGATAAATCAAATAAAAGAGGTTAAAACTGATAATAAATCAAAACTTATTAATGTTTTTAAAAACTGTTTAAATATTTTAAGAGATAATGAAGGTTTAACTGGTGAAAAAGCTTTAAGAACCATGTCATATCTATTAATATTAAAATTACTTGAGCCACATTTTGGCCATGAAATAAATATTGATACATATGAATATGATTTTAACCATATTCAAGATGAAATGGTTGAGAAACATAAAAACAAGCTATTAGAAATAGTTCGTTTTAGTAATCTTGCAAAGGAGAAGGAGGATAATATTCCTATTAATATGAAATATTTATGGGATGATATTTTAGCAAATCATCCTACTACTAAAAATATTTTCTTAAAAGGGAAAAGTTTTGATATACAACATAAAACCACCTATAAAAAATTAATTGATAAATTAAATTCACTTGACTTATCAAATACAGAATATGATGTATTAGGCAATGCATATGAAGAGGTTATTCAAGATATAATGACTGGAAAAGTATTGGGACAATTTTTTACTCAACCATTAATTAAAAAAATGATGGTAAATCTGATTCATCCCCAAATACATCCTGATGGAAAAATAGAAACATGTGGAGACCCTACTATGGGAACAGGTGGCTTTTTAATTACCTATTTACAGCATATTTTACAACAGGCAACTGCCAAAAATATTAAACCTGATTGGGATTTTATTAAAACGGAAGGTTTATATGGTAAAGAATTAGAGCCTGATACATATCAACTTGCGGTTTCAAACATGTTAATCTCATCTGGTCATATGTTTGAACAGTTAGAAAGAGGGGACAGTATTCGTGAGCCAATAACAAGGAAATTTGATAATATTCTTGCAAATCCACCATTTGGAATTAAAGGATTAAAATATGATGATTTTCAGAGTTCATTAAAACCAGAATACGTCCCTATTAAGACAGATAATGCTGTTTCCTTATTTATTCAGGCAATTATTTATATGCTAAAAATAAATGGTAAATGTGCAGTTGTATTACCTGATGGCCAAGATTTATTTTCAAAAACAAATAACACATTGATTGCAATTAGAGAATATCTAATGAAAACATGTGATTTGAAAGAAATTATTCATCTGCCATCAGGAATATTTACATATACACCTATAAAAACATGTGTATTTTACTTTGTGAAAAAGAGAGAAGGAATGGATGTTTTGGAAACCAAAATTAAAGTATCTAAAACTCAAAAAGAAACTGGTAGAGATTACAATTTTTCAAAAACACATCAAACAACCAAGGTTAAGTTTTATGATTACAATCCTTATGAAGATGTAAAAAATCTATTAATTGAGGTTCCAATTGAAAAAATTGCGAATAATTCATATTCACTTAATTATACAGAATATATGAAAGATGAAAACGAAGAAGAACAATATGAAGAAGGAATTGTTGTAAAGACAATTGGAGAAATATTTAATTGTAAAATGGGTAAATTTAATTCAAATGACATGGATGGTAATGGTATTATACCATTTTATTCTTGTAAATCAAATAATCCAGTCGGTTTTCATAGCGTTTATTCATTTGATTATCCAGAATATTTATTATTAGTATGTGCTGGTGGAAGTCAAAACAATATTATAGGTGATGATGTTGGATTGGGAAAATGTTATTATGTTAATGGTAAAACAGCCTGTAGAGCAAATGTTTGTTCATTAGTTTCTAAAACACAAGAATATAATATTAAATATATAAATTATTACCTTAATATTAATAGGATTGAAACAAATAAAAAAGCACATTTTACAACTAATCTTGGAACTATTTCATTAGATGATATTAAATCAATAAAAATCCCAATTCCATCACTTAATAAACAACAGGAAATCGTGAAATATTTAGATTTCATATACGAAAAAGCAAACAAAACAAGTAATGATAAAATTGTGGAATTAAAGCAATTAAATGAGTTTTGTTTGAATAATCAAAAAATATTTGGTGAGAATGTGGTGAAAGAATTAGGTGATGTATTCAAAGAAGTAAAAACAGGCAAAGATGTTGTTGCTACTGATAGAAAAAAAGGAGAATATCCATTTTATGGAGCAAATGGAATTATTGATTATGTTGATAGTTATATATTTGATGGTAAATATTTATTGACAGCAAGAACTGGTTCATTAGGTTCATTGCATATATCAAATGGTAAGTTTTGGTGTTCAGGGGATGTGCACAGAATGGAATTTGAAAATGATACTTTATTAACATATACATATTATTATTTACAAACGATAGATTTTCAAAAGTTTAGAACAGGTTCAGCACATCCAAAATTAAGCGGTTCAAGTTTAAAATCAATTAAAATTCATATACCATCCATTGAACGCCAAAAAGAGATTGTTGAGTATTGTGAATTTAATGATATACTTATTAAACAATTAGAAAAAGAGATTCAAAAAAATAAAGAATTAGCACAACAATTTATTAAAAATATTGTAAAATCACACATTCAAAAAGAGACAGATGAACAATCCGATGATAATTATATAGTGTAATTTCTAAAAATTATAATAAAAATCTTATGTTGAATATGATAAATAAGATGCAAAAGAGAGCCATAATATGTATGGAATTAGACAATATGCTGCTCTTTTATTAATTTTATAATATAAACTAAATAACAAACATGCGTAAAACAGAATAAAAATGAGAGACCAAAATGCATAGGCTCTAAAACCTGGGTATTTAACAAAAAAAAGCCACCATGCTGTTAATAATAATAGGTGAATGATATACAATATAAATACTGTATTATGTTCTTTTGAATTAGATGAATAAATAAGATATGAGGAGTATCCTAATAATATATAGAGGATTGGCCAAACAACGCCAAATACCCATCCGGGAGGATTGAAGCGGGTTTTCGGTTTTGGAATATTTTTGGATGAATAAAATATTCCTGAACCAAAGCCCAAAATTAATGGCAATAGTATAATTAACACTTTTATAATATTCGAAATCATTATAACATAAAATTAGATTTTTTTATACCCAATAACTTTTTTTGAATAATAAAAAAACAAATGCTAAAATAAAACATGAGAATGCATGCCTGTATTGAATAGTTGTTTCCTTTGCCCATCTTTTATGATAATTATTTGCTAACTCATTAACATTTTCAGTATTTGGTATTTTTTTAACAAATTCCTTCGGAATTTTTAGATATATACACGTCTTAGTTTCAGAAGATGATAAAAAATCTTTTTTTACAAGAGAATATTTACTATCTTTTTTAAAACTAATATCATTAATTATATCAACAATATTTTTATATCCAAATTTTATTGTATTAAAAAATTCTTCATTTATTTCATATATATTTTCAGGACCACATGGTACTGTTTTTTTTGTATCTAACCAAAATTTGCCATTTTGGTCAAGGGATATTTCAATAATATTATGATGATAATCATAATTATCGCTACTATGATGGCGACGATTATCAATATCCATTTTAAAAAAACATTATCATATGTCGTAATGAATTTTATTTTATTATTTTGTTATTTTATATAATTAAAAAAATTTTGTTTCAATTTTTTTAAGCCTTTTAATTAAAATTAAGCTATAACTTAAGCTTAAAAAATAAATACAAATTTAGAAAATTATGATTTTTATGTCAGAAAAAATGCCTTTTCCTGATATGGTTTTTACTTTGAAAAAAGATGCCTTTTCCTGATATGGTTTTTTGATTTGAAGAAATTCGCCTTTTCCTGATATGGTTTTTGTTTTGAAGAAATTCGCCTTTTTCTGATATGGTTTTTGATTTGAAGAAATTCGCCTTTTCCTGATATGGTTTTTACTTTTTTACTAAATTTGTATTTTTTGAAAAAAAGTGTGTTATAACGATAAATTTATAATTTATATATTTACTAATTATTTTTATTATCTTATATCGTGGTAAAAATATTATAATTATTTTATAAAATTAAAAAAAAAATTTCTAAAAATTTTAAGCTTTTTTTATTAAAATTAAGCTATAACTTAAGCTTAAAAATATTTTTACAATGATAACATTAAAATATTTTTCTAATGAAATATTGTTTTAATTTATCAATGTTTTATCAATAAAGTCAAACTTTCGCATGCAAAATTTATCCAATTTAAGTAATTTTTTAAGCTATTTTTGTGACTTTTAAGCCGTTTTTATAAAAATTATAATTTTGCCCGAAAATTTTATAAAAAAGCTTAAAAAAATTTAGCTCTTTTTTAATGTTCTATTATTGATAAGAGAATTATATTTTTAAAAAGTGGTTATCAATAAATTATAATTTCGGCTTAATTTTGAGCTTAAAAATGAGCTTAAAAATAAAAAATGAAATTTTCAAATATTTTTTTTAAAAAAAGTTGAAAAAAAAAAATAAAAAAAATATATGATTTTTAAAATATATAAATTTTAATTATAAATCTGAAATTTTTTATTTTTTTTTTTTAAGCTCATTTTTAAGCCCGAAATTAAGCCGAAATTATAATTTATTGATAAGCACATTTTTAAAAAATGACATTGATATCAATATTCCATCATTAAAAAAGTGCAAAAATTTTTTAAGCTTTTTTATAAAATTTTCGGGCAAAATTATAATTTTTATAAAAACGGCTTAAAAATCACAAAAACAGCTTAAAAAATTACTTAAATTGGATAAATTTTGACTGCACATTTTTGACTTTATTGATAAAATATTGATAAATTAGAAAAATATTTCATTGGAAAAATATTTCATTGATACTATTGTAAAAATATTTTTAAGCTTAAGTTATAGCTTAATTTTAATAAAAAAAGCTTAAAAAATTTTAAAAAAATTTAAAAAAAAAATTCGATTTTTATAAAAATTAACTTTTGTAATGAAAAAATTTTAAGCTTATTTTTTTAAGCTTATTTAAAAAAATAAGCTTAATTATATATAGAATGACAAGTTATTATAAATGTGTCAGATGTGAAAAATATATATCGGAGAAGAGGAGTAATATTTTGAATCATTTGAATAAAAAGAATAAATGTGAGAAGAGCCAAAGTGCTCTTAATTTCAATGATAAAGAGATATATGAAAAATCATTGATTAAAGTAATAGGCATTAATGATAATAATAGCGAAATAGAGAGTGAAAATATTGAATGCACTTTTTGTAATAAAAATTTTTCCACAAAATATTACCTTAAAAAACACGTAGAAAAATGCAAAAATAATAAAAATTTCAATATATCAAATTACAATACACAGATAAATAATATTAGTATAAATGTGAATATAACAAATCCTATCCCATTTGATAATGATTGGGACGTTTCCAATATTGATTTATTAACAAAGAAAAATCTACTCATGTCAAAAATAATGTATTCAAATCTACTCTCTGAAATATTGAATAATGAATTAAATCTGAATGTCATTATCGAAAAGGAATCTGACACTGGATTAGTATATAAGAATGATAAAGACACATATATAAAAATGAAAATCAAAGATATTATTGATAAAACGATGGAAAAGCTGAAAAATCATTTGCTCAATTTTATTGATGATGCAAATTCAGATAAATTGATTATTGATACATATTTGAAAGAGTTTGAAAGTAATATTGTGGATAAATATCAGAAATATATTGAGAATAATGAAATCAATACATTTGTACAAAATTATATGATTAAGTTATATGAGGAGAAGAAGAATGATGCAATAGATGTAATGAATAAAATAAACACGATAAATATTGATTCTATAAAAAAATTAGACGGTTTCTAAATTCTTTTTTCGTACAAATATTTTTGAAAAAATAAATCAAAAATATATGAATCATTTATATCCAGATTTTAATTATGAAAAATACAGAGACTTAAATCCATATTTACTTTTTCAAAATCTCAAAACCAAGGAGGATTATGAAAAGAATTATATGGAAGAGGGGAGGTATAAAGGGAGAGTTTACAAAGAAGATATGAAAAAAAATAAATCATTTCACCTATTATTACCAACAATAGGTAAAGCCACAATATTTAAAATGTTATTTTCTCTCAAAAATCAATTATTAGAGACAGATTACTTAACAATTGTTTATGATGGTTCGAAGAACACTTCTACATTAGATGACGTAAAAAAAGCGACCGAACAGTTTAAATGCAAAGTGAATATAATAGTGGAGAATAATAATCTAGGATTTTGGGGCCATGCTATAAGAAATAAACATAATAATCTCGAAGGTGATTTCATATTTCATATAGACGACGATGATATTTTATTAGATAATGCAATGAATACAATTCGCAAAATATGTAAAGATACACGAATGATATACATATTTAAAATAATTCTCGAAAACAATAAGATTGTATGGAGAAAGAAGAGTATAATACATGCAGAGATTAGTACACAGAGCGGAATTATACCTATGAATATTAATAAAACCGGTTTTTGGGAATTAAAGTATGGTGGAGATTTTGACTTCTATAAGAATCTCTCAAAACAGAATCATGTTTTATTTATTGATAAATTAATTTATCAAAAGTTTTAGTGTAATTTATTTTAGTTCAAAATCGAAAAAAATAATATATGATAATATGTAATGCAAAAAAAGTTAGGTCAGTATTTTACGACAAATATTATATTAAAAGAGAAGATATATCATTTTATTCAAAATAATCCTGTGAATATATTAGAACCGGCTGTTGGAAGAGGTGATTTAGTAGAATATATTTTATCTAAGAAGAAGAGCCCCAAGATAAAATTTGATATGTACGAGATTGATAAAAAAATAGAACCACTCACTGCAATTAAAAAAGATGATATTTATTATTGTGATTTTCTTAACGCAGATATTACAAAAAAATATGCAACTATTATTGGGAATCCACCATATATCAAGCATAAAACGGGAAATTTATATATAAAGTTTGTGGAGAAGTGTTGTAATTTATTAGAAGAGAATGGTGAATTAATATTTATTGTTCCGTCCGATTTTTTCAAGTTAACGTCAGCATCGAGAGTATTAGAAGATATGTTAGCAACCGGGACAATAACTCATGTTTTTTATCCGAACGATGAACAGATGTTTGATAATGCAGCGATTGATATACTAATATTTAGATATTGTAAAAATATAAACTTACCCAAAAAGGTTTTATTTAATGATAAAGAGATGAATCTGGTTAATTCAAATGGCTTAATTACATTTGAAGAAACCCAGCTAGAGCTGAGCAAAAAAATGAAAGATTATTTTAATATATACGTTGGATTAGTAAGTGGAAAGGAGGAGGTATATAAGAACGAAGAGCTCGGTAATATTGATGTATTAAATGGAGAGGGTAAGATAGATAGATATATTTTTATAAAAGAATTCCCAACAGATAATGATGAACTTAATAAACATTTATTATTGCATAAATCTGCATTAATGAATAGGGGTATAAGAAATTTTGATGAAGAGAATTGGTTTGAATTTGGAGCTGCTAGAAATATGGAAACAATTGAAAATCATATGGGCCAAGATTGTTTGTATATTTATACGATAACGAGAAGGGCAGATGTTGCATTTAAAGGACATGTTAATTATTTTGGTGGTAATCTGATTATAATGATACCGAAGAGTGATATTGATTTAGATAAGTTCAAAGATTATTTGAACAGTTCACAATTTAAAAAGAATTTCTTATTTTCGAATCGATTCAAAATAGGGCAACGTCAATTGGCAAATTCATATATTCCTGATTCTTTATTTAATTAGGCATGATTGATGCATTTGGATAAAGTACTCTATCATAAACTGTTTGAAAATAGAGGGGAGTATAAAATGGTATCTGTTTATTTGCAAGTTTTTTTGCTTTAAAAATTTGCTCCAAATAATATTTCTTTTTATTTATATTATATAATACTTGCGGATTTAAAGCGTTTTTCTGACACAAATTTAAAGGCATAATTATATATTGTAGATATTTTATTTTTGTTTTCTTTAAGTATTTTCTATTTTTAAATCTAAATTATAAATAGTAATTATGTTCATAGGACCACCTCCAAATCAACCATTTGAAGTTCAAGTGTACACTTATTATAATCAATATTATGCAACAGAATATGAAACACAACAGAGAAGATTGTTAAGAAATCTCTATAACAATAATCAATCTATAAAAGAGGCAAATCAGAATCCATTTTTACAAAATCCTAATAAAAAATATTATTTTCAATACAATGATGGTAATACATATATGTATGTTGAAACAACTCTTCCGGATAAGAAGAAAGTAGAGAAATATGTATATATTTATACGCAAAAAGTATGGTGTCCAAAACGATGCTTCTATGTAGAAAAAGCTAAAGATATTTTATGCACTAAAGTTTAGGAGATAAATTATTTTTTGCCTTTCTTTTACCGAGTGAACTATTAACAACAGATTTTGGAGACTCACTATTTATAATTTTTAGCATTTCGATATCTTTTAATAATTCATTACTATCATTATATCTTTCCTCAACTGGTGCTAATGTTTTTTTGAAAATATTATATATAACTTTTTTTAATTCAATATTTATATTTATATTTATATTTGATAAAATTGTAAATACATATGTCATATCATTTTCATATAATTTATTATAATATATTATTCTATATATTGGTTCTTTATTTATCGGTGCATAAAAATCTAAAAATCGATTGGCAAAAATCCATATAAAAAAATATAAAAAACAAACTCCTAATGAAAAAATATCAGCCTTTTTATTTACAGTATATTTTCCATTTTCATTGACTATATATTTCTCATTTCTATTTTTATCATTTTTATATATATAAAACTTATTCAAAAATTCTGGTGCAATAGTTGTTTTCGTTCCTCTAATTTTATTTAATACAGTCCCTTCAAATTCTACTGTTCCAAAATCTGTTATTTTAACTTCTACCTTTCCATTATTCATTTTATATAAAAAATTCTCTAATTTTATATCCAAATGAACCAAGTTATTTTCATGAAGATATGAAATACTTTTTGTCATTTTATAAATAATATCTATAAAAGATTCAACACTTTTATTTATACTATAAATATAATTAAATAAATCACCGTCACATCTTTCTAAAATACTATAAATTTGCTTTTCCGGAGATAAAACCCCAAATTCATATATTTTTAGAATATATTCTGAATCACCATATTTTTCTGTTAATAATTTATGTATTAGGCATGATTTTAATGTTTCGCGTTGATTTTTTTTTGCAATTCGCAACATGTAATATTTTGTTTTATTCAAGAAAATAATAGATTCTCCTCCTAAAGTATTATTACCATTAATATTGGATTGAAAATTTATAAGTAAAGATTCCCCTTCATTATTTTCTGGATATAATTTTCTAAATTTTAGATTTTTATTTATAATTTTATATTTGTTTTTAATTTCATTTGGATTATATAAGGTAAATCCTTCGAGTAGAGGTAATTCTTTTTCTCTAAATTTTAATGTAATATTTTTTTTATTGGTATTATTTTTATTACTATTTTCAATTTTTTTCAAATATTTTTGTAAATTCAAGTTCATATATTTATACATAGATTATTTATATGAAATGTTGTAAATCCTAAAAATCTGAAAAATCATTTACCTCTAATTCCTCCACATTCATTATTTTATTTGTATTTAAATAATAAGGATAACTCAAATTATTAATTTCCACAATAAATATTCCATTGCTATTTGGCATACTATTTGTTTCACGAATAATTAAATTATACTCTTCAAATAAAATTTCATTTTTAGGCACCACTTTATGAAACATAAATATCAATTCGTGCTCCCCCATATCATCAAAAACAATATTATCCATTATAAAATTAAAATCATTTACACCATCTTCTAAGTCATGATAATCTTCCAAATTATATATAAATTCTCTTTTGCTATTAACTAATTTAATTTTAAGATTCTTCAAATTAAATGATTTAAAACTGTACATAATTTTATATGTAAAATTCTTTTTAACAGAAAATTTATACTTAATTCTATCCTCTTTTAATTCTAATATATCTTCATCCACTTCTAAAATATTCTTTTCGACAATCGTATCTTCGTCGTCGTCGCTAGACACATCATTTTTTTCTTGATATTTATAATCATTTTTAGAATTATTATCATTATTATCATTATTATTATCATTATCAAAAATATTATTTAAAGATACAGATGGTTTAACACCACTATTTTTCCCTTTATTATTGCTATATTTCCCATACATATACAGACAAAAGGCCGGGATAAGCAAATATTTTGCGTTTCTCTTAATCATACTTTTATACATAAAACAAATTTAATTATTTGGACGCAGAGTCTCCTTTTTTTTTAACTCATTATCAAATAAAATTCGAGGACCGGGTGGATAATAAATCGCCTTTTCGATATCTCTTATACCTCTAACTAATTTAAATAGCCCAGGAACAATCTCAACAGATGAAGATTGGTCAGACCCCCATGAATTTCGGTCATCGGTAATATGTCTCTCAATAAATCCATTTTTACCCATTAGTGGGATTGAACTAAAACTGGTAACAAGCCCGAATTCATGTCCAGAGTATCCCATACTCTTTTCAGGATATTTCGCCCTTAACCAACTAATATAATTCAAATTCAACTCCTCATAAATCGCCGGATAACAACTATTTGTATGCATAATAACATCTGGGTCGCACACTTCAACACATGCATCAATCTCCTCCTCTGTGCTCATGCCAGTGCTTATTATAAATAAATCAAACTTACTTCTGGCATATCTGCACAGCTCTAAATCAGTAATAAGTGCACTCGGTATTTTTCCAACATTCGTATATTTACACATTAAATCAACAGATGGAATATCCCAAACAGATGCAAAAAATTCAACCCCTATACTTTTTGCATAATCAAATAGCTCCGAAATCTGCTCTTCATTAAATTCAATCTTGTATTTATATTCTAAATATGTCATTCTTCCCCAGGGGGTATCCTTCATCTTAGATTTTTGTTCCTCGGGAACGCATAACTCAGGGGTTCTCTTCTGAATTTTCACATAATCAACACCAGCATCTTTTGCCAAGCGCATCATCTTTTTACATCTTTCAATATCACCGTTATGATTAATACCAATCTCTGCAATAATTTTTACCATTTTATAAATATATATTATTATTTTTTATTCTTTATATACACGTTTTGCAATTATCGCATAAAAATTCATTTCCTGGATTTATACAAAAAGAGTCATCTAGACTATGTCCGACACATCCTTGGCAATGTTGTTCAATTGGATAATCATCCATATCATCTGATGTAATAATACTCCATTTATTTTTTGGCTTACTCTCATCGTATAATAGATAATGACTATCAAATGAAATATAATATTTCGTATATTCTCTCTTTATTGAATTATAGATGAATGTGAGAGATCGATAAATTTCAGGACTTTTATTATATTTTTGCATATTGAAAAAGAACTCTGACATTGGCTTATCACCATGATTTAAAAAATCAATGAATCGTTTCATCTTTTTCATTTTATTATTCATTTTATGAAATGATTTATTTATCACTTTAATCGTTTATATAATATATAAAGCATAAAAAATAATTTATAAAAATAAATCTGTCATTTTTATTATAAAGAGTACTCTTATATATCCATATATACTCATGAAATTCAATTTTTTATTACTTACAACTTTATATCATCTTATAAATGGATATCAACAAATAAATATAAATTCCCTTGTAAAATCCAAGTATTTATTTGACGATATATCATATAATTCACTCATTACTAAGATAAATAATCATCAGATTGACACGCTTTATTTTCCAAATAAATTAGACGAAGTCTTATCACATGATGCTATTGATAACAGCGACAAGTTATCCCTAATACAATTTCATAAAACTACGATTAGTCCAATGATAGTTGATAATTTAGTAGATATATCAACGAAAAATAATATTGATACAATTTTTATACCCTTTCAGAGCCCCGGATTTGTTGAAAGTGCTCTTAGTAGTACAGTGCAAATATTTCAAAACTATATATTACCATTTATATTTTTTTCCACTATAATATCTTTATTCCGCTTTCAGCAGATGAATAATGGAATGGGGAGTGGAAATGGATTTATGAATGGTCTTACATCACTAAATAATAACATAAAAAAAGATAAAGTCACAATGCAAAAGGCCAATATTTCTCTAAATAGTTTTGCAGGGAGTCCTGAAATATTTGAGGAGTGTACGGAAGTAGTATCTTATCTAAAAAATGGAACATTATATCAGAATGCGGGTGCTGAGATACCGCGGGGAATATTATTGGAGGGGCCACCAGGAACAGGGAAAACACTTTTGGCCAAAGCGATAGCTAGTGAGGCGGACGCGAATTTTATTTCAGTTGCGGCAAGTGAATTCGTGGAGATATTTGTGGGAGTGGGTGCGTCAAAGATTCGCGGATTATTCAAACAGGCAAGAGAGAATAAACCGTGTATTATTTTTATAGATGAGATCGACGCGGTAGGAAGACAGCGCGGGGCAGGTGTAAATATGGCAAATGACGAGAGAGAGCAGACGCTGAATCAATTATTGGCAGAGATGGATGGATTTTCACAAAATGATGGCATATTGGTTATGGCCGCAACAAATAGAAAGGATGTTCTTGATGCAGCCCTATTGCGCCCCGGTCGTTTTGACAGAATTATAACAGTTCCATTTCCCGATAAAACTTCGCGTAAAGAAATTTTATTGGTTCATTCTAAAAATAAGATGCTGGATAAGTTTATAAATCTCGATTTAATATCAGAATTAACAGCCGGATTTTCAGGAGCACAATTAAAGAATTTAATGAACGAGGCGGCAATATTTGCTGCTAGAAATAGTCGCATAGAGATTAAGGAGACAGATATTTACAGTGCGCTTGATAAGCTAACTGTCGGCTTAATTAGAAAGACAGATACAAGGAGTGATGAAGCAAGGCGGCGTATAGCAATCCATGAAACGGGACATGCGTTATTAGCAGCCAGTTATCCAGAATATTTTGAATTAAAGAAAGTGAGCATTCAGAGCACATATAATGGTGCAGGTGGTTATACTATATTTAATGAATATCAAAATATAACGGAATCTGGGCTTTATACGAAGGATTTATTAAAGAAGCGTTTAACAGTAATTATGGGAGGAAAAGCGGCAGAATATATTTTTTACGGAGAGAATCATGTATCATTGGGTGCAATTCAGGATTTAAAACAAGCAAATTCATTGGCACAGAAAATGGTCGGAAATTTTGGCATGGGTATTGACTTGGAGGTATTTTATAATGAGAATGTTGAGAGTGATAGAAATCCATTCTTGGGTCGAAGCTTGGGAATTGGTGATAAATATTCTGAGGCAACGAAAAAAATAATGGATAAGGAGTCATTACAATTAGTGACCGATGCGTATGAAACGGCAAAGGAAATATTATCCACTAAAATTCAAAAAATGAATCAAGTCATAGAGTTGCTAATTGAGAATGAGAATATTCCAGGGAGCAGCGTAAATCATTTATTACATTTATAAGAACATAAAAATAAAAATATAAAAAATAAAAATATAAAAAATAAAAAATCTATATTATATATATAAAATGTTAAATCGTAAATATTACGTTTTAGCCTCTCCGATGGAAACAGGTGTTCCAAACAAAATCATTCAAGTGAATCCAGATGGTACAATGGGTCCAGCAGGTCCGCCAGGTGCACCAGGTCCACAAGGTGTAGATGGTTCATACACTGTTGTGGAAACAACAACTACTCATGTTTTACCAGATTCAACTGATTTTACAAATACACAAGTTATTTATAATAATTCATCTGCTGTATATTCTTTATTAGGTTCAGCAAATATAAGTGGAACAATATCGTCATCAAATTTATCAAATATTACAACAGTATCTTCATTTACACCTACGATTTATACAACTGCATATGATGCAACAAATAAATATTTATATATTGGTGGTAATTTTAAATATGTTGGAAATACTTTATGTAATGGTATAGCTTATTACGATTTTACTTTAAAAACATGGAATGCTATTACACGAACATCAGCTGGCACAACATATACCGGTATTAGTACAGCAGCAGGTGTAAGTGCAATATTTTCAATAAAGGTTGGCCTTAGTGGGAATGTTTATGTTGGTGGAAGTTTTACAACTTTTGTTGGATACACAGCATCAGGTCTTGCTATATATAAATCGGGTGATTGGGCTACATCTAGTTCAGGTTCTTCAGGCGGCCCTACTTCCTTACCATCTTTATCTGGTTCTGCTACTGTTTATTCATTAATTTTAGGAAGTGGTGGAAATTTATATATTGGCGGGTCTTTTACGGCTACTGGATCAGGTACTTCAAATACTGCAAATAATATTGTTGCATATAATATATTACCAAATACATTTTCTGTTGTTGGAACATCATCAAGTGCAGCAAATTATGGTCTTGATAATACTGTTTATGCACTGGAAACAGATGGAACAAATATTTATATTGGTGGTTTATTTACATCAACAAAAGATGGAAGTACTACTTTAGCAGCAATTGCAAAATATTCAGGTTCAGGTGCTTTAACAGGAATAAACGGTGGAGTTATAGGAACATGTAATACATTATTATATAGTGGGTCAAAATTATATGTAGGTGGTTTATTTGGATATGTTGGTACAACTAATGGAAGTGCCGCAAATAACTTAGCAGTTGTATCGAATCTTTCAGCAACCACACCAACTTGGACCCCATTATCAACACAAATTTCGTCTTTAGTAACATCATTAGCAATTAATCCAACTACAAATAAACTATATATTGGTACAATGAATAAAGGGGTTCAAATATACGATTTAATAAATAGTGTTGCAATTCCAACAAATATTCAACAAAGTACAGAAGTTTATTCCTTATATATTGATTCAAGTTCAAATTTGTACATTGGTGGTAAATTTATTGGTCTTGGAAATTCAGGTATAACTTCATTGGGTTATATTAATTTAAATAATATTTTAAATATTAAATATAATGGAAAAACATTAGCCTCTGTATTCGAAAATGGAACAGGCGTAGTTTTTGCATATTATAATAGTACATGGAATAATATTACAAATTTTGTTTCAGGTTTATAATTTTTTTATCTAAGGAATAATTAAATATGGTTCATTCCAGTACATATAATCTTTTATTTAATCGAAAAAGCGGTGGATTAAATAAAAGAGTCGATTTTTTCAAACTTCTTAATGAAAAGAAAGCCTTTCTGGCAAAAACATTCGGAAATCTCATTTTCCAATTATTAATAACATTTATTATTGCATTCCGAGTAAAATCCCCAGATTTATTAGAAAATAATTTATATTTTTGGGGACTTATCATAACAACTTTTATTATTATATTTTTACTGGCAATGGTAAGTATGCCACCAATTATGAAATTTATTTTATTTACAATATTCTCAATAAGTTGGGGCCTACTCTTATCTAAAATAAAGGAACAAGCATCACCTGAAATTATTAAATCGGCACTACTTGGTGTTATTTCAATATTTATAGCGATGTTCATCGTCGGACTTTTGATAACATCTATGGGAATAACAATGAGTCCTAAACTCGGATTTATTTTACTCGTCGCTCTATTACTTTTAATCATAGTGTCCATTGTGTCGATGTTTATGAAATCCTACGATACATATCATAAGGCAATATCTGTATTTGCGCTTGTTCTATTCTCAATATTTATTATTTATGATACAAATACAATTTTACAGAGAAATTATTTAGGGGATTTTATTACAGCATCAATTGATTATTACTTAGATATTCTAAATATATTTATCAATTTAATAAACGTACAGTCATAGAATAATATCTAATATATTGTTAATGTTATATATTCTTATCGTTATATTACTTATTTGCCTAATATATATTATGTCTATTATATTTTTAAAAAATCGACATATAGAATCTTTTGCAGGTAAAGAGCCAATAGATATTGTTTATACATATGTTGATGGTAATGACCCAGATTTTATAAATACAAGAAAATATATTTCAAAAAAATATTACAATCCAAATAATAACACATATGACTCAAATATTATAGGAAGATTTAATGATAGAGATGAATTAAAATACAGTTTAAGGTCAGTTGATTATTATTTGAATTTTTACAGAAATATATATATAGTAACAAATGGAAAATTACCAAAATGGTTAAATATAAATCATCCTCGAATAAAAACAATAAAGCATAGTGATATACCGGTACTAAAAGATTATTTACCAACATATAATTCTCATTCAATTGAGGCAAATCTGCATCGAATTCCAGGATTATCTGAAAAGTTTTTATATTTTAATGATGATGTACTTATTACAAAAAAAATAGATATATCAGATTTTATAAAAGATGGAAAGATAATTATTCATAGTGATAATACATTATCATATAATGGTAAAAATAATACAAAAAAAAAAGGTTTTGATAATGCATGGTCAAATTCAAATAAATATTTAGATTACAAATATAAACCAGAAAAGAGATATGTATATCAACATATACCATTTTTAATTGACAAGAATATTATCAATAATTTATGGAATGAATTACCAAATGAATTACTACAAACAACGAAAAATAAGTTTAGAAGTATCCATGATTATAATATTTTTCAAGGGTTGCATACATTTACTCTTTATTATAATAATTTTTTTTCATATCCTGAATATAAAATATCTTATTATTTAAGTAGTAATAATATTCATCGATTTATTTTACAAAATTTCACGAAAAGTAAATATAAATTTATATGTATTAATGATGAAGGTGATGAAGATAATTTAAAAACAGATTTAGAATATAAAAATCTTCTAGAAGAGATGTATCCAATAAAATCACAATTTGAGATATAACTATCTTTTAGATATATAATCCTGCATCTGTTTTGGTGTCCCCAAGCTAACAACATCCTCCTCTTTTAATTCTATTCCAATAAAATGATGTCCATCATCTAACATTTTTGAAATAACACATGATGTGTAATATTCGTTCTTAAACATAATATGATTGCTAATAATATAGGAACAATATTCATATAAAGTAATAGCATCTCTAAAACAGTACACGCCAACATTTGCATTATCGCTAATCTTTATTTTCTCTTGAACATCTATAATTTTATTTGATGAATCATCCAATAAAATGTATGAAAATATGGGATTCACGTCATAGTTTTTAAAATAGAACACTGCGTTTGAATCATGAATGTTTCTAAATTTTTCTAAAATATCAGATTTATAGAATGTATCACAATCTAATAAAATACATTTTTTATGTTCAGATATTTTCATAATATATTCTAATCCTATTTTTATTGTTTCAGCTGCTCCCAGCGTCTGTTCGGCCAATTTTATAAAAGTTATTTCAGGATATTTTTTATGAATAATATCACAAAAATGATGTTCATCTAATGAGTGATGATAAATTATATAAATATTATCAATTCTATTTATATTTAAATTATCTAAAACGTGAAAAATCATCTCTTTATCAAATACTTTAATAAGCGGCTTCGGCTCTTTATAACCCTCCTTTTGAAAACGTTCCCCTTTTCCACCCAATGGAATAATTATATTCATATATATCTTATATTAGATTATATTATTTGTTATGTAGACTCATTTTATATCCGATAAATTGTCCATCATCTTTAGAGAAAACATCTTTATAAGTAATTATCTTTTCATCATCCGGTCCATAATTTTCTCGTTCAATCATAACTGGATATGATTTAATTGGAACAAGTGGTGGTAATCCACCAGGTTGCATATTTACATATCCATATGTATTCCCATTATAAGGTCGTTCCCACTGTTCAAGAGCTTTGGCCAATCTAACCGCATCACTCTTTTTGTCTTGAAATAGACAAGAGGTTGCACTATTTCCTTGATATGGTGAAAAATCATCAAAATTCTCTATGTATACTCCAATTTTTTCATTCTGTTTATTTATAATATAGTAAAAATTTCCTAATAAAAAGAGCATTATTAATAAAATACTAAATAAAATATAGAAAAAACAGTTATTCCCTTTCATTCTTCTTTATAATATCATGATATTTTTTTTGTAAAATATTTTTGTAAAATATTTTGTAAAATATTTTCATTTATTTCTTGAAAATAAATCATCCTGAATTACTTTTATCTGCTCAGACGAAGAGCCCACATTATAATTTTTCTCTATATTATTGAAAACAACCTTTAATTTTAAAAACAATCCCCATCCCTCACTTTTATCTGTTCGAGTAATTATAAGAGTATTATTATTAATAACAAAATCGAACGTATCAGATTCAGGATATGGATACACATAAATATACATTTTTCCTAAATTTTTTGCGCTTTTATAATAAATATTTGATAATTCCTTTTCAACAAACTTTTTTTTAAATAAATTTTTTGGAACATAAATAATATTATCCGATTCTAATAAAATATTATTATATATAAAACTTTTTTTCCTTGATAATATTTCATCTTTCATACAATCAAGCACAGACTTTATCAATATATTTTTTGAGTATGAATATATAAAGTTATTATAGGGAAGAGAATTTGATATTAGTACACTTTTTTGATAATCTATTTTATTATCTGATAAAATTTTAAAAATATCATCTAAATTATCATTTATATTTTCTTCAAAGTTAAAATAGAATCCACCATTTATGTATAAATAACACAATTTAAAAAAATCATATTTAATAAATTCACAAAAGATAGAATCGTAAGTTAAAATATATGATTCATCATAATTATTTATTATAAATAATCTAGCCTCATTATTATCAAAAAAATGATATGTAAATAATGAACTGAATGTTGTTAACGAATTATAAATATTTTTAATATCATCATTTTCAATAATATTATTATTCTTTACTTGAAAAATATTTGTAATAATATTATGTGAAATATTTTCATCATCAGAATTATTAAATGATATTAATTTAATATTTGTTTTTATATCTGCTTTATATATATTTGTTCTAGATTTTCCAATATATATGATGGAAGAATCTTTATTATTTATATCATATAATCGTATTTTTAATTCTTGTCCCCATCCCTCTTTTTTATCAATTCTTTGAATAATTATTTTGCAATTATATATATCATTATATATTATTTTAATACTAAATACATCCACCCCTTCATTTTTATATACTTCAAATTTATTTTTAATCTTATTTTCTTTAATACATTTAAAATTATACGGTATCTTTTCCGACATATATTTTTATAAAATAAAAAAATATATAATAAATAAATTTAAAACGATAAAAAATAATATTTATAAATAAATAATGAATAATAAATATATATCTGGAT
>JACCED011370217.1_pt1 | contig 26482 bp, 19 predicted proteins | sample 7455021 | NCBI WGS metagenome assembly JACCED01 (sample SAMN15323456, study PRJNA562643) | freshwater metagenome | isolation source: river surface water | place: USA:Blue River Watershed | collected 2017-08-19 | reverse complement strand
GGCGAAGGCAGGCAACGCGGGAGCGAGGCGGAGGCGACGGTGGGGCATGACGAGTGAAGGGGTTGGCCGCGACGCGGCGCGGGGCGCCCGGCGGCGGGTGGGGGCGAGGGGCCGCGGCGGAGGGGGCCGCGAGCTGGACGTGAGGAGGCCGGACGCCTGACGGGAGGTCAAGCGGCGGGGCGGTCCGGGGCGAGCGATGCGGACTAGCGGGGAAGGTCGACGGGACGATTGCGTTCCCCGACGGCGCCGGAGGCCTTCACGTCGTGGGCCCAGACGCCGTTCTCCCGGACAAAGACGACGAAGGAGCCGCCGCGCAGCGGCTCGATCAGCCCGATCTCGATGCGGTCGCGGCCGGTGTGAGTCACCCAATCGAGCTGGAGACCCGGGTGAAGTTTGCGGGCGCGGTCGAGCATGAGGCTGAACTCAGGGTCCGTGGCGCCGGTCGCGCGGGCCGTGCGGCGGATCTGCTGGTCGACGGACGCGACGCAGCCGGTGAGGGTGAGGGCCAACGTGCAGGCGAGGATGCGGAGGGCATGCGTGGGCAACCCGGGATGCGTGGCGGGGTGGTGGGGTGCGGCCGATTTCATAGCTGGAAAAAGAGGTGGCCCGCCGGGCGCGTGGAAGGGGCGCCGCGCTGCGGCGAAGCGATCGGGCTGGGGGGAGCGGTCGGGCTTTGACCGTTCAGTTCCTGGCTTTGCCGGGCTGGCCGACGCCTTGGGGATTCTTCGTGCGCGGGCGCTCGATGGGCGTGGCGCCGGCGGGGAGCGCGGCGCGGTCGAAGGGGATGAGTTTGCCGTCGGAGAGGCGGCGGAGTTCGAGCCGGCGGATCTCGACGCGGTGGGCGTTGCCCTGGTGGAGCTGGATCGCGAGGAGGCCGGTGAGGGCGCGTTTCGTGGCGTCGTGATCGACAAGGATGGAGGTGACGCGGCCGTTGATGCGGTGTTCGAGCCGGTTGCCGACGGCGAGGACGGAGTAGTCGTTCCATGCGGCGGTATCGACCTTCACGGGCTCCCGCTCGCCGACGAGCCAGAGTTTGCCGGCAGGATCGACGACGACATCGCGGCCGTTGAGGCCGAAGATGCCGCGGCCGCGCTCTTCGTAGGTCATGCCGGTGTGCTCGAGCGCGGGGTGAATGTCGCACTGGTAGCCGGTGATGGCCCACGGGCCGTTGGCGGGGAGCGGGCGGCTGCGGTATTGCAGGCCGGAGTTGTTGTCGCCGACGACGCGGACGGTGGCGCGGAGCTCGAAGTCGCCGACCTCGCCGCCGCGCCAGATGAGAAACGTGTTCTGGCGGAAATCGTCGGGGCCGCGGCAGGTGCCGACGACGAGGCCGTTTTCCACGGTCCACAGGCGCGGGTCGCCGTCCCAGCCGGTGAGATCGCGGCCGTTGAAGAGCGACACGAAGCCGGACTCGGCGGCGGTCGCCGTGGAGGCGGCGAGAGCGGCGCAGGCGGTGAGGACGGAGAGCAGGGAGGCGAGTTTCTGCATGGGGGATTCACGCCGCCCGGCGGCGGTCAGGCGGCGCTGGTCGCGGGGACGAGCGGCGGAGTTTCCGGGGGACGGTTCCGGGCGAGGAGAATGGCTTCGACGATCAGCCAGATCGCCATCGCGGAGAGCAGCACCACGACGCCGAACTCGACGTGTTGGACGACGGCGGCGTTGCCCGCCTTGAGTCGGCCGAGGTGCTGTTGTGCGGAGAGCCCGAGGCTCCAGAGCGTCATGCCGAGCATGAAGATCGTCGGCACGAGCGTGATCAGGACGGAGCGGTGGCGTTGGCGGAGCCAGACGGTGACGCCGAGCAGCGCGAGCGCGGCGAGGAGTTGGTTCGAGGTGCCGAAGAGATTCCAGAAGGCGCGCCAGAGCGGGATGGGCTGGCCGGCGACGACGGCGGGGGGAAGGCTGACGGCGATGGCGGGCAGGGACAGGGTGACGGCGGTGGCGGCGACCATGCCGATGCGGCCGGTCCAGCCGGTGAGTTCCATGAGCACGTAGCGCGCGAGGCGCGTGCAGGCATCGAGTGTGTCGAAGACGAACGTCGCGAAGCAGAGCAGGCCGAACTGGCGCGCGACATCGACGGAGATGAGGCCGAACGTGGCCTGATTCATGAAGATCGCGACGCCGTCGGCGTAAGTGAGGTCGGGGCGGCCGGTGGGCTTGGCGAGGATCATGACGGTCGCGAGGCTCAGGCAGGCGAGGAAGGACTCGAGCAGCATGCCGCCGTAGCCGACGGGTTTGGCGTCGGTCTCGCGGTCGAGCTGCTTGGAGGTCGTGCCGCTGGCGACGATGGAGTGGAAGCCGGAGCACGCGCCGCACGCGATGGTGATGAAGAGGACGGGGAGGAGGGGCGGGGTGGCGCCGTTGAAGCTGAAGAGATTGGCGTTGGAGACGGCGGGCGCGGCGATGGTGAGGTCGCCCTTCAGGCCGCCGACCACGACGCCGACGACGCCCACGATCACGATCACGTAGAGGAAGTAGCCGCCGAGGGCGCCGCGCGGCTGCATGAGCAGCCACACCGGGGAGAGCGCGGCGAAGAAGCAGTAGACGAGCAGGATGTAATCCCACGTGAGCTGCGGGCGCGTGGTGCCGGTGAGGGCGGCGATATCGAGCGGCAGGTAGGGGCCGGCGACGATCGCGCCGAGGACGAGCGGGAGGAAGATGAGCTGGGCCTTGCCCTCGCCGAGTTTGAAGCGCCGCATGCAGAGGCCCATCACGATGGCGAGGCCGAGGTAGATGATCGACGAAGTGGCGACGGCGGGCCCGGGGGCGTCGCCGTCGGCGACGGACGCTTTCTGCACGAACGTGCCGGCGGTGACGTCGGCAAACGCGATGATGACGTAGACGAGCGAGATCCAGATGAACGCCAGGAAGAGCAGGTAGGAGCGGCGGTTCATGTAGCGCCGGACGACCTCGGCGATGGACTTGGCGCCGTGGCGGACGGAGGCGACGAGTGTCATGAGGTCGTGCACGCCGCCGACGAAGATCGCGCCGAAGAGGATCCAGAGCCACGAGGGCAGCCAGCCGAAGTAGGTGCCGGCGAGGATGGGGCCGACGATGGGGCCGGCGGCGGCGATGGCGGAGAAGTGCTGGGGCAGGAGCCACGTCTTGCTCGCGGGCTCGAAGTCGAGGCCGTCGCGTTGCGCGTGGGCGGGAGTGCGCGCCTTGGGATCGAGCTCCAGGTAGCGGGCGAGGATGCGGCCATACCAGCGGTAGGCCCACGCGAGGAGCAGCGCGGAGACGGCGAGAAACAGGATCAGCGACATGGGGAAGGGGCGCGGGACGGGCGGAAGACTGCGGGGAACGTAGGGCCGGGCGGGGGACTGGCTAACAAAAAAAGGCCGACTCAGCTCGCGGTCGGACGGCGACGGCGTGCGGCGGCGACGGCGCGGCGGACGAGCGTGTAGTGGTTGCGCATGTAGAAGCGCAGCCAATACGCGTAGCGGCGCGGTCGCTGCGCGATGTCGCGCTGCAGCTCGGGCAGCGTGAGCCAGCCGACGCGGGAGACCTCGGCGGGGTTGAGCGCGAGCTGCTGCGGTGCGGGGCCGAAGAAGACGTAGACGAGCTCGTTTTCCGTCAGGCCGCTGGGCAGCGCGGTGCGGTAGCGCGCGCGGAACGCGTAGCGCAGCGGGGCGGTGGCGCCGAGTTCCTCGTGGAGGCGGCGGCGCGCGGCGGCGTGGGTGCGTTCGCCCCAGCGCGGGTGGCCGCAGCACGAGTTGGCCCAGAGGCCGGCCGAGTGATATTTGGTGCGGGCCCGCTGCTGGAGCAGGACGCGGCCGCGGGCGTCGACGAGGAAGATCGAGAATGCGCGGTGCGCGAGCCCGGCCCGGTGGACGGCGAGCTTTTCACCCCGGCCGCGCGCGCGGTTGCGTTCGTCGATCAGGATGAGGAGTTCGGCGCGGGGCATCGGGAGGAGCAGAGACGGCCGGGCGGGAGGCGACGTGACGAGAAAGTTTTTGCGGGCCGGGGACGGCGGTGTTGTTTGTTTGCCTCACCCTCGTCCGAACTTTTCCGTCACCGCTCCCGACCATGCCGAAACCCCGCGCCCTACGTCCCGCCCGCCGTTTCACCCCGGCCTGTGCTCCGCGGGCGATCGTGGATCATGGGTTCATCCCGGTGCGGGCGAAGCTGATCGAGGTGGCGGCGTTTCTGGACCGCGTGGAGCGCTACGGCGCGGCGGACGATTTCCGCTGTGCGGCGCTGCGTGCGGCCGCGGCGCTGCTGGTCGACGGCCAGCCCGAGCGGGCGCGGCGGATTCTCGAGCATCTCAGCGATCCCACCACCGAGCCGGAGATCGAGTCGTCCGGCAAAGCCGCGCTCGGCGCGTGGCAGGCCCCCGCCGCTGCCGCGGGCAGCGGCGGCGGAGTGAAAGTGAAGGTGAGGGTGAAAGTGAGCGGGAGCGGATCGACCGCCCGACGCACCGTGAAAACCTGACACGGAAACGCCGCATGGGAGGGAGCGACGGATTAGAATCTCAGTCCCAGCTGTGCCTGCATAGTCATTTTTACTCTCACTCTCACTTTCACTTTCACCCTCCCTTTCCCCGATGCGTTACATCGAACCCCACGGCCACATGGTCAGCCGCACGACGGACGACTATCAGGCGATGGTCACCGCCGGCTGCGTGGCCGTGTGCGAACCGGCGTTCTGGGCGGGCTTCGACCGCGGATCGGTGGCGGGCTTCCGCGATTATTTCCGCCAGCTCACGAAGTATGAGCCGGCGCGGGCGGCGAAGTTTCACCTGCCGCATTTCTCGTGGCTCTGCCTGAACCCGAAGGAATCGGAGGATCTCGCGCTCGCGCGCGACGTGCTGGCGATGATCCCCGAGTTTCTCGACGAGCCGAATGTGCTCGGCATCGGCGAGATCGGGCTGAACCGCAACACGCGCAACGAACTCGCCGTGCTCGAGCAGCACGTGGAGCTCGCGGTGAAGCACCGGCAGCTGATCCTCGTGCACACGCCGCACCTCGAGGACAAGCTGAAGGGCACGAATCTCATCCTCGACCTGCTGACCTCGCACCGCGGCGTGGAGCCGGGCCGCGTGATCATCGACCACGTGGAGGAGCACACGATCCAGCGCGTGCTCGACCGCGGCTTCTGGGCCGGGATCACGCTGTATCCGGATTCCAAATCCTCGCCGCCGCGCGCGGTGGACATGCTGGAGATCTGCGGGCGCGAGCGGATCTGGATGAACTCGGCGTGCGACTGGGGCGTGAGCGATCCGCTCGCGGTGCCGAAGACCGCGCTGGAGATGCGGCGGCGCGGCTACGGCGAGGACTTCATCGACGCGGTGCTCTTCCGCAATCCGCACCGTTTCCTGTCGCAGACCCCGAAGTTCCGCCTCGCCGCCGAATGAAATCCGAGGCGTCGGCGTGCGGTAGTCGGGGCGCAAAGGCCCTTCCACAGTCATGAAGCTGCGGCACGGGATCCACCTCGCCTACTGCACCAACGTCCATCGCGGCGAGACGTGGGCGGAGACCTTCGCGGCGCTCGAGCGGCACGTGCTGCCGGTGCGCCGGCGCGTCGCTCCGGGCGTGCCCTACGCGATCGGCCTGCGCCTCGGGCAGCGTGCGGCGGCGGAGCTGGCGGAGCCGGGGAAACTCGCGGACTTCCAGCGCTGGCTCGCGGCGCACGACAGCTACGTTTTCACGATCAACGGATTTCCCTACGGCAGTTTCCACGGCACGCGGGTGAAGGAGCAGGTCTATGCGCCGGACTGGTCCACGCCGGAGCGGCTGGCCTATACGGTGCAGCTGTTCGAGCTGCTCACGCGGCTCTCGCCGGCGGGCGAGGCCGGGAGCGTCAGCACGGTGCCGGCGTCGTTCAAGGGCTTCATCGCGGCGGAGCCGGCGCGGCGCGCGGCGATCTTCCGCCAGCTCACGGCGTGCGCGCGGGCCATTGCCGCGCTCGCGGCGAAGACCGGCCGCGATCTGCATCTCGGGCTGGAGCCGGAGCCGTTGTGCCATCTCGAGACCACGGAGGAGACGGTGCGTTTCTTCGCCGAGTGGCGCGCGGGCGAACCGGCGGTGGAGCGCGAGGGGCTGATGCGTTTCGTCGGCGTGAACTACGACTGCTGTCATCTCGCGGTGGAGTTCGAGTCGGCGGCCGTGGCGCTCGACCGGCTGGCGGCGGCGGGCATCCGGCTGAGCAAGCTGCATCTGAGCTCGGCGCTGCGGGTGAAGCCGGACGCGGCGGGCCGGGCGGCGCTGCAGGCGTTTGTGGAGCCGGTTTACCTGCATCAGGTCGTGGTGGGCCGCGCCGGCACGGCGGAGGTGCGGCGGCGTTACGTCGATCTGCCCGATGCGCTGGCGGACACGACGCCGGCGCGGCCGGACGACGAGTGGCGCGTGCATTTCCACGTGCCTTTGCACGCGGCGCCGGGCGCGCCGTTTGGCGACACGCGCGATCACCTCGGCGCGGCGCTCGACTGGCTGGCGGCGCATCCCGGGGCGTGCACGCACCTCGAGATGGAGACCTACACCTGGGAGGTGCTGCCGGCGGCGCTGCGCCAGCCGATCGAAGATCAGCTCGCCCACGAATACGCCTGGACGCTCGATGCGCTGCGGACACGGGGGCTCGCTTGAGGCGCGGGGCCGGCTCGCACAGCGGAAAGCCCTGAACGGCGGACAGGCCCGATGAAAACGCGTTCTCTGTTCCGTGCCGCCTGCGATCTCGCGCGCGCAGGAAATTTCCCGTCGGTCGCGAGCAACGTGCTCGCGGCGCTCGTGCTCGGGGCGACGGCGCGCGAGGGCGCGGGATTGGCGGGGATGCTTCCTGCCCCCGGCACGCTCGCGCTGGCGGTGCTGGCGGGGCTGCTGGTCTATGCGGGCGGGGCGACGTTCAACGACGTGTTCGACGCGGCGTTCGACGCGCGGCACCGGCCGGAGCGCGCGATCCCGAGCGGGGCGATCTCGCGCGGGGCGGCCGGCGGGCTCGCGGCGGTGGAGATGCTGGCGGGACTGGGGTTGTTCGTGTTCATGGGCGCATCGCCCGCGATGGCGGCGATTCTCGCGGCGACGATTCTCGCGTATGACTGGATCCACAAACGCTGGATCGGCTCGGTGGTGCTGATGGCGTTGTGCCGGGTTTTTCTCGCGTGGACCGTGGTGACGCTGCCGGGGCTCGCCCCGACGCCCGCGTGGTGGGCCTGGGTGACGGCGCTTTTCGTCTACATCGTGACGCTGAGCCTGATCGCGCGCTGGGAATACAAGCCGGGTGCGCCGGCGGCGAAACTCGGGCGGGCGGTGGGGCGGTTGCTGGCGTTCATCCCGCTGGTCGATGCGGTGGCGTTGCTGGTTGCGGGTGCGTGGCTGCCGGCGCTGGCGTGCGCGGCGGCAGTGCCGCTCGGACGGGCGGCGCAGCGGATCGCGGCGGCGACGTGACGAGGCGCCGCGGGGCGGCGAGGTGAAGGTTGAACGATGAAAGTTGAAAGACGGCGGGCGGCGGGGGCGGCGGGCTTGGCTTTCAACTTTCGGCTTTCACCTTTCGGCGGCATCGTTCCCCTGAGAGCCCGCGCATGCCCGAACGCCCCGCTCCCGTCTCCTTCCCGATTGCGATCCCGCACGAGCATCGGCTGTTTTTCACGCGCGATGTCTTCGCGCCGGAGAATCCGCTGCTGGCGGACGTCCTGACGCCGCGGGAGCCGGGCGAAAGCGTGCGCGCGCTGGTGTTCTGGGATGCGGGCTTGGCGGAGGCGTTTCCCGACTTCGCGGGGCGGATCGAGCGCTGGTTTACGGCCCAGGCCGGGCGCGTGCGGCTGGCGGCGGCGCCGGTGCGCGTGCCGGGCGGCGAGGCGGTGAAGAACGATTTCGGCCAGCTCGAGGCTGTGTGGCGTGCGATCAATGCGGCGGGGCTCTGCCGGCATTCGTATGTGGTCGCGGTCGGCGGCGGAGCGGTGCTCGACATGGTGGGCTTCGGCGCCTCGACGGCGCACCGCGGCATCCCGCTCGTGCGGTTGCCGACGACGAGTCTGAGCCAGGGCGACGGCGGTGTCGGCGTGAAGAACGGCGTGAATTTCTTCGGAAAGAAGAACTGGCTCGGGGCGTTCGGCGTGCCGCACGCGATCGTGAACGACGCGGCGTTCCTGCACGTGCTGCCGCCGCGGATGCGGCGCTGCGGGCTGATCGAAGCGGTGAAGGTGGCGTTGATCCGCGATGCCAAATTCTTCGCGTTCATCGCGGAGCACGTGGATGCGCTCGGGCGTTTCGAACCCGAGGTGTTCGAGGCGGTGATCCGCGAGAGCGCGCGGCAGCACATGGAGCACATCGCGACGGCGGGCGATCCCTTCGAGCGCGGATCGGCGCGGCCGCTCGATTTCGGGCACTGGGCGGCACACAAGCTGGAGCAGCTCTCGGGTTTCCGCGTGACGCACGGGGAGGCGGTCGCGGTGGGCATGGCGATCGACGTGATCTATGCGCGGCGCGTCGGGCTGCTGCCGGCGGCGGAGGCGGAGCGGATCCTCGACGTGATCCGGCGGCTCGGCTTCGAGCTGTTTGCGCCGGTGAAGGAGATCCGCACGCCGACGGGGCGGCAGGACATGCTCGATGGGCTGGAGGAGTTTCGCGAGCACCTCGGCGGCCGGCTTTCGATCCCGATGATCCGTGCGCCGGGCGACCGGCTCGAGGTGCATGAGATGGACGGCGCAGTGGTGAAGCTGGCGTTCGACGAACTGCGGGAGCGGTATGGGTGAGGTGGAAGTTGAGAGCTTGGAGTTGAGAGTTGCGAGATGAGGGAAACGAGATCGCCGGAATTGTATGCCTGAACGCACTGCCGTGCTGAATGTCGTGGGCCTGACGCCGCGGCTGATCGGTGAACACACGCCGAAGCTGCGCGCGCTCGCGGCGGCGGGTGGGCTGAAGCGGGTGAAGCCGGTGCTGCCGGCGGTGACCTGCACGGCGCAGAGCACGTATCTCACGGGACTGCCGCCGTCCGGGCATGGTGCGGTCGCGAACGGCTGGTTCGACCGCGCGCTGGCGGAGCATCATTTCTGGAAGCAGTCGAACCGGCTGGTTGCGGGTGAGAAACTCTGGGAGACGGCGCGCCGCGCGCGGCCGGGCTTCACCTGCGCGAAGCTGTTTTGGTGGTATAACATGTATTCGACGGCGGACTGGTCGATCACGCCGCGGCCGATGTATCCGGCGGATGGGCGGAAGGTCTTCGATGTGGCGTCGCATCCGCTGTCGATCCGCGACGCGATCAAGCGCGACCTCGGGGAGTTTCCGTTTCCGGCGTTCTGGGGTCCGTTGGCCGGGATTGCGTCGTCGGAGTGGATCGCGCGGTCCGCGGAGTGGATCGAGGAGCGGCACCGGCCCGACCTCTCGCTCGTTTACCTGCCGCACCTCGACTACAACCTGCAGCGGCTCGGTCCGGACGACCCGCGGATGGCCGAGGACCTGCGGGCGATCGATCGCGTGGCGGGTGGGTTGGCGGACTTTTTTGCGCAACGCGGCGTGCGGACGATCGTGCTGTCGGAATACGGGATCACGGCGGTGCGGCGCTCGATCGCGCTGAACCGCGTGTTTCGCGCGCGGGGCTGGCTGACGCTCAAGGACGAGCTCGGGCGCGAGCTGCTCGACTGCGGGGCGAGCCGGGCGTTTGCGATCGCGGATCATCAGGTCGCGCACATCTACGTGAACGATCCCTCGCTCCTTGGCGCGGTGCGGGCCGCGGTCGAGGGCGTCGACGGCGTGGCGCGGGTGCTGGGGGCGGAGGAGAAACGCGCCGCGGGTCTCGATCATCCGCGCAGCGGCGACCTGGTCGCGTTTTCCGCGGAGGACGCGTGGTTCACCTATTACTACTGGGACGACGACGCGCGGGCGCCGGACTTTGCGCGGTGCGTCGATATCCACCGCAAATACGGCTACGATCCGGTGGAGTTGTTCCTCGGGGTGCCGCGGGCGGCGGTCGCGTGGAAGCTGCTGAAAAAAAAGCTCGGGCTGCGCGGGCTGATGGACGTGATTCCGCTCGATCCGTCGCTCGTGAAAGGCTCGCACGGCACGTGTCCGGCGAATCCGGACGAGTGGCCGCTACTGATCGGCTGCGGCCAAGGTGCCGCGGACGGAGCCGCCGGGGCGATCGCGCCGACGGCGGTGCACGCGGAGCTGCTGGCGGCGTGCGGGGTGACGGGGCGGGGCGACTGAGGCGTTGAGCTGCTGGCGTTCGAACTTCCTCTCGGGCCGGCGCTCGTCGCCGGCCGTCACGACGCGGACACGATAACGCCGACGGCTGCCGACGAGTGTCAGCTGTAATCCGGAGGCGACGGGAATCGCGGATAGGACTTCGCGTTTCCTTTCAACCCATGCCCTTGAGGCCCCGGCGACTACCCTGCGGTCCGGACGCTTCGGCGCCCGAGTGCGGCAAGCGGACAAAAAAAGGGCGGGTCCGAAGACCCGCCCGAAAGGGAAACGCGTGGAAGGACCTCAGACCTCGTAGGCCGGGAGGACCTTGTCGACCCGGACCTTGTCGAGGCGGGCGAACACCGGCACGCCGTTGTCGTGCGGGATCGTGACCTCGCCCTGGATCAGCGGTTGGGCGTAGCGGGTGAACTGGAAGTTCATGCTGTGGCCGTCCTCGTTGATCCACTCGCGCGGCAGCTTCTTGACGCTGTTGGCGACCTCGGCGAGCGGCGCGAGGCCGGTCTCGACGGTGTAGTGGTCGCCGTCGCCACGGATGAGGGTGATCATCTTGTCGGTCTGACCGCTGATCGCGGCTTCGACGGCGGCTTCGCCGGCGAGGTAGGCTTCGTCGACATCGGTCTTCGACGCGGCGTGGGCGGCGCAGCGCTGCATGAGGCCGGGCTTGGCGACGCGGACCTTCACGCCGGGGATGTTCTGGCCGACGATTTCGGCGAGCGCGTCGCCGGCGCCACCCAGCTGGGCATGTCCGAACGCATCGGTCGTGGCATCGGCGGCGACGTAGTTGCCATCACCGTCGACCAGACCTTCGGCGACGACGATCAGGCAGTATTTCTCGCGCTTGAGCACGCGGCGGACGTCCTCGAGGACCTTCTCCTGGTTGAACGGAACTTCGGGGAGAAGAATGAGGTGGGGCGGATCGTGCGGGTGGTCGCGGCGCTTGGCGAGGGCGGCACCGGCGGCGAGCCAGCCGGCGCTGCGGCCCATGACCTCGACGATGGAGACGAGGTCGCCCTGGCCCATGGCCTCGTTATCGCACGCGATTTCGCGGACGGTCGTGGCGATGTATTTCACGGCGCTGGCGTAGCCGGGCGTGTGGTCCGTGATGGGAAGGTCGTTGTCGATGGTCTTCGGCACGCCGATGACGCGGAGCTCGTAGCCCTGCTGCTGCGCGAGCTTGGAGATCTTGTCCGCAGTGTCCTGCGAGTCGTTGCCGCCGACGTAGAAGAAGTAGCGGATGTTGTGGGCCTTGAAGACCTCGAGCACGCGCTCGAAATCCTGCTGTTTCTTGAGCTTGTAGCGGCAGGTGCCGAGGGCGGCGCCGGGGGTGTGCTTGAGGGCGCGGATCTGCTGCTGGGACTCCGAAGCGAGGTCGATCAGGTCCTCCTGGAGGATGCCGAGCACACCGTTCAGCGCACCGTAGATCTCCTCGATGCATTCATGGTTCAGCGCCTCCGAGATAATGCCCGCGACGCTGGCATTGATGACGGACGTGGGGCCACCGGACTGGCCCACCAAGACATTTCCTACGAGTTCAGCCATGACTGTGGTGTGATAAAGGTTTGAGAGAACGCGAACGGCAAAGGAAGCGTGCGGCGTTCTGGTCTGGCAAACTCAAATTTCCCCGGGGAACGCGCGGGGTGTCGTCCGGCGGCGGAAGCGTGCCCGACGCGGGTGAGTATGATCGCTCAAAATGCGGCGCCGCGATTGCGTGCGAGCGTGGCCGCCGCTTCTTCCCGGCCACTCATGAGTGCCTCCCGCTGTCCATTCGCCGCCTCGGCCGGGAAACGGGACGCGGTCGCGCCGGCAGTGGCGGGGGAGGAGTTTGCCTTTCTCGACGAAGCGCATGCGGGCCGCGGCGACGCCTTCGTGGCCGCGCGTCGGGCCGAGTGCGCGGCTGCGGTCGCGCGCGGATTGCCCGCGCCGCTCGATGCCCACGAATTGACCTGGGCGGCGCGGATCGGCTGGCGGAACCACGCGCGCTGCATCGGCCGGCTGCACTGGCGCAGCTTGCAGGTGCGGGACCGGCGGGGCGTGGCGACGGCGCCCGAGTTGATCGACTGTCTGCGGGAGCATCTGCGGGACGCGCAGGGCGATGGGATGGTGAAGCCGATCATGACGGTCCTGGCCGGAGGCGTGGGCGAAGGGCCGGTGCCGCGTATCCGCAACAGTCAGCTCTGCGGTTATGCCGGCTACCGCGCGGCCGACGGGACCGTGCTGGGCGATCCGAAGAACAGCGCGACCACGGCGCTCGCGCTGCAGCTGGGCTGGCAGCCGCCGGCGGAGCGTTCCCGCTTCGACCTGCTGCCGTGGATCGTGCGCGGGGCCGAGGGACCGTGGGTGCTGGCGCCGCTGCCGACGGGCCTGGTGCGCGAGGTGCGGCTGCGGCACCCGCGGTTCGGTTGGTTCGAGCAGCTGGGGCTGCGCTGGTATGCGGTCCCGGTCGTGTGCGATCTTGGCCTGCACGCAGCGGGGACGTTTTTCCCGACGGCGCCTTTCAACGGCTGGTATATGGGCACGGAGATCGGGGCGCGGAATCTGGCGGATACCGATCGCTACGATCAGTTGCCCGTCATCGCGGACCGACTGGGGTTGCCGCGCACGCGGAGCTGTCCGTTGTGGCGCGATCGGGCGCTGCTGGAGCTCAACGAGGCGGTGCTGCACTCGTATGCGGCGGACGGCGTGAAACTCGTGGACCACCATGCGGCGTCCGAGGAGTTCATGCGCTTCTGTGCGCACGAGCAGCAGGCGGGACGGGAGGTCTCCGCGCGGTGGGACTGGATAGTGCCGCCGTTGTCGCCGGCGACGACCCGGGTGTATCACCAGCCGATGCGGGAGCTGGTGCGCTCGCCGGACTTCCTGCCGGCCCAACCGGCGGAGGTTCAGAGCAGCTTGCCGGGGACGTAATCCGCGGCGCCGCGGTGCTTGCGCGCGAGCGGCTTCACGTCGGCGAGAAACGCGTCGACCTGGTGCGGTGCGGCGCCGACGAAGCGGGCGTTTTCCGCGAGGATGGTCTGCAGGGCGCGTTTGCCGAGGCCGATGCGGCGGTCGCCGGCGAGGCGGCTGAGGAGATCGGCATCGCCGTCGCCGGAGCGAAGCGCTTTCGCGGCGGCGAGGGCGTGCTCCTTGATCGCCTCGTGGGCCGTCTCGCGGCCGGCGCCGTGTTTGACGGCTTCCATGAGGATCGTGGTCGTGGCGAGGAAGGGGAGGTTGCGCTCGTTCTCGGCGGCGACGGCGGCGGGGAAGACCTCCATCTGGCGCAGCACGGTGAGATAGGTCTCGAGTGCGCCATCGAGGGCGAAGAAGGCATCGGGCAGCGCCACGCGGCGCACGACGGAGCAGGAGACGTCGCCTTCGTTCCACTGGTGGCCGGCGAGCGCGCCGGTCATGGTCACGTAGCCGCCGAGGATGGTCGAGAAGCCGCAGATGCGCTCGCAGTTCCGGGCGTTGACCTTGTGCGGCATGGCGGAGGAGCCGACCTGCCCGGCCTGGAAGCCCTCGGTGAGCAGGCCCGCGCCGGCCATGAGCCGCAGCGTGGTGGCGCAGCTCGCCGCGGCGGCACCGAGCTGGTGGAGCGCGGAGACGACATCGAAGTCCAGGCCGCGCGGATACACCTGGCCGACGGCGCCGAGCGAGGCGTGGAAACCGAGGTGCTTGAGCACGCGCGATTCGAGCTGATCGACCTTGCCGGAGTCGCCGCCGAGGAGCGTGAGCTGGTCGAGCTGCGTGCCGACGGCGCCTTTCAGGCCGCGCACCGGATAACGCGCGAGCAGCTCCTCGACCCGGGCCAACGCCACCTGGAATTCCTGGCCGAACATCGCGAGCCGCTTGCCGAGCGTCGTGGGCTGCGCGGGCACGTTGTGCGTGCGGCCCGTGATCATGAGGTCGCGGTGGGCCTCGGCCTGCCGCGCGAGGGCGAGCAGCACGGCGGCGCCCTTGAACGCGACCAGCTTCAGCGCGCGGAAAATCTGCAGCTGCTCGACGTTCTCAGTGAGGACGCGGCTGGTGAGGCCGAGGTGGATGAACTGGCGCTGGGCGAGGTCGGAGAACTCCTCGATGCGCGCCTTCACGTCGTGGAGCGTCACGCGCTCCCGTTTCGCGATGGCGGCGAGGTCGATCCGATCCTTCACCTTTTCGTAGTCCTTGATCGCATCGGCGGGAATCGGGACGCCGAGGTCGCGCTGCGCCTTCATCACGGCGATCCAGAAATCGCGCTCGAGGGCGACGCGGCCGTGCTGCGACCAGATGTCTTTCATCGCGCCCGAAGCGTAGCGCTCGGCGAGGACGTTGGGGATCGCGGCGGGGGCGGAGGAAGGCGTCTCGTTCACGGGAAGGGGCGACGATTTACGAGGGCGCCGGCCGATGGCGAATTGAAAAACGGCACGGGCAGGGGCGGGAAAAACCGTCCCGCATGCCGCGGTGGGCCGGAGGGAAATTCGCGCGTCGGCGCGGCAGAACCGCGGCGCCGCTCAGCGGCGCGTGACGGACTTGGCGGCGAGCTGGGCGTGAAACGCGGTCTGCCAGCGCTCGAGGGCGGCGCGCGCGGCGGTGACGTTGGCCTGCGCGGCGTCGGCCTGCTGGCGGGCCGCGGTGCGTTGCGCGGGCGGGAGGGCCTGGGTCTCGGCGGCGGCGAGTGCGGCGGTGGCGGCGGTGAGTTTCTGCTCGAGTGCGGCGAGGGCGCGCTCCGCCTGCTGGACGCGCGTGGCGAGGGGCGGGGGCGTGGAGTCGAGTTCGCCGAGGGATTTGCCGGTGGCGGTTTCCCAGACGAGGACGCGGCCCTGCCAGTCGCTCGCGATGACCTTGGCGGCGTCGTCGGAAAACGTGACGCGGTTGGGCAGCTCGCCCGGGAAGGCGAGGCTGCGGACGGCGCGACCGCTGACTTCCCAGAGTTGCACGCGGTTGTCGCGGCCGGAGGAGACGATGCGGCCGTCGGACGAGAAGCGCGCGGCGAGGGCGCCGCCGTTGTGGGCGGCGATGTTGCGCAGGAGCGTGCCGTCGCCGGGTTTCCAGAGCTTGAGGGTGCCGTCCTCGCTCGCGGAGAGGAGCATCTGGGAGTCGGCGCGCCAGCTGAGCGCGGTGATGGCGCCGCGGTGGCCGTTGAGGGTGAACATCTCCTGGCCGGTGCCCGCCTCCCAGAGCACGAGGCCGCCGTTGCGATCGCCGGTGGCGAGGAAGCGGGCATCGGGCGAGAACTCGACGGCGGTGACCCAGTCCGTGTGTTTCTTGCTCTTGTGTTCGAGGGCGCCGTCGCTGGTGCGGTGGATTTTCAGCACGCGGTCCGGGCCGCCGAGGGCGATCCAGCGCTGGTCGGAGCTGATGTCGGCGGCGAGCACGGTGTCGAACTGGTCGCCGACGGTGATCACGGGCTGCGCGGTGGTGATGTCCCAGACCGCGACCTGGCCGGATTTGCCGCCGCGGCCGCCGGCGGCGAGCAGGAGTTTGCCGTTGCGGCTGAACTTCACATCGGCCGGGAAGCCGTCGGGAAACGGCAGCACGCCGAGGAATTCCTGGGTGCCGGTGTGGTGGAAAACGATCTGCTTGGCGCCGGCGAGCGCGACGACGGGCGCCCATGGGCTATGCGCGAGGGCGGTGAGCGCGGTGCCGCGTGTGGCGGGCACGACGGGCTCGAGCGGAAGGCCGGCGGGCATCGGCGGTGGACCCTCGGGGCGGCCGACCGAGACGGATTTCAGGCCGAGGTCGACGGCGGGTTTGTTCGCGATCAGCGCCTTGCTGTTCACGCCCTGGAGGAGGCCGCCCTCGATCCACGCCCGGATGAGCGCGATCTCCTTGGCCGCGAGTTTGGCGTTGGGCGGCATCGTCGGCTCATCGGCGTGCGTGATCGTCTTGAAGAGAATGGAGCCGTCGGGATCGCCGGCGTTGAGCGTGGTGCCGCTGCCGCCGCCCTTCACGGCGGCGCTGAACGAAGTGAGGTCGAGGTCACCCTTGAGCTTGTCGGGGTTGTGGCACTTGAGGCAGTTGTCGCGGAAGATCGGCAGGACGTCGTCCTCGTAGGTGACCTTCTTCGCGGCCGTGGGCGGCTCGCCGGCGAATGCGGCGGCGGCGAGGGCGGCGACGAGCGCGGGAAACGGGGCGGCGCGGCGGAGCATCAGTGATTGAAGACGAACTCCTTGGCGTTGAGCAGCGACCAGAAGAGATCGTGGAGGACGGTCTCGTCGCTTTTCGCCTCGCCGAAGAAGGCGGCGAGTTTCGCCGTCTCGGTGGCGGTCGGCAGACGGCTGAGTGTGCGCAGGTAGAGCTCCTCGATGATCTCGGCGCGGGGGCGGCCGGATTTGAGGAGCTTCTTCACCACGCCGCCGGCGGCGATCTTGCCGTTGACGGTGTCGCCGTTGAGCAGGTGCAGCGCCTGCGAGAGACTGGGCTCCATCTTGACCTCGCAGGAGCAGGGCGTCTCGCGGGTGGCGCGGCCGAAGGTGGTGAGGAAATAATTGGTCGTGCGGCCGTCGGCGATCTCGAGGGCGCGGGCGCCCTGCGGGAGGCCGCGCAGTTTCTCCATGCTCTCGGTGGCGGTGCCGATGAGGTCGAGCAGCACCTCGGCGCGGATGCGGCGCACGCTGCCGCGGGCGAAGTTGAGCTCGTCGTCGGCGTTGGTGGCGTTCGGCGCGGACGACAGCTGGTAGGTGCGGGAGGTGCAGATGTCGCGGACGAGGCGCTTGAAGTCGTAGCCGTAGCCCACGAGCTGGGCGGCGAGGCGGTCGAGGAGCTCGGGATTCGAGGCGGGGTTGCTCACGCGCACGTCGTCGATCGGGTCGACGATGCCGCGGCCGAAAAACTGCGCCCACACGACATTGGCGAGGTGCCGCGGGAAATAGGGATTGTCGGGGGCGGTGAGCCAATCGGCGAACACGGCGCGGCGGTCGGCGCCCTTTTCCAGTTTCGGCTGCGCGCCGCCGAGGAACTTCGGGGCGATGTCCTTGCCGCCGACGGGGTGTTTCACGCCGCCGTTGGCCGCGTTGAAGATGATCGTCTCGCGCGGGTCCTCGCCGGGTTTGCGGCCGACCTGCGCGAAGAAGCCGGCGAAGCTGTAGTAGTCGTTCATCGTCCACCGGTCGAACGGGTGGTTGTGGCACTGGGCGCACTGCATGCGCACGCCCATGAGCGCCTGCGCGACGTTTTCGCTGAGCTTCAGCGGGTCGCGTTCGACCTTGTAGAAGTTGGCGGCGGGATTCTCGAAGCTCGGGCCGGTCGCGGTGAGGAGATCCTTCACCATGCGGTCGACGGGCACGTTCCGGGCGACCCGTTCGCGGAGCCAGTCGAAGTATTGCAGCGCGGACTTGGTGCTCATCTGCACCTGCTGGTCGGCGCTGCGCACCTGGAGCAGCTCCGCCCACTTCATCACCCACATCGCGGTGAACTCCTCGCGCGCGAGCAGGGCGTCGACCACCGCCTCGCGTTTGCCCGGCGTGCGGTCGCCGGCGAACAACCGCACCTCGGTCGGCGTCGGCAGCGTGCCGATGATGTCGAGGTAGACGCGGCGGAGAAACGTGACGTCGTCGCAGAGCTCCGAGGGCGCGATCCGGAGCTTGCGGAGCTTCGCGTGGACGAGGGTATCGATGTAGTTGTGCTCGGCGACCTTCGGCCAGGTGAACTTCAGGCCCTGCGGGATCGCGAGGACGTGCACGCCGCCGGCGTGTTCCTCGAAACGCGCGGTGATGAACGCCTCGCCGCGGCCGAGTGCGGCGGCCTGGCCCGCGGCCGAGACCTTCACGACCGCATCGTTGTTGCTCATGAACGCGGTGAGCGCCGTGACATCGCGGTCCGTGCCGTCGGAGTAAAATGCCCGCACGCTGAGCTGCTGCGCGGCGCCGGTGCCCTCGAGCACGGACTGCTGCGGGTGGATCTCGATGCGTTCGACGCGGGCCACGCCGGCCGGGTCGCGGGGCGCGCCGGCCTTGAGCCAGGCGAGCAGCGTGCGGTGGAACGGGCTGTCGGCCTTGAACAGTTCGCCGCCGGTGTGCGGCACCTTGTTGAGCGCCTTCTCGAGCAGCAGGCTCTCCTCGGGCACGGCGAGATTGATGCGGCGGCCGATCGCTTCGCGGGTGAGCCGGAAATAGTCGCCGTCGGGATCGTAGCCGAAAAGCGAGAGCCGGAAGCCGTCCTTGCCGCGCGAGGCGCCGTGGCAGCCGCCGGTGTTGCAGCTGGCCTTGGTGAAGATGGGCATTACGTCGTGCGTGAAGCTCACCGGGCGATCCTCCTGCGCGCGGCTGACCCGCACCGGGACGGCCCGGGCCTTGCCCTGGTATTTCACGCGGAGCTCGGTGGCGCCGTCGGCGAGCGGGGAGAGGACGGCGCCTTCGAGCCGGGCGCGCGTTTGGTCGGAAAACGAAATCGCGGCCTCGGCGGTGACGTCGCGCGTCACGCCGTCGGCAAACACCGCCTGCACGACGAGGCCCTGCCGGTCCTGTTTCGTCTCGAGACTGATCGCGGCGGGAAACACGCGGAGCTCGGTCACGGCGGGCGCGGCCGCGGCGGTGGCGGTCGACGCGGCGGCGAGCAGGGCGGTGACCAGCGCGCCGGCGGAGGCGAGGGCGGAGGGGCGGGAGGCGGCGGGCTTCATTCCTGCGCGGCGGCGACGGTGGGCTTGGCTTTGGCGGGATCGACGCGCAGCACGCTGCCGACGGCGATGAGGTGCACGATCGGCTCGCCGTCGCGGGTGAGCGTCACGCTGCACTGGAGATTCTTCGTGAGGCCGGGCGTGCTCTTCTCGGCGGCTTTCACGGTGAACACCGCCGCGGTGCTGTCCTTCGTGATCTCGACCGGCTCGGCCGTCACGTGGGCGGGCAGGCCGACAAGCCGCGCGATGGCGGTGCCCTCGAACGGCACCTTCTGCTCAAGCTTGCAGGTCACCGTGGCGGAGTCGCCGCGGGCGACTTTGGCCAGCTCGATTTTCCCGGCGACGAACGGCGGCACGACCTCGAGCTCGGCGAGTTGCGACGAGACGTGCGCGAGGCCCTTGTCGACCGTGGCGCTGGCGATGGCGGCGATCCGCCATTTGCGCACCTCGGCTTTGGCGGTGGCGTTGAGCTTGTAGGCGATCGAGCTCGCGCCCTTGGGGATCGTGAGGTCGGGCTGCGACGTCACGCCCGGCGGGTTCCACAGCATCTTCACCGTGATCGGCTCGTCGAAGCCCTCGCGGCGCTCGGCCACGATCCTGAGTTCCATTTCGCCGCTGGGCACGAGCGGGACCTTGGGTTGCACGATGGAGACCTTGAACGGCACCTCCTCGACGACGGCGGCGGCGATGCGGTCGACCTCGGAGCGCGTGTAGACGGTGTCGTTCTGGATCCGCACCCAGTCGACGCCGTGGCGGTAGCGCGTGCTGAGCCCGGGGCTTTTCGCGGGGTCGACGGGACGCGCGGTGGGCGTGAGCAGGTTGCCGCCGATCGGCGCATCGGGAGCGGCCTCGAAGACGACGGGCACCGCCGAGAGGCTGCCGGGCACGTGGTCCGCGGCCAGTGTCACGCCCGCGGGCAGCCCGTCGAATGCGACGGCGAGGTCGTCGTTGCAGAGATCGCGGGTGAGGTTGAGCAGGACGGCGAAACGATTGCCGCGCGGGACGACGAGGGACTTGCGGGTCTCGTTGTCGTAGCGCGCGGTATCGGGAATCGAGAGGACGAGGGCGGGGCGCACCTCGGTGACCTCGACGCGGTAGGTGTAGAGCGGGCCGCCGCGGGCGAGCTGGTCGGCGATCTTCACGACGTAGTCGCCGTCGGCGGGAATCTTCACGCGCGTCATGCTGTCGGGATTGCCGGCGGCGTCGTCGTTCGAGCCGAGGGATTTGCCCTTGGCGTCGAGCACCGTGAGCACGGAGTCGACCGGAGAGCCGAGCCGGCGGGCGAAGACCTGAAACTCGAGGTGCTGGTCTTTCTGCGCGGCGAAGCGGAAGAACGCGGCGTCGCCCTGCGTCGCAAGCACGCCGTCGAAGGCGAAGGGCGCCGTCTCCCCGAGTCGCGGTGCCTTGGCGAGTGTGGCGGCGGCGGCGGGTTGGGTGACGGTCGGGAATGGCTGCACGCGGACCCAGTTGGGCGAGGGGGCGACGAGGCCGTCGCGCGCGGCGAAGATGCCGGTGCGCAGCCCGCGCGCGGTTTCCGGCAGGAGGACCGGTTGCGCAAAGTCACCGCCGGCGTCGCCGCGGAATCCGGCGGCGAGCGTCTCGCCCGGGCTGCCGCCGAGGGGAAACGTGGTCGCGGGGCGCGGGAACGACCCGACATGCATCCGGTAGGGATGCGCCGCCGGGCTGTAGGTCATGTCGCGCAGCTGCACGAAGTATTTCCCGTCCGCCGGCGCGAAGACCGAGGCGAACGCATCGTGATACAGCAGCGGGGTGTCGTCGGAGGCGGCGAGGAGTTTGCCGGCGGCATCGAGGATCGCGACATAGGGATCGAACATCGTGCGGCCGAGCCGCGCGCCCTCGACCTCGACGGAGATGCGCTGGCCCTGCTTCGCCTCGACCACGAAGGTGTCGATGTCCTCGCTTGCGATCGTGCCCTCGATGGTGCGGCCGAGCGGCACGGACTGCGGCTTGGCGGGGGAGTTGTTGGGCTCCTTTTCGTCGAGCGTGGGCAGCGCGCCGACGAAGAAGAGCCGCAGCGCCGAGATGCCGCTGGCGGTGCGCAGGCGCAGCGGATGTTCGCCGAGCGCGCAATCGTCGGCGATGCGCAGCGTGGCCTGCACGGATTTGTCCGCGGCCTCGGTGAGTTTCTCCACCGTGATGCCCGGTTGATAAAGGAAGAGCTCCTGCGCATCGGCGAGCCGCTCGCCGCGGAGCGTCACCTGCACGGTCGTGCCGCGCTGGCCGCCGGCGGGCGTGAGGCTGGCGAGACTGGGCGCGACCGCGTGGAGCGGCGCGGCCGCGGCGCCGGCGAGCGCGAGCAGGGTCGCGCGCGCAAACCGTCCGAAGATCCGACTCATGCCAGCAGTTCCTTCACCACCTGGCCGTCCTTGACGATGAACTGCGGGCGGCCGCCGGGCGTTATCAACGCCTTGTCCGGATCGATGCCGAGCTGGTGATAGATCGTGGCGGCGTAGTTCTCGACGGTCACGGGATCGTTGTCCGGCTCGCCGCCGGTCGCATCGGAGGAGCCGTGCACGTAGCCGCGCTTCACGCCGCCGCCGGCGAGTGCGATGCTGAAGACCTTGGGCCAGTGGTCGCGGCCGGCGGTGCCGTTGATCTTGGGCGTGCGGCCGAACTCGGTGTTCACGACCACGAGCGTCGAATCGAGCAGCCCGCGCTCGTCGAGATCGCGGATGAGCGTGGCGAAGGCCTTGTCGAAATTGGGCATCTGCTGGCCGTTGGCGCGCTTGATGTTGTCGTGGTGGTCCCAGCTGCCGTAGGTGAGCGACACGAAGCGCACGCCGGCCTCCACGAGGCGGCGGGCGAGCAGCATGCGCTGGCCGGCCTGATTGCGGCCGTAGTCGTCGCGGACCTTCTTGGGCTCGGCCTTGAGATCGAAGGCGGCGCGCGCTTCGGCGGAGCTGATCATCGCGTAGGCGCGCTGGTAGAAGGAATCCATGCCTTCGAGCGCATCTGATTTCTCGAGGGCGCTGAAATGCGCGTCGACCACCGCGCGCATCTCGCGCCGCTCGGCGAAACGCTGTTCGTCGATGCCGCGGGGCAGGGTGAGGTCGCGGACCGAGAACGCATCGGTCGCCGGGTCGCTGCCGAGGGCAAATGCGCCGTAGGCCGCGCCGAGGTAGCCGGTGCCGGCGAAGGGCGTGGTCTGGTTGGGGATGAGCACGTAGGGCGGCAGCTCGTTGCGCCCGCCGAGCTCATGCGCGACCACGCTGCCCATGCTGGGGTAGAGGATGGCGGGGCTCGGCTTGTAGCCGGTGAACATTGCGTGCGTGCCGCGCTCGTGGGCCGCTTCGCCGTGCGTCATCGAGCGGATGACCGTGAGCCGGTCGGCGATCCGGGCCGTCTCCTTCAGGTTCTCCGAGAAATACACGCCATCGAGGCTGGTCTTCACGGCCTCCATCGGGCCGCGGTATTCGACCGGCGCGGTGAGCTTCGGGTCGAACGACTCCTGGTGCGACATGCCGCCCGGGAGATAGATGTTGATCACCGCCTTGGCCTTCGGGGCTTTCTGCGGCAGGAGCGCGCCGCTGCCGGCCGGACCCGCCGCGCGGGCCTCCTGGCGGAAGAGGTCGCTCATGGTCATGCCCACCGTGCGGAGCAGCCCGACGTAAAGAAACTCACGGCGCGAGGGCCGCCAGAGGTTGGAGGGGTGGGGAATGTTCATGGGATCGCCGGCGTTCCCGCGCGTGGGGAGCGGCGGAAAGTCCGGAGACGAAGATTATGAATTTTCGTTACGCGCCGAACGTTTTTTTCGCCGGCCGCTGCGCCGGCGCGGCGCGGTTCGAAGCGAGTTGGAAGCGGGATCGCGGGAGAGCGCGCGTGGGAGGGGCGGGATCCAGGAGCCCGGAGTCCGGAACCCGGGAAAAGCACCACCGGACATGCGAGCGCCTGGAACGCTGTCGAGGCGGAGCCGTCCGGTTCCTGCTCCGGACGATCGGCTCCAGTCTCCCGGCCCTCCCGCGCCTCAGGCCGCGTCAGCCGGCGAGGCAACGCACCGCCATCTCGCGCAGCACTTCCTCCTGCTCGTGCGGCCGGCGGACGATTTCCTCGAAGGCCGCGATAAACTCCTGCTGGTTGTCGATCAGGCGGCGCAGCGTGGGCAGCTTGGCCGAGCCGGCGAGTTTGCCGACATACCACGGATTCTGCGTGAAGAGGTTGAACGAGCTCTTCTCCGTCGCGCCCACGAAGTGTTTTCCGTAGCTGCCCGCCGCGCGTTGCAGGCCGTCGAGGCCGCGCGGGCCCACGCGGGCGTCGCCCGCATCCACCAGCGCGCGCACCTGGAGGAGGATGCGGTTGCGGTTCTGCAGCGCGCTGATCACCGGCCGCGCATCGCCGCCCGAGAAGAAATGCCGGTGCAGCGCGGCGAGCGTCCACTTCAGGTCCCCGCTGAAAAACGCCTCCGCCGCCTCGAAGAAGTCGCCCTCGGCGACGTTGGGAGTCAGCTCGGCGACGTGGTCCTCGGTGATCGTCGCGGGCGCCTCGCCGATCGCGGGCCGCGCCCCGGGCTCGCCGGGCAGGGCAAACATGGCGAGCTTCCGCGTCTCCTCGACGATCAGCCGCGTGTTGGCGCCGATCTTGGCCAGCATCAGCTCGACCGCGCCCGGCGCGAAGCCGGCGCCGAGTGCCTTGGCCTCCGCGAGCGCGACGCCCGCGAGCGCCTCGCCGGCACCGTCGCCATCGCCGCCCACGAGGGAGAAGTCGGCGTTTTTCTCGCACCACTTCGGAAACGACCGCCGCCGGTCGACGGGCGCCGCGGTGATCAGCACGGCGGTCTCGTCGGGATTCACGGCCTCGAGGATCGCCTGCAGGTCCTCGAGGAGTTTCAGCGTGCTCTCGGCGCGGCCGGTGACGCTGTCGGCGAGGAAGTTCACGTCCTTCAGCCACACGAGGCGCTTCCCGCCGAACATCGACACGGTCTGCACCGAGTCGCGGAAACGGTTCACGGCGCTCTCCACCTCGCCGACGTTGGCCGCGAAGCCGCTGATCGTTTCCCGGGAAAATTCATCCGTCACCTCGGCCGCGAGCGCATCGTAGCGCTCCTTGCCGAGCCGGCCGACGAGGTAGTCGTCGGCACCGCAGATGAACGTGAATCTCTTCCCCGAAGCCATGCGCCGCGGGACTTTGCCCGCCGCCCCGCGCGGTGCACGCGCAAAAACAGCCCGCCCGTGTGCGACTGCCGCAACGCGGCTCGCGCGTTCGAAACCCTGTGGGCACCCCGCCGCCGCGTGAGTTGTCCGCCGATCCGTCCGATCGGGCCTGGCCGGTTGACATGATCGCCAACATCCGCCCACTTCCTCGCTCGCCATGCTGCCCACCCGCCCGCTGCCGACGACTCCCGGTCTTACCGGGCGGATCGTCGCGTTCCTTGCGGCGGGCTTGGTGATGTTGCTCTCGACCTCCGCCGTCAGCCCCGTGCTGCACGCGTGGTTGCACGACGCGGCGGCCGCGGCGGCGCACGGGCACACCTGCCCGCACCACGGCAAGTCCGCGCCGATCGCGGCGCTGCCCGCCGCCGGTGATGATGCGGCCGAGCACGAGTGCGCGGTCACGATGTTTTCGCATGGCGTGATTTCCTCGGCCGCGGCGCCGCTCGTGACGCCCTGCGAGGGTATCCTGCGCGCGGTCGATTTTCCCGCTTTCGAGCGGCTGGCGCTGGCGCAACCGCGCTGGCTCCACATTCCTCCGCAGGCTCCGCCGGCGGTCTGATCAGGCCTGTCTGTCCGTGACGCGCGTGTCGCCCGACGACGCGGCGTCCTCCTGCGCAGCGGCGCGCGTCCGCGCCCTGCGTCCCCGCCTCGATCCGATCTGCCATGTCTATTTCTCCCCGTCTTTTTGCCACACTCCTTTCGCTCACGCCCGTCCTGCGGGCCCAGACTGCCCGGCCCGCGCCGCCCGCCGCACCCGAAGGCACCTACGTCACCCTCGGCAAAGTCGAGGTCTCGGCCACGCCGTTCGGCGTGCGCACGACCGACCTGCTGACGTCCGTCACCGTCGTCGGCGCCGATCAGCTCGAAAACGAAAGCGCCGACTACACGCTCGAGCTCCTCGGCAAGATCCCGGGCGTCACGCTCACCGATTTCAACCAGGGCGTGATCACCGCCGACGTCTCCCTCCGCGGCTTCAACGGCGAGGGCTCCAGCCCGCACCTGCGGCTGCTCGTCGACGGCATCCCGCATAATCTCAACAACGGCTACAACGACCTCGGCCCCGTCTTCCCGCTTGAGATCGAACGCGTCGAAGTCGTGAAGGGCACCGCCGATCCCCGCTTCGGCCTCAACGCCGTGGCCGGCACCGTCGGCGTGCACACGCACCAGTCGTTCACCGGCCAGCGGCTGAAACTCCTGGCCGGCTCCTTCGGCGTGCAGGATGCGCAGGCGCTCGCCGGCTATCGCACGGGCGGCTTCGCGCAGACCTATTTTGCCGGCTACCGCCGCAGCGACGGTTACCGCGACCATGCCGCGATCGAGAAGTATTCCTTTGCCGGGAAATGGTATCTCGCCGGCGCGGCCGACCGCTGGCGCCTCGGCCTGCAGGCACGCTACCATCACTTCGAGGGCGACGGTCCCGGCTATCTGCCTTACGCGGAGTCCCGCCGCGCGCCGCGTTCGTCGCCGGCCTATTCCTCGACCGACGGCGGCACGCAGGAAAACGTGCAGTTCTCGCTGCATGGCGACGCCCGCCTCGCCGACCGTGTCACCGGATCCGCCAAGGTCTACCGCCACGCCGTCGAGCGGCACCGTTTCGTGCGCTTCACCGCCGCCGGCGCGCAGCAGGAGCGGCTCGAGGACGAACTGCACTCCGGCGCTTCGTTCTCCGCGCAGTGGCGGCCCACCGGCACCGGCCTGCCGCTCGTCGTCGACGCCGGCGCGGAGTTCCACCGCCAGGACGCCGACAACCTCCGCTATGCCACCGTCGCCCGCAGCCGCACCGCGCTCACGCGCAACCACCGCTACCTGCTCGACAACACCGGGGCGCATGCCGGCATCGAACTCCGCCCCGCCGCTGCCGTGCGCCTCGTCGCCGCGCTCCGCGCCGACCGCTTCGACGGCGATCTGCTCAACCGCGTCAACGGCGCCCGCACGCCCATCCTGAGCGACGACCTCGTCTGGCAGCCCAAGCTCAGCGCCTCGTGGCAGCCCGTCGCGTCCGCCCAGCTCTACGCCAGCTACGGGCGCGCCTTCCAGCTCGGCGGCGGCGCCGCGGCCTACTCGGCCCGGCCGCTCGATCCGTCCAAGAACGACGGTTACGAACTCGGCCTGCGCTGGACGCCCGATCGCCGGCTCACCGCCCGGCTCGCCGTCTGGCGCCAGACCGCGACCGACGAGATCCGGCTCAAGCCCGACAACAGCGGCGACTCGGAAAACATCGGCGAGACGAAACGCGACGGCGTCGACCTCGAGCTCGCGTGGCGCGCCCACGAGTCGGTCACGCTCTGGGCCAGCCACACCGTGCAGCGCGGCGAGCTGGTGAATCCCGGCGCCCGTCCCGCCGATGCCGCACTCCGCGGGAAACGCATCGACCACATCCCCGATTACCACGTGAAGGCCGGCGCCGACTGGGCGGTCACGCCGGCGTTCACCGCTGCGCTCTCCGTGCTCACGCAGGGCGGCTACCACCTGACCACCGCCAACAGCCACGGGCTCTGGGGCGCCTCCACACTGGTCAACGCCGACCTCCGCTACCGGCACCGGCAGACGGTGTTCGCGCTCGCGGTGAAGAACGTCTTCGACCGCTACCACGAATACGTGTGGCACGACGGTGC
>JACCED011703029.1_pt1 | contig 26492 bp, 15 predicted proteins | sample 7455021 | NCBI WGS metagenome assembly JACCED01 (sample SAMN15323456, study PRJNA562643) | freshwater metagenome | isolation source: river surface water | place: USA:Blue River Watershed | collected 2017-08-19 | reverse complement strand
GATGCGGTTTGACATGGTTTCGGCGGGGCAAGCGGGGACCAATCTTCCGGACTTGGTTTTGGGTTCGAAGAGCCTTGAGGTGACGGGCACGATTTACCGTCCGGCGAGGGGCGTGGTTTTGAACCCGACACTGGATTTCGGGAATGTCCGAGAGGGGGCTGTGTTTGCCACGAAGACGGTGGAGGTGAAGAACGACGTGGCGGTGGATGATTTTAGTGAAAAGTTGAACGCGGTGATTGACGTGCTGGCCGGAGTGAAGATGGAGGGGAGTCGCCTCTCGGGATTGGCCCCCGGAGCAACGGATCAATCGGCATTACGCGTCGGCTTGAAGGATGAGATCGGGATGACGCCGGGGAATCATGTGTTGGTCGTCCCGGTTCGTTTTGAGACGGACGGAATAGGAACGAGCGGACTGGCTGCCGAGAGTGTTGGCTCTCAGGATTTGACTTTGAAGGCGCGTGTATTCCGGATGGCGTCGACGGACACGGTATCGAATGTGGGTTCGACGCCGGTGACGGACCTGAATGATGCGCGGTTAATGAGGGCTCGATTGGGCAACGGTTCCACGGGCGCGATTTCATTGCCGATCGAAGTGCGGAACACGGCGAATGCGCCGACTGGGTTCAATGAGAAGCTGGCCGTGTCTGCGTCTTCAACAGACGGGAAGGCGTCGTTTGAGTTGCCAGGATTGATTGGCGCTGGGGAAGTGGGGGTTTTGAAGGTCAGCTATTCTGGGGCGAAGGCGGGGCTCAATCAGTTCAACTACACGCTGGCATTTGGTTCCGATGGGGCGGGAACCAGCGGTTTAGCGCCGACGGCTATTGGCGGCGCTGTTCCGATGCAGGTGCTAGCACAAGCATACACCGGGCAGGGGGTATGGACTCGAGCGGGGGATGGGGTGTGGTCTGACTGGAATGCCTGGGCGGTCGCTGGGGGCCGGCCGGGAACGGATGGAGTATTGAGTAAAGGGCTTGATACAGCGCAGTTGAGTGGTGTGGTTGGAGGACCGGCTGTCACGGTGCGCTTGGATGTGAGCCCGACTCTTCAGACGCTGGCGTTGTCCAAAGGTTCTGTGGTTCTGGAGGGTGAGGCACTGGAGTTGAGTTCGGCATCGACGAAGGTTGCCTCGATTGAAGCGGATTCTGGTGACCATTGGGTGAAGGCGCCGGTGAGTTTGCAATCGGATGTGCGGTTGGATATCGCCCAAGGAGCCTTGGTGCGTATGGAGGGTGTATTGAGTGGTACGGGGGGTGTGAGTAAGACTGGAGCTGGGCGGGCGGTGCTGTTGGCGGATAACACGTACACGGGTAAAACGTTCGTCAACGCGGGGGTCCTTCAGGTCGGCGATGGAGGGACGCGAGGATCGTTGGGAACGGGAAGCGTTTACTTGGCTAGCGGGGCGGAGTTGTCGTTTGACCGAGCGGGAACCGTGGTCGTGGAGAATCTGATTGAGGGGGACGGGGTGGTGAGTCTTCGTGGCGACGTGCGCCTGTTGCGCCGCAACGAGAATAGTGGTGGGCTCAAGGTCGGCGTGGGCAGTGAGTTGCCGGTCGGACGTGAGGGCCTGAAGGGCCCATTGGAGCTGAATGGCGGCACATTGAAAATAAATGAGTCCGTCCGACAAGTAACTTTGGCCTCGATGATTACTTTGACGGGCGAGTCTAACACAGTGAATGTGGTATCCGGCGAATCTGTAGCAACGTTTACGGGGACGGTGACGGGAGCGCGTGGCTTGGTGAAGGCGGGTGACGGAACGCTCGAACTTGCTGGGACGGTGGCTTACCTGGGCGATACGGATGTTCAGAAGGGGCGTTTGACGGTTGCTGAAAACGGAGCGGTTGGCGGTGGGAAAGTTTCTTTGAGTGGGGGAGCGGTGTTGGGAACGAATCGCGTGGTCCAGTTGCCGAATGAGTTGAAGCTCGTGCGCTCGGCGGATTCAGGAGTGGGGATTATTGACGTTGGCGGTCAGTCGGCGAGCTCCGCATCGATGACATTGGCGGGACCGATCACGGGCACGGGCGGGCTGGTCAAGACGGGTGTTGGCGTTCTGGAGGTTTCGAACGCGAGCAATGGATATACTGGAGAAACGATGGTTGAGGCGGGAACGCTTCGGCTGAAGGAGGGGGCTGTGCTCGGCACCGGCAAACTCATCTTGCGGCCTAATGCGGAACTGTCCGCCGTTGGGAACACCATCTTGACGAACTCTGTGGACGTGGTTGGTGGCAAGATTAACGTGAACGATTCTGCGACGTTGGTGTTGGCGGCTCCTGTCCAAGTGAGTGCAGGTGCGGCAATCACGAAGGAGGGTGGCGGGACTCTGACGGTTCGCTCAACGGACGGTTCGATCCGAGGAGAGGCGATCATCTCTGCTGGGACGTTGAAGTTGGAGAGCGCGACCCCGCTGGCGGCATCGACGCGTATCGTGGTGGGGGGGAAAGACAGCGATAAGGAACTGACGAAGCTGGATGTTTCAGGTGTGGGGTTGCGCGTGGCCTCGAATCAAGTGGTGCAGGGGCGTGGGACGATTCTTGGCCAGGTGAACTTGGCTTCTGGCGGTGCGTTGAAGCCGGGGAACTCGATTGATTCGTTGACGATTTCTGGCGGCGGGTTGGGTTTGGATGCGCCGTTGTTCACTTCGTCGAGGGGTGGTGTTCTGGAAATTGAGTACAACTCTACGAAGACCGGAACCGGGCGCGTGGACCTTTTGGATGTTCTGGGACGTGTGAAGTTGGATGGCGGGGTGGTTCAAGCGCGGCCCGAGGTAGAAATCCCGATTGGGGACAAGGCCACCTATGTGTTCCCGTTCTTGAAATCATCTGAGGAAATTCAGGGTAAGTTTGATGGCGTTCAATCGACGGTTTTGGGTGTGCGCGCTTCCTTGGATTATTCGGATCCGTTGATGGTACAGTTGGTTTTGCAGCGTGGGCTGAGTGAAGAGACGTTGAATGTGATTAAAGCGCTGACGGACTCGTATGCGCATTTGGGGATGATTTCTCGGATACGGACGCAGACGGTCGCTTCGACGTTGGACGCGCGCTTGCGGGCGATTGGGCAGGAGGAGCAGAAAGAGTCAGGGCTGCGTGCTTGGACGAATGCGTATAACACGCAACTCCGCGGTTTTGGTCCTTACACGAGTTCAATCACTGGCGATGTGACGGGGATTGAGAAGACCGTGGGCAAACTCACCATTGGCGTGTTCGGGAGCGCGGGGACGTCGAGGGACAACTTTGTGGCGTTGAGCGGACGTGGGCGGACGGATTTCTGGCATGTTGGCGTGTACGGGAGTGCTAACCTGGGAGATGGGTGGTTTGTGGATGGCAGCTCGATGTTTGGGACCGCGGACAACATGATGGCACAGACCATTCCTGGCGCTGGTCGGCGGTCCTCGACGTTCACTTCGACAGAATGGCTGACTTCGGTGGGGGTCGGGCGGGCGATTGAAACGCGGAGCGGATGGAGGTTCGTGCCAAATATCCGTCTGTTGGCGAATGGCTATAACCGTGGGGGGACGAAGGAGAAGGGTGCAGGTGTTGAGGCGATGAACGTTGGGAAGAGTGCGGAGTCGGCCGTGTTGACGCGGATGGGGTTGGAGGCGTCGAAAGCGGCGAAGATCGGCAAGATTCCGGTGCGGTTCATCGCAACGGTGGATTATCAGCATGATTTCACCGCTGACTCACGGCGTGCGACGAGTCGGTTGGACGGCTTCGACAACCCGGTTTCCTCGGGGCCGAGCCGTCGTCGCCGAGATGCGATTAAGGTGGGTGGTGCGATTGAGGGACAGATTGGCGATGGAAAAACGATGCGGATCTATGGGGAGCAGGAAATGGGTGGTGGTGGATCCAAGGTCACCCGATTCGGCGTAAGTTTTGGGATCGAGTTCTAATCACCTTGGAGCCGTGTGCGACGTTCTTGGAGAACGCGGAGGTTCGATGATTTTTGAATCCAAGGCGCGATGCCTTGAGCTGGAATGATCCGTCGCCGGAGGGGCGGTGAGTGGCAGGGCTGCGGTCCTGGTAGGCAGGGAGATGTCCGAATGGGACCATCCAACGAGCCCAGATCATCGCACTGGATCAGGGACCTCCATGAAAGCCGTGGCACGAAGGAGCGCCGCGGTTCCTTACATGGTCGGGGTGATAAGAAGGCACCCGCGTGCTGCCGAGGTATTTTTTGCTGCTGGCACGCGGGGTTTCACGGGTTAACCCTTACAGACCGTCAAAAGGCGGTGTCCCCATCATGAATGCACTTTGGAAGCTGCTGGCCTCACTTCGACTCACGGTTGTTCTTTTGCTTTTAGCGACTCTTCTGGTCTTTCTCGGGACGCTTGCGCAAGTCCATGAGGGGCTCTACGACGCGCAGGTGCGTTGGTTCAAGAGTTTCGTGGTCACGCGCAGAGCGGGGGATGTTTGGTGGGTTCCTCCCCTCTTTCCGGGGGGTTACACGTTGGGATTCGCGTTGCTTTTCAACCTGCTCGCGGCGCATCTCCAACGGTTCAAACTGGAGTGGTCGAAAGCCGGAATCCACCTCACTCACGGAGGGATCCTTTTGCTCCTCGCCGGTCAGCTTGCAACGGATCTGCTCGCTCGCGAATCGTTCCTGCACTTCGTTGAAGGTGAGTCGAAAAACTATTCACAAGCCCACCGTGACTTCGAAGTGGCTGTCTTGTTCCCGGACGCAGGCAACAAACAGAGTGAGCGATTTATCACCTTTGATGCTAACACCTTAACCTCAGCTAAGCCGATCGAGCATCCGGACATCCCCTTTCGGATTCGTCCGGTTTCTGGCACCTATCGCCCGAATGCGAATATTGTCACTCCTGAGGCAGCGAAACAGGCGGTGGAAACGGGGTTAACGGCCATGGCGCATTTGGAGAGCGATTATGCGACTCCTGAGGGTATCCGGAAGAAGGCCGCGGAGGCGCTGAACACCCCGGGCCGCGTCGGCATCTGGAAGGTAGCGCTTCGGGCTTCTGGAGCGAAAAGCACTGAGGATTTGGTCGCAGCCGCTAGTGAGTTGGCGGCGAAGCCTGAAACGGAGGCGCTTCTCCGGAAGAACCTGCAGACCTCGTTTCGTAAGCAGATGCTGACGATGTTCCGTCGCCGTGCGCAGATGGTGTCACCGGAACAGGAGGAAGAGGTCGAGGTGGCGATCGCGATGCGGTGGGTTGCGGAAGAGCTTGAAGCGGGGCGGCAACCCGATCTCACGCAGCTCAAGCCGATGGCCTCTCAAGGCGCCGGTGCAAAGTACTTGGCCTTGGCGCGAGCCGAGGGACACGGGATGGACGACCGCAACCTCCCGATGGTGTGCGTTGAGATTTTTTCCAAAAAGGGCGAAGCGTCTCTGGGCACTTGGCTGCTCTCACCAGATTTACGGCCGCAGGAAATTGACGTTGAGGGCGTGAAATACAAGCTGGCCCTGAGGCCGCAGACGTTCTTTTACCCGTTCTCGCTCACTTTGTTGAAGACCACGCACGAAATCTATCCGGGCACGGATATCCCGAAAAACTTCCAGAGCCGTGTGCGCATCGAGAACGGCGCAACGCAGGAGCGTCGCGAGGTGGACATTTTCATGAACAACCCGTTGCGATACGGCGGCGTGACGTTTTACCAGCATCAGATGGGTAAGGTCTCACCGAATGGCGGCAAAGGGACCAGCCAGTTGCAGGTGGTGCAAAATCCTTCGTGGATCACTCCTTATCTGGGTTGTGCCATCGTGTCCGTGGGGATGGTTTGGCAGTTTCTTGAGCATCTCGTGAAGTTTGTCAGGCGCATGTCGAAGCGTGCTACAGCCCAGTCGTAAACCTCCTCAAAACCATGAATCTTCGTTCATTCTCCCGCGTTCTCTCTGGGGCCCTCCTCGGGTTCCTCGCGCTTGCGACACAGGCGGCACCGGAGGCATTTGACGATCGGGCGTTTGGCTCGCTACCCGTCACGGCGAACGGTCGCGTTCAACCCCTTGATTCTTATGCGCGGAACAGCCTGCTGCAGTTGCGCGAAAAAACGTCTGCGCACACGGCGCCGTGGGCGGACGGTTTTTTCATTCGAATCGGGCAGATGTTCGGCCGACCGAAGCGCACCGACGCGCTGGGCGAATCGCCGCGCACGTTGAAAGCTGCGGAATGGTTGATGGAGATGATGTTCGATCCGGATCGGGCGAATGAACGTCCAGTTTTCCGCATCGATCACCCAGACTTGAAGGGGCTGTTGCAGCTTCCCATTGAGGCACCGACGGATGAGTCCTCGGATGCCAAGCATTTTAGTTGGAAGCAGATTGTGCCGCATCTTGAGAGCTTGGATGTGGAGGCGACCCGCTTGAAAACCATCGACGCCTCGAAGCATACGCCTTTCGACCGTGCCATCAGCCAGTTGTGGAACGCGGTCGGCATCTACATGCGAACCCAGAATACGGTGCAGCCGCAGAACGCGGTGGAGTGGGAGAAGCAGTTGAACACCTATATTTCAACCGCGCCGGATGCCCGGAAAGCGGTGTTGGCGATGCAGGACGGCAAGGAATACGACAAGGCCTTGGCGGAGCAACTGGTGCGCGATTTTCAGGTCTTCCAGACGATGGCGAAGATGGAACCGCCACTGGCAATCCCGACGCTCCCCGTCGCTGCGAGTGGTCAAGGTGTGGAGTGGAAACGGACCGGTGAAGCGTTGCTCGAGGTGGCGCGCGGAGTGAAGGCGCCGGAAGCCGTATCGGCGTATGCTCGGATGTCGACGGCGTATCGAGCGAAGCAGGCGGATGCGTTCAATGCAGCGCTTCGCGATTACCGTTCTTGGATCGCGCAGAACGCGCCGACCGATTTGGCCAAGTCGGACAAAGAAGTCCGGTTCAATCGTTTGGAGCCGTTCTACAAAGCGACAAACCTCTATGTTCTCGGTGGACTGATTGCGATGTTGGCGGGCCTCTCCGTTGCACGATTTGAACGGATGCGGAAGATGGCGTTCTGGATCACCGCGCTCGCCCTTGCGCTTCATACGGCGGGATTGATGTATCGCATGACATTGGAAGGACGCCCTCCGGTCACGAACTTGTATTCGTCTGCGGTTTTCATCGGTTGGGGATCGTGCTGCCTTGGCTTGTTGCTTGAACGATTTTGGCGCAACTCCGTTGGCATCTTGGTCTCATGTGTGGTCGGATTTGGAACCTTGATCATTGCGCACAACCTGTCGCTCGGCGGCGATACGATGGAGATGATGCGTGCGGTGTTGGATACGAACTTTTGGCTGGCGACGCACGTCGTGGTTGTGACGCTTGGGTACGCCTCAACGTTTGTTGCGGGCATCCTTGGGATTGTGTTCATCTTGCGCGGCGTATTGACGAAGGGATTGGATAAAGCCTCGGCGGCAGCGCTTTATCGAATGGCATACGGGATTGTTTGTTTCGGTGTTCTGTTCAGCTTTGTGGGCACCGTTTTGGGTGGAATCTGGGCGGACCAATCATGGGGCCGGTTTTGGGGTTGGGATGCGAAGGAGAACGGGGCCCTGATGATTGTCCTTTGGAACGCCGTCCTTCTCCACGCGCGCTGGGGTGGCTTGGTCAAGGATCGCGGGTTCATGGCGATGACGGTGTTCGGCAATATTGTGACAGCGTGGTCGTGGTTCGGGGTGAATATGCTGGGCATCGGGCTGCATTCGTACGGGTTCATGGCGGCAGCGTTCCAATGGTTGATGGGGTTCATCATTTCCCAGATCGCGATCATGGCGCTGGCGGCGATTCCGAGGGACCGGTGGCGCAGCGTTTCGGGGTCAGGAAAAGCGGAAGCGGAGAACGGCGAAGACTCCGGAGCACAAGCGCAAGCCGTATAAGTCTGCCCGTTACGGGGTGACGGATTGCGTGTGGCGCGCGTGCGGAACACAATGCACACATGCGCGCGTATCGTGTTCTGTCTCTTTGCCTTGGTCTTTTTGGGGTGCCGTTGATTGCGGCAGATTATGATGTGGTTGTCTACGGGGGTACGTCTGCTGGCGTGATTGCGGCGGTTCAGGCGCGGAAGATGGGCCGAACTGCGGTGATTGTGGGGCCGGACCGACATCTGGGAGGACTTTCAAGTGGCGGGTTAGGATTCACGGATACGGGGAACAAGGCGGTCATCGGAGGCCTGTCGCGGGATTTTTATCATCGGATCTGGAAGGAGTATCAGGACGACCGGACGTGGAAGTGGCAGAAGCGGAGTGAGTACGGAAACAAGGGACAGGGGACTCCGGCGATGGATGGGGAGAATCGGACGATGTGGATCTTTGAGCCGCGTGTGGCTGAGAAGGTTTATGAGGATTACGTGCGTGAGTTTGCGATTCCAGTGTTTCGGGATGAGTGGCTGGATCGTGCGAAAGGGGTTCAGAAACAGGGGGCGCGGATCAACACCATCAGGATGCTTTCGGGGAAGGAGTTCACGGGAAAGATGTTCATCGATGCGACCTATGAGGGCGATTTGATGGCAGCGGCCGGTATCTCGTATCACATTGGGCGTGAGGGCAATGAGGTCTACGGAGAGAACTGGAATGGAATCCAAGTTGGCGTGCTTCACCACGGGCACCATTTCGGAGTGTTGAAGCAAAAGATTAGTCCGTATCGCGTGCCGGGAGATCCTGCGAGTGGCGTGCTTCCTCGGATCAGCGTGGCGGCACCTGGGGAATACGGGAAAGGCGACCACCGTGTGCAGGCTTATTGTTATCGGTTCTGCGCGACGGATGCGGCTGAGAATCGCGTGCCGTTTCCGAAGCCAGAGGGCTATGACGCTGGGCAGTATGAGTTAATCTTGCGGGTCTTTGCGGCGGGCTGGCGCGAGACGTTCAACAAGTTCGATCCGATCCCAAATCACAAGACCGACACGAATAACCACGGCCCTTTCAGTTTTGATAACATCGGGATGAACTACGATTACCCAGACGCGACTTATGAGCGGCGTCGCGAGATTCTCTCCGAGCACCGCACGTATCAGCAGGGATTGCTCTATTTTTTGGCGAACGATGCTCGCGTTCCGGAAGAGGTGCGGACGCGTGCGTCACGGTGGGGATTACCGAAAGACGAGTTCACGGACAACGGGCATTGGCCGCATCAGATCTATGTTCGAGAGGCTCGTCGGATGGTGGGTGCATTTGTGATGACGGAGAATGAGCTGACCAAGCAGAAGCCGACTCCTGATCCAGTTGGCATGGGGAGCTACACCATTGATTCGCACAATGTTCAACGGTACATCACGCCGGAGGGATACGTTCAGAACGAGGGAGACATCGGAGTCGGGATAAAGCCCTATGCGATTGCTTACGGGGCGTTGGTGCCGCGACGCGAGGAGGTTGGGAACCTGTTTTCCCCAGTGTGCTTGAGCAGTTCGCACATCGCGTTTGGGAGTATCCGGATGGAGCCGGTTTTCATGATTCTCGGACAGAGCGCTGCTACGGCTGCGGTGATTGCGATTGAGAAGAAGCTTGCCGTTCAGGATGTGCCGTACGGCGAGTTGCGCGAACGTCTGAAAGCGGATGGGCAGGTGTTGGAGTATGCCTCTGCAGATGGGGGAAAGGCTTCTCCTGCGGTTCCACCGATGCCGGTGAACCGGCTTGCTGGCATTGTGGTGGATGATGAGCAGGCGGAGCTGGAGGGTGAATGGGTGACAAGCCATGCCGGAACGGCCATCGGCAGCGGATATCGACATGATGGAAATCATCGGGACGGTTCCCGCGCTGCGAAGTTCTCGTTTGAGGTAGCGGAGGAGGGGCGTTACGAGGTGCGCTTGGCGTATGCTGCGAATCCGAATCGGGCGACAAATGTTCAAGTGCGGGTGGAGCACGCAGAAGGCACCACGGAAAGGATGGTGGACCAACGCAAGGCGCCGGATGTCGAGGGTCGGTTTGTCTCGCTTGGCGTGTTCCGCTTCGAGAAAGGCAGGAAGGGCTCTGTGCGGATAACCAATCGGGGGGCAGATGGTTACGTCATCGCAGATGCGATCCAAGTCATTCAGCCAAAATGATCTGGCCTGACTACACCGAGGGAGGTGGATAGGGGCATTGGCTTCCGACCGTCGAGGGATGGTCGCACCGTTCACTTTTGTCTGAAGGAGTCACTCGCGCAAAGGGCTTGGATGAACGTTTGAAGAGCAAACCCCTCTCGTTTTGCGTGAGCGATGATTTCTTCCACGAGGGCGGCGTCCGTGAAGCTACAAGGTCGGCCCAAGGCGTATTCGATCAGGGCTTCCGTGAACCCGCGTGCGAACCGATCTGACCGCGTGAAGATGATGTCCCGGAGGCCCTGAAAATCATTGAAGTGGGGGCCATTGTGAATGTCTCCAGCAGGTTCAATGGGCCATGGTTTTCGTCCTCCGGGATGGCGGGTGTAAGTCTCGGTCTCTCGCCAACGGCCGATTGCATCGAAGTTTTCCAAGCCAAAGCCGATTGGATCGATTTTGCGGTGACAGTTCGCGCACTGCGGTTCTTCCTGATGCGCGAGGACACGTTCCTTTGGTGAGAGGGGTTTGTTTGAGAACCGGCTGAGTTGCGGGACATTCGGGGGCGCGGGCGGCGGTGGGTCGTGCAACAGTTTTCGGAGGACCCAAGCGCCTCGTTCGACGGGACTGGTGCGTTCTCCATTGCTGCCCATGGCCAGAATGGCGCTCATCCCGAGTAATCCGCCGCGGTGCAAATCCGAGGGCACCTTGACGGTTTGCCACGCGTCCCCAGTGACGCCCGGGATTCCATAGAAGCCAGCGAGGAGTCCATTCACGGTGACGTGGTCTGACTTCAAGAGATGGTTGAGGCTTCCGTTAGAGCGCAGCAGTTCCGCAAACGTTTCGTAGACTTCGGATCGAGCAGCGGACTTCAAACTGTCATCGAACTCAGGAAACTCGCGGGTGTTGAACTGGAAAAAGTTGAGTCGGTCGAGACCCAGCCATTGGTGAGTGAATCCAGTCACGAAGGCGCGCGCTTTCGGATCCTGAATCATTCGCACTACGTGTTGCCTCATCTCCTCGGGTTGGGTGAGATCGGCAGCGAGGAGAGGAGGGTCTGGAGGACTGCTCCACAGGAGGTAGGATAATCGAGATGCCTGTTCAATGTGGGTCAGGGGCATGCGTTCACCGTCGGGCTTTGGTTCGGCAAGGTAGAGAAAGTTGGGTGAAGCGAGGATGAGGCTGAGCACTTCCTTCAGGGCCTCAGGATGGGAGACTCCGTCGGTACGAAGTCGTTCGTAATGGGTTATGAGACCGTCGATGAACTCGGGATCCGGCGCTTTACCGCGAAAAGCTTGGGTGGCAAAGCGCTCGAGCAGTTCTCGCGGAGGTGCGTCACGGAACGGGGAGGGTGCGGTTGGCGCGGGGAGCGGGCCCTCAAGCTCCATCCAATCGATCCACATCGCCGGTGGATACCACGATTTGTGTTTTCGTTGGTAGAGGACGGCGAGAGCTACTTCCTGTTCTCTGGAGTTTTGTCGTTTTTCGCGGATTGCGAACTTGCGGCTACCATTGCTGGTCAGGGTGACGGGAATCTCGATGGTTTGAGGGTGCTCCATGGTTCCGGTGATCTGATGCGCGCTGAAGAGATCGAATGCGCCGGGCTGACTTGGGTGACCGACTTCGATGAAGTGGCGGTTTTTTGGAACGTCGGGCAGAGCGGCGACTCGCACGCGCAGGGTGTAGTGCCCGGCAGGCCAGTGGGATGGCGCGACAATCTGTTCTTGAGGGCGGACAATGAAGACAAACAGGTAAGAGCCGGTTTTGACGTGTGGCAGTTCAAAGTATTGCGCGACGTGCTGGGTCTCGTCATCGAACTGCTGTTTTACGCCCTCGCCCTCGGCTGCATCCTTGAATCCGAACTGCCTCGGCGATGGGGCACCGTTGAGTGCGTTCCAATGGCGGTAAAATCTGCGAGGGTCTTTGAGGACGTCCCCACTCGAGCGGATGGATTCAGCAACTTCATGGTTCTCAAACTGTTCAGCGGCAGCGTCCACGGCTGCCGTCCATGTGTGGTAGGGGGCCACTTTCTTCCGAAGGTATTCGACTGCTCCCTTCAACTGCGCTTGAGCAACCTCTTCGGTCTCAGAATGGATCTTGAGCGATTTTGGCCGCGCGGAATGGAGCGCAAATGCGTCGTTCAGAGCGCGTCGCGCGAGTGTGAGATATTGCTCCAACTGGTCGGTGGACAAAAAAAGGGAAGAGCCGACGGTATCGAAGGAGCCGTTCCCATTGTCTGGCGGTAGGTCGCTGACATCCAAAGGAACCCCGAGCAAGTCGAGCATGGTATTGGCATATTCGCGCCGGTTCAGGCGCCGGATGATGCGTTGCCCGCCTGAATCTCCAAGAACGCGCCGTGCCGTCGACAGCGCGTGCGAGAGAGCATCCAAGAAACGGATTTTGGATTCGGGTGTGGGAAGTTTTTCGTTCTCGGGCGGCATTTCGCCTGCATTCACGGCGTTTAGAATCTTTTGCCACTTCTCCGCGTGTTCGACGGAATCCACGATGAGCTGAAGGTCGTCCAACCGCAGGTTGCCCTTCTGCTTGTCTGCATTGTGACAGCGGGTGCAGTGCTCTTGTAAAAAAGCGCGCTGTTCTTCGGGCAGACGCACGACGGGTTTGAGTTCTGCCGTGTGTGAATGCCATGCCGGAAGCAGCAGCAGCGAAAAAATACGCCATTTCGTTTTCATTGTCGCGTGGCGCGCTGGTGCTCAGGCGCGTAACTGTTTCACGGGGCCGGTGCTGTCGCCGTGGCGTTCCGCGTTCACGCCCAGGCCGTGAAGGAGCGTGAGCCAGACATCGCAAAGCGGGGTGCCTTTCGGAAGAGCGAGGTGGTGACCAAGTCGGATACCCGCACCGCATCCCGCAAGGAGGGTTGGACAGTTGTTTAAGAAGTGGACGGAGCTGATATTGCTCCCGTACCCGACGGTGACGTGGTCAAAGAGACTGGATCCATCCTCCTCCTGACTGGCCTTCAGTTTATCAAGGAAGGTTGCAAGCATGGCGCTTTGAGCGACGTCGCGCTTTTGGGAGAACTCCATTCTGTCACCTTGTGAACGTTCGTAATGGCTCAGATCGTGGCCGGTGTATGGGACACCAATGTCCTTCAGCAGCGAGTTAACGGGTTGGCGGTAGGTGAAGACGCGAGAGGCGTCGCTTTTCATGGCGGCAACCATCAAGTCGTACATGGTCTGGATTTCCTCCCTGCCTCCGAGTTTTTCATGAGGAGCGATGAAAGGGGGTTGAGCCTTTGGCACTGTGACCCATTGAAGCTCGCGGCTCAGGCGGGTTTCGATCTCGCGGATGCTCTCGGCGTATTCCTCGACTTTTTGCCGATCACTACTGGACAGCTTTCGTTGCAATCGATGTAAGTCGTCGCGTAGCAAATCGAGCACTGAGCGTTTTTGAGCGAGCTGCGTTTTGCGCTCTTCCAGCGAAGTTGATTCTGCGGAGAAGAGGCGATGGAAAAGCTGGACTGGCTGATCCAGCCCAGCGATCGGTTTGCCACGCTCGTCCCACGCGAGCGAAAGGCCTGGGCCGTGGCCCTGCTCGAGCGCATCGTGGGTGCCGAGTTGGAGTGATGGGAAACGGGTACTCTTGCCGAGATGTGCTGCCGCCACTTGGTCGACCGACACGCTATTCGCAAAGCTCTGTCCGGGTTGGGAATAGCGGTTCGCTCCTGTCAGCCAGAACGTGCTGCCCCAATGGGCCTCGTTACTGAACTTGTTGGAGCAACCCTGCACGATGGTGAAATCGGCTTTGTGCCGCGCGAGCGGGGAGAGTCCTGCGGGGAGGGTGTAGTTTGCGCCCGTCTCTGCGAGATCAGGGAACCATGTCTCCCGGGTCACACCCCAACCGAAGGCAAGAAACACCACGCGCTTTGGTCTTGCGAGCGCGGGTGCCGCACCGGCGAATCGGCGGAACCCAAGGGAGGCAAGGGCAGGTAACGCGAGGCAGGCGGAGGCGCTTCGGAGGAAGTGGCGGCGGCCGATGTTTGGATCCATGAGGTTTGGGGACGGATATTCATTTGGTGCAAAACTCACGGCTCTCGACGAGTGCGTGAATGATGCTCCGGAAGGTCAGACCCTTTTCTTTTGAACGCTTGAGGAGGGTCTCCACGAGTTGATGGTCGGAGAAGCCGCAAGGCCGCCCGAGCGCGTATTCAATGAGGCTTTCAATCAGACCCCGTACAAAAGCCTCCTTTTGCTCTGCGACCGCGTCGCGCAGCCCATGGAATCCATTGAATGCAAGGCCATTGGGGAGTCGACCTTCCGCCTCAATCGGGAACAGCTCCTTCTTTTTCACGGCCTTCCATGTGGAGCCGTAATATTCCGCATATTCTTGATCCCGCCAGAGGCCGCCCGCATCAAAGTTTTGGAGCGCAAATCCGATGGGATCGATCCGTCGGTGACATTGTGCGCACTGTGGCTGTTCTTGATGGGCGTTTAGTAGTTCTCGAGCGGGCATGAGTTTTTCACCGAAGCGCGTGAGTTGCGGTACGTTCGCGGGCGCAGGGGGCGGTGGGTCGTTCAGCAGCTTGCGTAACACCCACGCTCCACGTTCGACGGGGGAACTACGTTCGCCGTCGGACCCCATCGCCAGGATTGCCGCCATCCCGAGGAGTCCCCCTCGCGGCATTCCCTCCGGGACAGGTACCTTCCGAAACGCACTTCCGTGAACGCCCGAGAGCCCGTAATAGTCGCCCAGAAGACCATCCACTACGACGAAGTCCGCTTTCAAAAGGGAGTCCAAGGGGAGGTCATTTGCGAGCACCGTCCGAACGGTTTCGTACACTTCCTTCCGTGCCGAGTTCCGAAGGCTTTCGTCAAACTTCGGGTACAGGCGTCCATTAAACTGGAAAAAGTCCAGCCGAGCCATGTGAAGCCATTGGTGAACAAAGCCGGAGATAAACCGCTCGGCTTTTCTGTCCGCCAGCATGCGGTCGACCTCGTTCTCATAGCCGGTGGACATCAGCTGTGGTGTGCCAATCCGGCCCGTGTGCACGTGATCCATCAGACGGTCGTCTGGTGGTCCAGCCCAAAGGAAATAGGAGAGCCGACTTGCGAGCTCAGCGTTGGTCAACGGAACGCTCGACTCCGCGCGCGGAGCGGTCTGAACGTTTTTATCTTGGGAGGGCTTGACGGGTGGGAGCGTCACCAAGCCGGATGCCGACCGCTGAGGAGGCGGTTCATCGCCGCGCTGAGCGGGTTCGAGGAGGTAGAGGAAGCGAGGAGACGCTAGGATGATGGATAGCGGCGTCTTGATTGCTTGGAGAAATGGTTCGCCGGCGTTGATGCGTTCCTCGAAGTGGGACAGCAGCCGATTGATGAATGCTGGCCGTACGTCCTTCCCGCGGAATGCGCGCCGCGCAAACCCCTCGAGCGTGGTCCGCACGGCATCCAGGGACGGTTTGCTCGCCTCTGCCAACTCACCGAGTACCGCCCGATGGGCGCGCGGCGGCCATTGGTCGACCAACGGCCCTTCCCACTCCATCCAGTCGACCCAAAGACGCTGCGGTTGCGAGAACGGTCGTCGCTGGCGGGTGTCCATTGGGTTGCCGACGTTCGCGAAGAATCGCTGCTGGTCCTGACCGACCGATCGGTTGTGCATGCGTTCGCGAACCGCGAACACGCGGCGACCTGTCCGCGACACGTTGACGCGGAACTCAAACACTTCGGGGCGCTCGGGAGTTCCTGAGACCGGTTGGCATCCGATCAGCGCAATTTCTGCCGGCCACCCTTGGTCACCTTGTGCGCCAAACTCGATGAATCGCGGGCCATTGGCTCCGGGATCAGGGAAGGCGAGGCGAGTCCGGACGATATACATCCCTGGAGGCACGTTCCCCGGGATGGTGATATGTTGTGGAAACGGTGAATAAGGGGTCAGTGACCCACTCAGAGAGAGAGGGTTGTCGAGGTAGGTTGTGGCCTTGAGCTCCGATCCTCTAAGGACGGTTTCGTTCAGCCCTGCATCGACGTCGTCGCCGAACCCGAACTCCTTCGCGGGCTGTCCGGAAGCGCGCCACGCATTGATTTTTGCGAGGCCCTTCTTGATGCGCTCAAGGTCCCCGCGCACTTCGCGGTTGGCGGCGTCTTCGCACTCAACCCTGACCGTTCGCCGTTCCGGTTTTGGTCCTGTCACGAGTGCGTCGTCGAGGGCTGCGCGCGCCAGTTTGAGGTATTGTTCAAACTGGTCGCTGGAGAAGAACAGGCCGGATCCAACGGTATCGAAGGACGCCCCATTTTCATCATTGGGCAAATCAAACGCGTTAACGTCGACCTCGAGGAGGTCGCGCATGGTGTTGACGTATTCTCGTCGGTTGAGGCGTCGCAGGGTGATGGCTCCGCCGCTATCGGCCAGGGCCTTACGTGCGACCACCATTTGACGTGAGAGGGTTTCGAGAAACGTGGTTTTCGCTTCGGCTTCGGGCTGTTTTTTGTCTTCGGGCGGCATCTCACCGGCGTTGAGGCTCGCGAGAACCTTCTGCCACTTTTCCGCAGTTTGAATATCATTGATGATGAGCGAGATATCATCCAGTCGGAGCTTCCCGCTCTGTTTGTCGGCTCGGTGGCAGGAGATGCAGTATTCCTTGAGAAAAGCCTGTTGCGATTCGGGGATGCGGGCCAGGGAGGGTTCGGCCAAGGATTCGTTAATCTGACCAAACAGCAGGAGTGAGGTGACGGCGAACAGCAGGCTTCGAGGGTGATTCATTCGCACGATCAAGGTGGATAGATTGTGCCGGTTCGGGGGTTAGGATTTCAGCGCTTCGATGGGGCCTGTACTGTCGCCGAAAGCGGTTGCTGGGATCCCGATACCCTGGAGGAGTGTGAGCCACACGTTACAAAGCGGGGTCTTAGGATTCTCCATGACAATGTGTTGCCCGAGCCGGATTCGCGCACCTCCGCCCGCCAGAATGGTCGGGCAGTTGTCGAGCATGTGGCCCGTTCGGATGTTTGTGCCCAACGTGAGGCTGACATGATCGAAGAGTGACGTGCCATCGGGTTCGCGGGACTGTTTGAGGCGATCGATGAAGTAAGCGAGCAACTCAGACTGGCACCGGTCGCGCGTCTGGCTCGCATCCTTGCGCGGGCCCATGTCGTAGTGGCTCATGCTGTGTCCTTCCAGATTCACGCCTCGGCTTCGGAGGAGCGAGTTGACGGGCTGCTTGTAGGCGATGACCCGAGTGGCATCTGTTTGGAACGCGGTGATCATGAGGTCGTACATGAGTCGGACTTCCTGCTCTCCGCTGATTCCTTTCTTGGGTTCTGTGACGGGGGAAGCCGGTTTCGCTTTTGGGACCGTCAACCATTCCTGATCTTTTGTGAGACGCACCTCGATCTCGCGAATCGAGTCGAGGTATTCGGCGAGTTTTTCGTTGTCCTCCTTTGTCAGACCCCGCGAAGCGTCCCGTGCTTCTTCCAAAACGGTATCGAGGATGCTTTTTTGGCGTGCGAGCTCGGCTTGTCGTTGCGCCAGAGGGGTTTTTTCATCTGAGAAAAGTTTGTGGAAAACGGCCACAGGATCCTGAATTTCTGCCAGCGGTTTGCCTTGGCGGTTCCACGAGAGTGCCCCGCCGTGTCCGCCTTCCCCGCCGGGATTACTGAACACGAGCGAGGCGAAGCGGGTATCCCGACCGAACTGTTCTGCGGCCACTTGATCCACCGAGATGGTGTTGTTGAAACTTCGTCCGGGAACGCCCAGCCGGTTGGCGCCAGTGAGCCAGAACGTGCTGCCTTGGTGTCCGTCCGTGGAGAACTGGTGGTAGCAGTTCTGGATAACGGTTAGGTCTTTTTGGTGGCGTTCGAGGGGCTTGAGACCTGGGGAGAGGGACCATTCTGAACCCGTTTGTTTCGGGTCGGGAAACCAGGTGTCATTCGTCACGCCCCAGCCCATGGCGAGGAAGATCATGCGTTTCGGACGCTCCAGCTTCGGGGCGGCTGAAGCGAATCTGCGAAAGCCAAGCGATTCGAGGAAGGGGAGAGCGATGCAGGCCGAGGTGCTCCGGAGGAAATGGCGGCGGGTGGGTTGGGGGTTCATAGGCGGTTGATTTCTGGTGGAGGTGGGCTGTGGAGAAGACGCAATCGGTCTGGCACTTCGGTCATCGCAGCGCGCGGGCCGCAATCCCGAACATATTATTGGGGCTGAAACTCTTCCGGTCAGCGGGTGGATTTTCGTAAGGCGGACCGAGCGAGATGGTTCCTGGGGATTCCACTCTTCGGCTCCAGACGTCGTAGGGGAACCGCTTGATCACTGCGCCGCGTGCTTGGTCGGGCTTGAAGTCGAGGTTCAGGGATTGGCCGGTGAGCGTGAACGATTCGCGTACCCAGCCTGGAACGGGATTCCGTCGGTCCACCAAGAGGAACAGCTCGATGGGATGCGCGACCTCAAGCGTGAGGCGCATCCACCAGTTGTAGCGATCGACAGCGAAGGTCTGGATCTGGTCCGCGCCGAGAAGGTCGGTCGGGACATCGGACCATTCATCGAGAGTATCGGCGAACGCCCTCGCGCCCTCCCGAAGGCCAGTTGGAACAATCCGATAGAAATTCCTCAAGGATGGCCACTTTGCGATGCCGGCTTCGTCCGCGCTCATGCTGTCGCTCACGGCGGTGATGAGTGCCTTTTGGGGCGGGGAGGATTGAACCGACCAAGCGCCTGCATCGTCGGGTCCGTTGACGCTGACGATGCGCGAGGTCCGGCGATTGGGTTCCAGACGGATGCCCTCACCTTGGTTGAGCAGGAGGACCGGATTGGAGGAGCCTTTTTCACGCACTTCGACTTGTCCATTGAAGACGACCACATCCGTTTTCGAGTGCGGTGAGGCGTCGACCCCGAAGACGGTTCCGAGGTCAACGATCCGGTGATTGGCGGTTTCGATGACGAATCCTTTTCCGTGATCGCCGACGTCCGCCGTGATGCTGCCTGTGCGGAGGCGGACTTCCATCGGGGAGATGAAGTGGAGATCGGCGGCCCCGTTCAAGGTGAGGATGACGTTGGAAGTCAGCCGGATCTCGAGGGAACCCGTAGGCCAGCGCAGTGTTTTATGATGAAGGCGGGTGCCGGGCTTCCACGCGGTATCGGGATTTCCCGAAATGCGAAGCACTTCGAAATCGACGCCTCCCCGAACGTGCAGATGCCAGGCGGCAAGCAGGAGTGTGAAAAGTGCCGCGACCGCGCTGAGGGCGACCCGGATGGAAGGGGTAGGACGTCGCATCGCGGGAACGGGCTCGGGAGGTCGGAGTGGCGCGTCCGGAATGAGTGAGCGCGCCATGTCCTCGGCATCGGCAGCGGCGGCGAGAGCTGCGTCCAGTTGAACGGCGTCGAGGTAAAGGTCCCGGAGGGCCGCATCCGTTTTGAGTTGGTTCTCAAGCGCCTGCGCGTCGTCGTCGGTGATGTCGTTGGCGATGTATTGCTGAATGAGCAGGGGCCAGTGGCGTTTCATGCAAGCTTCTCCCGGTTGAGGGTTTTTCTGACGCAAGCGAGCAATGCGATGCGGATGCGGTGCAGGCGTTTGTAAAGAGACATGGGGGTTTCCCCACGGGATTGCGCGAGGCTTTGGATTTGTGTGTCGGGATGGTAGGCCGAGAGGACCAGTTCGCGGTGATGGGAAGGGAGGCGTTCTAGGCAGTGGGTTAGGGCTTCGCGCTGGACGTCATGACGTTCAGTCAGGGTGGCTTGGCGGTCCGCGAGGCGGGCGATGAGGTCCTCGTCGAAGACGTGGCGATCGCGTGCGCGTCGGCGCAGGTGCATCAGGACCTGATTGCGTGCGACGGCGTAGGCCCACGGGCGGAATGCGTCTGCGGTTTTGAAATGGCGCCAAAGAGCGACCACAACTTCTTGCATGACCTCATCTGCTTCTTGGCGTGAGGGCAGCATCGAACGCACAAAGGCCCGCAGGGGGGCTTCATTCGCGGAGTAAAGACGAAGGAACTCGGCTTGTTCTGGGCTGGGCTCGTTTTCGGACATCGCGGGTATGTGGAGTGGGATGCCCGCTCGCCTTTCATTTGCCGCAAAAACGGTGCGATTTGTTGAAAATGCGTTTCCGAAGATGCGTCAGCTGATGCGGCGTTCGATCTCTTGGGCAGTGAACCCGGTGACTGCAATCACCTTGTCGCGGCATTTTTGTCCGGAAAGCAGGACCGCCGACTTTTGCGGCACGCCCATCATCGTTGCGATGAATCGGAGGATTTCTGCGTTGGCGCGATCTTCTTGGGCGGGCGCGGCAACTTTGAGCTTCCATGCGTCGCCGTGTTTGCCGTCCCACGCTGTTTTGCGCGCATTTGGGACCGCTCGGACCTTGATGCCACGCGGACCTTGCGGGTGGGTGTCTGCCATCGGTGCAACAGGAGGCGGACTGGCGAAGAGGGTCTGGGATTAGACCTTGGGCTTAACGTACACGCCGATGAGCGGACGTGGGCAGGGTTTTTCCGAGATGAAATCGCTCACAAAACCGGCGCGGGTACGGAACTCGACGTGTCCAGGCCCCTTCCCCCCGTAGACCAGCACAGCTCCTTCGGGGGCGCGATAAGGGTCATTATTCGGGACGCTGATGCGTTTGAACCCATAGAACCGTTGGAGTTCGTCACCCGCCTCTTTGGCGTAGCGCGTTTTAGGGTATGAATCGACTAGGTTCGCGTCGAGGAGCGCGTTTTTGACATACCGCCAACAGCTGTAGGTGCTGTGGGCGCGTGCGCGCGCTGCGGCAATCTGAGCGGCTTCGATCATGCGTTTATCGTACCGGTACTGGCCGGAACGCGGACCAAAGAGGCTTTTCTGGTCGCCGCTCAGCGACTGGGCGGTGCGGGGATTGTGAAGCGAGAAATCTGAGGAGTAGTTCGCCGTGGCGCAGGCACTGAAACCCATTCCAATGAAGAGGGTTAGGAGGGCGGTCCAGCGGGTTCTCTTGGAGATTGATTCACTCATGAACGGGCGCACTTAATCAAACAAGAACCGTACCTCGTCGGCCATGCACTGGCGAGCTTCGAAAATTCGTCCCGTGCGGCGGCGACCTCAGATGCGGGACGTCTTTTGGCTGGGCTTGTGGCTTAAAATGTCGCTCAGGAGACGATTTGGAAACCGGCGCGACGGGGTGATGGCGTAGAAGCTTTCCCTGATCTGGGGCACCCGGCAGCGTTCGACGAGCGTGCGGTTCTGTAGTTCGCCCGCGACGACGACTGGCGGCACTAGCGCGAGTCCGGCCCCTTCTCTCGCGAGAAGCCGAAGCATTGCCATGTCATCGACCTCTGCGGCAATGACGGGCCGGATGCCGTGTTGCTCCAGAAGGAGGTCGAAGGCCACCCGGATATTGCTATCGAGACTGGGCAGCACCAAGGGGGTGTCCTTGAGGTCTTGGGGAAACCGAAACCGGCTCCGCTTTCGGGAGGGGGTGCCGACGAGACTCACGGGTTGTTCGTCCAAAAGCCGGCTGTGCCATGGTGTCTCTGCATCGCGACGTACCGGAAGGTTCGAGAGAACGACATCCAGAGTGTGGGAGCGAAGTTGGGTCAGAAGGTCCCGAAGATTTCCGGATCGCAGAATCAGTTCGACGTCGGCTCGGCCCAGCAATGGTTTGATCAACCCGAGTTGAAAGTTGCGCGAGAGTGTTGCCACGGACCCGATGCGGATGACCTGTTGCCGTCCAGCACTCCCATGCTTCAGGACGTCGACCATCTCTTCGCCTGCGCTGAAAATGGATTCAGCGTACTTGAGGGCGATCTGGCCGGCCTCATTGAGGACTAGGAACTTGCCGCGTCGTTCGAAAAGGGGTTGCCCCAGATTTTCCTCAAGTGTGCGCAACTGGGTGCTGAGGGCGGATTGTGAGAGGTTAAGGCGCCCAGCTGCTCGCGTCAGGCTGCCCTCGGTGGCTACAGCGCGGAAGTAACGCAAGTGGTGGTAGTTCAAAAAACTCATCACCGTTCTATAAAACCGAACGGTTTTACGCAAAAGCTCTATTGGAACGAAGGACTGCGTTCCGATTAGAAACACACCCGTGAACATCAGAACGCCCGAAACCCTGCATCCATGGTTGTTCCCCCCGGAACCTGGAGCAGTCGGACGAGCCTCCCTCGCGATTCGCGTCGAACAGTGCTCTGACAGCGGCACGCGAAACGGCATCCGGCACCCATGAACCCACTTCCCTCGCATGGGGTGCCTTCCGGAACTTATCCGGACTTGGTACGGCATCTTCGTCGTGATGTTGCAGCAGGTTTCTTGGTGTTCCTGATCGCATTGCCACTCTGCATCGGGATCTCGATCGCGAGCGGGTGTCCGGCAGTGTCGGGAATCCTGACCGCGATGATCGGAGGGATGATCACCCCGTTTCTCAGCAACTCCGAGTTGACCATCAAAGGACCGGCTGCAGGGATGATCGCGATCGTGTTGGGGGCCGTCACGGCCATGACGCCCGAAGGTGGGGTGGATCCTGGGGTGGCCGCGTTTGAGGGTTACCGCAAGATGCTCGGACTAGCGGTCATTGCAGGAGGCCTACAAGTCGTCCTTGGAGCCTGTCGTCTAGGCAGTTTCGGCGAGTTTTTTCCGCTCCCAGCGGTCCATGGGATGCTCGTGGCGATCGGCTTGCTCATCGTCTCGAAGCAAGTGCATGTGCTTCTGTCTGGGAGCCCAGTGCGTGGTGGATTTTTTACGTTAGTTGCTGCGCTGCCTGCCACGGTTCGATCAATGGATGTCCCGTCTGCTCTGATTGGATTGGGAGGCTTGATTGCCCTTTTTCTTCATCCACGGATCCAGCGGGACTGGGTGCGTAGGATTCCGGCACCGCTTTGGGTCGTCGGGCTCGGGGTTCCCGCGGCCTTATTCGCGGGGGTCTCGTCGGACCGGTTAGTGCATCTCCCTGCGCGTTTGGCAGATGGCTTGAGCACCCCTGATTTCACGGGGCTTCGCACGATGGAAGGGTGGAAATGGATTGTGATGCTTGCGGTGGTGGGGAGTCTCGAGTCGGTTTTAAGTGCCAAGGCGGTGGATCTTTTGGATCCGTGGAAACGCAGAACCGATTTGAACCGTGACCTTTTCGCGGTGGGGGTGGCCAACACGTTCGGAGCCTGTGTTGGCGCAATTCCGATGATTAGCGAGATTGTCCGTTCATCGGCGAATCGGAACCATGGGGGGTGCACGCGGTGGTCAAACTTCATGCATGGAATGTTCCTGCTGCTGCTAATCGTCCTAGCGCCGTCGGTCTTAAACCGTATTCCGTTAGCGGCGCTCGCTGCATTGCTCGTCTTCACAGGCGTTCAGTTGGCGTCTCCCGCGAAGTTCCGGACGATGTATCGCACGGGTCGCGCGGAGTTCATCGTCTTCGTGACGACGGTTGTGGTGACGCTTGCCACGGATTTGCTCTCGGGTGTGGCAGCGGGGGTGGGGGCACAGTGGCTCGTGAGTTCCCGTGCAATCTCGGGAAATCCGTTCAGACTGAGGTATCGACGTCACGAAGAGGACGGGGTGAGCCTGATTGCTTTGGCCGGTCCTGTCATGTTCAGCAACTGGCTGGTGCTCAGAGGGGTTCTGAATTCTGTATCTGCCGGTGCTGTCGTGGACGTTTCGGGCGCCGACTTGATCGACCATACCGTGATGCGGAAGCTCGAGGAGACTCGGGTCGCTTGGGAAGTCGAAGGAAAGTCTCTCCGAGTGGTTGGTTTGGGCACGTTAAACGCGAGTTCCGATGACCCGTTTGCGGCCCGGAAGGCGGGCGCTCAACGCCGAGCAGGCGGCTCGGTCCCAGCGAGAGGTTAACGATGAATCGGGTACGCTCCTCCGGGACCTATCTATGGGCCCGCGCGGAGACGGGTTGACCAACCGGCGCGGTGCACCATTTTGAACATGCGCCGACTTCGAGATGTCATTGAGTTGGCGTATACTGAGGACAACACCATGGCTACCTACGTTTACGAAACCATCCCGAAGGATCCGAAAAAGAAGCCGCGCCAGTTTGAGGTGCAGCAGAAGATGAGCGATCCACCGCTCACGAAGGATCCCGAAACAGGGGAACCAGTCCGGCGCGTCATCACCGGCGGCAGCGGCTGGGTGACTCATGGCGCTTCCATCCTCTCGATGAACACGCGCAAGGGGCGTCGCTAGCCTCGAACGAAGAGCGGTCCGGGTGTATCAGGCGGTTGCTCTTCCGGACCGCACGTGTTCGACGATGCCGTTGGCGACCGCTTCTGCGTACTCTCTGAAAATCGAGAGTTGCTGTAAGCCACCGACGGTTTTTGTGCCTTCGTAGTCACCCGCTTGGATGCGTTCCCAGACGGACTGACTGTTCATGACGTATGGTTCCAAGAAGAGCGTGGGCACGCGGTACAGGCGGTTCGCTAGAAGATTGCGGGTCCAAACGTAGCCGGAGGTGCCGATGCGGGCGGCGTTGCGTCCTTTGTAGGTGTAAGGCGGCAGCTGGGTCGTTTTCGCAAAGGAGCGGGCCACGGCCTCGCTGGCGGGGAGGGAGGCGTTCACCATCCCGCCGAAGGTCTGGATCAGCATCTCGAAGCGGATGTCGTCCTTTGCGATTTCGGAAGCGTGGTAGCACCCGTTCACGAGCAGGTGCAGATGGTTCTCTTTTGAGAGGGTTGGCTTTTCCGGATCGCCCCATTCTTCGGCGTTGAAGTGCAGGCAGATGACCATGTCGGGCTGGATCTTCCGGTTTACCAAATCTGCGCGCGCCCGGATTTCACTCACGCGGTAGAAGAGAAGTTCGCTCTGGCTCTTCAATCGGGCGCCATCGAGTTTGCTCCCTTCCTCGTCCTTCTTGAGCAGCTTGCTAAAAAAGCTCGGGCGCTTGTCGGTGGTTGGGGAAAGCGACTTCCGGACAAGCGAAACCTTGGCGCCCTGCGCGCGGAGGAGCTTTTCGAGACGTTGCGCAACCCGAAGGGTCATTTCACCTTCCCGCACCGGCTTCGACTTCCCGATCCGGAAGTGCCTTGCCTCCATCACGGCCCATGAGCCGCCGATATGTCCGGGATCGAGTGCGATGTGTAATCCGTCGAGGGGCCGATCGGGAGGGGCAGGGGGTAATGATGCGATGGACTTCCAGTTCGGGAATCCGGCCACGTCTGTCTCGACCGGGACTGGTTGGTTTGCTTGGCGGAATGCGACTTCTGCGAATGGGACTGTCGGATCACCCGTTGGTATCCGAACAGAGCCGTCGGAGATCTCAAATGAACTGAGCGACTCCTGCTCCGCAAGGAAGATGGTCTTCAGTCGATCCTCGAACTCTCTTCGCGTGAGCCGTCCGCTGTACCGTGACAGCGTGGCCCATTCGGGGCGATCCGCGACCGGGCCCGAAAGTTTTGCGTACGCCTTAGCTGCGCGGAGCGCGAACGGAGCCAGCGTCAGAAGAACGGCTTTCTCACAAAAAAAGCGGCGTGCAATGGAGCGTTGGAACATGTGGGAGGAAAGGTTTCCACGGCGCAGCGTCCGAGGCTAAAGAGAAGGGTGCCGCAAGGGTCGTTCAAGGGAAAGACCGCGGACAACAACATGACTGCAAACAATCTTTCTTCAGCGCTTCGCCCGCTTCCCCGACGAGCTTTTTTGCAACGGTGCGGCATGGGCATGGGGATGCTCGGACTCGCCGGCCTCTTGCGAGAAGCCGGCCTTGCTGCTGGGCCTTCGGCGGCGACCTCTCCGCTTCAACCTCGGCAACCGCATTTCCCGGGTAGAGCAAAGCGCGTGATCCACTTTTTTGCGAATGGCGGACCTTCTCAAGTCGACACGTTTGATCCGAAACCTGAGTTAACGCGTCAACACGGCAAACCGTTGCCTTCCGGAAACTTGAAAACGGAGCGGAAGACGGGAACGCTCTTCGCGTCGCCCTTTTCATTTTCCCATCACGGCCGCAGCGGATTGGAGATCAGTGAACTTTTTCCGACGGTGGCCCAAAGTGCGGATGAGTTAGTGGTGCTGCGGTCCATGCAGGCGGACGTTCCTAACCATGAACCGTCGCTGATGCTCATGAACTGCGGTGAACCGCGGCTGCCGCGTCCGAGTATGGGATCATGGGTGGCGTACGGTTTGGGGACGGAAAACCAGAACCTACCGGCGTTCATGACGCTTTGTCCGAACGGCTATCCGACGGGAGGAGCGCCGAATTGGACGTCCGCATTTTTGCCGGGGATTTTGCAGGGGACGCATGTGGACATGAAGCATACGGATCTGGAGAAGTTGGTTGAGAACGTACGCAACCACTCACTGGATGTGCGAGGACAGCGGGAGCAACTCGATCTCATTCAAGCGGTCAATCGCATCCACCGAGATGCGCGGCCTGGCGATGCCGCATTGGACGCTCGGATTCAGTCGTTTGAGTTGGCGTTTGGAATGCAGATGGAAGCGACGGACGCATTTGATCTCACGCGCGAGCCTCAGCACGTGCGTGACATGTATGGGAGTGGGACGCATGGGCGGCAATGCCTTACGGCGCGTCGCCTTCTCGAGCGCGGGGTGCGCTTCGTCCAGATCTGGCATGGCGCGGGGCAGCCTTGGGACAGTCACGACGATATTGAGGTGAATCATCGTCGGCTGGCGAGGGAGTGTGATCAGGCGCTGGGGGCCTTAT
>JACCED011528720.1_pt1 | contig 26497 bp, 26 predicted proteins | sample 7455021 | NCBI WGS metagenome assembly JACCED01 (sample SAMN15323456, study PRJNA562643) | freshwater metagenome | isolation source: river surface water | place: USA:Blue River Watershed | collected 2017-08-19 | reverse complement strand
GTCACGACAAGGCGTGGATTCCACTCGAGCATGGTGTCGACGCTAATGCCCCAAGTTTCAAGGGTTCCCGGTCGAAAACTTTCGATCAAAATGTCACTGACCTCAACTAACGCTCGTAAGGTGCGCTGACCAAAGGCGGTGGTGAGGTCTAAGGCAACACTCCGTTTGTTCCAATTCAAATATTGAAATAACAGGCTTTGCTCGGGCTCCGGAGCATCGGCTTTGAGCGGTGCAAGTCTTCTTCCCGCATCCCCATGGATAGGGGGTTCGACCTTGATGACGTCGGCATCGTGGTCGCCGAGTAGGCGAGCCGCAAAGGGCCCAGCAATTCCTTGACTAAGATCGAGTACGCGTACGCCGTGCAGGGCTCCGTGGATCTTGTGCTCGGAAGTTGCTGGTGTGTTCACTTGTTTCTTTTCTTAAGACTTTGGGGGCACGAAAGGATAGGGAACGGGCTTGCCATTTTTGTAGGGCAGAGCAACTGTTGCTGTGCCAGGCGTAGACTCTTTGCCTGCGTCATTAATGATGCCTAGTTCGATATCAATCAGTCCGAAATCGGGGGTTTCACGTTTGCCAGTCACTCGACCCCAGACACGCACTGTTTCCTCGACGAGGTTCATCGCTCGAAACTGGAAACTTGCCTTCCAGGCCCAGCCATGAGGCCCAGCCCAGTCTGCGAGTAGTTGCATCACAAACTGCTGCTTAAGTGATCCGTTGATCAGCAAACCCGGTAACTTGTCGTGCTCCATTGCAAATGGTTTGTCATAGTGAATCTTGTGCCAGTTCTCCATTGCAGCAGACCAACGCATTAAGTGGGCGGTGGTCAGAGGACCTTTTTCTAGACCCGGTAGTTCTAGGCCAACTGCGACATCTTCAAAATAAGGTGTTTTGCCAAGAGCCATTTTATTTCCTCCGAATCTGTGTGCGGCGTGTGCGAATGAGTAGTTCGCCAGTGCCTGTGCGGTACTCCGACTCGGTCACGACCAGAACAATCGGACCTTTGCTCGTTTCTTTTTCAACGATATCTGCATAATGAGAAACCAACTTAACGGTTTCTCCACGCAAGGCATAACGGAAAAATTCAATTTCAGACCCACCATTAAGCAAGGCGTAGCCATTAAGTGGCTCTATATTCGGCAAGCCTTGTGAGCTCGTGGCCGCGACGATGCCATCGAAGTCTGGATTGCGCGCATTTGCTTGAATGGGATCCTCGGTCAATAACGGGCGACGGAACAAATGGGTTGGAAATAATGGAGGGGCAACAGGGCCACCGTACCTCTCATTGTTCGGACAGGATTTCGCAAAAATTGGATCCTCGTACATGATCGCCTGCGCATAGCGACGCACAGCGCCTTGTTCTACTGGATCGCAGGCGATCTCGGTCTCGGACTTGATGCCGATGTATTTTTTGAGTGACTCGGAAAATGCAGACATGCTGAACCTCTCTAGTTAATTGATACGTTGGCATCTGTAGCAATTTTGCGCCAGCGCTCAATGTCGGCGCGCACAAATTCGCCAAATTCTTTTGGACCTAAAGGTTTGGCAAGAACATCTGCACCACTCTTAATCATTTGGTCTCGTACTTGTGGTGCAGTCATGACTTTTGTGATTGCTGCATTAAGTTTTTGTAGCCGATCTTCAGGTATGCCCTTGGGCGCGCAGATGCCGTTGAATCCCGTGATTAAAAAGCCCGGTAAGGTTTCACCAATCGTAGGGACCTCAGGTAGCTGCGAGCCTCGTTCTGCCATGACGAAGCCAAGCGGACGTAAGCGACCTGATTGAATTAGCGGTAGCGCTGGCTGGAGCACCGCAAATGACATAGAGGCTCTCCCGGCAATAACGTCAGCCAGTGAGGGAGCGCTGCCTTTATAGGGGATATGAAGCATGTCGACATCGGCAAGTTTTTTGAACAACTCGCCGGCCAAATGCCCGGGACTGCCAGCGCCGTAGGATGCGAAAGTCAGTTTGCCGGGCTGTTGTTTCGCTAATGCAATTAACTCCGATACGGTTTTCACAGGAATGTCGGGATTGACGACTAAGATCAAACTTGCACCCAGATGCATCGTGACGGGCGTAAAGTCGTTCAGCGTGTCAAACGGCAATTTATATAAGCTTGGGTTGGTCGTAAAAGAGGTTGTGCAAAGGAGAAGCGTATAGCCATCTGGTTCGGCTTTCGCAACAGACTCCGTTCCAATGATGGTATTTGCCCCGCCTTTGTTATCAATGACAACGGGTTGTCCAAACTCCTCTGTCAGGCCCTTGGCCATGACTCGGGCCACGGTATCTGATCCGCCGCCGGGTACGAATGGGACGACGATCTTGATGGGCTTGTTGGGATAACCTTGTGCTGAGACCTGTCCGCTCAAGCTACAGAGCAAAAAAGATATTGCAGTGATGCGAACTAGAAAAGAGCACATGCGGTTTAGTTTGCCCGGCATAACTTCTCCTCGCTTATCAGCACTAAGTCGACGAACGGATAATGGATTGCTTAAGCCTTTCCACTGAGATATCTCTGGGGGCTTATTGTGAATTTCGTGCGACACCCGAGCGAACACAGGAAATACCATTCCCCATCGTGAAATTGCCGAGTCCCTTTTGATGGATCAATTTCCTTTGCACCGAAGGCTGTTTCTCCCGTTTTTGAATCAGCGCCTTCAATATCAATATTTTTAGAACACACAGGGCATTTCATAACAGATACTCCAGACGAAGAGGTTCAAGCGGCAAGTGGGGGAACGGGTCCGCCCAATACGACGTTGCCCGGGCTATCGAGCAACGCGTGTGCGATGCGTTCGCGGTGTTCGAAGGTTGTGCCCAGACGCATGGACCAGGCAGTGATCCGTCTTAACCAGAGGTGTAAATCAAATTCCATCATGAAACCGATACCCCCATGTATAGACTGAGAGTTACGGGCAACAGCGGGGCACTTCTCGTTACAAAACGCCTTCGCCTGTGACACTTCAACCTGAGCGGGTAAGCCGTTGTCCATCTTCCATAAGGCTTCGTAGGCAAGCAATTCGCCACCATCAATCCAAATAATCATGTCGGCACACATGTGCTGGATGGATTGAAATGCACCGATGGGCTGACCAAATGCTTCTCGGAATTTTGCATGATCAATTGCCATCTCAGCGTCCATGCGTGTGGCGCCAAGCATTTGAGTGCAAAGCAATACCGTGGCCAAATCAAGCAAAGTCTCCATCGCGGACCAACCGTGGTGTAACGGTCCAATCAGTGCCGACTTAGGAATCCGGACCTTGTCGAAAACCACTTCACACTGTTGATCTTTAGCAAGCGTACGTAAAGGGTTAGAAGAGATCCCAGCCATCTTTGTGTCAACCAAAAATAGTGAGATACCTTCGTTTGCTGGTGTTGCTGCAGCAGTGCGGCAAGCGACTAGGCAATGACTTGATGCTAAAAAATTATCGACGAATAGTTTTCGTCCACTCAAAATAAAGTTTTCGCCATCGATCGCGGCGGACATCTTGATGGACTCTGGCACGAATCGCGGGTCTTCTTCCGAAAATGCCCAAGTCAAAATTGTGTTGCCCTCGCATACACTTGGCAGAATCTGCTCGCAAATCGCTTTGGGTGCATGACGCGCAAGAGTAATCGCTGTAACTGCAGTGCTGTGCAAAGGAACGGGTGCGACAGCGCGTCCCACTTCTTGCAAAACCAGGCCCAAGTACGCAAGTGGAAGTGCTTGTCCGCCATATTCCTCAGGCAGGCACATGCCAGGCCAGCCCATTTCTGCGCACTTTGCCCACAACTCTGGCGGATAACCAAGTGGATCGAGTTCCATTTTCCGCACAAGCGCTGTGGAGCATTCCCCAGTGAGAAACTCTCTGGCGCTGCTGGCGACCATCTGTTCTTCTTCGGTTAGCAATACATCCATGATTCTTTCCTGTAGCTGGTGCTATTTTGATTTTGCGCGACGTGAGGAGGGTAGCTCTAGGCCCCGCTTTGCCACTTGATCTCGCATAATCTGGACGCTGCCATGATTAATGCCTGACTGAAATGCACCCATCGTGTTGTGCGCGAAGACGCCTTTCTCAACGGCGTGGGGTGATCCATTTAGAAGTGTCGCGTAGGGCCCCAGCATTTGTGTAATCGCTTCGGTGGTTCGTACGCCGTGCTCAGGCGACCATACTTTCTCTGCGGAGCCTTCATAAGTAAAGTTGCCGCCGTGCTCGACGATTGACATGCTGCGCATGGTCATAAGCCGGCATATCTGCCCTTCGATCCAGAGCTCCGCAACTTTGTCACGAATTGCCGGATTTTTTGCAGGAGAATAGTCGCCAAACGAATTCGCTTTGATCCAGTTCACAATGTCTTCGTCGCGACGCACAGAGCGCAGGTAACGAGAAGCTCCAACACGATCAAGATTTAGCCCCATTGACCCGACCCGCCAGCCCTGATTTTCACGGCCTAACAAGCAAGACTCATGTATGCGGACATTTTCAAAAAATACCTCGTTGCTGCGCGCGTCGCCATATGTGGTGCCGCGCGGTGCGCGTGGGTTATTTTGAATGGTCCAGAGTGGGCGAACCGTTAGTCCTGGTGTGTCCATCGGAAACAAAAAAATCGAAATGCCATCATGTCGCGCGGCCTCAGGATCGGTGCGCGCCATCAAGTACATATGCGTCGCTGTGTGCGCTGCGGTGGTGTACATCTTTTGGCCATTGATGACAAAATGATCGCCATCGCGTATGGCTCGACATCGAAGCGCGGCGAGATCAGCGCCTGCATGAGGCTCTGTAAAGCCCAAGGCAAAGGTGTACTCCATGGCAATCAGTTTTGGTAGATAGTGACGCTTTTGTTCCTCTGTGCCTGCTGCCATGATGGCGGGCGCGCCGCTTCCAGCTAAGCCGACTTGGATGCCCGCGCGCTGAAACTCCTCTTCGATAATGTTTTGGCCAACGCGATCACCGCCACCACCACCGTATTCTTTTGGGTAGCTATATCCGAGCCAGCCACGTTCGCCGATTTTTTTAAAGACTGCGCTCACGAGCGGTCCTTTTTTACCGGGATGGCGCTCGCTCTTGCCGTTCTCGAGCGCCTCTTCATCCGCATCGAGTTCCGCGTAGACTTCGGCGGTCAAATGCGTACGAATGAAATCGAGAACCTCTTTGCGTAGAGCGACTTGCTCTTTGGTATATCCAAAATCCACTGTGTCTCTCCCCAGAATCCTGTGCTGACTAATTTTGTTTTATTGTTAGTCATGAACGCCTATTGTTGTTTTTAATTTAACGGCGCTTTGTTGGAATTTATCCTAGCATAAAGGTTCTCTCGAATCATCCTATTTCAAGGGGGTGCGGTAAATAGAGAGAAGTTTTCAAAATATGGACTTCGCGGGAATCCACAGCGCCACCCTCACGGCGCGATGCTAAGGTTAGTGTGCGACAAGACAAAAAATCTTTTTGAAGGAGACTCAAAAATGAAAATACTGTTTTTTGATGACTTTAAGCTTGGAATTTTGAAAGGCGATCACGTGGTTGATGTTTCTGCGATCGTGGCAGATATCCCTCATCTTGGGCCCCACGACCTCATTAACGGGCTGATTGCACAGTTTGACCAGTACCGTTCGAAGATCGAGGCGTTTGTTCGTGGCGCAACAGGTGTTCCAGTGGCTTCGGTTCGAATTCGACCACCGCTGCCCAAACCCGGTCATATCGATTGCATGGCGGTCAATTACATGGAGGATGGCACTCGCACAGAGCCAGCCCCGATCAATGCATTTCAAAAGGCACCGGGCGCGATCATTGGTCCTGGCGATGCGATGGTGTTGCCCGACGTCCCGGCGACAATCTTTGAGGGCGAGGCAGAGATCGCGCTTGTGATCGGTAAGCGTGCTACGAATGTCGCAGCTAAAGATGCCATGAATTATATTTTTGGGTACGTGAACTTCATCGATGGCTCCGCGCGAGGACTAGGCCCCGAGGGAAACATTTTTTTCAAGATGAAGTCGCGCGATACGTTTGCTCCTATCGGGCCCTATATTGTCACGGCCGACGAAATTCCTGATCCCCAAAAGCTACAAATTCGCCTTTGGAATAACGGGAAGCTTATGCAGGATTTCAACACCGACGATATGGCGCACAATATCCCGCGTTGTATCGAATGGATCAGCTCTATTCATACCCTAGAACCAGGCGATATCGTCGCGACAGGTACGAATCACCGCGGCCTCAATCCCTTTATGGATGGAGACGTGATTGAACTGGAGACAGAGGGCCTAGGACGGCTAAAAATAAATGTGCGCGATGATCTAAAACGCACGTGGGCTCGTCAGACGCGTCTTGAAAGACAAGAAGCTAAGCTACCTGGGGTGCACACTCCGCAATTAAGCGGGAAGTACACCCCAGTATCAAAGTAGGCCTTGCACGCTGACTGAGGCGTGGGAGTCAATCCCACGCCTTCTGTGCAACTGCGCTACGAGCAGCGATGCGTCCGAAAGCAAAACACTCACCGATGTTGCCAGTGCCTTGATAGAGATAGCTGAAAATTGAACCGAGTTCGCCAGCGCTATATAAGCGCGGGATCGGACTGCCATCTGGGCGAACGATTTCAGCACGTGCGTTACGGCGTGGTCCGCCTTGTGTGTTGAGCATCGACGGTGACAGCTCCACAGCATAGAAAGGCCCTGCACCAAATGGCTGGAACATCTTTGTGCGACCAAAGTCTGCATCGGACCCTGCCGCGACTTGGCTATTCCAGCGTGTGGCTGTTTCATCCAGACTGCCTTCGGGCAGGTCGAGCAACTTTGCCAGTGCCGACAATGTAGGCGCGGTTTTGATCCAGCCTTTTGCCAGCTCTGCCTTATTGTCTTTGCTCCAGGTGTATCCGCTCATAATCTGGGTCCAGCCATGGGTTGGCTTGCCGTCGTAGATCGGACCATCATTCATCATAGCTTGGTCAAAGATCATGTACATCGGGCAAGGTGTGCGCAGCGCATACCATTTGCCATGATGTTCAACTTTGCCATGTCTGGTTTTGTATTTTTCATCTGTAAAGCGTTTACCATCCGGTCCGACCACAACCATGCCGCCAGCAGGCTCATGCGAAAAATGCAAGGCCATCATGGAAAATGTTGTGGGATAGTCAGGCACTTTAAGTGCCATGGATGGGCCAGCAAAGTTATTCATGTGCCAGAGATCAGCACCAAGTTCCATTGCCATCCGTACGCCGTCACCTTCATTGAACGGGCTTCCCGACGTGTAGCAATAAGGTACCCCAGTCAGGTAATTGCGGATCATCTCTTGATTGTTTTCGAAGCCACCACAAGTCAGAACGACGCCTTTACGTGCCTTGATGTTGATTGACTTGCCTTTGTGATTCGCCACCACTCCAATCACCTCTTGTGTCAGAGGATCTTGAATCAAACGTGTAGCGGGGCATTCGTATTTAACTTCGATAGGTCGTATACGAACCGCTTCAGCCAACATCTCCCATGTTTTTGAGTACCCGAGAATATCGCCATGGTGAAACTTGTGCACGGAGTCGGCGCCTGGCAAGTCAGGGAACTCAATACCGACTTGATGTTGGTGTTCCTGTGGGTCTCCACCTATCGATGACAGCCATTCGTTGTTCTTGCACATCTCTTCGGCCCATACTTTGACCATATCCTGTGGGACGGTGTAGGGCCCACAGAGTGCATTTAAGTACGTGGCCGCACCTTCAGGTGTTGACGTGTTCAGATAGCCTTGCGCAGCGACACGCGTATTCCCACCTTCTTGTCCTTCGGGAGCTTTATCTAAAAGAATAACAGAGGCGCCTGCTTCTACCGCGGTAATCGCTGTTGCGGCGCCTGCGCCACCAAAGCCGACGACGACGAGATCTGCAGCCGCATCCCATGTGATGTTTTGAGGATTAATTTGCTTCATGTTCTGATCCTGTTGTCGATTATCTAAGTGTCACGCCAGCGTCGGTAAAGTATTTTTTGTACCATTCAATTTCCGCTGGAAATTTATCTTGCACAGACTTGCCGTCTTCATAGGCATAGTCGAGATTATATTTATCAAGTAGCTTTTTAAATTCTGGAGTTTCAGAAACCTGCTTGAAGGCAGCGGTCACCTTTGTAGCAATTGCGTCTGGCAGGCCTGCCGGAGCGACCACAATCATTCCATTTGGTGGGTTCGTTGGCGGGCATCCGATGTCTTTCATGACGGGTATGTCTGGCCGCTTAGGGTCGCGCGTATCGACGTGGAAGGTAACTAGTTCACGAAACGTTCCTTGCTGTACGAGTGGGATGTGCGAACCGGAGCCTGCGATGAAGTCGACATGCTTGCCCATCAGTGCGGTATTTGCCGCTGAGCCACCCTTGGTGGGCACATGTTTAAACGTTAAGCCCTTACAGCGCGCGAAGGATTCCACGCCAATTTGTTGCTGAGTATTGGGTCCGCTCGATGCGTAAGTCATCCCGGGATTCTTCTTTGCATGCGCAACAAAATCATCGACCGTTTTCCAGGGGGAGTCCGCGGGGACAACGAGCCCACCAATATAAAAGGTGTATTGCATCAATACGCGAAAATCTTTCGGCGTGTAGGCAAGTTTCATCAGAAGTGGTCGAACAGTAATGGAGCCCGTCGACGTGACTAGGAGTGAATAGCCGTCAGGTTTCTTGCTCGCCAGCAGTCCATTGGCTACGGTAGCTCCGCCGCCACCTTTGTTTTCAACGGTAATTGGAACGCCTAGTATTTTTTCAGCACCTTGTGCGAGTGCCCGGGCGGTCACGTCGGTGGTCGCGCCAGCTGCAAACGCCACATAGAGTGTGATTGGTTTGTCAGGGTATTGTGCTTGCGCTGCAACAGGTAGCGTTAACGAACTCAGGAGTGTTCCTGCGATCGAGGCTTGTTTTAAAAAGGATTTGATCTTCATAGGTAAGCTCAGTAAAAAAATGAGAGTTGAGTATTAGGCGTTTTCGTCAGCGCTCGCTACGAGAGCGCTGCGCTTTTTACGTATGCTGGGCATAACGGCAGTAATAAGAAGAACGAGAGAAACGAATAAAAATCCGGCGGCAATGGGGCGAGTCACGAATATCGACATGCTGCCACCAGAAATGATGAGTGACTGGCGTAATGAATCTTCGAGAATGTTCGTTAGAACAAAGGCAAGAATCAGAGGGGCGGGTTCGTATTCAAACTTACGCATCAGATACCCAATCACACCAAAAAACAGCATCAGGTATAAGTCCATTTCGCTTCCGTTGATGACGTAGGCGCCAATTAATGCAATAAAAAGGATCAGTGGGAAGAGCACTGCATATTGAACTTTGAGTAGACGTACCCAAAGTCCGATCAGAGGTAGATTTAGGACAAGCAGCATGATGTTGCCGACATACATGCTCGTAACTGTGCCCCAGAATAGCTCGGGGTTTTTCTCAATCATCATGGGTCCGGGGGTAATGCCGTGGATAAGCAGCGCGCCAAGCAAAATCCCCATGACCGCATTAGCCGGTATCCCGAGCGTGAGTAGCGGAATAAATGCAGCTTGTGCTGCCGCGTTATTAGCTGACTCTGGTCCTGCTACGCCCTCTATCGCTCCGTGACCAAACGTTTCAGGATGTTTGGACAGGCGTTTCTCTACTCCGTAAGAGATGAATGATGCGAGCACCGCCCCGCCACCCGGCAAGATACCCAGGAAAAATCCTGCAAGCGAGCCACGGGCGATCGGCATTGCTGAATTTTTCCAGTCTTGTTTGCTTGGGAAAAGATTTTTGACTTGTTTGACCACGACGCTTTGCTTGATAGTTTGTTCGACATTGAGCAATATCTCGGAGACGCCGAACAGACCCATGGCGAGTGGTGCAATACCAATGCCGTCGATGAGATCCGGAATGTCGAAGGTAAAGCGAGGCATCCCGGTCATTGTGTCAAGACCAACCATGCCGATGAGTATCCCGACGCCCGCCATCATCAACGACTTCACCATAGATTTTTGAGCCAGGTACGTCAGAATGATCAAGCCCATAATCATCAGGGTGAAATATTCTGGCGGTCCGAACTTAAGTGCGATCGCGGCCAATGGTGGTGCAAGCAGCATCAAGCCGATGATGCCAAGTGTTCCAGCGATAAAGGAGCCGAAGGCGGCAATTCCGAGCGCGGGTCCCGCTCGACCATTAAGCGCCATTTGATGACCGTCAAGCATTGTGACGACGGAGGCCGCCTCTCCGGGTATCCCAACAAGGATGGAGGTCGTAGACCCACCGTACTGAGCGCCATAGTAGATGCCAGAGAGCATGATGATTGCGGTGACAGGCGAGATGCCAAACGTCACTGGCAAAAGAATAGACATGGCGCCGACAGGACCTAGGCCGGGGAGTACGCCAATTAACGTTCCGATCAGAACGCCGATGAAACAGAACAGCAGGTTGTGCGGTTGAAATGCGACCGATAGGCCAGTGAGGAGGTTATCTGCGAAATCCATGTGTGCTTGTCTCTCGTCAGAAACCGAAAATTCCCGCAGGTAGCGAGATATTCATAAAGTATTTGAAGACAACGTAGGTGGTCCCAATCGCAATCGACGGTACGAGTAGACACAGTTTCCAGCGCAGCCCTTCCAACCAACGCATGATGATAATGAGCAGGGCTAGACTGCAAACAAAAAAACCTAAGGTCTCGAAAGAAACGATGAATAGGGCGATTAAGACGGTGATGGCGACTGCACGCTTCCATTTCACCCCCTTCCACAAATCGGTGACACGGACTGCGACGTCTGGGTCTGCGCGATAAGACTGAATAATGATGAGCAAGGCCATGCAGGCCACGAAGGATCCTGCCACGAAGGTCAGAAAGCCAGAGCCAGGCTCTTGCATTGTGCCGAGTTCGAGGTCAAGTCCGCCATATATTGCGGCGCAACCGAAGAGGAGCCAGAAAAGCCCACCCGTTCTCTCGGCGTTCATTGTGAGATGCCCTGCATGTTTGTCCCCTAATTTGTAGTTAGCTCTATTGGCTCTGAGTCAATGAGCTACTTCTTTTTCTTGTGGGCAATCCTAGGTCTAAGCGCACCTGTTGTCAATCAGGCACTTCCAAGACCGGCGGGGTGGCTAAATCCTATTTGATACACATATTGGAAGTGTGAACGACCTGCGTTGACATCATCTTGGCGCTGGCATTACTCTGAATCCAATCTATTGAAATTTCGATTCGTTGCTACGACACACACTTATAAACAGGAGCAGACATGTCAGACTTGCCAAAGCGCGTACGTATCCTTGAAGAAGGTCCTCGCGAAGGGATGCAGATTGAGAAAGGCCCTATCCCTACTTCGCGCAAAATTGAATTGATCGATAGTCTGTCTGAGACGGGCCTGGAGCAAATACAGGTCACATCATTCGTTAGCCCGGCTGCCGTTCCGCAGATGGCGGATGCGCCAGAGATCGTCGCAGGCTTTAAGCGTAAGCCTGGTGTGCGGTACACAGGGCTATGGCTCAATGACAAGGGTCTTGAGCGCGCGATTGCGACGCAAAAACTTGATATTCGTGGTTCGCTATCGCTGACCGCATCGGAAAAATTCCTATTGCGTAACCAGAAACGCACACTCGCACAAAACGTCGATGCTGTGCGTTCGATGATCGGAATGTTCAATCATTACAACGTGCCCATTAACCGAGCTAGCATCATGGCTGTCTTTGGTTGCAATTTCGAAGGCGACATTCCGGTATCTCGCATACTGGACATGATTCAGACTTTCCACGACTTGGCAGATGAGCATAAGTTCAAGCTCGAAGTCTTGTCGTTGGCTGACACAATGGCATGGGCGACACCCGGATCGATTCGCAAGGTCGTTGGTGCCGTGCGCAACAAGTATCCCGATTTGCAATTGTCGTTACACCTGCACGATACGCGTGGCATGGGTATTGCAAATGCCTATGCAGGAATGGAGATGGGCGTGGCAATTTTTGATGCAGCGGTTGCCGGATTGGGTGGATGTCCCTTTGCATCGCACTCTGGCGCATCGGGTAATGTCTGCACGGAGGATCTCGTCTTCATGTGCCACGAGATGGGCATTGAGACCGGAATTGATCTTGAGAAACTGATCGAGTCCGCATTGCTTGCTGAACAGGTAGTCGGCCATCCCTTACCAGGATCTGTCATGAAGGGCGGCTCGCTGGACAAGCTGCGCGAGAAGGTCAAAGCATCCATGGCTGCCAACGCTTAAGCGAGGAAACCTACCATGACCGATATCACGCGCGACCTCGGTCGCTTTGTTGCGGGTTTAAAGTTCGAGCATATTCCCAAAGATGCGCTGGAAGTTATTTATACAGGCTTTGCCGACTGCGTTGGTGTGATGTTGGCTGGTAGGGAAGAGCCGCCTACTCGCATCTTGACCGACGTCCTGGCACCACAGTCAGGCCCTGCGACGCTGGTGTTTGGTGCGCAAACTGCAAGTGCTCCGGAAGCCGCATGGATTAATGGCGTTGCCGCGCATGCATTGGATTTCGATGATGTTGCGCTCAAGGGACATCCAAGTACCGTACTGGTCCCAGCAATTTTGGCTGAGGCGCAGGCTTTAGGTTCATCGGGCCGCGATATGGTGGTTGCGTACGCGGCAGGGTACGAGGTTTGGGCCGAGTTAGCACGACGCGATCCAGATCATTACCATACCAAGGGATGGCATCCTACCGGTATCCTCGGCGCAATTGGCTCAGCAGCTGCATGTGCGTCATTGAATAAGTTAAATGCCGAGCAGTGCGCCATGGCAATTTCGATGGGTGCTTCGCAAAGCGCTGGCACGATGGCGAACTTTGGAACGATGACTAAGCCGTTTCATGCGGGTCGTTCGGCTCAATCAGGTGTGATGGCTGCTCGGTTGGTGAAGGCTGGCTTCACCTCGGCAACGGATGCCCTCGAGCATCCGCAGGGCTTCTTGGCGGCGGTGTCGCCAAGCGGTCGTTTTGATGTGACAAGTCCCGTTCAGGCAGGCAATCCTTGGAAGCTTTCGATCAGCAAGCTGTCAGTCAAGAAATATCCGTTGTGTTTTTGTACACACCGCGCACTCGATGGCATGCTGGATCTTGTCGCTGAACATGCCATCAGTGGTGACGAGATCGAATCCATTACTGCGATGACAAGTGTGCGTAACACCAAGGTTCTGCGCAATCACAATCCGCAAACGGGTCTTGAAGCGAAGTTTAGTATGGAGTTTGCGATGGCATCCTGTGTCGTTGCAGGCCGCGCAGGCTTAACGGAACTGGTTGACGATTTTGTTGTGCGTAAAGACGTACAGGACTTGATGAAAAAAGTCATGGTGCTGCCCGACGAGAGGGAGCATCCGAACCTGCCGGGCTATTCGCCTTTTGATCTCGTGACGGTCAAACTAAAAGATGGAAAGACGATTGAGAGTCGCCAGGTTGTCGCTGTGCGTGGTGGCCCTGACTTGCCACTGAGTCGTGAGCAATTGTGGGCAAAGTTTGAGGACTGCGCGCGCGTGGGACAGGCTGAGTTTTCAGCGCGTCAACTCTTTGATGCATTGATGTCTCTGGATCAAGTCGCACGGGTCTCTGACTTGCCTGGTTTAGCATCCGGGAAAAAGTAAGCGTTGATAAAAAAAAGGGGCTCGTGTCTTAGACACGAGCCCCTTTTTCTATTGATTGACTATGTTCGGCTAGCCGACGTTCTTGCGTAACAACTCAATTGTACGTTCTCGCGCTAATTTTGCTGATGCTGCATCATAGGAGCCACGTTGATCGCAGTTAAAGCCGTGACCAGCTGGGTAGAAGAAGCTTTGTTCGTTAGGATAGGCAGCCGCCACAACTTTTGCCTGCTCGAGCGTGATGGAGTGATCCGTTTCGCCGAAGTGGAACATGACGGGGCACTTTGGAGTTTCTTTGAGGAAGTTTGGAATCGCACCACCATAGTAGGGAGCCGAGCAGCTCAGGCCAGCGACACGTCCGGCTGCGAGCCAGGCAATTACGCCACCCCAGCAGTAACCAACAATGCCAGCTTTGCCTGCTGACTTGCCGTACTCGAGCGCAGCTGCGACATCTAGTAACGCGTCATCAAAGCTGATTTTCTTCATGATGTCGACGCCGGCGGCGATGTCTGGCTGCGTGTAGCCAGCGTCATACTTACGTTGCGCGCGATCAAAGAATGCGGGCGCGATTGCAAGGTAGCCATCTTGTGCATAGCCATCCGTGACAGATTGGATATGGCTGTTCACACCAAAGATTTCTGGCGCGATTACAACGAGACCACGAGGTTTGCCTGTTGGCTCAGCAACGTAGGCATCAAATTGGTGGCCATCCGAGGCCTTGAGTTGTACGAATTTACCCATTTGTTTCTCCTTTTAGCGCGATGCTGCGGTATGGTGTTGCACGGATTATAGGCATAGTTCGACCTTAGCATCGCTAAAATCTTATAGTGAAAGCTGTTCAGGTCGCAAGTGCAGCTGTCCAGCATAAATAATGAGAGGTTCCATATGAAACACAGCGGCGCAAATTTACTTGCACCAACCGGACGCCTTCGTGTCGGCCTGTATCCGGGCAGTCCAACTTCATATCTTGCTGCCCAAGGACAGGCGCCGGACCGAGGTTTAGGTTATGAGTTGGGGCAGGCATTTGCTGCGTTTTTAGGTGTTCCGTTTGAGCCAGTGTTTTTCCCCACTAACGGTGAAATTCTTAGCGCAGTTCAGCAAGAATTGCTTGACCTTGTATTGGTGAATGCGACGCCTGTGCGAGCGCAATACCTCGCATTAGCAGAGCCCATCTTGTTTACGGATCAAACTTATCTTGTTGGTCCTGGTTGCTCTGCGCGCAGCATGATCCAGATTGATTCTGTTGGACTGAAAGTCGGCGTGTCGGCAGGCAGTACGTCTGAGGCAACATTGCCGCTGCTACTAAAGTATGCCAGCGTTGTACCGACACAAGGCCTTGATCAGGTTGTTCAGTTATTGAAAGACGGTACGCTTGACGCGTTTGCGACGAACGCCACCGTGTTGTACGAACTAGCGGACCGTGTTTCGGGGGCTACCCTCTTAGAGGGGGCGTGGGGCACTGAGTGCATCGCGTTGGGCATTCCCAAGAAGCGAGAGTCAGTATTGGAGGTGTTGCGTAACTTTAGCCAAGCCGCTCAGCAAAGCGGCTTGGTCGAGCAAGCAATACGCCGCACAGGGATGCGCGGCGCTCGGTTTTAGTTTTCGTATGCAGTTTCGCCGTGCGAATTGATATCCAAACCTTCACGTTCTTGATCTTCAGGTACACGGATTCCAAACAGCATGTCCGCAATCTTGAAGGCAATGTAGGCAACAACGGCAGACCAGACCAAGGTCACAAGTACACCTTGAGCTTGAATCCATAGCTGACCGGGAATCGAATACTCTGGCGATGCCGCATTCGTGACGTAATCGAAAATCCCTGTGCCGCCCAAGGATGGTGCTGCAAATACACCGGTCAGGATCGCACCCAAGATTCCAGCAACGCCATGAATACCAAAGACGTCCAAGCTGTCATCTGAACCAAGCATGCGCTTGAGGCCGCTGACACCCCAGACGCAAGCAAAGCCAGCGACTGCACCAATTGCGAGCGCACCCATTGGACCGACAAAGCCTGCTGCAGGGGTAATGCCAACTAAGCCAGCAACACAACCTGATGCAGCGCCGAGCATGGATGGCTTACCTTTCAGTACCCACTCCGCACATGTCCAGCCCAACACGGCCGCAGCAGTTGCAAATAAAGTATTTGCAAAGGCCAAGGCAGCGGTGCCGTTAGCTTCGAGTGCAGAACCAGCGTTAAAGCCGAACCAGCCAAACCACAGCAAGGATGCACCAACCATCACATGAACCATGTTGTGTGGCTTCATAGGTTCTTTGCCAAATCCGATTCGCTTACCAATCACGAAAGAGCCGACTAAACCTGCAATTGCTGCGTTGATGTGGACAACTGTGCCACCCGCAAAATCTAAGACTCCTTTTTGAAACAGCCAGCCAGCTTTCGCTGTGACGGCTTCAAGCGATGCTGCGTCCTTGATGTCGTCTGGACCAGGCCAGGCCCAGACCATGTGCGCAATAGGAAGGTACGAGAAAGTAAACCAGATCACCATGAACACCAGAATGCCTGCAAATTTCGCACGCTCTGCGAAAGCGCCGACAATCAGACAGCAGGTAATCGTAGCGAAGACACCTTGAAACGCCATGAAGATGAGTTCAGGAATAACGACACCTTTACTAAAAGTAGCGGCGACCGATTCAGGTGTGAGCTCTTTTAAGAATAGGCGGTCGAATTTTCCAATAAATGCATTGCCTTCAGTAAACGCAAGGCTGTATCCATAGATTGACCATAAAACGATGATCAGCGAGAAGACCACCATACACTGAACTAATACCGACAACACGTTTTTACTGCGCGTTAGGCCGCCGTAAAAAAGCGCGAGGCCTGGCAGCGTCATCAGCATGACGAGCGCCGTGCAAATTAACATCCAGGTGGTGTCACCCTTGTTTGGTTCAAGGGCTGCTGCCATTGCTGTAAGGGGCAGCGTCGCTGCAGCGAGCAGGCCTGTTACGAATAATTTTTGAATAGTGTTAGACACGTTACACCTCTTTTTTAAAGTGCTGATGCGCCGGTTTCACCGGTGCGAATGCGGACCACATGCTCGATGGGTGAAACAAAGATTTTCCCATCACCAATTTTTCCGGTGCGTGCTGATTTCTCGATTGCTTCAATCGCAGTCTCAACCAAATCGTCCGCGACCGCGACTTCTAGTTTGATCTTTGGCAAAAAATCAACGGAGTACTCTGCGCCGCGGTAGAGTTCGGTGTGGCCTTTTTGCCGACCAAAGCCTTTAACCTCTGTGACTGTTACACCTGATACGCCGACACTCGATAGCGCTGTTCGGACCTCGTCAAGTTTGAAGTTTTTTATGATTGCTGTGATGAGTTTCACATGTATCTCCCAGAGGAATTAAAACGTTTTGGTGAGCGAGATCAGAAAGCCCGCTTTGCCGAGATTTTGCGCGTTAGGATTCATGTAAGCACCATTCTTGGCGTTGGTGCCAACGTAGGCGACTGCACCCGCAAATCCGCTACCGAAGTCTTTTGTCACGCCAAGCTTCCAATCCGTGTAGGAATAGAGACTGGCGTTTGAAATGCTGCCGTCTGCCACGCGCCCCGCAACCGCTTGGTAGCCTACGTGACCGTTTAGAGCTAGGCCCCAAACGCCGGTGTCGTAGTTAACCGTTAGATCTGTGTAGTTGGAGCCCGTGCTGTTTTGCGTCCCGAAGAGGGGGGTGACGGCGTAAGAGAACTTCAAATAACCCGTGATCGCATCAAATGTGAAGTTCTGAGCGACATAGAGCTCAGTCGTATTTGGATTCGTTGCAAAGGCAGAGAGGTTTGATGTCGGATAGTAGTACTGGAGGACGCCCACATCAGCTGCGAACCCTTTCGACCATTCGTGCTTGAAACCTGCGTAGAAATCCATTTCGATGGGCGCTGAGGCGCTGTTTCCAACAGTCGATGCGGCGTCGGAGATCCAGCTAATTGAGGAGTTCCAGTTGCCGACGTAGAAGCCACTTGAGTGTGCGTAGTCGAATCCACCTTGGATTGCAGGTTGAAAGTTTGACTGTGAGATACCGCGATAACGGTAATCATTCACAATCGTGACGTTGGCAGTGAAGGGGCCGGGTGCTGCAGCCTCTGGAGCAGCCGCGGGAGCCGTTTGGGCGAACGTAGCAGAACCTAGGCTGCAAGCTGCGATGAACGCGGCGGCAGATAGTGACGTGGCAGTACGTTTATACAGAGTAGTCATAGAGCCCCCAAGATTTCGATGAAAAGACAACGCTTGAGGTGTGACTAAAGCAAATCCCATGCCAGCCTATCAGAGGCTAGAAAAACGAGAATAAAGAAGGATTTGTGCGGCGCATCAGAACAATGCGCCAAGAGAGGGCGAAATGCGCACCAATGTGGTGCGCATTTATTGCTTTTTAGTCTGCTGTCATTTTTGTGCGAACAATGACATCTTTCCACTTAGCTGTTTCAGCTTTGATAAATGCACCATACTCTTCAGGAGTGCTACCCACCACGATGGTTGCCTGGTCAACGATGCGTTTGTTGACGTCAGGCATTGCTAATACTTTTGCAACATCTTTCGAAACTTTATCAACAATTGCTTTTGGGGTTCCTGCTGGGGCCATAAAGCCAAACCAGGCAGTAATTTCAAACCCTTTGACACCAGATTCAATCATGGTTGGGACTTTAGGCTGGGTGGACGACCGAACGTCGCTCGTAATGGCGAGGGCTTTTAACTTGCCCGCATTCAAATGCGGCAACAGAACGGGAGTGTTGTGAATCAAAATATCGATTTGCCCGCCCAACCCATCGGTCGTCATCTGCGCGCTGGACTTGTAAGGTATCCCGACCAGCTCAATGCCAGCCACCAGATTCAGCAATTCTCCCGTCAAGTGTTGGGTTGTGCCGGGACCTGCAGTTCCATAGCGAATTTTGCCTGGATTCTTTTTTGCGAGAGCGATTAGATCCTGGATGTTATTTGCTGGATGCGTTGGCAGAACGGTTATCCAGTTTGGGGTTTTTGTCGCAAGACTAACCGGAATCAGATCCTTTTCAGGGCTGAACGACATTTTGGTTGGCATGAGGCTTGGCGCAACAGCGATTGGTCCGATCGTGTTGTAAAGAAATGTGTACCCATCTGGAGTGGCCTTTGCGACACGATCAGCCCCAATCAGGCCGCCTGCGCCGACGATGTTCTCGACGACCACTGGCTGGCCCCATAATTCGCTCAGTTTCTGACTGATTAATCGAATTTGTCCGTCCGGTGCGCTACCAGGCGGCGCCGGCACAATCATTCGGACAGTTTTTTCTGGCCACTTGCTTTGAGCCGATGCATTGTCAGCCGCCATCAGACCGAAGCCGAGAACACTAGCTGCCATTGCAAACGATAAGCCGCGATTAAGAATATTTTTCATTTTGTCTCCATAAACTCAGCATAATTGACTGATGATCAATTCTAAACGCCCATGGCGGGTCCATGGACCGCTCGCTTTCCCTAGTGATTCAGAGCGTGGGGCGTCGCGCTTTGGCCTATTTCTTATAGCGCGTCAGGATTTCTGGGTTGCTCTCTCCAAGCTTTGGAGGCTTGCGACCAACTTGGCCAGGCGTGGATGAAAGCTTGATTGGTAGCCCTAGCCCCTGATAGTCAGGACGGGTGATAAGCATATCGCGGGCGGCCGTGTGGGGTTGTTGCAGCGCTTCAGCGACATTATGGACAGGTCCGGCAGGAATGCCAATTTCCATCAAGCTCTTGCATAGCTCGGCGCGTGTGAAAGGCTTGAGCGCTTGATCCATTTGCGCATGCAATGCATTGCGGTTCTCAATGCGACTGGCATTTGTTTGGAATCGTACGTCCAAGGCTAGATCGTCACGACCAATCATCTTGCAGAACTTAACAAATTGCGCATCGTTGAGGATACCTAAAAACATCTGCCCATCGCCGACGTCAAAGCGGTTATAGGTGGGGATGTTTGGATGGGCATTGCCCCATAACCCTGGAGTTTGGCCTGATGCCATCCAGTTCACCGCGTGTGGAATTAATAAACTAAGCGCAGTATCAAAGAGTGTTGCGTCAACACGCTGACCATGGCCAATACGTGCGCGCGCCAGTAGTGCCATCGTAATACCTGCAAATGCGTTGTAGCCCGTTACGATATCAACGATTGGCATGCCAGTGCGCATCGGCCCAGTGTCCGTATCGCCATTAATGCTCATGAGACCGCACATGGCTTGTAGTACTGCATCGTAGCCCGGAAGGCCCCCTAAAGGACCTTCAGCGCCAAAACCTGAGATGCCGCAATAGATGAGTTGGGGAAATTTTTTGGATAAACAGTCCTCGAAGCCAAGGCCCCATTTCTGCATCGTACCGGGCACAAAATTTTCAATGAGCACGTCGGCGCGAACAAGGAGGGCCTCAATCACAGCCCGATCATCGCTCTTGCTCAAATCGAGCTCCAGACTGCGCTTGCCCCGGTTTAATGCAGAGAAATAGGCGGCTTGGCCGGGCTCTAAAAATGGAGGGCCAAGGTGTCTTGTCTCGTCCCCGAGGCGGGATTCGACCTTGATGACATCGGCCCCGTGGTCGGCGAGCATTTGTGCGCAGAGTGGACCGGCAACCACTCGGGACAAATCAAGCACACGCACACCCGCCAAGGATCCTGTTGCATTCGCGTTGTCTAACCATGCTTGAGGATTGATGGGCGCGCTCATGAGGATTAGCCTCGGCTAGGAAGTTGAACGATGGCAGAACCTAAGACAGAGAGCTCATTGTTTTGATTGTGCGCCTCTTGCGAAATCGCAACAAGGTGCCTGTCACCCTCTTTGTATTTGCGAGTGACCTTCGCTTTAATAAACAACATATCACCGGCTGGATTGTGACGACGAATTTTGCAGTCCGCCTGTCTCAAAAATCCGTCATCACCCATCCAATTGGTCAGTTGATGCATCAGCCATGAACTACGCTCGGGACCATAGTCATAAGCGCCAGGAGCGCCCACCTCAAGTGCAAATTCCTCCTCCCAGTGCACGCGCTCAGGGACGTCTGGAACGCCGAAGCGATTTTTGATCCCTACACCAGGGTGTGCATCAATAAGCTGCCAGGCTAGCTTGTTGGCGCGAATATAGAGACCTCCCCATCCTTGCGCGTAGGCGATGAAACCTGTGACTGTCATGGGACCTTTGAATAAAACAGGGAGGTCTTCGCCCTCGGCAACATCTTCCCAGTAGCGCGGCGTGGCACCGCGAATTTCCTCGTTCGCGTAAAGCTTGTAGGCCTCCTTAATCTCTTCATCGGTATAGGCGACCTCACCCTTCTCGGCGAGTGCTGTGTATTTCGTTCCTTTCTCTCGCGCATGGTCGCGTTCGGTGCGGAAGCACCAGCTATCAGCCTCGGCCAGCTTGTCGCCTGTTTGATTAAAGAAGTCGACGTGATAGATTTGCTGGACTGCTTTCCCAGCGAAACGCGTCTCATGCTCGATGCAATCTTTCAGATACGCTTCGGTGCTAATCACATCATTACGCTGAGCATGCTTATGCCACGTCCAGTCTGAGCCAGACCACATTGCATGTACTCCGGGCAATCCGCCGACATAGCCTGAAACGATCCGGCTAGTTGCGTACAAAAAACTTGGCAGTGCGATGATACCGCCGTGGCTTGTTTTCGCAGCATAGGCAGGGTCGCACCAGAGGGGGTTGTCATCGCCAATGCCGTGGGCATAGTGTCGGATATTGTCTCGGGTCGCCTCGTAGCACCAAGGCTCTGCAGTCGCTCCGATTTTGACGCCAATGCGTCTTCTAAGGTCATCGAGGCCCTCCTGCGTGATTTTAGGAAAGCTTCTTTGTCCGATGGGTGTTGATGACATGCGTGTCTCCAGAGCTTAAAAAATGATGATGAGTTCGTGTGGTGTTGATGGTTCTATCGTCTACTTCATCGCAGCCTGCGCTGTATGTGCTTCACGAAGTTTTTTGCGGTGCACTTTGCCTGCAGGCGTCTTCGGTAGTTCGTTGACAAATTCAATTTGTCGTGGGTATTCGTGTTGGCTTAAGCCCGCACGAACGAGATCTTGAATTTCCCGGATAAACGCATCGTCACCGTCACGAGTGGCGACAACAAACGCTTTAACGGCCTGCCCCCGTAGGGCGTCAGGTACACCGATCGCTGCTGCTTCTCTTACGTTTGGATGTTTAAGTATCGCGTCTTCGATTTCGACGGCACTCATGGTCCAGCCGGCAGAAATGATGACGTCGTCTGCCCGACCGCCGTGATAGAAGTAGCCGTCTTCATCAATGCGTGCAAGATCTTTTGTGGCGAGCCATTGGCCCTTGCGCCAAACCATGAGGTCACCTGTAACGCCTGGTGGACATGGCTTGCCGTGCCTGTCTTGTACTTGTACTTGCGCTCCGGGTATTGCTTTGCCCAAGGAGCCGCGTTTGACAGGAAAGTCTGCGGCGCCTGGATAACTTACTAAAATTACGCCAATTTCAGTGGTCCCGTACATACTGCATACGCGCAATCCGAATACTTGCTCAATAAACTCCTCAGTCGCACTATCAATAGGCTCACCGGTGAATGACATTTTTTTTAATGTATATCGATACTGTTGAGCGACACCGGAATTTTTCATCATTCGGTAGTGTGTTGCAGCGGCTGAAATGTTTGTGAAGTTGTAGTCTTGCAGCCCACGCAGTAGTGCGCCCGCATCGAATTTTCCTGCGAAAGCGCCGACCGTTAAGCCTAGAGCCATTGGAGCCAACGTGCCATGCCAAAGGCCATGTCCCCAAGCTGGTGAGGAGGGGCACATGTAGCGATCGCCGGGGCGTAAGCCGGTTCCGTAAAGCGCAGCAACCATGAGCGTCACAATTGAGCGATGTTTGTGTCGAACCGCCTCAGGAAGTTCGCGAGTTGTTCCTGACGTGTATTGAAAGATCGCATAGTCTTCTGCCGAGGTGTTGGCAGTAAACGACGTGGGATACTGAGCAAGACTTGCAATAAATGCAGCGTCTGCAAGTACGGAGCGTTGCCGCATGGATGCGTCAACAATTCCAATCTTATCTGTATTGGTGATGAGCAAGACCGGCGAACAGTCTTCGAGCCGCAGTCGTAAGCCGTCCGGACCAAACAGAGTGAATAGCGGCACAGCAATTGCCCCGGCTTTGATGACCCCGAAAATGGATGCATAAAAAGCGAGCGATGGCTCGAGCATGACGGCAACGCGATCACCCGGTTTCACGTCGCGTGCGACGAGGAAATGCGCGACTTGAGAAGAGCGCTCGGACAGCTCTTTGTACGAAATCTGTTCATCGGCGCCATCGGCACGTACGACAATGACCGCGGTTTGAGGCGATGTCGCGTGTCGATCCACGCATTCATGGGCAATATTCAATATCTCTCGATTTCCGTCAAAGAGCTCCCATAGTTTGTCTGAAGAGAACAGTCTTTGGGCGTCGGCGTGCGAGGTGTATTCCGTTAGGCGGGTCATATTTTTGGCGCGCATTGATGTTGCATGTGTCGATAATCACTTTAGCGACGTCATCAGGTATTGTCAAATAAGAATGAACATTGTATTAGTACAATAAATTTAATATGATTAGCGTATGCGCTCAACAGCTCAAAAGTCTTCGATGGACGTAAAGCCAGATAAATCGCCGGTGCGAATCCGAGCGGTGCCTGCTGTTTCCCGTGCGGTGGCGATATTGAGACTCTTGGGGAAAGCAAAAGAGCCGATGGGCGTCAATGCCATCGCTCAGTCGTTAGGGCTGATACCAAGCACTTGTTTGCATATATTGCGTACATTGGTTCAGGAGAGACTCCTTTCTGTCGATATCGACACAAAGAGGTATCGTCTGGGCATGGGCGTACTGGCACTGGCGCGTAGCGCACGCGAAGCTAATGCATTCCCTGTAACCGTTCAGGCAGGTCTAGACCGTTTATCCTCCAAGTGGGGTGTGACTGCGATAGGCGTTGACGTTACTGATCAGGAGCAAATGGTTGTTGTCGCGCTCGCTCGATCAAGTCTGCCATTTCGATTGCATGTGGATGTTGGAAGCGTCTTTCCAGCGCTGCTCAGCGCAACGGGAAGGCTTGTCGCCGCGTTCGGCGGACAACCAGTGTCAGAGCTTAAACGCCGCTATCAAAAACTGCGGTGGGATAAACCACTAGACTTTGTGGCTTGGTATAAGGAAGTTGTCTTTGCTCATAAAAATCATTACAGCATTGACCGTAACACCTACATTGCGGGTTTAAACATCATTGCTGTCCCAGTGCTTGACGAAGCAGATCACATTACGCACACGATCGTATGTGCAAGCTTGGCTGATCAACTCTCAAAGCCGCAACAACTAAAACTAATCGCTGCAATGCAGGCGGAGTCCCGCTTACTCACGCGACCTAAATTGTAATAAGGACCGACATGACAAATGCGATCGCCTTTGATCCTGCTTCGCAAGGATGGAAAACGCTTAAAAGCAAGGGGTTCTTTGCGGAGGTGGGGCCACTATGGTCTCGCCGGCAGGGTGACACCTGGGAGTACGGCTTACTTGTGGAGCCGCGACATGAAAATGGCGTCGGTGTTGTCCATGGAGGAATGCTTGTTACGCTGTTGGATCAAGCGGTCAGCCTAGTCGCTTGGGCAGCAAACGAGCAACAACCATGCACCACGATTCATCTGGACACGCATTTTGTTGCGCCGAGCGTGGCTGGCGACTTTATAGTGGCCCGCGGCGAAGTCGCGAGAAAAACCTCGTCGCTCATTTTTTTGCGTGGAACCCTTTCGGTAAATGAAAAGCAGATTATGTACGGTCAGGGGATTATGAAGATCTTACGTACCAAATAAAGGTCTCGAGTTTATTTGGTTTCAAGTTTTCGCAACAAAGCTTTTAGTTTTTCGTATGCATCTTCACGTGCTTCTGGATTGGGCCCTGAGTGAACGCCTCGTCCAGGCGTCACACCATTTGGAATTTCCGCGCGAAACTGGACCTTCCCTACTGGGCTATCGAAGCCGTGATATGCCTGATCGTAGATCCAAATTGTTGCTCCGATTTTCTTGCCCAACTCCACACAAGGCCCTGGCGCGGTCCAGTCATCTTTACCAGCTAAAAACATCGTGAGTGGAACGTTGGTTTGGTAATCACGCTTTAACTGCTCACTGCATCCGGGATAAAAAGCGACTGCTTGATCAATAAGATGCGTAGTTGGTTGGTTACGTTTTGTATTCTCAATTGTCTGTAGTACGGCTGACCCACCGTGTGACCAACCAAGAATTACGATCTTAAGCGGCTGCGGTGTGGCTGATGAAATCCAGTTTTGCTCATGTGCCCATTGCACAGTCGCGAGCGCGTCTAGTCTGCGATGTCCACTATTGATGCTTCGTTCTGAGAACTTTTGTGTACAGATTTCTCGCCGCCCTCGGGGTGAAAAACTATCTGGAAATAGTGCGACCCAGCCTGCGTCAGTAATAAGTTTGGCCATACCTGCATGGCGAGCAGAAAGTTCCGAGGCTTTTGACTTCGCGCTAGATAACAAGCCGCCACAGCCATGTAACGCTATGACCACTCCTTTTGGGCTAGCCATTGGTAAAAAAATATGAAGACTAGTTGGCTGTAATACTTGAGCGCGTGAGGGTAGTGCGAGCAATACACTCGCCATGAGCGCGAAAACTAGTTGGAGCGCTGATAGGTATGATCGGCTGTGCAAAAGCTACTACCTCTTGAGAGTTAGCTCGGTAGATGTCCAAGTTGTCGAAGTATACGTATGACATCAGGGCCAATGTGCTGATAAAAGTGAAAGAGTCCCGAGCAGAGATAATTCAAACCTGGTTCGCCATCGCGAGTTTTGATTAGTCGGTTTTTTGGACACTCTCCCCAGCAAAGCTTAAGGTAGTCACACGCAAGGCATTGGTTGGGCAATGTATCTCTCTTGTCCATGCCAAAGACTTTCTGTGCAGGAGAAAATGCAAGATCACCTAGGTGAGTGTCATGGATATTTCCGATTCGATACTCTGGGTATACAAAGTGGTCGCAAGAAAAGACCTCGCCATTATGTTCAACCGCGAGGCCCTTTCCACAAAACTCTGCTTGTGTACAGGTTTGCGCGGGCATGCCGGCCGCTTGAGCAATTGCGGTTTCAAATAAGTTGACATGAATGCGTCCAAAATCCGTCGCGAGCCACTCATCCCATACGCCCGCCAGAAATGTTCCATAGTCGTCCGGATCAACAGACCAATCAGAAACAATCGACAGAGGATGGCCAGGCTTCGCACGCGCACTGTCCTGCAGAGGTGCATCCGATCGATCTAGCTTTCCAGGGGCGCTCTGCTTGAAAACGATCGGTTCGACTGCAGGGTTAAATTGGATTCGCCAAGTTCCGATTTCGTCGGCTAAGAACCGATATACCTCTCGCGGATACTTTGCATTGGCGCGGTTCACAACACATAGCGCTGCGAACGGCACCTCCGCCTGCTTGAGCTTACGCGCGGCTGCAACCACATAATCAAAAGTTGATTTTCCGTTACGCGTTTTGCGGTAAGTGTCGTGAAGGTCTCGAGGGCCATCAACTGATAGTCCCACATGAAACTTGTTGTTCTTTAAAAAACGAATCCATGCATCATCAAGAGCGATGCCGTTCGTTTGCAAATCATTTTCGATGCGCTGTGCTGGCTTTGCATATTTTTTTTGTAATGCGACGACTTTAGAAAAAAAGTCTAGGCCCATCAGCGTTGGCTCACCACCTTGCCACGAGAATACAACTTGCTCGCCAGTTTGGCCTTCTACGTATTGCCGAATATGTTGCTCAAGTGTTTGCTCATCCATGCGTGCATGAGCAGGTTGTTCAAGAAGCTCAGTCTTGTGCAGATAGAAACAGTAGTCGCAATCAATGTTGCATTCTGCGCCCGATGGCTTGACCATCGCATGGAAGCGATAATGCCGCCCCGACGGTAGTGTGGAAAGTTTCAGTTCAGGTGCTGACATGCGTTTGAGATGAGTGATGCACTAGGAAATGGTT